>Ga0255778_10000115_pt1 | contig 68759 bp, 79 predicted proteins | sample 071ome_31_FD_179976 | JGI IMG/M metagenome (GOLD analysis project Ga0255778, IMG submission 179976) | Coastal salt marsh microbial communities from the Groves Creek Marsh, Skidaway Island, Georgia - 071405CT metaG (version 2) | ecosystem: Environmental > Aquatic > Marine > Intertidal zone >...
CAGAACGTCGTGAGACAGTTCGGTCCCTATCCGTCGCGCACGTAAGAAATTTGAAGAAAGTTGTCCCTAGTACGAGAGGACCGGGATGAACGATCCGCTGGTGTGCCAGTTGTTCTGCCAAGAGCACCGCTGGTTAGCTACGATCGGAAAGGATAAGCGCTGAAAGCATCTAAGTGCGAAGCCCCTTCTAAGATAAGATTTCTCATCGGGTTAACCGATTAAGACACCTTAAAGAACATGAGGTTGATAGGTCAGAAGTGTAAGTACAGTAATGTATGTAGCTGACTGATACTAATATGTCGATCGCTTGAACTGAATACTTAGTATGAACGCTTGCTATAGAATTTTTAAGAAGAAATTTGCGGTGGTGATAGCAATGGGGATACACCCGTTCCCATTCCGAACACGGAAGTTAAGCCCATTAGCGCCGATGGTACTTAGGGGGCAACCCCTTGGGAGAGTAGGACACTGCCGATTTTTATTGAAGAACCCCTGGGTAACTAGGGGTTCTTCTTTTTTTCTATATAATTTCTGATTCCATTTATTTGCATATCAAAATGAGCATTATTAATGTAATTGTCTATAGTTTCTGAATCTACACCAAGTGCTTCATAATTACTCTTTAACCATGAAATTACTTCAATCGAAGCTTGATTAGTTGATAATGAATCTAAATTTTTAACAAAATTTAACCAATTTTCAATACTCTCTTTAGCATTATCAATTAAATGATACGGATTATCATGTATTCCAAAATGAGCTAAAGCTAAATAATTTAATTCAAGCTTTTTTAAATCATCAAGAGTATTAAAAAGAATTTCTTTATTGAAATCAGGTGGAGGTAGGTTTGGTTGAACAAAGTCACCATGAGGATAAATTAAGCCTAATGTATCACCCATAAAGAGAGTTTTAGATCCATAATCATAGAATGTGTAATGATGCTTTGCATGTCCTGGTCCATATATAGCTTCTAGGCTTCTTCCATTTCCTAAATCAATCATTTCTCTATCAGTTAATGAATTTATATTACTAGTAGGAGTTGGTTTTAATCTTCCCCAATTATCTGCCAACCATTCCTCTGTATATATATCAGCAACAGCTTTCCATAATTTCTCTGGTTTAGGCAAATGTTTAAGACCTAATTCATGTACATATACCATATGGTCCTTAAACATCTCTACCATATGACCAATGCCTCCAATGTGATCGAGGTGTAAGTGAGTCATAGCTGATCTATTTACTTTTTCTATTCCTAATGATTTTAAACTTGAAATAAGATATGGAAATGAATTGGAAGGCCCAACTTCAACTAGTATTGGATTAGATGACTCAATATAATAGCAAGACATTCTTCCAGGCTTGTTTTCCATAAAAACATCTATTTGGTAAATACCATGTTCATATTTTTTAATATCTTGTTTCACATATAGCATTTTCTCATATGGGTTTAATAAACTACAATATTTAAATGAAAGTTTCTTTAGCAAGTACATCAGAATATAGTATGAAAGCTGCAGAATCTATTTCTGATCTATCACCAAATGCTGCTGATATTTTAATTACTAGTGCAATTACGTCAATGGTAACAGACCTAGGTGTTGTAGCCCCTACATCATCAGGGCTGCTTACTTATTATGATGGAAGTTCGGATAGCTCGCATACAATAGATGCTTACTTTGTAGCTCCAAAAAACTTTAATGGAGAAGACAAAGAACAACATAAAATAACTATGACCTATGGTGGTTATGTAGAGACCTGTAAGGGTGCAAATACTTTTGCTGTTCCTGGAATATATAAAATACTACAATTTTTGTATGAAAATTATGCAACAATACCATTAAAAAATTTAATTGAATACCCAATTAAGATTTCAAAAGAAGGATTTAAACTAGCACAACCAACAAAAGACTACTTTAAACACTCACTTGAACCAATGTTTATGTGGCATGAATATTCTTCAAAAGTACTTAGTGAATTGAAAAACAATTTAGACAATGGGGTAGTTAGATTAGATAAATTAAGTGATACGTTAACACAGTTTACTAAAGAAGGTTTTCAAGACTTCTATTATGGAGATATAGCAAATTCTTTAATTGAAACTATTAAAAATGAAGGTGGACATGTAGTTAAAGATGATCTTGAAAACTACAAAATGATTAAAGATTCAAAATTTAATTTAAGCTATAAAGATTTAAATATAGTCGGACACGCAGGTCCATCAATTGGATCGTTAATGGTGTTGAAATACCTTGAAGTGTTAAATTTAAACACTGATAATAAGGTTCAATTATTAGCGGATCTTTATAATACTCGAAAAAATAACTATGAATTTTTTGGAGATAGAGCAGATTTTGTAAAAAAAGAGATAAAGAATGTCTTTTCTTCACCCTCTACAATACATATTGGCACTTCGGATAGTAAAAATAATCATTTTTCTCTAACATTTTCAAGTGGTTACGGTTCTGGAGTATTGTGTAAAAATACAGGTATGTATTTTAATAATTCATTAGGTGAAATAGAGCTTAATCCTCAAGGTTTTCTCGGGGACACCAAGGGAGAGAGGTTAATTTCAAACATGAGTCCAATAATCGTTACTAACGAAAGTGGTATTTTTACTGTAGGATCTCCTGGAGCTGACAGAATAAGTTCTGCTATCGCTCAAGTGTTAAGAAATTATATTTCAAACAAAAATTGGAGTCAATCTATAAATATGCCAAGATACCACGTTAATCAAGATGGTAATGTGAGGGCTGAGTTAGGTTTACAATTACCATCTGCGAATGCAACCTATACTGAAGAATTTGACATGTACTTTGGTGGAGTGTGTGTTACTGGTTTAGAAGATGAGTTGTTTGCACATGGTGACCCAAGAAGGAGTAATGTACATTGGATAAATTAAGACGTTTACCATATAAATTCTTATTTTATTTCGGAATTACAGTAGTTTTTATATTTTTGGGCCTTTCATATTGGCAGTTAAATAGTTACAGAGAAGATAAATCAAATCTTGAAAGTTTATTGGATAACAGCAACAAATACGTTATCGAATTATCTGAAGTAAACAACTACAAACAATTTGATACAATTACAATTTATGAATCACTTGCAATAGAAAAAACTTGGTTCTTAAGATCAAGGGTGCTTAATGGGCAGAGTGGATATAATTTAATAAATTTAGTAACAAATAATAATGGAAATACTTTAATAGTTAATAGAGGATGGGTGCCAATAGAATCGACAATAGATCAATTTGTTGAGCAAAAATACTCAGATTATACGGGTAAATTATTATTTTATAATGAACAAACAGTTGGACAAGATGACATTGTTGGATCTGATTTTTTATTTAGAATTGATAAATCATTTATAGAGAGAGAGATGAATGTAAAGCTACCTAAGTACTATTTAGTGTTAACTGAAAATTGTGGATTGAAAATTGAATGTATAGATATAACACAACCTTACGACGCACCTCATTTAAGCTACTCATTTCAATGGTTATTTTTTGCTATATGTTTAACAATTGTCATATTTAGAAAAAATAATTTGATTTAATGAAAAAGTTAAAAATAAATAATTTTAATTTAACTTATTCTACAGAAGGAGAGGGGAGTGATGTAATTTTACTTCATGGTTTCCCATCTGATATATTTTTCTGGCAAAAAATTAAAACTAAATTAAAAAAGAATTTTAGAGTCACATCAGTTGAACAAAGAGGTTATCCATTATCTAAATTAAACAACCCAACTATAGATATGTTCAACATAGACAACTTATCTAGTGATATTGAAACACTCATAGAAATAAATGGATTAGATAAAAATACAATTTTAGTTGGACATGACTGGGGATCTATAGTTGCCTGGGCAGTAGTCTCAAGAGAAAAAGTTAAAATCAGTAAACTAGTTTCAATATGTGGTGGAACTGAGTTTCCACATTCTGATATTTACGACGAATTAAACTATTCGGGAAACAATCATTACATATCCTCATTTCAAGATCCGAAAAGTTCTTCGAAATTCTTAACCCAAAATCTAGATAAATTTTTTAGATCTTCATACAGATTAGTTAAAAATAACATCACACATCCTGATTTGTCATTAAATTCTTTATTTTTTAAATATAAAAATAATGACTTAATCCATAATGTTGACATAGAAAGAATGGTAAATTCTTTTTACAACGATCTTTATCAACCTATTAGTTGGTATGCAAATATAAACAACAACATAATGTTGTCTAATGAATGGAGAAGAGTAATAGAAATACCTGTCGATTTTCTATTCGGAGGTCTAGATACAGCTGTAAAATTTAATAGTAAAATGGAATATAGATTAAAAAAGTCTGGAAAAAATGTGAATATTAAGCTGGTTAGCGATGCTGATCACTGGCTACCATTAACTCATGAGGAGAGTGTCATTGAAAGAATTAAGAATATTTAGTATTTGTCCTATAATATATATTATGTTGCGTTATGTATAAACATATTCTTCATGATCATTTAGATGGTGGTTTAAGACCTGAAACTTGCTTAGAACTAGCAAAAGCAATTGATTATCAACCCATTTTAGAAGTTGAAGATGTCTCCAGTTTTTTCAATAGATCAGAATCTAAATCTTTAGAGGATTATCTTGAAGCATTCACCCATACAATTGCATTAATGCAATCTTTTGAAAACATAGAAAGAATTGCTTATGAAGCAGCTGTTGATATGCATAACAATGGTATAAATTTTTATGAGTCTAGATATGCTCCTTTTTATTCAGTTAATGATGAGCTATCTCCCCTAGATGTAATTAATGCTGTCAATTCTGGATTTAAATTAGCTGAAAATGAGTACGGAATAGAATCTGGATTAATTTTATGTGGCATGAGACATGACCCTAAAAATGTAGTAGATGTAGCTGATTTAGCAATTGAATACAAAGGCTTAATTATAGGATTTGACATTGCAGGTCCTGAACTTGGTTTTATGCCATCAAAATATCAAGAATCATTTAAAAAAATTAAAGAAAATAACATAAATGTAACTATTCATGCAGGAGAAGGTGATGGAGTGCCCTCTATTCAAGATGCACTTGATAATGGAGCAAAAAGAATTGGCCATGGAGTAAGAATCATTGAAGATGTAAATTTGGCAAATAATAATTTAGGTAAAGTAGCAAGTTATATAGTTGAAAAACAAATTCCACTAGAAGTCTGTATAACTTCTAATTTGCATACGAATATGTATAAAAATTTAGAAGAACATCCAATAAAACAACTTATTGATTTAGGTTTTAATATTACATTAAACACAGATAATAGATTAATGAGTAATACATCTGTTAATTATGAACTAGAAAACTGTAAATTAATTGGAATCAATGATCCTGATTCTTTACTCAAGTGTTCAGCTAGCGATAGCTTTCTCGAAAGTAGACATTGAACCAGTTATTAAATTCTGATACATACTTTCATTAATTAATTTAAAACTAAATTGAGGATAAAGTTTTTGGACTTTTTTATATTTTTTTTGTTTTTTAGTAATAAGACTTTGGTTCATAGTTGTTATTTCAATATAGAGATTGTATTCAGGTAGAAAAAAATCAGGTGTAAACATTTTTTTTATTGAACCACTTCCCCACTCTAATGGGAAACTTGTAGGCTCGTAATACCATGTTATATTGTACAAATCTAAGTGGTCAGCAAATAGTTTTTCAGAACTATGTGCAAATTTCATTAATTACTTTGAGATATCTTGTCTGGATAAAGGGAAAATATTTCAGCTTCAGTTTCGTTTTGTACTGGACCTAATGAAATACCAAAAACTGCTTGACCTTTTTTTAGTAAATCAATCATTTGATCATTTTCTGTAACTACATAAATTGAGCTACCATCTGAAAATATTGTAACATCTGATATATTTTTTGATTTACCTAAAATAGATTTTACATTTGCTAAAGCTATTCTAATTTTTTGTAAACTAATACCTGCATCTCTTAATTTATTAACAAGTTTTACCAATACAATGTCATTAAAAGAGTAAATCCTATGAAATCCAGAACCCTTTATATTGCGAATTGAAGCTTCAACTAAATTTGATGTTGTCCAATGATCAAGTTGTCGATAACTAATACCAGTAATTTTACATACTTCTGGACCTGTATAACCCTGCTGCATATTTTAAATTTACTACATAAATAATTTTATACAAGGATTTAGAAAATTTAAGCCTTATATTGTTTAAGAAAACAATCTTGAGATAATGTTAGAACTAATGAAATTATATGAAATTCTTTGTTTAGTATCCTTAATTTTTACAGTATGTACTGCATTATTGTATAAAAACTCTAGTTCTGAAGATCCATAATCATTTAAGAAAAGTTTAAACTTATTATTAACTTCACCAAAAAAACTAAAACTTTTTTCGTTTTGAACCCTTAGTGATAAATTGTAATTTAATTTACTATATAAATCTGAATCAATAGAAATAATTTCATAATTTTTGAAATTATCTAATGACAATTGATAAATAATTTTTGTATCCTTAAAGTGATTTAGTCTATCATCATCTACAACAGATTTATTTACAATAGTTAATATACTCCTGTCCGAATTTTGGTTAAAACCAATAAATGTAAGTCCAGCTTTTGATGTCCAACCTGTTTTTAGACCTATAAACCCTGTGTCAATCAAATAGTTGGTAGATTCATATTTTTGAGTAATATTATCTCTTTCTAATGTAAAACTTGATTCTTTGGTTATAGCTAATAATCTTGTGTTTTCTAATATGTAAATACTAAGTTTAAGTAAGTCATTTAATGTAGTGTATTGACCGTCTTCATCTAAGCCATCAGGATTTGTATATTTAGTATTGTTCATTTCAAGCTGTTTAGCTTTAATATTCATTAAATTTACAAAACTCTCTACATCGGTACTTACTAAATTGGCAACAGCATAAGCAGCGTCGTTTGATGAATAAATTAACAGCAGCTTTAGCAGTTGTTCAACTGAGAAAAGCTCATTATCTTTTAAATACGCAACTTTACCCTCGTAAGTGTATGTATCAGGAATAGAAATATTAACTTTATCATCAATTTCAAAAGATTCATATAAAATTAATGCTGTCATGAGTTTTGTTAATGATGCTTGTGAAATTATTTCATCTAGATTTTTAGAGTACATAATAGTTGAATTATCTAGATCATATGAAAGATAATAATCAGTAGTGAATTCTTCATTATCTATTTCAGTTGCGTATGAAGTGCCAACTACTAGTAATAAGCTGATAAATAGTATTAAATGTTTAATGAATAACTCCGAATTAAATTAGTAAAATGTTTTGCTGAATCATTATTGTCAGATATATTATTTACACTATTTATTAATTCTAAAAAATCAGAAGTACGTTCAGCAAGAGATTTTACAATAGAGAAATTCTTTGGTTCTAGCCCTAAATTAAAAAAGTAAGCCCATGATTTCATCCTATCTATGTCATTAGTAGTATATTTATCTTGTTCATACTCAAATTCATATTCAACAAGTAAAGAGAATTGTTCATGACTTATACCTGCTACTTTCAACATACTGTGTAAAGAATAATTTTTTATATTAACTGTTTTACTAACTTTATTTTTATTTAGAAGATCCGGATTGTTTTTTATAGCTTTTAATGAGTAAAACTGTTTTTCTTGCAATTCTAGAATTTTTTTAATATCTTCTATATTTTTGTTACTAAATTTCCTGGTTCCGCCTTTTGTTCTTGATATCTTTATTAATCCCTCTTTTTCAAGAAATCTTATTCTTGAAATTGTAATTGATGGGTATTCTTTTTGAATTATTTTTACAACTTCACCTATATTCATTATTGAGACTTTGTTAATAAAAATTGATACTTGCCTATTTGCAACCGATCGCCAGAATTAAGTTCAGCCTTTTCTTTCAAATCGCCATTAACGAATATGCCGTTGGTTGAATCTAAGTCAATCAAAGTAGCTTTATCTTTTAATATATGCAAAATGCAGTGGTTTCTTGATACAGTAATGTCATCAAGTATTATTCGGTTTTCACTAGAGCGTCCAATATTATAGTCTCCTAGTTGTAGTTTCCATGAAGTAGTCTTTAATTCATTATTTAGCAAAGAGAGAACATATAAGGGTTCTTCAAAGTCATTAGAGTCATTATTTATTGGTACGGTATGGTTATTCACTCTTATATATTAAATTGTATAAATATTCAAAAGCAACATAAAAATAAAATATTATTGTAAATATTGAATAATAAAAAATAAATTCATTAAGCATTGATAAATTTAGAGAAAATAAACAAATGAGTATAAAAAGAAAAACTGTACCGAGTTTACCTTTATTTGACACTGTTACACTATTCTGAGATTTTAAAACAAAAAGAGAGCCGATAATTACAAATATTTCTCTTAAAAGTATTGAATAAAACACCCAAGGATACATTAATTCATTTACCCAAAAGATTAATAAGAGAAAAACAACTCTATCAGTAAAGGGATCTAGAATTATACCCAATTTAGAAACCATGTTAAATTTTCTAGCAACTATTCCATCTAGAGAATCAGACAGACCTATTATTGCAATTATTACGACAAGATAAAATGAAGAGAAATCGAAAGGTGAAAAATATAAAAATAGAAATATTGCAGAAAAAAATCTAGTTAGAGTTATTAAATTTGGTATTAAAAAGATGTCTTTAAATTTCAAAGAAGACCTTTGACATCATGAGTTGCAACAAAATGCTCATTGCCGATATCAATCATGCCAATATTTTCAGTATCCTTTGCGATTATTGAGTCAAGCTCATCATAATCTAAATCATAAACGACCCTATCGTAAGTGGGATCTGGAACAGGTATTGAAGATATTAAACGCTTTGTATATGGATGAATAGGATTTTTTAGTAATTCTTCTGTTTCAGCTATTTCAACAATTTTACCGTTAAACATAACTGCAATTCTGTTACACATGTATCTAGCAACTGCTAGATCATGAGTAATATATAGATATGACACTTCTAAATCTTTGGCAAGGTTAAGCATTAAATCCATAATTGAAATTCGAATTGATACATCTAACATTGAAGTAGGTTCATCACATATAACAAACTTAGGCTTCATAATAAGAGTTCTTGCAATAGATACTCTCTGTCTTTGTCCACCTGATAGTTCATGTGGGTATCTAGGAAGGTAGTTTTCGGGTGGAGTGAGGCCTACTGTTTTAAGTATTTCAACTACTGCCTCTTCCCTATCTTTTAATTCACCAATATTATGAATATTCAATGGTTCTAAAATTATATCCTTGATTGTCCATCTTGGATTCAATGACTCATAAGGATCTTGGAAAATCATTTGTATGTTTCTTCTGAATTTTTTTAATTCTACATCATCTAATTCATCAATACTTTGCATAGATTCAGTTTCTTGATTGTAAAAATTAACATCACCACCAGTTTTTGGATCTAGTAATGAAAGAGCTCGAGCTGTAGTTGTTTTTCCACAACCACTTTGACCTACTAAGCCTAAACTTTCACCAAAAGGAATGCTGAATGAGATTCCATCAACAGCTTTGACTGTTGCTTTATTTCTTCCAAACATACCTGAAGATATTTCAAAATATTTTTCTAAATTTGTAACTTCAATTAAATTTTTACTCATAATGTACCTACTTACAATTAACACAACACTGGTCTGCAAAATGACCAGGTTCAACCTCAATTAAACCCATAGGGATTGATGAATTCTTACACTCTTCTGTTGGGTCTGGACACCTTGGAGAAAATGTACAACCTTCTACATAATCAATTAAACTTGGAGGTTCGCCATCAAGTGATCGTAATTTCTTTTTTTCGCCAACTACTGAAGGTGTTGATTCTAGTAAAAGCCTCGTATAAGCATGCTTAGGAGAAGAAAATATTTTATTTGTAGGTCCCTTTTCAACAATTCTACCAGCATACATAACAGCCATATTGTCAGTCATCTCAGCTATAACAGCAATATCATGTGAAATGTATATTAAACTTAAACCAAGTAATTCTTGAACTTTTTTAATCTCCTTTAAAATCTGATCTTGAATAACAACATCAAGAGCAGTAGTTGGTTCGTCTGCAATAACTACTTTAGGATCGCATGAAAGAGCTAGAGCGATAACAGCTCTTTGTTTCATTCCACCAGATAATTCGTGTGGAAACCTATCCATAGTGGACTTTTCTAATCCAACCATTTCAAATAAACTTGCAATTTTATCTGTATTTTCAAGTTTTGAATTATTAGGATAATGTTCTCTAATAGCCTCTCTGATTTGCTCCCCTACTTTAACTACGGGATTCCAAGCATTCATTGCACCTTGGAAAACAATACTTATTCCATCCCATCTAACTTTTCTTAACTCATTTTCAGATAAACCAACTAAATCTTGTCCATCTAAAACTATGCTGCCACTAGAAATTTTTGCATTATCAGCCTGTAATTGCAAAAGAGACATTGCAACTGAAGTTTTTCCACATCCTGATTCTCCGACAAGACCAAAAGACTCTCCTTTGTTAATTGAGAAGCTTACATCTTTTACAGCTGTTACGTTTCCTTCTGATGTTTCATAATGCATATTTAAATTATCAACTTTTAATACTATTTGTGACATTTTTATCTCTTTCTCAATCTTGGGTTAAATACATCATCTAGTCCTCTTCCAACTAGGTAAAATCCGCCTGCAAGTAAAGTAACTGCTAAACCAGCAGGTAATATTAACCACCAATACCTTAGTCCAGAAAATATAAATCCATCTGTTTGAGCAATATAAATCATTATTCCCCAACTCATATCAATATTTAACAAACCTAAAAAAGATAAAACTGACTCAGAAGCAATAGCACCTGTTACGCTAAACACCATAAATAGCAACGCCAATGGAGCTACATTAGGTAAAACATGAGAAAATAATATTTTCATATTTGAGCCCCCAGTAACTCTTGCTGAATCAACAAAAGGCTTGACTTTAACTTGTAAAGCTTGTGATTTTATTGTTATTACAGATCCACCAAGACCGCCAAGTACTCCAAGAACAACAGCTAGGTGCCATACTTTAAGTTCAGCAAATGCAGATATTATAAACAAAAGTGGCAAGGTAGGAAGCATTAATATTAAATCAGATTGCCTCATTAGATATGCATCAATTCTACCACCAAAAAATGCAGCTATTGTTCCTAATAATGTAGATATTCCAACACCAAGCGTAGCACTAAGCAAACCTAGAACAAAAGCTACCTGACTTCCTTCCATAATTTGTGAAAAGATATCTCTACCTAGTGAATCTGTGCCTAAAAAATGTTTACTTGATGGTGGTGCAGGCTGAACAAATGCTTCATAATAATCACCAGCTTTTAAAGTAGGTTGGTTTAAAATTGTTTTTCTGTTTATTTCACCTTTACCAGGACAATCTAAATATGATGCGTATTTTTCAGTTGGATATTCACTAGCTTTTGGACAGTCAACTACTAATAAATTTTCCTTTATTGAGTCATACCCTACTACAGGATCGTATATACCCTTGTTCCATATTCCAGTAATAAAAAGTAATGGCTGCAGTATTGCAAGAATAAAAAAGAATACGACAATGTAAAGACCTACCATACCCAATTTACTCTCTTTAAAAAGCTTCCAGTTCTTTCTAAGAGCTTCTCTTCTAAGTTTTTTTCTTAATTCTTTTTCGTTGTACTGTTCCATTATTTAACCTTGTGATTTAATCCTTATTCTTGGATCTAAGTATGAATAAGAAATATCTGCTATTAGATGTGCAATTAAAGCAAAAACACCTACGAAAGAGAAAGTTGCCATAGCAACAGGTAAATCTTCCTCAAGCACACTTTGCAGTAAAAGTTGTCCCATTCCAGGCCAAGAAAATATTTGCTCTGTTAGAACAGAACCATCTATTATTGTGACAATTGTAAAAATGAAAGATGTAACAACCGGCAATAAAGCTGTTCTCGCAGCATGTCTGTCACGAATTCTTTTTTGACTAATCCCTTTAGCCCTAGCAGTAAGAATATAGTCTTCTTTTAAAACTTCCATCATTGTGGTTCTGGTTAATAATGCAGTACCTGCAAATGCAACAATAGTAACAACCATAACAGGTAAGATCATATGATAAGCTATGTCAGCGGCATATATCTTTTTTTCTAGAGCTTGTCCAGTATTCCAGTAAAAATAACTTCCAGCTATGATCGCTATTAAACTTGATAACCTCATATTTCTTCTAAGTGATAACGACTCGATACCTCTGGATGCTACATAAGCTACAAATTGGATGATTGTAACAACTATTGTAAATTTAATCATTGAAGAAAAGACAATATCACTGTCAAAAGGTGCATCGTACCATTTTTCAGGATATAGAAATTTACCTATAGGAAACCAGCCTAATTTATAACCAAAAACCCACAACATCATAAGTGCAAACCAAGGATAAAAGACTGTATATGAAAAAACTGAGGTTATAGTTATCCAAGTTTCAGACTTTGATCCTCTTCTCCATGCAAGAACTTTACCAATAAAAAAACCTGTATAAAAAGCGACAATATTAACAATAGAAAACAACATTAAAGTTCTAGGTAAACGCTCAGCTATTAATTCAAGAGGTGTTTTTGGAAATTGTTTATAGGAATAACCAAAATCGCCTTTAAAGAAATTAACTATATACAATTGAAGTCTCTCAAGAAGAGGTTTATCCAAACCATAAGTTGCTAAAACTTTTTCGTAAGCATCAGGGGGTAAATTAGGGTTTAAAAGTAAATTAGAAAATGCATTACCTGGGATTGCGTTAAAAAGAAGATATGAAAAAATCAAGAATAAGAAAAACACTATAGTCATCTGAAATGTTCTTCTGATTACGTACTCAAGCATATTTACCCTTTTTTAAATTATAAAATGGCGGGTATATTACCCGCCATTTTAATTAATGTTTTTATTAGCTAGAAACTTTAACTAATGAAGGATAACCTCCACCAGTTCCTGTTAATCCATCTAATACATCAGTGAATGGGAATTCTACATTGCCTCTGTATACCTCAAGTGTTGGTACGTTAAATAGTACCAAGTAAGGTAATTCATCGAACAATATTGCTTCCATCTGTTGTGAGATAGCAATTGCATCTGCAACAGTTTTTGCTTTATTGAATTCTCCAACTAATGCGTCAAATTCTGCATTGTTAAATCCAGGAGTGTTATATCCACCCTCACAAGTATCATTGTAAGAAGCGAAAAATGCCTCTGGATGATCAGGGAATGCTGTCAAACCCCAACCTAACATGTAGAAATACCAGTCTTCACAATTTTCTGGTGTGAAAACTTGGTCAACAATAACGTTAAAACCTGTTGGTCTCGCAGTAACGTCAAATCCAAGCTGTTGCATCCAATCAGCTATAAATAATGACATTGTTGATCTTAATGGGTCATAACCAGCACCTGGTGCATATAACAACATATCACTTGGTGGTGTTTGACCATTAGGTCCTTTAATTCCTGTTGGTGCAACAGCTCTTTCTGCTCCACCTGGATGTGAACCCCAATCAGAAGCTGTCCAGCCAGCTGCTTGAAGAATTTCAACTGATTTGTTGAATCTTTCTTCAGCTGATAGTCCAGCACAATCTGCAAGAACTCCAGTTACTGGTGCAACCCATGCAGTCAATGCTTCTGGCATTTGACCATCCATGTTTACAGCAACACCTTGAAGAACGTTATTTAAAACGAATTCTTTATCAGAGATACAAGCTACTGCTTGTCTAAATGATTTCTCGCTTCCAGGGAAAACACGTGTGTTGAATGCCATATAACGCATACCATTACCTAAGTTAGCAATAGTTTCTACGCCAGGCTCTCTTCCTAGTTCTTCCCAAAGATTTCTCTTAACACCTAGTGGGTTAAGGACGAAATCAACTTCTCCGTTTTGGAATGCTAAGTAAGCAGCATCTTGATCGCTGTATAGTGTGAACTCAACTGTTCCTACAAATGGTCCGCTTGAGTATGTGAAAGAATCTCCAGTTGTATCACCAAATGATTGGTTGATAGCAGGAGCTACTCCGTTATCCCATACTGTAGTTGTACCACTCTTATAGATAGTTGTTTCTCCACCAAACCACATAGTGTCAGCATCATAACTCCATGTGTAGAAAGCACCTTGTTCAACTTTGTCGTAAACAAATGCACCTGCTACAGGTGCGTCTGCACCAGAAGCTGCTAACAATGTCTCTCTGTCAGAAGCAAATTGTGACCAATATGTTTCATTCAAGAAAGGTGATTGTGCGATTCTATATTGCCATGCAGATAGACCAGCATCGAAGTTCAATGTGATTTCGACAGTGTAGTCATCTAAAGCAACGAGACTTACTATACCTTGTTGATAATCTTCTGCATCTGGATCAACACCAACTGCTTTACGATAATAAGTTTCCCAGTTGCTGAGAAGACCTAAGTCGTTAACAGTGTTAAATGTCCATACCATGTCATTAGCAGTAATTGCATCTCCATTACTCCACTCGAATCCTTCAACCATTGGAACTGTGTAAGTCCAAGTACCATCACCGTTATCAACAGATGCTTCAACCAATTCGGCAGCAACACCAGTTACTAACTGATAGTTAGGATATGAGATTGAGAATAAAGATACTGCTTGACCGGACATTACGTATTGTGTCCATACGTCAGTTTCAGTATCAAGGTAATTCCAGTAATTTTGTGTTTGTGGATCTGAGAAAATTGCCATCTTATAAACACCATCAGGTCCTGATGGAGCTTCTTCAGCAGCTTCTGCAGCTGTAGTTGCTGGAGCAGCAGTAGTTTCAGGAGTTTCCTCCACTACTTCTTCTGCTGTGTCGCCACATGCAACAACAACTAGTGCAAAAACTGAGAAAAGTAATATAAGACGCCAAGATTTTGACCCTTTGAAATTACTCAATTTTTCTCCTTTTTTGTATACAAAAAATCCACATAAATGTGGATGTATTAATAATAGAAAATATTTCTATATATTCAATCTTTTATTGAGAAATTTAATAAATTACTTGCATAATTAAAGTAAAAAAATTATTTGATATATTCGAACAATTATATAAAATCCTGCAGCAAAACTTATAAATTTAAACCCAAAACTATGCATTAATCTTAATTTTAAATGAGATTGAACCCATATCATATTCATTTCGAATATTAGATTCTAAAAAAGAGATATAATTTTTTGGTATTTGTGAACTCACATTAAATGAAAACTCAGGAGGATTTGTTGAAAATTGAGTTACGTATTTTAACTTTGCTCTTCTTCCTCTAAAAGGATGTGGCGGCTTTTGTGACCACAAATAACGAATAAATGTATTTAATTCAGATGTTCCAATTCTTTTTTCTAACTGATTTTCAACAAGATTGAGACTTTTAAATAATTGTTTTATATTTGCACTATTTAATGCTGATAGCCTCAACACACTGACCCAGCTATACTGCTTTAATTCTCTTTTTATGCTTGAATTTAAATTATTTTTTTCTTCTGTATCTAATAAATCCCATTTATTCAAAAGAACTATAGGAGTGACTATGTTTTCTATACATGCTTTTAATATTCTTTTATCTTCAAATGTTAGTCCTATAGTGCTGTCAACTACTATTAAAGCAATATCTGTATTTTCTAACTCATTTAAAGCAACAGTTGAGGAATACCTATCTATTTGATTCTTTTGTTTAGTTCGAGGTATACCAGCAGTGTCTGTTAATAAATAATCTTTCTTATCAAAATTAAATACCTCATTTATTTTATCTCTTGTAGTTCCTGGAACGTCTGAAACAGCTGATCTGTTTTGGTTTAACAAAGAATTAAATAATGTTGACTTACCAGCATTAGGTCTTCCAATTATTGTTATTTTTTTTGTTAAATCTTCATCATGAATATTTTTAGATATTTTATATATATGACTTCTCAATCCTTCGAGGTTTTTTTTATGGTACGCAGAAATAAAAAACTCTTGATTTAATATATATTTATACATTAAGGGATCTAAATTTTCGCTTGATAAATTTTCAGATTTGTTAAAAACTGTTATTACTTTTTTAGAGAAATTTTTAGTATTTAAAAATTTGTAAATGTAATCAATGTTTATAAAGTCTTTTGAATTTACATCTATTACAAATAAAATTTTGTCTGCATTTTGTACATGTTCCTCAATTCTTTTTTGAAAATTTAGATTCCACTCATCTGGGTGCTCTAAATATCCTGGTAAATCTGATAACAACACTCCTCTACCATCTTCAAAAACTAATTTGTTACTTACTTTGTCTCTTGTTGTATTGGGTTCGGAACCAATTATTGAAGTTTTATTTTTACATAAAGCATTAATTAACGTGGATTTGCCAGAATTGGGTAATCCGATTAAAACAATCTCGGGCAATTTGTTTTTATTCATATTCTAAATATAGCTAATCTAAAAGTATGGTAAACAAAGTATATTTGGTAACTCCAAGAGGGTTTTGTGCTGGAGTAGAGATGGCTATTAAGGCACTTCACTGGTTATTAAAAATTTATGATGAAACTATATATTGTTACCATGAAATTGTTCATAACAAATGGATCGTTAACGAATTTCAAAATAAAAATGTAGTTTTTGTCGAAAGCCCAGATGAAATTCCACAGGATGCTGTTGTTATGCTGTCTGCACATGGCACTGCACCTACAATCGAACAAAAATTTCAAAGTAAATCTTCTATAACTATTAATTCGGTCTGCCCATTAGTGACAAAAGTCCATCATGAAGCTAAAAAGTTTTCAGACAGAAACATACCTGTAATCTATGTAGGACATAAAGGACATGATGAAGCGATAGGAGCTTTAGGTGTGTCACCAAATAATATGCATTTAGTTGAGAATGTAGATGATTTAAAAAATTTAGATTTAGATAGTAAAGCCGCTTTGCTTGCGCAGACTACTTTAGCAATTTCAGAATGGGAACCAATTATGAATTTTGCAAAAGATGAATACCAAGAACTCGAACTACCAAGAAAAAGTGATCTTTGTTATGCGACAACTAATAGACAAGAAGCGGTTTTAGAAGTTTTAAGTGATGTAGAAATGGTCTTAGTAGTAGGTTCTGAAAACTCAAGTAATACAAACGCACTTGTAAAAATGGTAGAGAATAATGATGTAAAAGCAATGAGGGTCGAAAGTCCTGATGATATTGATAATATTGAGCTAACTAATAATATCGCTATTACTGCTGGTGCTTCTGCGCCTGATCATTTAGTTTATGATATTATTAAAAAACTTAATCCAAAAGACCTAATAGATTTTGAATTTAAAGATGAAGTAGAATACTTCCCTTTACCAAATCAACTTAGAAAAAATATATCAAATATATCCGAATTTTTATCACTTTTAAATAAATCTGAAAAAAATCCTGTTGCTAATTTTGGAATTAAAAATGATAGGAACTGGACAGCTACTGAGTCTTTAGCTTCTCTTTAATATCGCTTATAATCTGTTCAATAGATATTTCTTCATTAAGAATCACAAAAGAATCTTTTGGAATAACTAATGGCGAATGCTCTCTATTTTTATCTCTTTCATCGCGACTTATAAGGTCTGTTAAAGATTCGTCACTGGTTTGTTTTTGTCGTCTCTGCCCTCTTGTTTCTTGGCTAGCATCTAAATATATCTTAAGATTTGCATTTGGAAAAACAACTGAGCCCATATCTCGACCCTCTATGACTAATCCATTTATTGAATTCTCGTAAATATTTGATAAAGCATTTGAAACTATATTTCTGATTTCAATTTGTTGAGCTATTTGAGAACTTGCTTGGTTTACCTCTTTAGAATATAGATTGTCTTCATAAATAATTTGTTCATTTATTTTTATAATTAAAGGATCTAAAGAGTCTAGTGAAATTGAATCAATCACTCTTACTTTATTTTTTAAATAATAAGCTATTGCTCTGTATAAAGAACCTGAAGAAAAGAATTCAATGTTTAAATCTTGAGCTAGTGCTCGTCCTACAGTTGATTTTCCAGAACCTGATGGACCATCAATTGTTATTAAAATCTTTTTCATATGGTTATTTTAATTAAATTACCTTTAGATATTGATTTAAGCTGATAACTACCAATTGATACTCTTTTTAACCCAACAACATTAAAGCCATTTGAATAAAAAATATTTCTAATTTCATGGTTTTTACCAGAATTTAAAGAGACCTCAAATGTAAAATCATTAATTCTAGATATTGTACTCAAGCTAAGCCTCTCCCCTTTAAATGTTATTTTTTTTCTAAATTTTGACAATGATTGCAACGGTTTATTTATTTTTACAATATATTTTTTTTCAATTTTGCTTTTAGGACTAAATATTTGGTTAAGCCAGTCACCATCTGTACTTAGTATCATCAACCCTTCGGAATCCTTATCAAGCCTGCCACCAAATTTAAGATAATCTTTTTGAACTAACTCAAATATAGTCTTTCCATCACCTTGTTTTTTATGAGAGCATATATAACCTTTTGGTTTATTAAAAAGATAATACTCGTGAATAATATTGTGTTTTAATAGTTTGCCATCTACATAAATTTTGTCAGAAGGATTTACTTCTACTCCTAATTGTGCAATATTGTTATTTACCAATACCTTTCCTTCTGCAATTAACTGGTCTGCTTTACGTCTTGATGTAGGAAAATGTAAGGCTACAAATTTATTTATTCTCAATTTATTCTTCTTCAGTGCTAGAAAAATAATCACCAATTAATGGCAAATCAGATAAAGAACCGATTCCTAATTTATTTAGAAACATATTTGTTGTTACATATAAATGTGGAGATCCTGGAATGTCCATTATTCCTGATTTTTCTATTAAACCCCTTGATTCTAAAGTCTTTATTGACGACTCAGATTCAACACCTCTTATTTCATTTATTTTTAATTTTGTAACCGGCTGTTCATACGCAACTATAGAAAGAGTCTCTAATGATGGAGTTGAAAGACCTCTGAGTACTGATGGCGGTTTAAATTTTGTTAATTCATTTTTTAAACTTTCAACAGTTACAAAGTCAGCACTGGATTTGTTTACAACTATTTCAAAGCCAAAATTTAATTTTTCCAAATCATTATTGATTTCGCTATATACATTGAGCAGTTCATCATGACCAATATCAAAAGTTTCTTGAAAATATGAATGCTGCATCGGGCCATCAGAGACTAACAAAATTGCAGTTATTATTTTTTTAATATTCATTATTTTTACTCACCTTTATACTTTCTCCTTCTTGATAAGCTGTAACAAAACCCCACCTAATAGTTTCTAACAATGCCAGAAATAAAGCTATTGCTTCTTGGTGTGAATCCACATCTTGAAGGATATTTTCAAATGAATCATTAATTCTTCTATTAATAATTTCTAAAAAATTATCTATAGATATTTGTAAATCAGGTAAATCTTTATCAATGTGTTTAAACCCTTGTATAGTTTTATATCTTGTAAAAACTTCTTGAGAAACATCTCTAAACCTCTCAAAGTCTAACTTAAGTTCTATATCAGCATTAGGGAAGATTTTATTTGTTTGATAATACTTAAAAGAATTAAGACGAAATTCATTTATTTTGATTTTATTAGCAATAGATAATCCAACTTCAGAAAAAGCCTTAAATTGAAGTAACCGAGCAAAAGCTAGATCTTTATCTTTAATTATCTCAACTTCATCTAACCAATCGATATCTTCATCTTGAGGTAACATATTTCTAGCTTTAAGTTCATACAAAGAGGCAGCTAAAAGGACAAGTTCAGAAAACAAATCATAATCTTGATTTTCATTATTTAATTCAAAAGTCTTAAACAATTCATACAAATTTTCTTCAATTTGTGATTTATTGTCTGAATATTTAACTAACAAAGAATTTAAATTTTCGATTAACTTAGATGTTTCCATTAAAAATCAGTTATATCCAAGATTTTATTTTTTTGATGAAGAAGATTATCTTTGTAAAAATCTGTAAAATTTGGTTCATTTAGTTTTTTCATTATTATCTCGTACCCAATTTCTTCATGATTTATGTAATCTAACGACTTCTTTGTTTTCAATATTTTTAATTCTGTAAATATTCTAAATAACCAACTAAATTCATATTTTAACTTCCCAATATCATGAAAAAGAGATAATTTTAAAAGGTTTTGTTCATTTGAAAATTTTTTAGTTCTATTAAGAACCTCAAAAGAATGCTGTCTGTCAGCTTGATTAAGTTTCCAAAATAAATTTAAATAATTTTCGTTTTCTAGGACATTTGCTATTTCTAACTGTTCGTTTATATTTAAATGTCTATAAAATAAAAATCTAATTGCTCGTATGCTTTTTAAATACATTTCTTTCATGATCTAGGATGGCTTTCAATAAACGCTTCTTCTAAAAACTCCTTCGTAATTTTAGTATATATTTGTGTTGTAGAAACTGAACTATGTCCTAAAAACTCTTGTACAGTTCTTAAATCGCACCCACCTTCCAGCATATGGGTTGCTGCACTATGTCTAAAAGTATGAGGATGAATATCAGAATCTAATCCTAAATTACTTGTAGTTTTTTTTATTAATCTAAACACTGCTGTGCGTTCCATTTGTTTATGAGATTTAGATATAAATAGAAACGAATTTATTGGTTTTAAATTATTCCTATAAATTAAATATTCAGTTAAATTTTGCCTCAATAAAGAACCTATAGGAACTATCCTATATTTACTTCCTTTGCCTTTTAGTTGAACAAAATTATCATCTAAATCAATATCAGATAATTCTACGCTACATAACTCAGAAACTCTTGTTCCAGCAGAATATAAGAAATCTAATATTGTTTTATTTCTTGAATTTAAAAAATTTGAATGGTCATAAAAGTTAATAAAACTATCAATTTCATTTGTTGATAAGACTCTAGGTAAAGAAGTCCCAAGTTTAATTCTGACACCTTTGGGAAACTCATGGTCTATGACTGATAATTGAGATAAATAAATGTGGAATTGTTTAAGGGTAGAGATTAATCTTTGCTTGCTTTTAGGTGATAACTCTAGTGTATTAATATCGTGTAAAAAGCTATCAAAATCTGCACCTTTAATATCAAGAGCTTTATTAGCATCTACAAATTTCTTCAAATCATGTTTGTATGAGCTAATTGTATTTTGAGACAATCCTTTTTGTATGAATAAATAATTTAAAAAAGAATCTACTAATTCTTCAATCTGAGACTGTTTGCTCATTTTTCAAAGGTACTTCAGAATTTTCTACTTTAGCAGCAGCTTCCACAAATGAATAAAACATAGGCGCAGGCTCCCAAGGTCTTGATTTAAACTCTGGGTGAAATTGTGAAGCTACAAAATACGGATGGTCACTTAATTCTATCATTTCAACTAAATTGTTATCTGGTGATAAGCCACTAAATACTAAACCTCCCTCAGCAAGTTGATCTCTGTATTTATTATTAACTTCATATCTATGTCTATGTCTTTCATAAATCACTTCATCTTTATAAATTGATTTAGAAACGGAACCACTTTGTATTTTACATGGATAAGTACCGAGCCTCATAGATGCTCCTACATCATCTTTTTCAAGGTTTTGATCAGGTAATAAATCGATTACTAAATTTTTAGAGCTCTGTGAAAATTCTGACGAATTAGCATCTTTGATATTACAAACATTTCTAGCAAATTCAATAACTGCACACTGTAAACCTAGGCAAATGCCGAGGAAAGGAATTTTATTTTCACGTATATATTTTATAGCCTCAATTTTTCCCTCAATTCCCCTATATCCAAACCCACCTGGAATAATTACTCCATTCAATGAGCTAAGTTCTTCCAACTCATAGTTGTCAGCATCTAGCCAAACTAAGTCTAAGCTTAATTTCTGTTGTAAACATGAATGCCTTAGTGCCTCTACAACTGACATATAACTATCTGGTAATCCAAAATATTTACCTAGAATTCCTATACGAATATTCTTTTTTATATCTTTTTTTAAATCCATCATAGATTTCCATTTACTTAAATCTGGAGGTGAAGTTTGAAGATTTAGCCTTTTATCGACAGCTTCATCTAAGCCTTCTTCAAACATTTTTATTGGAACATCATAAATATCACTTAAATCAGGTGCTTCAATTACATTCGATATATCAACATCACAAAATAATGAAACTTTATTCTTAATTTCTTGACCTAGATCTCTATCTGTCCTTAGGACTATTAGGTCAGGACTGATTCCATAACTCCTTAACATAGATACAGAATGTTGAGTAGGTTTAGTTTTTAATTCAGTACTTGGACCAATATAAGGAACCAGTGTGACGTGAACAAACATAACATTTTCTTGACCAAATTCTTTTCGAATCTGACGTGCGGCTTCTAAAAAAGGTAAGATTTCAATATCACCAACAGTTCCACCAATTTCAGTTATTTGAACGTCTACATCATTAGAGATGCCTTTGATTCTTCTTTTGATTTCATCAGTGATATGAGGAATAACCTGAACTGTATCCCCTAAGTAACTTCCTTTTCTTTCACGTTCAATAACTTTTCTATAAATACTGCCAGTAGTAACATTGGCATCACGTTTTAAATTGACACCAGTAAATCTTTCATAATGACCTAAATCTAAATCAGTTGTTGCGCCATCTTCCGTAACAAAAACCTCTCCGTGTTGAAAAGGATTCATCGTATCAGGATCAACATTTATATATGGATCTAATTTCTGATTTACAACAGTAAGATTTCTAGCTTTGAGTAAGTTTCCAAGAGACGCTGAAGTAATCCCTTTGCCAAGACCAGAGACTACACCACCGGTGACGAATATGTATTTGGTCACGTGAAAATAATAACATGAAAAATATTAAATTGAAGAGTTATCTTAATATTTGATTTAAAAAATTTGTTAGCTTAGGCTCATCTTTTTCATTCAAAAGTTTTAATTTTTTTGATGACAATTCATAATTAAATTCAGCATTTTCTTTAAGAGTTTCATTAAAGCTTTCAACTCCATCAAATTGTATTGAGACATCTTGATCTTTTTTTATTTTGACTTTCAATTTAGCTTCTCCATCTAGAACAATAGATCTAGGAAATTTAGTAAATGGAGATATTGGCGTCAAGATTACAACTTCATTACTAGTCTGAACTATTGGACCCCCAGCAGAGTAATTGTAAGCTGTAGAACCCATTGATGTTGAAATTATTATCCCATCAGCTCTTAACTTAACTTCTTGTTTGGAAGTTAATATTTCTAAATCTAATAAATTTGTTGGTGCATTTTTAATTATCACTACTTCATTGAAAGATGGATTTTTCATATCATTATTTTGAATTATTGGTTTTCTAGATTTGAATTCAGATGATTTCAGTTCAATAATTTCATTTAAATTTAATTGATCAATTTTGTTTACTAAATAACCTATTCTTCCAGAACCCAAGTTAACAACAGCACTATTTGTTAGCCAACCCAACTTCATTGCCTTTAATGCGGTACCATCTCCACCTATCCCTACTACTAGTTTCAATTTCATATCTGTATAGCTCTGGCTATCAATTTCATTTAGAAAATAAACTTTAAAGTCTTTCTTTGAAGTTTCTAAAAGACTAATAAATTTCTTAAAAGTACCTGAAGATTTATATTTTTTAGATGTTACAACGGCTATTTTTGACATAAATACATTATATAATGTTCATTAAATGATACCTATTTCCGATATTAATCCTGCAAGAAATACCCCAGTAGTTTCAAGGATTTTTATGGTTTTAGCTGTCTTAATCTATTTTTTAATACAACCAAAAGATATAAACTCACTTTTTAACTTCTTTTATCAGTATGCATCAATACCTTGTGAACTCAATAATATGAGTCCTCTTTCTGAATTACAGTTTTATTACAATGATTGCAAAATTGTTAGTAAGGAATATATTTTTCAAAACAAGAACTTGTATTTCAGTGTTATAGTCAGTAATTTGTTGCATGCAAATTTTGTACATTTAATTGGAAACCTCTGGAGTTTTTGGATATTTGGAAACAATGTAGAAGATAAATTAGGTAAATTTATGTTTATTACATTCTTAATTTCAACAGCATTTTTTAGTGTATTTTCACACACTATTTTAAATTTAAACAGCATCACACCTATTGTTGGTGCTTCTGGAATTGTATCTGGTTTGATGGGTGCGTATGTTTATTTATTTCCAAACGCAAAACTACTTGTTTTAGTTCCATTAGGCTTCTTATTCCCAACAACTATAAAAGCTAAATATTTCATGATATTTTGGTTTGTCTCACAAGTCTTTTTATCTTTTGGAACACAAAACATATCATGGGAAGCACATTTAGGAGGGTTTGTATTTGGATATGTAATTTTAAGATTGTTCAACTATAGACGTTACCGCCTCTAACAAATTATCCTCTACCCTATTAGCTAAAGTTTCAGGAAGAAAATTATTAATACCACTTTTTACAAGAATTGAAATTGCATTTATTTTATTACCAAACAATACATCAGTATCTACTCTATCTCCAATAACATAATCAATATCAATTTTTTGTTCTAAAAAATAGTTTGAATATACATCATCAGGTTTACCTAAGCTTTCAATGTTGATGCCAAGTTCATCTTCCAATATTTTTACAACAGCACCATTACCAGGTAGCTCTTTACCTTCAGAGGGAAAAGTTAAATCTTTATTTAATGCAATGGGAAGTGAACCTTGTCTAATTTTATTAATCATTTCATTAATTAAGGCTTCATCTAATAAATCTTTACGTCCAATTACTATATTTTTTGAATCATGTAAGTTTGTTAAATTATAGTTCAAATTTAATACATATTTTTTTAAACTCTCACTTCCATAAATAAATATGTTTTCATTATTGGTTAAAAGATATGATGACAACATTACCAATGGAGTAATGACATTTCCTTTTTTAATATTAATGTCAAGTAGTGCTTCTAACTTGATTGAAATCTCATCTATAGTTTGAGAGCTATTGTTAGTAGTAAAGAAAATTTCAAATTCATTTTCCAATAAGAGGTCAATAGCTTTTTTTGATCCAGAAATTAATTTTTTTCCAGAATAAATAGTCCCGTCAAGGTCTAGTGCGATTTTTTTCACGCTTTTCTTCCATAAGTAAAATTCTCGCCGTTATTCCATTAGCTTCATAAAAGTTTTTAGCTTGCCTATCGCTAGGTAGAGTTACTGTTCTCAATGGAATTTTTAGATCTTGTACATAATTTCTGATTGATGAAAGTATAAAAGATCCTAAACCTAATTCGCGAAAATCTTCCATAATGAATATTTCAGAAAGTAAAAAATAATTATGATTTTCAACTAACCTCGCATAACCAATCATTTCATTTTCACACTCAAGAACAAACGAAACTGATTCATTGAATGTTAATTTTTTATAATACTCGATTAAAGACTCATCTATATTAGATAACTCATCAAAAAAATTATTTACTAATCTTGTTGAAGGTTCAGTGTTTTTATGTAGTAAAAATTCTTTATTAAAATCTTTGTGCTTAAGCACAGTCATAGCAAACTTTTGACCTAGGTTTTGCTAGTTGAGTATTTAACAATACTAGAAAACACACAGAACAAGTAAATTCATCTTCTTTAATATCTTCGACAATTTCATCTAGCTTTAAATCAGATTTTTTTACATTTCTTTTCTCTGCAGCTTCAGCTGACATAAATGAGCCTTCAGCTTCATCAGTGTCTTCAACAGACTTTTTTTCTGTTTCGACTCTTGCTTCTAGAGATTCTGTTTCAATCTCTTCTTTTTCCTCTTCCTCAGCAGGAGGATCTACATCATCAAGCTCTTCTTCATCTAAATCTTCAAGCGTAGGCTCTTCTAACTCTTCGGCATCTTTTTTTGCCATTCAGTCTCCTTATGTGCTTTTTAAATATTACTAAATTTTAAACAATATGGATTGATTTTTAATAAATATCTCAGCTGGACCATAACCGAAGAAATCACCATCAATTTCAATAGGATCTTTAGTGTTTAATTTAAGATTTGATGCTTTTTTCACAATTACACCTGGTTCACGTAAATGCAGACCTTTTTTAGCAAGAAAAAATATCTTCATGGCTTTTGTTTTACTTACTGCAAAGGATTGTACATTAAAAATACCATCTTGAAGGCTTGATTTAGGTGAAATATTCCAACCGCCACCAAAAAACTGTCCATTACAAATACAAATATTAAATGTTCTTTCAGTAAAGTTATACCTATTTGTATCCAAAATAACTTCAGTTGGTTTATGAGGTAAAAGTTTTAACCAAAAACTCAGAGGATATCTAAATCGTTTAAAAAAGTTTGGCAACTTTTCACTTAGATTTACAGTCGATGCTAAGAAACCTATATTCAAAACATTTAAAAAATACTTTTGTTGATTTTCGTTTTTAACTACACCAACATCAATTTCGTAATAATTTTCATTATTTAATCTTGAAATATTTTCCTCGAATTTTTGAGGCAATCCAAATATTCTTATAAAATCAGATCCACTACCTGCAGGTAGACAGCTTATGCTTGGTAAAGCGATTTCATTTTTAAATAAAGTATTAACAAGAGCATTTAACGAACCATCGCCTCCTATTGTGCAGTATTGATATTTAGACGAATCTTTATAGTTAGAAATAACATTTTCTAGTTCAGATAAATTATGTGTTTGAAACAATTCAAACTCAACACCTTGTTTGTTTAAGAGAGATTCAATGTAATTCCTCTTTAGCGACCTTCCTCTTGATTTCATATTTTGAATTATTATAAACTTTTTCATATCATTGATTTCATCACTAACTTGTTATTGAAAATTTTATGTATTTTTTCAAATTCTTTATCATCGTAAAGAGTAAATAACTTTTTTGATAATTCGGAAACTTCTTTTGAAATTTTTATAAAGTCACCAATATTGATATTAAACTTGCTAACCACATATTCGATATTGTTTGTTCTCATGTATTCAATTAGTAAAGAAAATAAAGAATAATTTACTTTTAACAATTTATTTAAATTATGTTTTATTTCAACTCTATTAATCATTTCATTGACAGATTCATACTTAGCATATATATTTTGAAACTCATCGTTGTATCCAATATCGCTCAGTTCAGTTGATATTCCTGTAGCAATAAACATCATATAAAACTCTATACTCTTTGATTCTTCTGATTTAAAAAGTATTACACCAGGCAGTAAACTGTCACGATAAGTTTCTGACAGGATAAAACCTTCTCTAGAGTTTAAAATATTCAATTCATCAAGAATTTTATATCTAGATAAAAAAGTAGATTTTAAATTTTCAATGTTTGAAAAATTTTGATAAGAATAAAAACTTTTGTTTAACAAACTCAATGCTTCTTCTTTGGTATATAAATTGTTTAATTTAATTACTGATGAATAATTTACAGAAAATGCAGATTTTAAAATACTGGGTTTCAATTTAAATAGATTTTTATACCATTCAAAATTTACATTTTTATCATAATTCAAAAAGGCAAATCCTTGAGTATCAATCCCTCTCCTTCCAGCTCTTCCAGATAATTGAAGAAATTCAGAATTGTTTATTAATCTAGTTTTAAATCCATCAAATTTATTTAAATTATTAATAAGAATTGATTTAGCTGGCAAATTAACGCCTAATGCTAAAGTTTCTGTTGCAAAAAGATATTTAATATATTTATTTATAAACAAATATTCAATGAACTCTTTAACTATAGGTGCCAATCCAGCGTGATGATACCCAATTCCCCTAGTCCACATCCAAAGCTGCTCATCTAGGTTTAACAAATCTTTTTCTTCGTTTGATAGATCAGAAAAAACCTCATCAAATTTTTGTTTAATATAACCTTTCTCTTTTGATACAGTGCTATTTGATGTAAGTGACCTAGCATTGCTTTCAGTTTTCTCTCTTGAAAAATAAAAAATTATTAATGGTTCTAAATTGTTCTTTGATATATAAGAAATTATTTCATTTAATTTTGGTTTTATAAAAGATCTTCTTCTATTTGCACTTTTAAAAATTTTATTTGAATCATTTTTTTCAGAATCCATAAAAATTAAATTGTTACTTATGTGAGATTTAGAAATTAATGAAGTTTTTAAAGGCACAGGTCTTTTTTTAGAATGGACGAGAGAAGTTGTTCCTCTTATGGAAACTATCCATTCTAAAAATTCATTCTTATTTTCAATTGTTGCAGATAAGCATAAAAATTTAATTTTATTATTAGCATGAATGAGAACTTCTTCCCAAGTTGTTCCTCGCTCTTTGTCAGCTAAATAATGCACCTCATCAAGAACAATCAATCCAACATTATTTAGCCTTTCATCGTCAGCAAATATCATATTTCTTAAAATCTCAGTAGTAGCTACAATTAATTGAGAATTTTGATTTATATTTCGATCTCCAGTTAATAAACCAACATCATATCCCATTGTTTTAAAATCATTATATTTCTGATTAGAAAGCGCTTTTATTGGTGTCGTATAAAAAATAGATTTGTTTAAATCTAAATAATAATCAATGCTTCTTTCAGCTATTAGCGTTTTGCCTGACCCTGTGGGGGCAACAACTAAAACATTACTGTTCGACTTTATGTCATTGATAGCTTCAGTTTGAAAATTATCAAGTTTCATTATTTTTAGATTTAAAATTCAAAAAAATAACAAATTCAATAAATAAATATAAAGGAATTGTTAACGCAAACAAACTGACCGGATCACCAGTTGGGGTAATTATTGCTGAAAATATCAAAATAACCAAAAATATTTCTTTTCTTAGTTTTTTTATTTTTGTTATGTCAATTATTCCTCGATTTAATAAGAAATAAATAACTAATGGTATTTCAAAAGTCACTCCAAATAAAAGAGCTATTCGAAATATTAATTGAAAGTAGTTCTGTGTTCTAAGTATGAAATCTGATTCATTAAACGAAAGAAAAAACTTTATTGCATGTGGGATTAATTCATAAGCAATTAATAAACCAACATAAAAAAGGGTTATAGAAATTATCATGAAAATTAGAAATTTTAACCTTGATAAATTTTCTATTGCTGGTTGGAAAAAATAACCTAAAATAATGAGATTTATTGGTAGAGAGGAAATTAAAGAAACATATAAAGAATTAATTAGTTTTACTTGAAATCCCTCATATATTGTAAATGCAAACAAATCTGATTCCGAGTAACCTGCCTGTATTAAAGGCTGAATCAAAATGTCATATACTGATGAATAATTGAAATATATAAAAACAAAAAAGAATATTAAATTTAAAAATGAGAGAAAAATTCTTGAATTTAACTCCTTAAAGTGATCAAAGAACTTTTTTTCACTCACTATTCTTCCTCAATCCATACCCATTTTTCATTAATAGATTTGTCACCAATAATTTCAGTTGATTGTTTATTTGAAGTTAAAAATTTATAAACTTTCATTAATTTATCTTTATCAAGTATTCCTAAAGATATTAAAAGTATTATTGAAAGCTCTATAAAACTCATGAGAAAATATTAGTAGTTATAAATTGTTTTCTTTTGTCTAAATCTTTGATTAAGGCTTGCGGTGACAATAAAGATATTTTTTCAATATTCTCTATCGCAAAACTTAATGCATTTTCATATGAATAAAACTCGTAATAGTATATGTTGCCTGATTTATTTAATTTTTGTTTAAAATTTTGTCGATTATATTTTTCGTTTATTTCAAATTCTAATTTTGTTGAGCTATTGCTTGAAATATTATTCGCAACTATCTCTTTTTCGTTAATTGAAATTATTCGACTTACTACAAACGATTTAACTTTTAAACTCTCTTGATCTAATGCATCTAATACAATTCCATCTTCATTTGATTTCAGCGTTAATGGTTTTATATTGTAGAAGGTTGATATATCGGTCCCTAATTTTAAATATTCAATAAATAAATTATCATTAGAAAACAATTCACTTATTGGAACATTGTTCTTAGTTAACTTATCTAAGCTTATGTAATCATCAAGTACGCTAATGAAATCAGAAACGTTGTTTTTATAAGAATCCTCAATTACTAAATCATCAATTTTTAATAAAAAATATAAATTAAATAAGTCGGCATCAGTTATTGTTTGAAAATCTTCAAGAAAGCTTGAATACTCAAATGTAATTAATTGATTATCCTCATTTACTTTGATATCAAAAAAAAGATCATAATCGCTTTGAATTTCAGACAATACGTTTAATAGGTAAAATAAGTCTTTTTTAGTAATATTTAATTGCTTAATTAAATCATTTAATTCCCACTGATCTTTTTGCTTAATCATTGATAGTAAATCCAGTATGTTTTGAAAATCGATCTTACTACTCATTGAAAACCTTATCCATGAAATTATTTATACTTAAATTTAAAACCTTTACATCGTTACATGCTTGTAGAAGAAACTTATAGAAGCCTAAATAATCATCTGATATTATTTCAACCTCAATATTAATTTCATCATCATCTGCTGATACAATTTTGTGATTAAATAGGTTTTTATTAGCTTTATAAATTGCAGATTTAGTCTTCAATGTAGCTTTGAACTCGCTTTTAGTATCCTCCCAAGAGAAATTGTATTCATTAACATCATTTTCAAAAAGATTTGGAATATTACCTGATTTGATGTTTTCAACATTACTTAACTTGTAAGTTTTAAATGATTTTCCATCATAAGCAGCCAAATACCAATTGTTATAAGAGTATCTAAAACCCAAAGGTTTTACTTTTCTATATTTATTTAAGTAATCAAAACCAATCCTCTTGCCTTCATTGATTGCTTGATTAATTGTTCCAATTTTGTCTAAATTTATTGTTAAGTTTTTTTCAAACTTAAGCTGATTTTTTAAATAAAAATAAGTACTGAAAAAGTTTTGATATTCATCATCATCAAGTTTTTTTTGAATTTTATTTATTATGAAATTTCCATCTAAATAATACCCTTTTTCAATATCCCATTTATCGTTTGAATATCTTAATGAGTAACCGAATTCTTTGAGTAATGATTTATCGCGCTCAAAAGATCGTCGAAAAGCAGCGTCAGAAAGATTACGATAGTCCTCAATATTATCTTTTATATATTGAGTTGAAGTTAACGAATTATCGTTAAATAAATTGATTAATAAAACTAATCTTTTAAAAACATTTTTCATACTTTAAAGTCTTTTAAAGCATCTTTCCTTACTATGATCTTCAAGTATTGAAATCTCAAAATTTGTGGTTTTGCTAGGTGTTTCATCGTTTATAAATTGTTTTAGTAAAGTAATAGCATTATCTCTTGGTATCTTTTTTTTATATAACTTACTTAATTTATCTTCTAAAATTTCTGAATTTCCACCAATTACTGAAAAAAGAGGCTTGTCTGTTAGTGTTCCATCAAAAGAGACGTGATATATAGTTGATTCTTTTGTGTCAAATTCGCCAACTATTATTTCTACTTCGTAAGGTTTAACATCATTATTAAAAATATACACTAGTGCTTGTGAGTATAAGCTAGCTATATCCAATCCATAAACATCCTTTCTACTGAAATTAAAACCTTTTAAATCAGCATGTTGAATTCCTGAAATTCTAAGATTTTCAAATTCACTATATTTACCAGCACCAGCAAAACCTATTTTGTCATATATTTCAGATGTTTTAAATAGTAATTTAGAAGGATTATCAGCAACAAACAATAAGCCTTCTGTGGTTTTCACTGAAACAGTTGTTCTGCCTTTCTCAATTCCTTTTTTTGCAAATTCAGTCTTGTCTTTAATTACTTGATTAGGTGAAACATAAAATGTATTCATTTTAATTCTTTCATATAACTCTTTATTTTCTCATTTGATAACTCGACAAGTTCGTCACTCGTACAAATATATATGGTAGGAAAAATATTATTTTCAATACTAGGTCCTACAGTTGCAGAATCATTTGATGCTGCAATTTGTAAAGCTTTAATGCCGCAAGTAACTGCATCTTTCAAATTAAAAATTTTAAAATTATCTTGTAAATAAACATTTGCCAGTCTGGAACCTGAACCAATTGAAGAATAATTATCCTCATAATATGCACCACCAAGTGCATCAAAACTTGAGATTTTAAAATCCTTATAACTTTTTCCAGCAAATATTGGGACTGCAATTAATCCCGAATTGATTAAATTAATATTACTTTTAATTAAAGATGAGAGAAAACTAACTTTACCCTCAAAAGATAATTTTTTGTTTTTTACTTTTTCATAATGTAGAACTTCAACTTTGAATCTTTTAATTAACTCAAATGCAATTGCTGTAGTTCCAGCAACACCTATCATTGACGACTCGTCTACATCAAACACTTTTACAATGTTATCATCGGCAATGTAGTTGCCTTGAGTAGCTCTTCTATCGCCTACCATTATTACTCCATTGTTGAATTTCAAAGAAAGAATAGTTGTAGCTTGGGATGTAAGATTTTCAAAGCCAGCAGCTTTACTATTTATGAAATCTGGGAAAACTGGATCTTGAATTAAAGATTTTGAATTAATCTGCAACAGTTTTTCAAAGTTCATAATTTTATTGTACAAAAAAATTATAAATAAAATTGCCATATAGATTTATATATTGCGGTAATAATGTAAAATAAAATTTATGAAAGTATGGATTGATCAAGATTTATGTACTGGAGACGGACTCTGTGAAGAAATTGCACCAGATGTCTTTGTCGGTTTAGACGACGGACTTTTCTATGTTAAAGAAGGAGATAAAATTTTCTCTGAAGAACATGGTAATGTTGGAGGAGCTGAAGGGTTAGCAAATGTACCAAAAGGACAGGAAGATGCAGTTATAGAATCTGCTGAAGAATGTCCTGGTGAGTGCATAATGATTGAGCCGTAATTACTAAAAAATTATTTTTTGACCTGAAACTAAAAAACCAGTGTGAGAAATCATCTTATTTGATGGTCTAAGTTTTTTATCATCTACTACCCAATCTCTTAAAATAATTTCTTTAACTTCTAAGTTTTCAAAGCCATTATCGGTAAGGGTATTTATGATTTTTTGTACCTGGGTTAAATTAGGTAAATAAGAAACCCAATTAATGTTTTTATTGACTTCATTATTCACAAAAAACAACCATGGTTCAGGTATATCAGTAATGATAGAATCAACATGATCTGATATATTGCTAAAATTAAAATCCTCTATATCTGAATTTATATAATTTACACTTTTATATTCGTTTTCTGAACTTGTTTGGTTAAAAAATCTAGAAATTGTTTTTTGCGCTCTTCTTTGATTTTGCTTTGATATATCGAGCGTATAAAGATTTCCATTGTCTTTTAAAATCTTAAATAAAAACAAAGTAAGAGCACCAGAACCTGTGCCAATTTCCAACACAGTACTGTTGGAGCTAACATCAGCCTCTACTATTATTTGACCTAAATCTTTTGGATAGATTATTTGAGGTCCACGCTTCATAAGTAATACAAATTCTTTGTAAGTAGGAGAATATATTTTAAATTCAAATCCTGATGAGGATATTAATTTTGAAGGTAAAGTTTGTAAGTTATCAAATTGAATTTTTCCTTCATTTGTTACAAATTCTTTACCTTTTTCAACAACTGCTAAAAACTTATTTTTATCAGATTTGACTACAACTACCCTATTATCTAGATTCATTTATAAAAAAGCAAGAAATGAAGCTACTGTAGTCAAAATCATTCCTACGGCAACAACAATAACTACAATTTTTTGGAATTTTTTATTCATTAAAATTTTTTCCTAATATTTTTCTTTAATCTAACAAATTTTTCGTATATTCTTCCAATTATTAAACCAAAAATTAATATTGAGATTACATTTTTGTTTTCATTGTTTAAATCATTATTCAGGTTTTCAAAGTTTTTTTTAAAATCGTTCATTTAAGAATCCTCCAAACAATGACAATAAAAATTAAGATAGAAAGAAATGCAAAACTAAAATACACAAGTGATTGAAGAAAATACTGACCTGTGAAGTATTGACTTAAGATTGCAGAAAATCCTACTAATAAAAATAAAGATGCAATAGCTAAGTAATTTCCGGCTTTAAAATTTTTACGAACATTTTTAATAGATTTTTCAATTGGATCTAAAGTTTCATTTTCAATATTTTCAATTAAGCTTTCTAAAGCTTTGATTGAAGATATGGCTAAGTTAAACACTAGATTCTTTTCGGTTAGATATTATTATTCCCAGTACACCTTGGATCGTTGCTGCGACTGGTAAAGCAAGCACTGCACCAACAGCGCCAAAAGTGTATGCCCCAAATAAAGTAGAAAATACAGCAACTGCAGGATGAACTTCCATTGTTGACTTAGTTATACGAGGACTTAATAAGTAATTTTCTATAGCTTGATAAATAAACATTATTGAAAGAGTCAAAACCATTGTTTGACCACCTAGAGATATAGATGCAATAAATGGTACAAGTCCACCCAAGAAAGCACCTACAACAGGAATAAGCTGAGATATTATTCCAGCTGAAATACCTAAGGCAATAGGTGATGGCAAACCAATAATATAAAATGCTACAGATAGAAAAACACTTGCCAACAATCCAAGAATTACTTTAGCTATAATAAAACCACCCGCTTTAGAGACGCCAATTCTCCATACATCGTCAATTGAATTTGAAAATGTGCTTGGCAAAGATTCTTTTAACCTTATCCTCCAACCGTCACCTTCACTAATAAAATAAAACGCAAAGAAAAAAATTATAAATACATGAAATAGCGTATTCAATATTGCTTGACCAGCAAAAACTACTCCTGATCCAACTGTGTTTCCATAGCTTTGAATAAGTTCTTGGAATTGATTTTCAATATCTATTGAAGCGCTAGATATTGTTAGACCAAAATTTTCTTCAGCGTAATTGAAAAAGTCAGCAAAGTAAGTTGATACTTGCGTTGACAAAAAATAAATCTCATCAATCATTATAGGTATTATTGCCAAGAACACTCCAGTTAAAACAAGTAATATGATTAATACAGTTAAAGAGGCTGCCAATTTCCTGTTAACTTTTTTAGAGAGTCTATACACAGCGGGTTCAGCTAAAACAGATAGTATTATTGCAACTGACAAATCAAACAACAAAGCTTTGACACGAATAATAATAAGAACTGCAAAAGTAATTAAAATTATATAAAGAAAAGTCCTGTTTAATAACTCTTGTCTTGTTTCGCCTTTTGGTAAATTCACAATTATTTGACCTTATTTTTTATTTTAAAGTTACTTTTCGCAAACAATACAATAAGAAAATATAAAGTGGTCATTATTTGTAAATAATAATTATTTAAATTTAGTTCTGGATAATTTGTGTATTTAAGAAAGATTGATAATAAAGTTAGCAATATTCCAAAAGTTAATAATCTTTTTGTATATTTCTTCCCTCTTACGGTTAAATTTAAAAGCAAAATACCAATTAAAATTCTCGAAAAACCATCAAATGTAGAGCTGCTCAAAAAATAAAATTCTCTTATTGTGTTAAAACCATCTTGACCAATCCCACCTAAAGTTACATGAATTACACCAAGTAAAATTAAGAAAGCAGAAACCCAGGCTAGTGAAAAATTAATTATAGAAAATCTAGCCTTTATAGGTGTTGGCCAAGGCTGTAGAGGGTTTACCCTTTTTACAAAATTTGAAGAGAGTCTAAATGTGTTTCTTTCATAACTACCAAACATAAATGAAGTAAAAATCAATAATATTGGAAGATAGATGAGATTGATATCGTATAAATATAAAAAATAAAATAAAATTAAATGCCACAAGTAAACCGTGTATATATTTGAATGCAAAAAAGAAAATAAATTCCAACTAAATTTTCTATTTAAAATATTCTCAATATTATTTCTTATCGAAAGAAACAAAGACAACAAGCCTATTGAACAAATTAAATATAAAAAAGTTGGAGGATCTTCATTATTAAATGAAGTCAACCTATAACTTGTCATAGATAAATAAGATGTGTTCTCATCCAGTTTGTAAAAAAGATAAGCAAAGCATCCAATTGATATCGATAGAAAAACTTGTTTTTTAATTGTTAGTAATTTCCCATCAGCAAAAAAGTATCCAATTTGATGTACAGTTAACCAAAAAAATAAATAATTTAAAAGTTCTAGGTAAGACAAACTGATTGGAAAACTTATTGTGTCGACTAGAAAAGTTAAAAAACCTAATCCAAAAAGAGTTATATACGGATACTTTTTATGCAAGTAAATAGTCAATGGTGTGAAGATTACTAATACTAAATAAATAGAAACTAGCCATAAAGGCCATAAGACGAATTCAAAAGTAGGCACTATTCCATCTTCTGCTGTAGTTAAATAATTTGGTAAAGAAGGAACTGTTGATACCCAGTTTAAAATTACTGTACTTATTAATAGCCAAACTAGTACAGGTCCTATCAAGCTATTTATTCTATCAGCTAAATAATTCCACTGACTTCCTTCTCTGCCTACATTGGAATACCATGCTAATAAATTTGAAAAACCCATAGAAAAGAAAAATAATGTTTTTCCTACTGTAAACCAGGATAAGACAAGATAAGAACTTGATGAATTCGATAAATTTGATACAAGCCATTCCCCTCCAGACTTTTCAAATTCAATAAAAAATATTGAGTTCAAAATTAATAGAGACAAGCCAAATACTTTAATAAAATCAATGAACCTTTCTCTTGATATAGAAGTATTAGAGATTTCTATAAAAACATTTTTATACGATCTGAAATTTGGCAAGAATAATGTAGATATTTGTTTCACAATAATATTTTAACTGTATGGAAGTTCTTTAAAAGAATATAATTAAATAGTGGAGTTAGTTTTATATCAGCCTGAAATAGCTGGAAATGTTGGCGCTTTAATTAGACTTTCTGCGAACTCAGGAATTTCACTAAATTTAATAAAACCATTTGGATTCTCATTACAGGAAAACAAAATAAGACGTGCTGGTCTTGATTACCATGATCTAGCTACAGTCAATACATACAATTCATGGTCTGAATTTTTAGAAGTCAATAAGAACAAAAATATAGGATGTTTTTCCTCAAAATCAACAAAAATATTTTGGGATGTTGAGTTAAATGACTTTGATTTTTTAGTTTTTGGTCCTGAATCTGTAGGCTTGCCAAATGAAATAATAGAATCTTTTCAAAACTTAAAAATACCGATGGATAGCGAATCTAGAAGCATTAATTTGGCAAATGCTGTGAGCATAGTTGCGTACGAATCATTAAGACAAGAGTATGTTAAATAAAATCCTTTATGTTTTTATAGGTGGCGGATTAGGTTCAACTATAAGATTTTTATTAACTCAAATGGATTATGAATTTTTAAAATCTTATAAAGGCACATTTTTTGTTAATATACTAGGTTCATTCTTGATAGGATTCTTTTTAGCTGTATTAAATGAAAGAAATACAAATTTAAATTTTCTATTAATTGTCGGTTTTACAGGTGGATTGACTACATTTTCAACATTTGCTTTAGATATTGTAAATATAGAACTAAACAACATAATTTTGATTACTTTTTACATTACATTTTCAGTGTTGGGTGCCATCTTAGGCTTGTTATTTGGCACATTCTTAGGAAATAAAATAGTAAACTAAATAGCATGCCTAGCTTTGATATAGTTTCTGAATTTGATAAGCAAGAAGTTGTTAATGCAATAGACCAAAGTGGTAGAGAAATTGTTAATAGATACGATTTCAAAAATACGAATACAACAATATCACTAAATGAAAATCAAATTAACTTACATAGCACTACAGAAGATAGGGCTCTCGCCGCAGAACAGGTAATGAGAGAGAAATTTTCAAAAAGAAATGTATCAATTAAATTTTTGTCTGACAAAAAAGTAGAAAAAACACCATCAGAAATTAAATTTATCTTCAATTTGAAATCAGGAATAAATCAAGAGGAATCTAAAGAAATAACAAAATTAATTAAAGATCATAATAAAAAAATACAAACTTCATTTCAAAACCAAATGATTAGAGTTACATCAAAAAAAAGAGACGAACTTCAAAATGTAATTACACTCTTAAAAGAATCAAATATAAAAACACCTCTAAGTTATATAAATTTTAGAGATTAAATCTAATTTTTATATATTTAAAAATTTTTCTTGATAAATACATACTTACAATAAAAAATAATCCTCCATAAAAATAATTATTATCAGTAAAAAAAGTTATTCTGTATGCAAACAATAAGACAAAAGCTCCATATATTGCTCGAAAAATTGAAAATATAATAATATTTTTTAATAAACTTTTAGAATTAAAATTTTTTATAAAATCAATCAACTTTGAAAAATCTATGTCTATTTTTAGAAATTAATGTATATATAAAGTTTCTAATTTTTTTTGGTACTAAATAAAGTATTTTTACGACTGAATACATACCTCCAATTGAAGCAATTGATTCAATAACAGCATCGGAGAAATAATATTTTTTTTGATCATTTTCAAAAATTAATGTGTCCATCTGTATTTCATTATTAGATAACTGTGATTGTGTTGATAGTTTTATATTTTTTTGTTTAGAAGAAATCCAAGTACCATATTGTGAACACATGGAGCATTCACTATCTACATAAATTTTATTCATTAACAGTAAACGCAAGACTCAAAGAGTTCACGCAATACCTCTCACCAGTTGGTGCCGGACCATCATTAAAGACATGACCGAGATGAGATTCACATTTAGCACAAACAATTTCTACTCTTACCATTCCGTGACTTCTATCTTCTTTTCTAACAATCTTATCTTCTATAGAATTAAAAAAACTTGGCCATCCAGACCCAGAATCATATTTTGTATCAGAATCAAACAATACGGTACTGCATACAACACAAGAATAGATTCCTTCTCTCTTTTCATTAAGAAGTTCACCAGAAAATGGAGGTTCAGTACCACAGAATTGCGTTACTTCTATTTGTTCTTCAGATAAGTGATTCTTGCTTATGTCCATAATTTATTTTAAGCAGGAATTAAATATATTTGTTCCAGTCTTTGATCAATAGATTTCAATTCAGTCTCTAATTTCTTATTTAAACTAACAATATCAACATCTTTTAAACTGTCTTGATAATTTAACTCAACAATACATAAATATTTTTCTGATCCAATTGAAATTGTTTTAATTGTCATAACTGAAATTATTTCTTTATTTTTCTGTAAAGCACTTTTTAATTCAATGTAGAGATCAGAACTGATTGCTTCACCGATAATCAAATGTTTCATCTCATATCCTAAAAATAAACCTGACACCATCAATAAAATTCCAATTAATATAGAACTTATTGCATCATAAATTGGATTATTCGTAAAGTATGTTATTAAAGTCCCAATCAAAGCAATAATCAAACCTAGAGTTGCTGCAAAGTCTTCTACAACAATTGCAATTAATGGTCCATCATTGCTTTTTTTTAATAACTTCATTATTGATTTATTCTTTTTTCCATCTCTTAATTTTTTAACTGCTTTAATTAACACGTAAGTTTCTAGGATTATTGAAATACTTAATATAGAAATAGAGATAGCTAGATTTTCTAATTTTTTAGGATGAGAAAGTGCCTCAATTCCATGTTCTAAAGAAACAAGACCACCTACTGTAAATATAAGAACAGCAACAACAAGTGTCCAAAAATACTCTTCCTTCCCCCTTCCTAATGGATAAATTTTTCGGTTATCTTTTTTTGATTGTTTAATTCCAAACCAAAGTAAAAATTGATTAAATGAATCAACAAATGAATGAATAGCTTCTGAAAACATCGCACTTGAATTCGTAATGAATGCAACAAATGATTTAATCAAGCCTATAAAAAAATTAACCGAGAGAGCAAGAAAAACTGTTTTAGATGAATCTTGTTTAGCCATTAAACCACGCTACGAGATCTTGGTATCCACCTATCCTCAGATCATCAATGTAAATCTGTGGCACTGTTTTAACATTTTCACCAATAGAGTTGTAAAATTTTTCTCTTTTTTGATCATCTGATAGATCAATTTCTTTAAACTCAATATCTTTTGAATCTAATAGAAGTTTGGCTCTGTCACACCAAATACAATTATTCTTAGTGTATATTTCTACTTTCAATTTTCAAACGTACTAAACACTTCATTTGTAGTCTGTGTAACACGAATAAATGTTGTGCATTTTGGTAAGTCTTTGATAGTTTTAGCACCTACATAAGAACAAGCCGACCTCATGCCACCGAGTATTGATTGAACCGTGTTTTCAATGTTACCTTTATACTCTAATCTTACTTTTTTTCCCTCAGAAGCTCTATGCTTAGCAACGTCGCCATAGTATCTTTGCTGAGCTAATTCAGAAGACATTCCATAAAAATCTTTGTATTTTTTACCATTAGATTCAGTAACCAACTCCCCACCAGATTCTTCATGTCCTGCAAACATTCCTCCTAACATCACGAAGTCAGCTCCAGCACCAAAGGCTTTAGAAACATCTCCAGGAAATTTACAACCACCGTCAGAAATTACATGACCACCGAGTCCATGTGCTGCATCTGCGCATTCAGAAATTGCAGATAGTTGAGGGTAACCAACACCAGCAACTTTTCTAGTAGTACAAACGGAACCAGGACCAATGCCAACTTTTACTATGTCAGCTCCAGCTAATATGATTGCTTCAGTCATTTCTCTAGTAGCAATATTTCCAGCTATGATTATCTTTTCAGGGAACTCATTTCTAAATTTGTAAATAGCTTGAAGAAAATCTTCTCTATAACCATTGGCAACGTCTAGACATAAAAAATCAATATCATCATTTATTGTAAAAATTTCCTTTGCTTTTTGAAATTCTTCATCAGATGTACCAACAGTAACAGTTAAATGTTTAGGATCTAAATGTTCTAAATTACTTTTCCAATCTTCAATGCTATAAAACTTATGGATAGCGGTTATTATTCCAAACTTTTCTAAGGCTTTAGCAGTATTAAAGGTACCAGTTGTATCCATATTTGCAGAAAAAATTGGTACACCACTCCATGTTTTCTTGGTGTGTTTAAACTTAAAAGGTCTTGTTAGATCAACTTCAGATCTCGATACTAACGTGCTTCTCTTTGGTCTGATTAATACATCATCAAAAGTTAACTTTATTTCATCTTCAATTCTCATATTATTTAACCTTGTTATCCTAATTAACAGAATAATGTTAGTTGATTTTCCTTACTTTGGTGCTGGTATTCATTATTTCCCAAATGAAATTTCTGCTTTAAAAGTATTTGAACCAAGATATTTACTATTAATTGCAGATTGTATAAAAAATGATGAAACATTCACCGTAGGAGTTGATTTAAACACCGAAAATCAAATTATTTCAGAAGTAAGAATTATTGAATATCAGGACATCGATAACGCAGAACAATTAGTTATAACTCAATGTCTGCAAAATTATAAATTAAAAAATTTTAATTTTGAACATGAATATCCAAAAATTGAAAGCTTGGAACATAACGACATTGGATTGCCACCAGAAATATCTGAATTGGAAAGTTTAGAAAAGAAAATTATTAATGCCACAGCAAAGTTAATTGAAAATGGAATAAACTTAGAAATTCCGAATTTTAATATCGATTCATACAATAGGATAAATAAATTTTATGAACTGTGTGTAATGTCACCAATTAATCCAGAAATTAAAAATTACATATTGGAGGAAAAGGTATTGGAAAAAAAATTTGAAATTTTAAATAAATATATCGATAAAATTTTGAGTATTTAAGAAACTAACCACTTGTTTAAAAAATTATTCATAGCTAAAGAAAGACTATCTATATTTTCATCAAGATAATTAAGTTCTGAATCTACATCGAATTTGGCTAACTCTTCTTTTGATCCTTCCTTCTCATACCATTTAGTAAATAAAGCTTTACTAATTTCTGGATGAAATTGAAAGGCAACAGTATTTTTTATTGTATAAATTTGTGGAAAATTTGTATAAGCAACTAATTTTGCACCTGGTGGAATTAAGAAAGTGTCCCTATGCCATGTAAATACTTTCACATCTGTAAACTCACTAAATTTCTCCATATCAGTTTCAAAATTTAAAGTTTTAAATCCAAATTCAATATTGTCAGCAAGATATGCGTCACCGCCAAGAGCATCTGAAAGTAACTGTGCACCTAAACAAATACCTAATATTTTTGTGTTATTTTTAACAGCACTTTGTAACCATTTCTTTTCAGACTTTAAATACTCATGTTCTGAATCATCATAAGATCCCATATGTCCACCTAAGATGATATAAGTATTTGTAAGATCTAAATTTTCCCAAGCAACTTCCCAAGCATTTAGAGTTTTTACTGAGGAAGGTATAGTTCCTAAAGTTACATCAGGATCATTTATGATAGCAATAACGTTATTCATATTGTGCGCGGAAGAGGACTCGAACCTCCACGGGTTTTACCCCACAGGATCCTTAATCCTGCGCGTCTACCAGTTCCGCCACCCGCGCTAAATCAATCTAAAAACCAAAAAAGAGATAAAGTAGTAGCTGCAAAGAGCAATGCCACAAGTGCTGTGATTCTACTTAAATTTCTTTCAGCTAGAGTTTGACCAATGTTACCTGAAGATCCAGTGCCACCAAGCATATCAGACAAACCTCCACCTTTACCACTATTCAACAACACTAAAGCTACCAGTGCAATTGATATGATAATATGAACTGTTACTAGAACTGCAGTAATAATATCCATTAGTAAATTTTAACCCTCCTCAGAACTTACTTTAGACTGCATTTCTACTTCTTTTTCTAATTTCTTTAATTCATTTTCATCTGCCAAATAGCCAATTCTTTCAATTTTTTCACCATCTATGTTAAAAGCAAGAGGTAAACCAGTTGGAATATTAACTTCAGCTATCTCTTTATCAGAAATGTTTTCTAAGATTTTTATCATGGCACGAATACTATTTCCGTGTGCTACAACTAAAATGTTAAAGTCATTTGTTTCTAACAAAATATTTTTTAAAGTACCTTCCACTCTTTGAACCACATCTTTTAGTGATTCACCAACTGGTAAGTAACCATCTACATCTTTATAAATTGGATCATTTTTTGGATTATGATCTGATGACTCATCAATACTAGGTGGTTTAACATCAAAACTTCTTCTCCAAAGTTGAACCTGATCTTCTCCGTACTTTTTAGCAGTTTCAATCTTATCTAAACCTTGAAGAGCTCCGTAATGACGTTCATTTAATTCCCAGATATTAAAAATTTTAAAATTTTTTCCTTTTTCTAGATTATCTAAAATAATGTTTGCTGTATCTTTAGATCTATTTAAATAAGACGTATAACAAATATCCGGTATAAAACCTTCGTCTTTAAGTTTAAGACCAGCTAAAGAAGCTTCTTTTTTTCCCCTATCGCTTAAACCTACATCTACCCATCCAGTAAATTTATTTTCTAAATTCCAAAGACTTTGACCATGACGAACAAAAATTAAATTCATAAGTCTATTGAATTTATAACTTTAGTAAATTTATCAGCATCTAATGAAGCACCACCAACCAATGCTCCGTCGACAATTGGAAGGTTTAAAATTTCTTTTGCATTATCTGGAGAAACGCTTCCCCCATAAATAAATCTAAAAGTATCTTTAAAAAAACTTTTTGAACTTATTTCATCTTTAACAAAGCTTAAAACTTCTACAATATCCTCTAACTCTGCGACTTTTCCTGTACCTATTGCCCAAATTGGTTCATAAGCAAAAATTATTTCACTAACCTTATCTTTTCTAATGCCTTTAAACCCTTCATTCAATTGTGTTTTGATAAAATTTAAGTGTTCACCATTATTTCTACATTCGAGATCTTCTCCAAAGCAAACGATGGGTGTTATGGATTTATCTAAAGCTTGATTAATTTTTAAATTTACGATTTCATTATTTTCATTAAAATACTCTCTTCTCTCTGAGTGGCCGATTATTGAGTAAGTTATATTTAATTTTTCAAGTTGTAAATTCGAGACTTCACCTGTGTAAGCTCCTTCACTGTATTGTGATATATCTTGTGAAGAAAGTTTGATTTTCAAATTATCTGAAGATATAACTGTTTGAAGTGATCTTAAAGATGTGTGTGAAGGTGCTAATACAATATCGACTTTTTCTTCAGTCTCTTTTTCAATTGAATAATTAATTTTTTGAAGTAATTGAATGCCTTGAAGGTGATCCAAATTTAATTTCCAATTTCCAATAACAATTTTTTTCATAGCTTTAGATTATAAGTGAATTATATTTATCAACACCTGGCAAATCAATACCTTCTAAAAACTCTATAGAGGCACCTCCCCCAGTTGATATATGATTAAACATTTCTAATTTAGAAAAAGTATTTATAGCACTAACCGAATCACCACCTCCTACAACTGTATTTGCTGTTGTTTGAGAAAGAAAAGAAGTTACTTCTTTTGTTCCGTAAGCAAACGCGCTATTTTCAAATACGCCCATAGGACCATTCCAAAAAATAGTTTTTGAATCTTCTAAGTATTTGATAAAACTTTCAACTGATTCTTTTCCAATATCAACGCCTATGTCATCGTCACAAAAGTCGTTAATTTGCTTTTCAAATCTATCAGAGGAATTTATGTCTGTTGTAACACCAAAATCAGTGGGCAGTAATATTTTGGAACCTTCTGTAGAATCTAATATTTTTTTAGCAATAGGAACATATGACTCCTCAAATAATGATTTTCCGATATTGAATCCTAATGCTTTTAAAAATGTGAAACACATACCTCCACCTAAAAGTAAATTATCAACATTAGGTAATAAATTTTCAATCATCTGAAGTTTATCTGATACCTTTGCACCTCCAAGTATTATTGAGAAAGGTTTATCTGGTCCTTCAATTAATGGTTGTAATTCAGAAACTTCTTTGCTTACAAGTTTTCCTTGATATGAATCTAAAAATTTTCCAACTGAAACTACGCTGGCATGTTCTCTGTGAGCAGATCCGAATGCATCAAATATAAAACTATCATAAGGATTTGATAATTTTTTTGAAAATTCTAAATCATTTTCTTCTTCACCTGAATAGAACCTTAAATTTTCTAATAAATAAACTTTTCCACTTGAATTATTTATTGTATCGCTGATATTTTCGTGTAAGCAATCATTTATAAACTCAACTTTTTCATTTATAATATTAGACAACTCAATAGCAACTGGTTCCAGACTAAAAGTAGAATCAAATCCTTTAGGTCTTCCTAGGTGGGAACAAAAAATTATGTTCTTAGAGATTTTTTTTAACTCATCTAAGTAAGATACTGCTTTCAATATTCTGAAGTTATCTGAAACTTTTTTATTATTTATTGGAACATTTAAATCAGATCTGACTAAAACGTTTCCAAGTTTAAGTTGCAAACTAGGCTTCTTTCATATCACGATGCATAACAACAGAATCATTATCGCGAGTTTTTAACCACTTATAAACTTCTTCAGCCATGACAACACTTCTGTGCTTGCCACCTGTACAACCAATAGCAATTCCAACATACGACTTCCCTTCAGATATAAATCTAGGTAAAAGGAAATCAATCATATCTTTAATTTTTTCCAGAAAAATTTGAGCATCTTCAAATGATAAAACATAGTTTCTAACCATTGGCGATTGACCTGTTGATGCTCTCAATTCTTCTCTCCAATGAGGATTTGGAAGAAATCTTACATCAAAAACAATATCTGCATCTCTTGGAGTACCATTTTTAAACCCAAATGAAGTAACTGAAATTTTTAAATCTTGATTAGATGCTTCACCTTGAAAGCCTTCAATAATCCTCTTTCTCAATTCGTGTACATTCATATCGGTAGTATCAAGTACTTGATCTGCTAGTTCTTTTATAGGCTTTAAAAGATCTCTTTCTGTTTTTACTGATTGAGAAATTGACTCAAGACCAATAGGATGTGGCCTTCTATTTTCTTCATATCTTTCAATAAGAGTTTCGTTATCGGCATCAATGAAAATTATTCTTGTTAAAACACCTGATTGACTCAATTTATCAAGACTTTCCCTGAGATCCTTTTGAGCAGAAGCTTCTTTAGCATCAATAGTAAGGACTAATTGTTTGTTAGATTCTGTTACATCATTTGATTGGACTACAGATTCGACTAAATCAGCTGGTAAATTTTCAATAACATAGTAACCCATGTCCTCAAATACATTAGAACTAGCAGAACGTCCTGCTCCAGACATTCCTACTAATAAAATTACTTCAGGTCTTTTGTTTGCCACATTAGATATATTAGTTCTTATTGAATACGAATTGGTAAATTAATTATTAAAGTAATTGTAAATTTTTTCAGCTTCTTGTTCTGAAACTATTTCACTAAGTTTATTGATTGAGAGTTTTGATATTTTATTCAGTGTTTTATGAGTATTAAATAAATTTTCTATTGAAGATTGGGAAACTCCTTTAATGCTTAATACATCAATTAAATCTAATTCCCTAACTCTCAATCTTTTGTTTTCAGTAATAGCAAATCTATGTGCCTCGTCTCTAATATTCTGCAATACAAACAGAGCTTCAGAATTTTTATTTAAAATAACTGATTTTTTTGAAGTTGGTAAAAATACTTCTTCTTCTTTTTTAGCAAGACCTATAACATCAATATCTAATTCAAAGTGATCTAAAACACTCTTTGCTTTACCAAGTTGTCCTTTGCCGCCGTCAATCAAAATTAGGTTCGGTTTTCTTCTAAAACTTTGGTCAACTTCTTTTTCTTTTTTTAATCTCTTTATTCGTCTAAATACTATTTCCTCCATAGACCTAAAGTCATCCTGACCTTCAAAAGTTTTAATATGAAATCTTCTATACATCGAAGGTTTTGAAATTCCATCTTCAAAAACCACCATGGAGCCAACACGAAACTTATCGCCAAGATTTGAAATGTCGTATGCTTCGATTCTGTATGGTATTTCTTTTAGATTTAACTTTGACTTAAGTTGCTCTAACGACAATGATCTAAACTCTAAGTCCGATCTTCTCTTAAGGTCTGAAATTCTCCGAAGCTCTTGTGCATCTTCAAGAGCGGTATCCAGTAAATCTTTTTTCCATCCTTTTTTTGGATAATTAACTTTTATTTCTTTTTGCCACTTATCTTCTAAAAGTGTTTTCAATGAACTAATTTCAGAAATATTATGACTAACTAGAATTTCATTTGAAGGAGTGTTTTTATCAAATAAACTTAAGATAATTTGAGGCATGTAACTATCTATTTCATCTAAGTTTAAAGGCTCAAAAGTATTTTTAACTTCTCCAACTATTCTTCCATTTCTAATTATCAGACAAGATAGAACAACATCATATTGACCTATGTTTACACCTATAACATCTAAGTTGCTATTTTTTGCAGTCATTAATGTTTGTGTTATCCTTGCGTTTTCTAAGTGTTGTATAAGTTGTTTTGATTTTTGAGCTTTTTCGAATTCAAGATTCTTAGAATAGGTTTTCATTTCTGAGATTTTTTCATCTATAAAACTTTCTGAGTTGCCTTGATAGAATTTTTTTATGTCATCCAAATATTCGCTATATTTTGTCTTGTCTATTTTTTCTATACAGGGGCCAGAACACTTTTCAATATCATAAAGCAAGCAAGGCTTGTTCAATTTTTGATGTCTTTCAAATATAGAATTACTACAAGTTCTTACTGGGAAAATATTAATTAAGTGATCAAGAGAGCGTTTTGCTGAACCAATAAAAGGAAATGGACCAAAATTAATCTGTTTATTATTTAAGTTTCTTGTAACCATTACTCTAGGCCACTCATCATTAGTTATAGTCACATACGGAAAAGATTTATCATCTTTAAATTGAACATTGTATTTTGGTTTATATTTTTGAATAAATGAATACTCTGCAAGTAATGCATTCGCTTCATTTTTTGAGATTACAAAAGAAATGTCATCAGCTTCATTTACAAGTCTTTTTACTTTCCATGAACTGCTAGTAGAAAAATAAGTTGGTACTCTTTTTCTTAAATTCTTTGCTTTACCAACATAAATTGGCTCTTGGTATTTATCTTTGAAAATATAAATACCTGGTTTTTCAGGAATTTCATTATTTTTGAGTTTTTTCAATTTAACACATCTTTTAAATGTAATCCTGTCAATGAATCTTTCACTTTTGTAATGCTTTCAGGGGTTCCTTCAGCAACCACTCTCCCACCTTTGTTACCACCTTCAGGACCAAGATCAATTATCCAATCTGAATTTTTTACAACATCAAGATTATGTTCTATAACAACAACTGTATTGCCCTTATCAACCAATAAATGAAGCACCTCTAACAATTTTTGAACATCTGCAAAATGAAGTCCTGTTGTTGGTTCGTCGAGAACATATAGAGTTTTGCCAGTAGATCTCTTACTAAGTTCTTTAGCCAACTTTACTCTTTGAGCTTCTCCTCCAGAAAGGGTTGTTGCAGCCTGACCAAGAGTTATATAAGAAAGACCTACGTCGTCAAGAGTTTTAATAATACGAAATATTCCAGGTTGATTTTCAAATAAATTTAATGCGTTCTCAACTGTTAAATTAAGAATTTCGGATATATTGTAACCTTTCCATCTTACTGATAAAGTTTCATCATTGTACCTTGTTCCATTGCACTCTTCACAAATTACATATATATCGGGTAAGAAATACATTTCTACTTTTATATTTCCATCTCCTTTGCAAACTTCACAACGTCCACCTGGAACATTAAATGAGAATCTTCCTGGTTTATATCCACGAAGCTTTGATTCTTCAGTCATAGAAAATAATGTTCTTATTTGATCAAACACTCCAGAATAAGTAGCAGGGTTGGATCGTGGAGTCCTGCCAATAGGTGACTGATCAATTTCAATTAACTTATCTATGTTTGAAATTCCACTTACACTCTTATGTAAACCAGGTAAAATGAAATTTTTTGAAAATTCATTTTTAATTGCCTTTGATAATATTTCAGTAACAAGAGTTGACTTTCCACTACCAGATACACCTGTAATTGAAATTAGTTTTCCTAGTGGAAAAGAAACTGTTTGATTCTTTAGATTGTTTTCTTTCGCACCTCTAATTACTATGTTTTCGCCATTTCCTTTTCTTCTTACTTTTGGATAAGGCACAATTTGTTTTCCAGATAGATATTGCCCAGTAATTGATTTAGAATTTGATGAAACTTCTTTCCAAGTTCCTTCAGCAACAATATTCCCACCTTGCTCTCCAGCACCCCAACCTATATCAATTAAATAATCAGAGTTCTTCATAGTCTCTTCATCATGTTCAACGACTAGTACCGTATTGCCTAAACTTTTTAATTTTAATAAAGTGTCAATTAGCTTTAAATTATCATTTTGATGTAATCCAATAGATGGTTCATCGAGAACATAGAGAACACCAGTTAAGCCCGAACCAATTTGAGTTGCTAATCTAATTCTTTGAGCTTCTCCTCCAGATAAAGTAGAAGCACCTCTACTTAACTGTAGATACCCTAAGCCAACTTCAATTAGAAACTTAAGCCTTTCTTCGATTTCTCTTAATATCGGTTCTGAAATTTCTAATTCGTTTCCTTTCAAATTAAATTTCGAAACTTTCTCTAGACAGTCAAGAATTGATAAGCTGTTTAATTGACCTAAAGTAATTTTTCCAACTTTGACCAATCTTGACCTTTCATTTAGTCTTTCTCCATTGCAATTTTTACACTCGAACTCTCTCATGAATTGCTTATAATATTCACGAGCAGCATCTGAAGAAGTTTCTTCGTAGTTTTTTTTAAATGTATTTACAATTCCTTTATATGGCTTATGCCAAACTCTAGAATTACCAAATCTATTAACATACCTTATGACAGTGCTTTCACCTTTAGATCCATAAAGAAGTATTTCTCTTTCTGATTTACTTAATTCTTTATAAGCTACATTGGTGGGAATACCAAAATGTTCACAAACTCCATAAATCTGTGCACGAAAGTATTTTCTAGTAGACATGTCTGGGAATACATTTTCTTCAATTGATAAATCCCAATCTTTTATCAAAAGATTCTCATCAATTTCATAGCTTATACCTAAACCATTGCAAGTTTGACAAGCACCAAATGGTGAATTGAAAGAAAAATCTCTTGGTTCTAAATTGTCATATGAAATGCCACAATTATTACAACCTAAGTTTTGGCTATAGGATTGAATTTTATCGTCGATTTTAATATCAACTAATCCCATTGTAAGCTCCAAAGCAGTTTCTATAGACTGGGGCAATCTTCTTCCCGGAGTTTTTTGAATTTTTATCCTATCTACAACAACTGAGATGTCATGGTTATAGTATCGATCAAGCTTAGAAGCATCTTCAAGTTTTATAATTTCATTATCAACAAAAACCCTTGAAAAGCCTTGAGATTTCAAATCATTAAATAAGTTTTCAAACTCTCCTTTTCTCGACTTTACAATTGGAGCTAAAACTTCAATGTTTACTCCTTCTTTGTTTTTCATAATTTGATTGACTATAAATCCAATAGATTGTTTTTCAATTTTTTTCTCGCAACTAGGACAATAGCTTTGACCAATTCTTGCCCACAGTAACCTTAAATAATCATGAATCTCTGTAACCGTACCTACAGTAGATCTTGGACTTCTTGATGAAGTTTTTTGGTCTATTGCTATAGCCGGTGATAATCCTTCTATACTTTCTACATTAGGCTTTTCCATTTGTCCTAAAAATTGTCTTGCATAAGCCGACAAGCTTTCGACGTATCTTCTTTGACCTTCTGCGTAAATAGTGTCAAAAGCTAGTGAAGACTTACCAGAACCTGATAAACCAGTTATAACTACCATTTTATTTTTTGGGATATCAACAGAAATATTTTTTAAGTTATGTTCCTTTGCTCCTTTAATTTTTAAATATTGATTTTTCATTCTACAAATTCACTAATTTCTTTTCTTAATTCTTTTAACTCATCCCTTAATCTAGCTGCCAATTCAAACTCTAATAAATCAGCTGCGACATTCATTTCATTTTCAATGTTTTTTGATAAATTAATTAAATCCATTTTGCTGGCATTTGTTAAATCAAGCTTTGCTTTACCAATATTAGATTTGTTTACAGTTCTATTTTTTTCAACAAGTTCTAGAATATCGGTGATTTCTTTATTAATAGTTGTAGGTGTAATATTGTTTTTTTTATTATGCGTTTCTTGTAAGATTCTTCTTCTATTTGTTTCTTCTATAGCAAATGTCATTGAATCAGTTACCTTGTCTGCATACATAATTACATAACCATCTTGATTTCTAGCTGCTCTACCTATTGTTTGCACTAAGCTTGTTTCGGATCTTAAAAAACCTTCTTTATCAGCGTCTAAGATTGCAACAAGTTGTACTTCTGGTAAATCCAAACCTTCTCTTAGGAGATTGATACCTACCAATACATCGAAATCACCTTTTCGCAAGTCTCTTAAAATTTCAATTCTTTCTAAAGTGTCAATATCAGAATGTAAATATCTCGTCTTTATTCCAGCTTTTAATAAATAATCACTTAATGCTTCACTCATCTTTTTTGTTAGTGTTGTGACAAGAACTCTATTGCCATTACTGACGACATTATTTATTTCATTTAATAAATCTTGTATTTGATTGTCAGTAGGTTTTACAACAATCTTTGGATCTAATAAACCCGTTGGTCTAATTACTTGCTCTATGAAAGTTTTAGAATGCTCTTTTTCCCATTTTCCTGGAGTTGCAGAAACTAGAATTGTATTTTTAACTTTACCGACCCACTCATCAAACTTAAGAGGTCTATTGTCTAAGGCTGAAGGAAGTCTAAAGCCGTATTCAACAAGTGTTGATTTTCTGGATTTATCGCCTTCATATTGTCCTCTTATTTGAGGTATAGCGATATGACTTTCATCAACTATCATTAAAAAATCTTCTGGAAAGAAATCTATCAGAGTGTATGGGGCTTCACCCTGTTTTCTTCCATCAAAATACCTTGAATAATTCTCTATTCCAGAACACATTCCTAATTCACTAATCATTTCAAGGTCATACCGAGTCCTTTGTTCAATTCTCTGAGCTTCAAGAAGTTTATTTTCTGAGTTAAATTTATCAATCTGGATTAACATGTCTTTCTCAATTTGATTTAAAGCCTTTTGTTTAGACTCATCGGAAATTACATAATGAGATGCAGGAAGTATTGCTAGTTCAGTTAATTTCTCCATAATCTCACCTGTTGTTGGATCGATTCTTGAGATATCTTCAACTTCGTCGCCAAAAAATTCAATTCTAAAAATTGTTTCTTCGTAAACAGGAAAAATATCTAAAGTATCACCTTTTAATCGAAATGATCCTCTTTGAACTACAAGATCATTTCTTACATATTGCTGTTTTATCAATTGGTGAAGTAAATCGTCAATATTAAATTCTTTATTTTTGTGAATTGGTATAAGTTTATTTTTATACTCTATAGGAGAACCGAGACCATAAATGCAAGACACTGAAGATACAACTATAACGTCTTCCCTCAAAAGTAAAGCACTTGTTGCTGAATGTCTCAACCTGTCTATTTCTTCATTTATAGTTGCATCTTTTTCTATAAATGTATCCGTTCTTGGAACATAAGCTTCCGGTTGATAGTAGTCATAATAAGAAACGAAATACTCAACCCTATTTTTTGGAAAAAATTGACGAAATTCATTTGCTAATTGAGCTGCAAGAGCTTTATTCGGTGCTAAAACTAAAGAAGGTTTTTGAGCCTTTTCAATTAGCCATGCAATAGTTGCAGATTTTCCAGATCCAGTAATGCCTTTTAAAGTTTGAAAATCTACTCCAGAACTAACACCAGAATATAATTGTTTAATAGCGTTAGGTTGATCGCCTTTGGGCGAAAAGTTTGAAATAACTTCAAATTTTTTCATAAAAAATTATATCAATTTATTTAAGTAACAACTTATGTAACTTCTTTAATAAATTCAAGAAGTTCAGTTTTAAAATCTTCAAAATTGTTATTGTAAATAACTTTACCTAAACTCAACCACCAATCATCATCTTGCTGAGTTGCAATTCGATTATTTATATCATCTAATTGCATGCCTCTACTCAAAAGCCTCTCAACCCTTACTTCTTTATCGGCAAATATAACCAAAGCCTCATACTTGCTATGTATAGTTTTTGGTGCTGAAACTTCTACAAAGATAGGTCCTGATGCAGAACTGACTATTTTATCTAATTCATTTAAAACTCTAGGATGTAGATAATTTTCTAATTTTTTTAATTCTTCATGATCATTAAATACTATATTTGCAAGAACTTGTTTTAAAATTTTATTATTTTCAATTGCATCAGGAAAATTATTTTTTATAAAGTTAAAACTTTCAGTTTGGTTAAGGATATTATTTGAAACCTTGTCTAAATCAACTGTAAATAAATCTAAGCTACTGATTAGTTCTAGTGCTGAAGATTTACCACTACCAATGGGGCCAGTTATTAAATAGACATTATTTTTCATCTATAGATGATTATAAATAATAAATTACGAGTTGCCTATGCCACGCTCTTTGAGTTCTTGCAGAATGTTTTCCAAAGATTCATCTACACCATCAACAGTTTGTCTTTTTGGTGTGGGATCTTCTGACTCTGATGAATGAGTTTTTGGAGTTTCTTTTTGGCTAGCAACTTCTTTCCAGTTTGGATCTGCTTGCTTAATAGATAAACTTACTCTTCTTTTCTCTACATCTAATTCGGTAATTTTAACACTTACTTTTTGTCCAAGGGCAAGTGCAAGCTCGGGAGAGTCAACTTTCTCAGCTGCAATTTCAGACACATGAACTAAACCTTCAACTCCTTTGCCTATAGTTATAAATGCACCGAAAGGCACTACTTTAGTAACTTCACCTTCTACAACATCTCCATCTTTATAATGAAGTTCAAAATCTAACCATGGGTCTTCATTAACTTGTTTAATTGAAAGTGAAATTCGCTCTTTATCATTGTCAATCTCTAGAACCTTGACTGTAGCTTTATCACCAACTTTTACAATTTCATTTGGGTTTTCTACATGTCTCCATGAAAGCTCTGACACGTGAACAAGTCCATCCATTCCACCTATATCAACAAATGCACCAAAACTAACAATAGAGGAAATTTTTCCTTCTCTTACATCTCCAACCTGTAAGTCATCAAGAAATCCTTGTCTTTCTTCGGATTGTTCTTCTTCTAAATGAGCTTTTCTTGATAGGACTATGTTATTTCTTTGTCTATCTAATTCTAAAATTTTTGCTTCAATTTCTTCACCAATATAAGATGTCAGCTCTTTAACTCTTCTAACGTCAATAAGTGAAGCAGGTAAAAATCCCCTCACTCCAATATCTACAATCAAGCCTCCTTTTACAGACTCTATAACTGTTCCTTTAATTGATTTGTTGTTATTTGCAATTTCTTGAATATCGCCCCATGCTTTTTCATACACAGCACGTTTTACTGAAAGGATTAATCTTCCTTCATCATCTTCCTTGTCAAGAACTAGGGCTTGAATTTTATCACCCTCATTTACAAGTTCTTTAGGATTAACACCTTTTCTTACAGATAACTCTCTTGAAGGTATAACTCCTTCAGATTTATAGCCAACATCAACCATAACTTCATTTCTATCAATTCGAACAATGGTTCCTTCAATAACGTCACCATCGTTAAAAGTAATTAGTGTTTGCTCGAGTAGTTCGGGAAAGTCTTCAGGTTTTATATCATCAGGAAGAGATACCACATTTGAAGGCTGTGTGTCACCTTGATTATTATCTACCATTTAAAATTTTTTTTCCAATCATAGTATTGCGTGAATAAGAATAACATATCTGTGTTATTTACAAACTAATTATTAAAATTTGCCAAAGAATTAGAAATTTTTGAATTAACAAAAATAGGAACTTTGAGGCTATAAGCGTTTTCCATTTCTTTTGTAATTCCATCCATTGCACTTTCGGCAAACCTATTTTCTACCTGAACAACTATTTCATCATGAATTTGTAAAATTAATTGTCCGTGACCTGATTGCTTTAAATATTCATCAACTTTTATCATGGCAATTTTCATAATATCTGCTGCGGTTCCTTGAATTGGGGCGTTCATAGCAATCCTTTTCCCCATACTTTTTACTTGAAAATTACTAGAACTTAATTCTCTCACATATCGCTTTCTTCCACTTAAAGTTTCTGTATAGGTGTTCTTTTCAGCATTTTTAACAATGTCATCTAAAAACCCTTTAATTTTTGGAAATTGCAAAAAATATGCTTCTATAAGTTCAGAGGCTTCTTTCTGACTTATTTTTAAGCTTTTAGATAACCCAAATGCTTCCATTCCATATATCAAACCAAAATTTACTTCTTTGGCTTTTCGTCTCATATTTTTATCAACTTTACTAAGTGATGTATTAAATATTTTTGAGGCTGTTTCTGAATGAATATCAGACTCTCTTTTTTGCAAAATAGAAACCATATTTTTATCACCACTCAAGTGTGCAAGAACTCTAAGTTCAATTTGAGAATAATCTGAAATGATAAAACTACTACCTTCAGTTGGTATGAAGAAGTCTCTAATTTTTTGACCTATCTTTGATTTATTTGGTATGTTTTGCAAATTTGGCTGCTCAGAAGACAATCTACCAGTTGCTGTGCCAAACAAATTGTAATGTGTATGAATCTTAGATTCATTTGATACAAGAGGAATCAAGCCATCTACATATGTAGATCTAATTTTTTCCAATTCTCTATAACTTAAAATTAATTTAGGTAATTCATAATTTTTTGACAACTCTTCAAGGACTGATGCATCAGTAGAAGGAGCGCCTTTTGGTGTTGTTTTTACAATAGGCATTTTCAAATCTTCGTATAATACTTCTGCCAATTGTTTTGGAGAATTTATATTGAAATCTTTTTTTGAAATTTTTATGATATCTTTCTCAATATCGGATAAATCTTTAACGAGCTGCTTTGACAACTTTTTCATTTTAGAAAGTGAGACATTAACACCTAAATTTTCCATTTTTGCAAGTACATGCATTACTGGAAAATCAATTGATTTATAAATATTCATTAATGTTTTATCTTTGGAGATTTTTTCATATTGAGTAATAAAATTTTTATAATTTTTTTGAATAATGTTTGCTAGTTCTGCGTCTGTAGTTTTCTTATCGACGAATTCAGATGGATTTACAACTTTAATAATATTTATTAAGTTATCTGGTCTTGTACTTGGATCGTTAAGAAACAACATACAATCTAATGCCGTAAAATCTTGTTTAATATTTGAAAGATTATTTAACAATTTTTGCGAAGTTAGTGAGATTGGATTTTTAAATTGTTCTAATGAAGTGAAAATCCCAACTTCTTCTTCATTTACAAATATATTCTTATCTTGGTAACTAAAAACAAATGATTCTTGCTTTATTTTATTTTCATAAGTTACTAATTCATTTATCTCATTTTTAGAAACAGATGATTTATCTTTAGTATTTTTAAAAAAACTGTTCAATTCATATTCATTTATCAAATCAGCAGAACTGTCTAATACATTATTGTTTTTGAATATGGTCTCTGAAAAATTTATCTTAGGTATTTCAATCTTCAAGTCTCTTTTAATAGTCGCTAATTTTTTGCTTAACTCTAACAGTTCACTATTTTCTGAAAAAGTTTGTTGTAATTTAGGTGTTAAAGATTCTAAATTGTTATAAATATTCTTTATGTTTTTGTGTTCAAGTAAAAGATTGATTGCTGTTTTTTCACCAACTCCAGGTAAGCCAGGAATATTATCAGAAGGATCTCCTTTTAATGCAAGGTATTCAATATATTGCTCAACATTAATCTTAAATTTTTCAATAAATAATCTTTCATCATATATGTCAGTATTTGATATTCCTCTTTTGGTATAAAGTATATTTATATTTTTTGAAATTAATTGATACGAATCTCTGTCACCCGTAACGATAAGTGTTTTCTCTTCTTTCTCATCAAATTGTTTTGATAAAGTACCAAGAACATCATCTGCTTCAAAACCATCTAAAGAAATCTGTGGGATATTAAATTCTGAGAGAATTTGTTGTAGTGCTTTAATTTGAATCTTAAAATTATCAGGAGCAGATTTTCTATTACCTTTATATTCTTTGTACATCTCAGTTCTAAAAGTACTTTTTGAAACATCCCATGTAACAATAAGCTTTTCGCAATCATAAGTAGATGTGAGCTTTGACAACATCATTAAAAAGCCGTGTATAACATTTGTAGGAAAACCTTTGGAAGTTACAAGTGTTTCAGGTAAAGCATAAAATGCCCTAAATGCAATGCTGTGCCCATCTATTAATAAATTCATAGTTTAATTTTAAACTTATAATAATTTTCTTACATTCATCTAGATATCAAATATAATCAAAATATGCCCGGATGGCGGAATTGGCAGACGCGCTGGATTCAAAATCCAGTATCTTCGGATGTGAGGGTTCGACTCCCTCTCCGGGTACTATAAAAAAATTTAAATTACTATTATCAAACTATGTCTAATAGCAAATCTCTAAAAATTGTTTTGATTACATCAATGACTGCAATGTCTATTTTTATTTTCTATCAGGCGTTTAATCAAAATACAACAGAAGCTACATTTATCGAGAACATTAGGCTTGCAGACACTAATAACAACTTGGCAATGCTTGAAGATGAACAGTTAACTGAAATAGGAAAAAATATCTGTTTATCTTCTAACTCTTGGATTAATCAAAAAGATTCAATAGGTAAAATTTACGAAATCATTAATGTTTTTGCAGACCTAAATGATGTAAATAATAGACTAATTCCAATTTTTAGATTTCAATCTATTTATGAAATTTGTCCAGAAAACATTATGTTCCTAGAAAAAATTTTTAATGAAAATTAATAAACAAATTATTTATAGAATTCCTCAACTAATTACTGGATTAGTAATGTGTGGGTTTGGCCTTGCTTTTACAATAGAAGCTAATTTAGGACTAAATTCTTGGGATGTATTTCACGATGGGTTTAGTAAACTATTAAATATTAAAATTGGATTCGCAGGTGTTATAACTGGTTTTATAATCTTACTCGGTTGGATACCTTTAAAACAGAAGCCATTCATTGGAACCATCTTAAATATATTGATCATTGGAAATGTAATTGATCTTACAATGTACTTTTTAAATGAACCGGTCGACATGATAGTGAGAATAGTTTATTTAACATTTGGAACAGTTTGTTTTGCAGCGGGTGTAGGAGTTTATGTTGGGGCTGGCTTGGGTCCAGGTCCACGAGATGGAATAATGGTAGGAATTTCTAAGCTAGGTCCTAGCATAAGAGTTACAAGAATAGCTATAGACTTTACAGCATTTATTGTAGGTGTATTACTTGGTGGATCTTACGGATTGGGTACTATTTTTATGGTGTTAGCAGTTGGACCGATAGTTCAAATTTCATTAAAGAAGTTCGACAGAGGTGCTATTTTTTCACTTTAACTTCAGATTTCAAATTAAGTTCTTTTGTGTTCTTTAGTGTCAATTTTTTTTTAAAATATATCAACCTTGAAATAGATGCAATTTTTTCAAACTTATCATATCCATTGATTGAATTAATTAAATTACTGATTTGAGTCCATTCATGTATATTTGTGTTCTGAAATGCTTTGTCAATAATTTCTATTTTTGATTTATTTTTAAAATAAGTTTTACACTTTTTTGAACACAATTTGTATGTGCCTGATACATTTTTAAATAAAATACGAGCACAAAAATCACATCTTTGTTCATTCATTTGTAATTTTGTCAATTATTTGTGAACCGTCAGGTAATGTTTTTAATATACGTCTCGGTCTGCCTCTATATTTAACTCTAGACGTTTGCTCCTGTCCAATAAAACAACCTTTAAAATAATCCACGAAAGATTCTAACCAAAGAATTTCATTAGGCATTAATCCTTTTTCTATTATGCTTTTAGAAGGTAAATCAAATTGAGTTTCAAGTTTAAGAAAATTTGCTATTTCATTTTTTTCTTCTATCTGATTAATTAGTAATTCATTTTCTTTAGTTGTAATTGCAAATGAGTACTGAACGTCTATTAAATCCAAATTACAATCTGTACGAAACTTGTACTTTAATAGAAATTCCTTTATCTGAATTAATTTATCATTATCTTGAAAAATAAATATCTCAGACCCTGCTTGATAAACAATAAACCATGAATTTACCTTTCCATCTGGAGAAAGTAAATACGAGAATTTAGGCATTCCATCTTTTAATGAGTTCGAAATTAAAGAATCAACAAAACTAATTGCATCTTTACCATTAATAACTAAAGATTTGTTTACAGTGAATCTTTTCATAACTATATATTGCTTAGTCTGTCCAAATTTAGAGATACTAAAAGGTCTTGAAAAAAAGAAGCTAAAATATACATCCTGTCTGAGAAGATTAAATAACCTATAGATATAAGAATTAATCCAGACAAAGAGCTTGAATATTTTTGAATATTTCTAAATAATGAATTGTTCAAATTTATTTTATCTATCAGTAAACCAAATATTAAGAATGGTAGGCCCATACCTAAAGAAAAATACATAAGATATGTGACACCAATATTAATTGTTTCAGCATTAGAAGATAGGGCTAGTAAAGCACCTAACACCGGTCCAATACATGGTGTAAAGCCAAACCCAAATGCAAAACCCATAATTAAGAACTTAAATTTATTAATACTTCCAAATTTAAAAATATTTTCACCATAGAAGTAACGAGTATTTAAATTTGGAAATAACAAGAACAATCCAAACAAAATAATTACTGCACCACTTACTTGCCCTAAAGCTGAAGAATTTCTTGTAAAAAAAGATCCAAGTGAAGTTGCAAGTGCACCTAATGAGATGAACACAAAAGAAAAACCTAAAACAAACTGTAGTGAACTCCATATTTTTTTGGTTTTATTGTTTTTTTCAAGTGAAAAAGATGCAAAAAAACCAGGGACGATTGGAAGAACGCAAGGCGAGAAAAAAGATAATACACCAAATCCAAACGAAATTAAAATATTGAGTTCCATATATCAATTTAAACAGATGTGAAAACAATAGTTAAAATTAACTTTTTACTTAAAGTTTGTTTTTCTTCTAAATTTTGTACAAATAATACAATTTTCTAAATTGTGACCTCTTGCAGGACAAAACTCCCGTCCATAGAAAATTATTTGAAGATGTAATTTATTCCATTTCTCAATTGGAAATAATTTTTTTAGATCTTCCTCTGTTTTTTTTACATTCTTACCTGTTGACAATCCCCATCTCCAGGCAAGTCTATGAATATGAGTGTCGACTGGAAAAGCAGGAGTTCCATAAGCTTGACTTACTAATACAGATGCGGTTTTATGCCCTACACCGGGTAATTCCTCTAAAGCTTCTAAGTCTCTAGGAACTCTAGAGTTAAAATCAGAAACAAGTATTTTTGATAATTTTGATATTGCTTTAGATTTTTGAGGAGATAACCCGCATGGTCTAATTATTTTTTCAATGTCAGCTACTTTTAATTTAGCCATTTTGATTGGAGTGTTAGCCTTCTTAAATAAAATTGGAGTTATTTTGTTGACCCTTTCATCAGTACACTGAGCTGAAAGCAGAACTGCAATTAAAAGAGTATAAGGACTACTGTGTTTCAATGGCACTGGAGTTTTAGGATAATAATTTTCTAATATTTTAAGAATTTTATTAGCTTTTTCTTGTTTAGAAATTTTCACTTATATATTGTATCTCTTTTAAAATCTCAATTATGAAATTAAACCCTCAAAATAAAGCACTGTTAGCTTTGTTTGCATCTGCAATGTTATTTGGTTTTACATTTCTTGTTGTTAAAAATTTATTGGATGATTTGTCACCAATGTTTGTCGTATTTTGTAGATTTTTAATTGCTTCAATATTTTTTCTCATAATTGGGGGCATTCCAAACAAAAATTCAATTAAACCTGGATTGGTTATGGGATTCTTTCTTTGGCTTGGTTACTATACCCAAACTGAAGGATTGGTTACCTCATCAACAATTAATTCTGGAGTCGTCACTGGGTTTTATGTAGTTTTAACTCCCCTTTTGAGTAAATTTATAAATCGTACTAACCTTCAAACAAAAAATTATGTATTTTCATTTCTTGGGTTTACAGGAATACTCTTGATTTCTAGCACAAGCATAGATCAAATGTTCGGAAATTTATTTACATTTATTTGTGCAATGTCTTATGCGATACATATTGTTTTAGTAGAAAAAGAAGTTAATAATTTTAATATTTCTAATCTAATGTTTGTCCAATCATTATTTGGTGCATCTTTATGCATGCCTTACATTTCAATTATTGAAGCTACTCCAATAGTTCAAAATGTTGTTCCTATAATATTTTTAGGACTAGTAGTGAACGTAGGTGCGTTCTACCTTCAACTATTTGGACAAAAATTTGTTAAAGCATCTACTTCTTCTTTGATATTAAGCTTGGAAGCCATATTTGCAATTTTGATAGGAATATCTTTAGCTGGTGAAGTTTTAAATTTAATAAATTGGATAGGTGTAGCTATAGTTTTGTTATCTATTTTTGGTGCTGTTAAAGAATAGAAGATTCATTATTTATATTGTTAATTAGCTTCATAATTAACCTCAATATAACTACTAGAACAAAGAATGACATAATCAAAATAATTAAAAGTCTTGGTCCCTCTAAAAATCCTATTTCACAAGTAGCCAAATCGCTGCAAAGTCCAAAATAGTTTCCACCTTGTGAAATATCTAAAATTAGCAATAAAGGATACGCCAAAATTGTAAGCATCAACAAAGAGATAAAAAAGACTACTATTCTTAGTAAAAACATAATTAGATTTTAATATAATAAAAATAATGAAAGTTAAATTAATAAGTTATTCAACACCAAATGAAGATATTGCTAAAGAAGGCATTAAAGACGCTCAAGAACTTGTAGCTTATTGCGCAAGAGTTTCAAACCCCTCTAATCAGCTTAATACAGAAACAAGTGAAAAATTAATTAATTATTTAATAAAAAATTCTCACTGGTCACCACTTGAGATGGTTAGTGCTTGTCTAGAAATTGAAACTACAAGAGATATTGCGAGACAAATGTTGAGGCATAGATCTTTTAGTTTTCAAGAATTTAGTCAAAGATACGCAAATCCTGTAAAAGACTTAGAATTTGTTACACGTGAAGCTAGGTTGCAGGATCCAAAAAATAGACAAAATTCAATTGAATCAAAAAATGAAACACTAGAGAACGAATGGTCTCAAATTCAATTGGATCTAATTGAAAACTCTAAAAAAGCCTACAACTGGGCTATAGAAAATGGAATTGCTAAAGAGCAAGCACGTGCAGTTCTACCAGAAGGCAATACTGTAAGTCGATTGTATATGAACGGTACATTACGAAGCTGGATTCACTACATTGAACTTAGGTCTGCAAATGGAACACAAAAAGAACATATGGAGATTGCAGTTGCATGTGCGGAAGTTGTATCTTCAATTTTTCCGATGGGAAAAAATTTAAATTAACCGTCTAGCTTATATTTCATTACAAGATATCCGTCAATAACTTCAAAATTACAATCAGCTATAAACATATAATCTTGAAAATCAAGCTCAGCTTGTTTAATGAATGCTGCTCTGTCATCACCTCCGACTGGTGGAATTGATCTATTTTTAACAGCTTCAGCTCTTTCTTTATATCTTGTTTTTAACTCTTCAATGTTTAATGACATAAGTTGATTTTAGCTCACTATGACAACAGTATTGAAATGTCATTATTTAGTTTTGAAGATTTTTTTACTTTTATTGATTTCAGTTCTAGTAGTTTTATATCGTCATTGCCTATCACTTCTAACTCAACATTTGATTGTCCAGGATGTTTCATAAACAACTCTTTTAATAAAATTAAATTATTTTTTGTTAAATTATCCTCATTAACCTGGATAGTTAATGGAGTAATGTCTAAATCTGTCAGAAGTTTAGTGGGCTCTATAACAACTAAATCTCTTGCTCTTAAAGTGTTTTCAGCACCCCCAACATAGGTACCGGTAACCTTTATATAAAGCTCTCCATCAATCTCATTATTATATTTATCAACAAGTTTATTAAATAGTAGAACACCTACTGAACCTGTTGTGTCTTGTAGGTCAAATTGAATCCAAGGATTGCCTCGTCTAGATACTCTTTTTTGAATATTTGAAACTAAACCTGCAATGATTACATTTACCTCTTCATCCTCTTCTTCTAAATTTTGTAATTCAATTATTGTATGTGAAGATTCACTTTTTAGAACTTCTCCGTATCCATCAAGAGGATCTTCGCTAACAAAGAAACCAAGCATTTCTCTTTCTCGTTCTAACAACTCTTTCTTTTCCCATTCTGAAGTAGCTATAGTTGTTGAACTGGTTTCAGATTCATCTAAAGAGAAAAGAGAACCTTGGTTATTTAACTTTTCTTTTTTTAAATCTTTAGCATCCTCAATCAAATCTACAGTTGCCTCGAATACTCCTTTTCTTGTAAATCCGAAATTATCAAAACCCCCTCCTTGAGCCAAAGCTTCTACGCCTCTTTTATTTAATGAACGTGAATCAATTCTTGATAAAAAATCTTCTATAGATAAAAAATCACCGTTTTCATTTCTTTCATTAATTATTTTTTGTGCTGTAACGTCACCAACATTTCTTACTGCTGACAAACCAAAAATAATTTTATTGTCAGAAACTGTAAAGTCTTCGCTGCTTAAATTTATATCTGGTGTTGTAACCTGCACTCCTATATCTCTTGCTTCTGACAAAAAAATTGCAGTTCTATCTTTATCTCTCTTAACTGCCGTTAAGCAAGCTGCAATGTACTCAGCAGGATAATTTGCTTTCAAATACGCTGTTTGATATGCAAGTAATGCATATGGTACTGAGTGGCTTTTATTGAAACCATAACCAGCAAAGTATGCAATCTGATCAAATAATTCAGATGAAAATATTTCAGAATATCCTTTAGCAGTAGCACCGTTAGTAAACTTTATTCTCTGTTCTTCCATAATCTTGGGAATTTTTTTACCCATTGCTACACGTAAATTGTCAGCTTCCTGAAGGTTAAAACCTGCTATTTTTTCTGCTACTTGCATCACCTGTTCTTGGTATAAAATTACACCATAAGTTTCACCAAGAACATTTTCTAAGTCTGGATGTAAATATTCAATATCTTTTCTACCGTTTGCCCTGTCTGCAAACTCTGTATGCATGCCTGCACCCAACGGTCCTGGTCTTATTAAAGCTACTAAGGCTACGATGTCTTCAAAACGTTTAGGAGATAAGCTCTTTGATAATGATTGGGCAACTCTACTTTCTAACTGAAAAACACCTGTCATTTTTCCTAATGCAAAAATTTCAAAGGTTTTTTTATCATCTAAAGGTACATTATCTATGTCTACTTTTTTACTTTTAATAAGCTCTAGAGTTCTATCGATAATTGAAAGATTTCTCAAACCAAGAAAATCCATTTTTAAAAGACCCAACCTTTCAACAGTGTGCATCTCGTATTGCGTTACAACCTCTGCATTTTCTCCTTTCTGTTGAATTGGAAGAAAATTAGTAATTTTTGATGGTGAAATAACTACTGCTGCGGCATGAATGCCGTCTTGTCGTCTTAAACCTTCTAGGCCCAGTGCTATGTCAATAATTTTTTTTACTTCTTCATCATTTTTATACAATTTTCTTAATTCTTCAGATGCAGAATAAAACTCTTTACTGTATCCACTTTTATTTTCTTCATCTAGCTCTAAACATTCTGAAATTGTTGCGGTATTGCCTAAAATCATAGGTGGCATTAACTTAGCAACCCTGTCTCCACTTGAAAATGGAAGCCCGAGCACTCTCGCAGCGTCTCTAATAGCTTGTTTAGCTTTAATAGTTGCGAATGTGACAATATGAGCAACCCTGTCAGAACCATATTTATCAATTGTATAATTGATCACATCTGATCTGTAACGTTCATCAAAATCCATGTCAATATCTGGTAATGATTTTCTACCTGTATTTAAAAATCTTTCAAAGATTAAACCATATTTAATTGGATCTATGCCTGTTATGCCTAAACAGTATGAAACTATAGAGCCAGCTGCAGAACCTCTACCTGCACCAGTTCTAATTGATTTTTCCCTAGCAAATCTAATTAAGTCACCAACAATTAAAAAATAAGAGGCAAAGCCCATTGAAGAAATTACGTCTAATTCATAATTTATCCTATTTTCAATCTCAGAAGTAATCTCTTTATACCTCTGAGATGCGCCTTCAAACACTTTAACTTTTAGAAATTCATCTGCGGTTATACCCTCTTCTGGTAAAGGAAAATCGGGAAGAAAGTTTTTACCAAAATTAAATTCATAATTTATTCTTTCAGCAATCTTTAATGTGTTGTCACATGCATTCGGAAATTTATTATCTGGGAATAATTTTCTCATTTCCTCTGAAGACTTAACATAATATCCTTCACCTTCAAATTTAAATCTATTCTCGTCTTCTATAGTTGCATTGGTTTGCACGCATAATAATGCATCATGAGAAGATGCATCTTCTTTGTTTACGTAGTGAGAGTCGTTTGTTGCAACAAGAGGAGCATCAATTTCTGTAGATATTTTTATTAAATCATCTAATATCTCTAATTGTTCAGGAATACCATGATTGTGTAGCTCAATAAAGAAATTATCCTTTCCAAATATATTTTGATAATTTTTTGCAAGCTCTAATGCATGCGAATAGCTTTTTTCGTTACCAGAATTCCCTTCTTCAGTTGTCAAATCAGGAGCTAGGCTTTGTGCTATTTCACCACCAAGGCAACCTGAAAGTGCAATTATGCCTTCTGAATGTTGTTTAAGCAATTCGTAGTCAATTCTGGGTTTATAATAATAACCCTCTATAAAGGCCTTACTCACTAACTCAACTAAATTTTGATACCCAACATTGTTTTCTGCCAAGAGTGTTAAATGGTAACGTTTATTATTTTGTCTATCAGGCCTATCAAATCGTGAACCAGGAGTTATATAAGCTTCATATCCAATAATTGGTTTTACTCCAATTTCTTCTGCTACTTTAACAAACTCTAAAGCTCCATATAAATTTCCATGATCTGTTATAGCAGCTGCAGGTTGGTTTAACTCTTTAACTTTAGTTAAGTAATCTTTAATCTTCGCCGCACCATCTAACATTGAGTACTCTGTGTGCGCATGAAGATGAACGAAAGAATTTGTCATAAAGATATTTTAAAGAGTTTTGAAAAATTTTTTTACAATATTGAACTAAAGTAATCAGGCTGGTCGATTGTGAATTCAAAATTTTCATTTGATAATAAAAATTTCAATTTAAACGCTTGTAAGCATATAATATTTTTTTCTAAATTTTCATGATGATTTGCACCATAAAGAATGTCATTTACGATTGGTGTTTTTAAATACTCCAAATGAGCTCTTATTTGATGATTTCGACCTGTTATCAGATTTAATTCAATCCAAGAATACTTATCATTGTTAGACAAAACTTTAAATTCAGTGATAGCCTCTCTGCCTTGTGCACTCACACTTCTTTTTTTTCTATTAGTATTTGAACTGGCAAGTGGTAAATCAATTGTTCCACTGTCCGTTTTCAAATTACCTTCGACAATAGCTCTATACTTTTTTTGAATTTCTCTTTTTTGAAAAATAGATTTTAAATCTAAATGTGTTTCACGATTTAAAGGACACACAAGTAAACCTGTTGTTACTCTATCAAGCCGATGAACGATACCTTGTCTATCATCTTCAAATTCATAGTCAATTCTAAAATTTTCTTTTAAATAGTCTTGGATTGTATTCTCATCAGAATTTTGAACAGGATGAGTTAAGACTCCTGCAGGTTTGTTAACTATCACAAAATTTTCGTTCTCATGAACTATTTCAATATTAATTTTTTCTTAACTCCATATAAAATAAGCCAATAATTCCAAATGTAATATAAACGTCTGCAAAATTAAAACTTGGAATAAACAAGAGTTCGATAAAGTCAGTTACTTTTCCATTTTGATTAAATATTAAATTCCAGCCTCTTTCGCCTAAATTACCAATTGCTCCACTTGTTATTAAGCAAAATGAATACATTTCAACACTTCCAATTTCGAAGTTTCTAAACTGAGTTATTAGCCAAAGAAAAATAACAATTGAAAAAACATAAGTGATCTCCGTATAGTCGCTGAAAAAACCGAAGGCTATTCCAGTGTTGTAAGTTAGATCGATTGTTAAGAAATTTTCTAAAATTAATTTTTCTTGAATATTATTTATTCTTATCAAATATTTTATGTACAAATCTAAAGAAGATAATGAAATAATTATTAATACGGGGCTTAGATATTTTCTAAGATTCAATTAATGCTGCGCAGTTTTTGCATTGTGTTGAATATGGTATTGCTTCAAGCCTTGCAACTGGAATGGCTTCATTACAATTTTCACAAATGCCATATTTTTTCTTTTGAATCATAACTAAAGCGTGTTCAACTTGGTTTAACAAGTGTCTTGTATTCTCGTCTAAAGTTAACTCTTTTTCTAGCTCAAATGCCATAGAACCACCATCAGCAGATGTTGGATCGGGACTTCTTTCTGCTGATCCTTCGGATAATCTAATATTTTCCCTTTGTTGTTGATGGTGCTCTAAGATACTTGTTAATTGTTCTTTATCTGCAAGAAGTTTCTTTTTAAACTTATTTACTGTATTTGTTGATAATTTTCTAACCATTTAAATCCTCAGATGAATGTATATTAGCTACTTTTTAAATAAAGTCTTATGAATTTATTTTTTTTAAAAAGTCTCTGAATTTATACAAATTTATCTTTAAAAGACTTAAAATCGTATAGATGTTTAAAAGAATTAGTTCAAATATTGATTTACCTAAACTTGAAGATAATATTTCAAATTATTGGGATAAAATCAAGGCATTTGAAAATTCAATGGAATCAAGAAAAGACTCTAAAGTATTTAGATTCTACGATGGTCCTCCGTTCCCTACTGGCAGTCCTCACTATGGAAATTTATTAGCTGGTGTAATAAAAGACATAGTTCCAAGATATTGGACCATGAGAGGATATTACGTTGAAAGAAGATTTGGATGGGATGTTCATGGGCTTCCTATCGAAATGGAAGTTCAGAAAAAACTTAACTTAGAAGACCCTCAGCAGATAGATGAATTTGGAATAGGAAAATTCAATGAAGCATGTCGTACGCAAGTTCAAACTAATACAGAAAATTGGGAAAAAATTACAAGAAAAATAGGTAGATGGGTTGATTTTGAAAATGACTACAAAACTATGGATATTGATTTCATGGAAAGTGTTTGGTGGGTTTTCAAAGAACTTTGGTCAAAAGAACTTATTTATCAGGATTATAAGGTTTTACCTTATTCGTGGGCAGCTTCAACACCATTGTCAAATTTTGAAGCGAACATGGATTACAGGGACGTTGAAGATCCTTCCATATTTTTTACTTTAAAAGCCAGAGAAGATTTTAATAAGATTGTTAGAGGTGACAATTTTCTAGTATGGACAACTACACCTTGGTGTATTCCAGGTAACTTAGCTATTGCTGTAGGAAAAGATATTACATATTCAAGAATTTCAATCGAAAATAAGTTTTATTGGATTGCAAAA
>Ga0255778_10000119_pt1 | contig 67566 bp, 64 predicted proteins | sample 071ome_31_FD_179976 | JGI IMG/M metagenome (GOLD analysis project Ga0255778, IMG submission 179976) | Coastal salt marsh microbial communities from the Groves Creek Marsh, Skidaway Island, Georgia - 071405CT metaG (version 2) | ecosystem: Environmental > Aquatic > Marine > Intertidal zone >...
TTTTATCTGGTGAAGGTGCTGATGAAATATTTGGCGGATATTTATATTTTCACAAAGCTCCAAGTGCAGAAGAATTTCACAAAGAAACTGTTAGAAAATTAGATAAATTATATCAATATGATTGTCTGAGAGCTAATAAGTCATTAGCAGCTTGGGGAATTGAAGGAAGAGTTCCCTTTTTAGACAAAGAATTTATGGACATTGCAATGAGAATAAATCCAGCAGATAAAATGATTAGTTCTGAAAGAATGGAGAAGTGGGTAGTTAGAAAAGCATTTGAAGATTACTTGCCTTCAGAGGTCGCATGGAGACAAAAAGAACAATTTAGTGATGGCGTTGGGTATAGTTGGATTGATAGTTTAAAAAAATTTGTTGATGATCAAATTTCTGATGAAGAGTTTAGTAATGCCTCAAAGAGATTTCCATTTCAAACCCCTATGAATAAAGAAGAGTATTATTATAGATCTATTTTTGAAGAGCATTTTCCATCTAAAACGGCTTCTTCAACAGTTCCATCTGTCCCTTCAGTTGCATGTAGTACTCCAATTGCTTTAGAGTGGGATAAGTCCTTTCAAAATATGAATGACCCCTCAGGTCGAGCGATTTCTAATGTCCATAATGATTCTTATTAATTTGTAAGAAAAGATTGTTAATAACTTAACGCTTTCATCTCTGTAAAACTTAAAGAAATCTATCCCTTTTTGGGTATATTTGTGATTAGTACAACTAATTATAATTTATTCAATGAGTAAAGATCAAAATCAGCAATATTCAGCAGATAGTATTCAGGCCCTTGAAGGCATGGAACATGTTAGAAAAAGACCCTCAATGTATATTGGAGATGTAGGAATAAGAGGTCTTCATCATCTTGTTTATGAAGTCGTTGATAATTCTATTGATGAAGCTATGGCTGGCCACTGTAACCAGATTTCAGTTATAATAAATGAAAATGATTCGATTTCTGTAGAAGATAACGGAAGAGGAATCCCTGTAGGAATGCATAAAAAAGAAGGTGTTTCTGCTCTGGAAGTAGTAATGACTAAAATTGGAGCAGGGGGTAAATTTGACAAAGATTCATACAAAGTTTCTGGAGGACTTCATGGTGTTGGAGTTTCTGTTGTAAATGCTCTCTCAGACCATCTTACTGCTGTAGTTCACAGAGAGGGAAAAGTTTGGCAACAAGAATATGAAAAAGGAAAAACTTTATATCCAGTAAAAGAAGTTGGTAAAACAGATAAAACAGGTACAATTGTAACCTTCAAACCTGACATGTCTATTTTTAAGGACGTTGAAAAGTATAGTTATGAAACTCTTGCCAATAGGATGAGAGAACTCGCATACTTAAATAAAGGGATCAAAATTTCATTAACTGACAAAAGGAAAAAGGTAGAAGGAGATTTTTTAAACCAAGAATTTTATTCTCAAGAAGGACTTAAAGAATTCATTAAATTTTTAGATGAAAATAGAGAACCACTCATTCCTGAAGTTATCGCTATTGAGGGAGAAAAGAATGACATTCCTGTTGAAGTTGCAATGATTTATAACTCTTCCTTCAATGAAAACATTCACTCTTACGTAAATAATATAAACACACATGAGGGTGGTACTCACCTTTCAGGTTTTAGAAGAGGGTTAACATCAACATTAAAAAAATATGCAGAATCTTCTGGACTTTTGGATAAAGTAAAAGTTGAAATTTCAGGTGACGATTTTAGAGAAGGCTTGACAGCTATTATTTCTGTAAAGGTTGCTGAACCTCAATTTGAAGGTCAAACCAAAACCAAATTAGGAAATAAGGAAGTAACTTCTGCAGTATCTCAAGCTGTATCCGAGATGCTTGAGAATTATTTAGAAGAGCATCCAGCTGAAGCAAAAATTATAGTTGATAAGGTAGTCCTTGCAGCTCAAGCCAGACATGCAGCTAGAAAGGCAAGAGAAATGGTTCAACGTAAAACAGTTATGGGTGGCGGTGGTTTACCTGGAAAGTTAAGTGACTGTTCTGAACAGGATCCAGCATTGTGTGAAATTTACCTTGTTGAGGGTGATTCAGCTGGAGGTACTGCCAAGCAAGGTAGAGATAGAAATTTTCAAGCAATTCTTCCCCTAAGAGGTAAAATACTTAATGTTGAAAAGGCAATGCAGCATAAAGTTTTTGAAAATCAAGAGATTATTAATATTTATACTGCTTTAGGTGTTACTGTTGGAACAGAAGAAGATAGTAAAGCTTTAAACTTAGAAAAATTAAGATATCATAAGATTGTTATTATGTGTGATGCAGATGTTGATGGTAGTCATATTTCTACTTTAATATTAACATTTTTCTTCCGTTATATGAGGGAGCTTGTAGAGAGTGGTCATGTTTATATTGCAACTCCACCTTTATACTTGGTTAAAAGAGGAAGTAAAAAGGTTTATGCATGGAATGATGAGGATCGAGATAAATTAGTTAATGATTTCGGAACTGGGGCTTCAGTTCAGAGATATAAAGGTCTAGGTGAAATGAATGCAATTCAGCTGTGGGATACAACTATGAATCCAGAATCAAGAACTTTTAGACAAGTTTCAATTGAAAACGCTGGTGAAGCAGATAGAGTTTTCTCAATGTTAATGGGTGAGGATGTTCCGCCGAGAAGAGAATTTATTGAGAAAAACGCAACTTACGCTAATATAGACGCTTAAAAATAAAAATATGAAAGTCACTATTGTAGGTGCAGGGAATGTTGGGGCTACTGCCGCGGATGTCATTGCATCAAGATCAATTTCAAGCGAAGTAGTTCTTCTAGACATCAAGGAAGGATTTGCAGAGGGTAAAGCTTTGGATATAATGCAAACTTCAACAACTAGAGGGTTCAACACTAGGGTAATTGGGACAACATCTGATTACACTCAAACTAAAAATTCAGATGTAGTTGTAATAACCTCAGGAATACCAAGAAAACCTGGAATGACTAGGGAAGAACTGATTGGTATTAATGCAAGTATTGTTAAAGAAGTTACATCAAATATCCTTGATCATTCCCCTGATACTGTAATCGTTGTTGTATCCAATCCAATGGATACAATGACATACTTAGCCTTAAAATCTACTGGTATAGTAAAGAATAAAATTATAGGAATGGGTGGTGCTCTAGACAGTTCAAGATTTAAAACATATATCTCGATGAAGCTTAATAAGCCTCAAAATGATATTCATGCTATGGTTATTGGTGGTCATGGGGATACCACAATGATTCCTCTTTACAGGTTTGCAAAATATAACGGATTAAGTTTAAGTCAATTTCTTAAAAACTCTGAAATTGATGAGATTGTAAAATCAACGATGGTTGGTGGAGCAACTCTAACAAAATTATTGGGAACTTCAGCGTGGTACGCACCAGGTGCTTCAATTGCATATGTTGTTGATTCTATTCTAAATAATCAAAATAGAATTATTCCAAGTTCAGTATACCTTGAAGGAGAATACGGTGTAAATGACATCTGTATTGGTGTGCCATGTATTATTGGAAAACAGGGTATTGTTGAAATTGTTGAGTTGGATTTAAATCAGGAAGAAAAATCACTTTTTTCAAATAGTGTTGATGCAGTTAGAAAAATGAATGAATCTTTAGGTGAACACATCTAAAAGTATTTAAATTTCATTATTTTGTTTCTGATAATGTAAATCATATATTTGCTTCCCATAAAATTAGAATTATGCATAAGAATGGTCTTGTAAAATTTATTGCGATTTTATTTACGCTAATAAGTCTTCTTCAAATTTCTTACACATATGTTGTAAATAAAATTGAAACAGATGCTGAAAATTATTCAATTACTAAGGTTGACGTTGATGAAGAGGATTATGTTATTAAAAGAGAACAATTACAGAGATCATATCTTGATTCTGTTTCAACAATTAGTGTTTTTGGATTTACAAACTACAAGGATGCTAAAGAAAAAGAATTAAATAAAGGTTTAGATCTTAAGGGTGGAATAAATGTTATTCTTCAAATTTCTGTTAAAGATATACTAAAAGGTCTTGCAGAGAATACTAACGACCCTAATTTTAACAAAGCCTTAGATAATGCCGATGAGCTTCAAAAAAGTTCAAATGATACGTATTTAGAAATATTTTTAAACGCCTTTGAAGAAATTGAAGGTAGTCAATTAGCTTCACCTGATGTATTTGCAAATAGAACATTGAGTGATGAGATTAATTTTGAAATGTCAAATGATGAGGTTAAACCAATCATAAGAAGAAAAATTGATGAATCAATAACTTCAGCATTTGAAGTTCTAAGAAAAAGAATTGATAAGTTTGGTGTTGCTCAACCGAATATTCAAAGATTAGGAAATTCAGGAAGAATTTTAGTAGAACTGCCTGGAGCGAAGGATGTTGATCGTGTGAAGAAGTTACTCCAAAGTACCGCTCAACTGGAATTTTGGACATCTGAAAAAAATCAAGAGTATTTTACATTTTTATCTCAAGCTAACCAAGTAATTAAAGCTAATCTTGATACAGAAATTAATGAGGAATTAGTTTCATCTGAGTCATCTAAGATTGATGATCTTTTGGCTGATGTTGAAGTTAAATCCGATTCATTAAGTATTGAGAAAAACCCATTATTAGATCTAATCGTAGGAACTGGTTTTCAAGGTGGTCCTGTCCTAGCTCAATTTAACTTTAGAGATAAAGACAAGGTCGATTCTTATATAAATCTTCCTGAGGTGAGACAATTATTACCTTCTTCAAAAAGATATACAAAATTCTTATGGGGACTTCCAGATCCTGAAACCAACCTTGTTGATTTATATGTACTTAAATCTAATAGAAATGACATTCCACCATTAAGTGGTAGTGTTGTAATTGATGCTGCTCAATCTTACGATCAGTTTGGTAATGCTGCTGTGACTATGCAAATGAATGGAAAAGGGTCTAAAATATGGGAAGATTTAACGGGTGATGCATATAAAAACTCAAGTAATATAGCTATTGTTCTTGACGAAGTTGTATATTCTGCACCTGGCGTAACGAGTGGTGCAATTTCCGGTGGAAGATCAGAAATAACTGGAGATTTTTCATTAAATGAAGCTATTGACTTAGCCAATGTTTTAAGAGCAGGTAAACTACCTGCTTCAGCTGATATTATTCAATCAGAAGTAGTAGGGCCCTCATTGGGTCAAGAATCAATTGAAAAAGGAATCAACTCTTTTTTAATTGCATTGATTTTAGTTTTAATCTGGATGATATTTTACTATGGAAGAGCTGGATTGTATGCTGACATAGCTTTAGTGCTAAATATCGTATTAATATTTGGGTTTCTATCTGGTCTTGGAGCTGTTTTAACTCTTCCAGGTATTGCTGGTATTGTTCTTACAATCGGTATGTCTGTTGATGCTAATGTTCTTATTTTTGAAAGAGTAAGAGAGGAATTATACAGTGAAAAAGGATTAAAACAATCAGTTTCTGATGGTTTTAGTAATGCATTATCTTCGATTCTTGATGCCAATGTAACAACTGGATTAACAGCATTAATACTATTTATTTTTGGATCAGGTCCAATTAAAGGTTTTGCTACAACATTATTGATAGGTATCATTACATCGCTATTTACGGCTATTTTTATAACAAGAATGTTTGTTGAAAACCATATTTCTAAAAATAAAAATTTGGATTTTTCATCCAAACTCACTAAAAATTTATTTAGAAATTTATCTATCAAATTTCTAGTTAAAAGAAAAGTTTCTTATGTGATTTCTGGAACTTTAATTCTTATTGCATTTTTCTCATTATTTACTAATGGATTAAATCAAGGTGTTGATTTTGTTGGAGGTAGGTCATATGTAGTAAGATTTGCTGAACCAGTACCACAACAAGAAATTCAATCAAAATTAGTTGAATCCTTGGGTAATGCCGAGGTAAAAACTTTTGGTTCTGAAAACCAACTTAAGATTACTTCTAATTACAAAGTAGATGACACCTCAACATCTGTGGATGGTGAAATTCAACAAATTTTATACTCAGGATTATCAGATTATATTGGCGAAATATCAATTGATGATTTTGTTAATGGTGATGAAGATAAACAAGTGGGAATAATGTCATCATTTGGTGTTGGTCCTACAATAGCAGATGATATTAAGAAAAATTCTTTTTTAGCTGTTTTCGGGTCTTTGATAATTGTTTTTCTTTACATTCTAATACGTTTTAAAAATTGGCAATTTTCATTGGGAGCTGTTTCAGCGGTTTTTCATGATGTAATGGTTGTTTTAGGAATCTTCTCAATAACATACACTTTCATGCCTTTTGATATGGAAATCAATCAAGCCTTTATTGCAGCAATCTTGACTGTGATCGGATATTCTCTGAATGATACTGTTGTTGTTTTTGATAGAATTAGAGAGTATAGAAATATCAACAAATCGTGGGAAGTAACTAAAACTGTTGATAATGCTTTAAATAGTACATTAAGTAGAACTTTAAACACATCATTTACAACTCTTGTTGTTTTAGTATCAATATTCCTTTTTGGTGGAGAATCAATTAGAGGATTTATGTTTGCTTTAATTGTTGGTGTTCTTGTTGGTACATATTCATCAGTTTTTGTTGCAACTCCGATCATGTTTGATACTTTAAAAGAAAAGTTTAGGTCTTAAAATTTTCTATTGATTTTCTCACACTTTTGTGTTTTTGAAGCAATTTTTTTGCCTCATCTAAACTTATTTTTAGTTCATTAATTAACATTTTCTCTGCTCTATCAACAAGTTTATTATTAGCTAATTGCATATCAACCATTTTATTTCCTTTAACTCTTCCAAGTCTTATCATTAAGGTTGTTGAAATTATATTTAAAATCATTTTCTGAGCAGTACCTGACTTCATTCTTGTACTTCCTGTTACTACTTCTGGACCAACAATAACATCAATTGGAAATTTAGCTTCTTTTGAAAGAGGTGAATTTGAATTACAAGTTATGCAGCCAGTAAGAATTTCTTTTTCATTACATTTTTTTATAGTTGAAACAACATAAGGTGTGGTACCAGAAGCAGCTATTCCTATCACAGAGTCGTTACTATTTATTTCATATTTTTTTAAATCTTCCCAGCCCTGCTCTAAACTATCCTCAGCAAATTCTTGTGATTTTCTAATTGCCTTATCTCCGCCAGCAATTAAACCAATAACTATTTGATCACTAACACCAAAAGTTGGAGGACATTCAGAAGCATCTAAAATTCCTAACCTTCCACTTGTCCCCGCACCTATGTAAAATAACCTTCCACCTTTATGCATTCTAGGCTCTATGTTGTTGATTAATTTTTCGATTTTGTCAAGATTCTTACTAACTGACTTAGCAACACTATGATCTTCTTTATTAATGATGCTAACAAGATCCTTAACAGTCTTGTTTTCTAAATGGTTATAATTAGAAGATTTTTCAGTTATTTTATCGAAGCTCATTAAAAACCAAAATAGTTAATTCTTTACAATATTTTAGTCTATCACAATATTTTCTAACCTAAACGAATCATATTCAGAGACTTTAAAGTATCCAAATGGTTTTAATTCAGAGTTATTTACACAATAGATATTTCCCTTTATTGATGATGGTGCAGCTGAGAAAGGTCCATTCTGAGTATTTGTCTGTACAACAATTTGAATGATATATTTGAAGTATTCTTCGTCAATCCCTTCAAGAACTATGTCAAGTGAGTTATTTTCTATTTTATTTTTGTTTATGAAATAGGAAAAGGAAAAAGTATTACCATCAAAGTATTCATCGCTAACAGGTTGTAGATTTCCCTTTACATATTCAAATAAATAATAATTTTCATAACCAAATTGATCATCAATAGTCGTCACAATTTCTATTTCATCCTCATCCAATGAATCTCTTGTTCCTCTCTCAATACTTTTGATATTAGTTGAAGGGTTTATTTTTTCAATACTCTGGTAATGATTGTTGTTATGGAAAATATTTAATTCATATTCAGATGATAAAGAAATTTTATCAATTTTCAGAAAGTATTTATTATTATCAAATTTTAAATCAAAACTTTGTCCAGTTTCAACCTCAGTTATTGAAACCTCTGCATCCTCAATAAACTTAATTTTATTATCAAAATAACTTGAAGTCTCACTAATTAAAACCTCTGCAAATCCATCATTTGAATTAACTTTCTTATTAATCTTAGCTTCTACAACTATTCTTTGATCTTCAAATTCAAGATCTAAATCTATTACCTTTTCACAGCTAATAAATCCAAAAACAAATAATAAAGTAATAAGTCTTTTCATTAGAATTTAAAATTATATGTTATTGAGGGTACAATTCCAAAAATTGATATTTGTACTGCTTCGTTTTTTAATGTTTCAGTGTTTTCTCTAAATAAAATAGATGTAGCATTATCCCTATTATAAATATTATAAATTCCAAATACCCATTCTCTTTTAACTTTTTTAATATCATTCTTTTTAGGTATTAAACTCAAACTAAAATCTAATCTGTGATAATTTGGTAATCTGTACGTATTTCTATTGCCATAATTTGGAATACTTAAATTCATATAATTATACTGTGCATTAGGATATGTAGTAGGTTGTCCTGTTTGAAAAATAAAGTTTGTATTTAAGGTAAGTTTATCATTGATTTTATAGTTTGAATTAAAACTAAAATCATGTGTTTTGTCATAAGGCGTTAAATACCACTCCCCATTGTTAATTCCAAAATCATTATTACCTAAGCCACCTGTTTGTTGCTCTGATTTAGATATTGTGTAAGCAATCCAATATTTATGTTTACTGGAAGATTTTTTTAAAAGAAACTCAGCTCCAAAAGCCCTTGACTGTCCATTTAAAAGTACGGTTTCTATATCATTATTAGCCACAAGATCAGCATCATCTATATAATCAATTCTATTTTTTATTTTTTTATAAAATAGCTCAGATTCAAATGTTATTGATTTAAAATTTTTATAATAACCTACTGCAAATTGATCTAATTTTTGCGGTTTAAGGTATGGACCTGAGGGAGTCCATATATCCAAAGGAGTTGGTGAATTGGTATTTGAAATTAAGTGTATATATTGATTCAATCTGTTATAACTTAATTTATAACTATGTGTCGGGTAGTTTATTGATAAGTTAATTCTAGGCTCAATGTTAGTAAATGACTTTATTATATTTTTTTCACGAGAAAATTCTTCATTTAACGGCTTTGCACTCGAATATATTTCAAGTGTAGAATCATAAACAACTGGTTGATTATTTAAGTATTTTTTTAATCCTTTTTGTTTTAACCTTAAAAATTGGTTGACTCTGAAGCCATACCTAAGCGATAGCCTTTTACTTATAGTATTTACAAAATCAAAATATATTGCATTTTCTAATGCATATTTTTTATTTAAAGTAGATTCATTTATTCCAGAAGAGGAGTTGATAGGCTGAATTTTACCAGGAATAAAGTCATAGTAGATTAAGCTGATTCCAGTATTAAATTGTAAACTATTAGAATAGTAATTTTTTAGATCAAATTTTACATTTAAATTTTTTATTCCAGATGTCCAATCAAATCCAACAAAATTTAATTGTAGGCCATAATAATAATCGCTAAAAATAATTGATGTATTTGTAAATGTCTTTTCATTTAAGAGGTGATTCCACCTTAAATTAAGAGTTGTGTTGCCATAAGAATTAGAAAAAGTTTCACTTAGTTTAAATAGATCTCTACCGAAATATCCTGAAAAAAATATTTTATTTTTCTCATCAATAACAAAATTAGATTTGGTATTAAAATCATAAAAGTAAGCGATGTTATTTATGTCAGTGAATTTTAGAAATAAATGAGCATATGTTCCACGTGATGCAACTAAAAATGAGCTTTTGTTTTTTTGTATTGGCCCTTCAATTAAAAACCTACTGGAAATTGCTCCAATTCCTCCGTTGTAACTTAATTTATTTTTGTTGCCGTCTTTTTGAAATACATCTAATACAGATGAAATCCTTCCGCCATAACTTGCTGGAATGCCTCCCTTGTAAAGTTGAACTTCCTTAATTGCATCAGAATTAAAAACAGAAAATAATCCAAACAAATGAGACGAATTATATATAATAGCTTCATCAAATAATATTAAATTTTGATCGGCAGCGCCACCTCTCACATTGAATCCTGAAGATCCATCACCTGCACTACTAACACCAGGAAGAAGTTGAATTGATTTAAGTAAGTCCGATTCTCCAAAAACAACAGGCGTTTGTCTTATTGTTTGTCCAGATAATTTGTTTAAACTAATGACTGGCTTATCAATATCTATTTTTTCACTATCAATAGTAACTGTAACTTCGTCTAACTCTTCAAAACTCTGCTCGAGGAAAATGTTGATTGTTTGGTTCTGTTGTATATTGATTTTTTTATTTTGTTCTGAGTACCCTAGAATACTGTAATTAAAAATATATTCACCGGAAGGTACAGTTATGGAGTAAAATCCATAGGTATTAGAAATAGTGCCTGAAGATAACTCTGAAATAATAATATTAGCGCCAATAATAGCTTCGTCACTAGACTTGTCTAAAATATATCCACTTATTGTATAATTCTGCTGTGAGAATAAATTGAAAGTGTTAGTTGCAAATAAGATGAAAAAAAATATAAGCTTTTTCACATCCCAACAGGTCCAAAAATGGTGCCAGCTAAATACTGTTAAGACATCTTGGTGTCAAGATTTTCTTTAATTGCATCAAGGAATTCTTGAGTATTTAAGTAATGTTGTCTTTTAAGATTACTTCCATGAATCAATAAAGCAAGATCCTTTGTCATTTTGCCAGATTCAACAGTCTCTACACAAACTTTTTCTAAAAGATTACAAAACAATAACAATTCATTATTAGAATCTAGCTCAGCTCTATGAATAAGTCCTCTTGTCCATGCAAATATGGAAGCAATCGGATTAGTAGAGGTTTCTTTACCTTGTTGGTGTAATCTGTAATGACGAGTTACTGTACCATGAGCAGCTTCAGCTTCCATAGTTTTACCATCAGGGGTTAATAATGTAGATGTCATCAGTCCTAGTGATCCAAAACCTTGAGCTACAGTATCAGATTGAACATCTCCGTCATAGTTTTTACATGCCCATACAAATCCTCCATCCCATTTCATCGCAGCAGCTACCATATCATCGATTAACCTATGTTCATATGTTATACCTAATTCCTCAAACTTTTCTTTAAATTCATTTTCATAAACTTCATGAAAAATATCTTTAAATCTACCGTCATATGCTTTTAAAATGGTATTCTTTGTAGAAAGGTAAAGTGGCCATTGCTTAGAAACGGCTCTGTTCATACAAGATCTAGCAAAACCATAAATAGATGATTCAATGTTGTACATACCCATTGCTATTCCATCCTCTTGAAAATTATATATTTCCCAAGTTTTTGGTTCATCTCCATTTTCTGGAGTAAAAGTCATTGTAAGTTTTCCTTTACCGTGAGTTACAAAATCAGTTGCTCTGTATTGATCGCCAAACGCATGTCTTCCTATGCAAATTGGCTTAATCCATCCTTGCACATATCTTGGAATATTTTTCATTATTATAGGTTCTCTAAAAACTGTACCTCCAATAATATTTCTAATAGTACCATTTGGTGATTTCCACATTTTTTTAAGAGTGTATTCCTTGACCCTTTGTTCATCGGGTGTAATTGTGGCACATTTTATACCTACGTTATGTTTTTTTATTGCTTCAGCAGCATCAATTGTAACTTGATCATCAGTGAAATCTCTGTTTTTTAATCCTAAGTCAAAATAAATAATATCAAGATCTATGTAAGGAAGGATTAATTTTTGTTTAATGAAATCCCAAATGATTCTAGTCATTTCATCACCATCGAGCTCAACGACAGGATTTGTAACTTTAATTTTTGACATGTATTTTACTTTTTGATTTCCTTAATTCTGGCTTTTTTCCCTCTTAAATCTTTGAAATAGTAGATTCTTGATCTTCTTACTTTTCCTTTTTTGTTTACTTCAATTTTTTTAATCGTAGGAAGGTTGATTGGGAAAATTCTTTCAATACCAACTGTACCTGACATCTTTCTAATTGTAAAAGTTTTTGTCTTTCCAGTTCCTTTAATTTGTATTACCACTCCTTTAAAAAACTGAGTTCTAGATTTCTCACCTTCTTTAATTTCGTAATAAACTGTTATTGTATCTCCAGATTTAAATGATGGGTATTCGTTTTGTGAGATAAACTCATCTTGAACGTATTTTACTAATGATTCCATTTTAATAATTTAATATTGATTGACATTCGTAAATACCAGAGGTTAATCAACGGATGGCAAAATTACATTTTTTTTTAAAAAAAGAAAATATTAATCAATCAAATCAGGTCTGATGGCTTTTGTCTTGATTAGTGATTTTTCTTCTCTCCAGTCTTCTATTTTTTTTTGATTTCCTGAAAGTAAAATTTCTGGAACTTTCATGCCATTATAATTTGCAGGCCTAGTATACACTGGAGGAGCTAATAAATTATCTTGAAATGAATCAGTCAATGCAGATGTTTCATCATTTAAAACACCAGGAATTAATCTAACAATTGAATCACACAAAACAGCTGCTGGAAGTTCTCCACCAGATAAAACATAATCTCCAATAGAAATTTCTCGAGTTACAATTGAATCTCTCACTCTTTGATCAATACCTTTATAATGTCCACAAAGTATTATCAAATTACCTTTAATTGATAATTCGTTAGATATTTTTTGACTTAAAATTGGAGCATCAGGTGTCATAAAAATAACTTCATCATAATCATGTTGTTTTTTTAACTCATCAACACATTTTTTAATTGGTTCTATCATGAGAACCATTCCTGATCCTCCTCCAAATTGATAATCATCAATCTGTTTCTTATTATTAACTGAGTAATCTTTAAGATCATGAAATTTTATTTCAACTATACCTTTTTTAATTGCCCTTTTCATTATTGATCCTGAAAAAGGACTTTTAAGTAATTCTGGTGTCGCGCTTATGATCTCAATTTTTTTCATACTTATTCAAAGATTAATCTTTCTTTTTCTCCATTTTCATCGATGAATGTGATTTGATAAATATTTTCGTTTTCAAAATTACTTAGTTCACTAGTTGATAAGATTTTTGTGTCATTTATCTCAGAAAGTATATGACCAGGTCTAACTCCCATCCTGAAGAGAGTCCCATTTCTGTTAACAACAACTTCAACTCCATGACTTAGATTTTTTTCATCAAGTAACCTTTTTGAAGCATCTTTCAATTGCATACCATAAAATTGAACATAGCTGCTTCTTTTTAGTGCTACATTCATATTTATTTTTTTATTATCTCTAAAAATATCAACAGACAGTTGATCTCCCGGTCTTTTAGAATTCAGATAACCAGATAAGTCAGAAAACTTTTTAATTTCAACATTATCAATTTTAGTAATAATGTCTCCCGATCTGATTCCAGCCAGATGAGCTCCCATATCTTCATCTGTTGTACTAACATAAAACCCTTCTGTAACTTTCAAATCTAATTCTCTTGAAATTTCGGCATTCAGGCTTTGCCCAGTTACACCCAAAAGGCCTCTTTGTACATTTCCAAACTCTAAAATATCTTCATAAATTTTTCTTGCAATATTACTTGGAACTGCAAAAGAGTATCCAATAAATCCAGCATTATTACTTTGAATTGCTGTGTTTATTCCAATCAAATCACCACTTATATTGACTAACGCTCCTCCGCTATTTCCACTATTTACAGCAGCATCGGTTTGTATAAATGATTGATTTTTTGAATCGTAATCATTTAAATCTCTTGATTTTGCACTAATAATTCCAGCAGTAACTGTGGAAGTTAGATTAAAAGGATTTCCAACTGCTAAAACCCATTCTCCAATTTTAGTTTCATCAGAATTTGCAAACCTTATATATGGGAATTTCTTGTCTCCTGATATTTTTAATACTGCTATATCAGAATTTTCATCAGTTCCAATTAGTTCTGCTATATAGTTTTTATTGTTATTTGTTGTTATTTCAATTTCACTTGCATTCTCAATAACATGATAATTAGTTAAAATGTATCCATCACTTGAAACAATTACTCCAGATCCTGTTCCAACTGTTCTTTTGCTCGGAGAGTTATCATAAAATAGATCCCAAATGCTATTTCTAGATCTAGCTGTTGATGTATTTTTTACGTGAACTACTGAGTTTATAGTTTTTTCAGCAGCTATTGTGAAATCTGGATTTTGAAAATATTGAATTGAGTTATTTTTTAAATTTTGAAAAACATTCGATGTATTTAATGTTTTCGCTTTTTCATCCAAATTTTTATTTTCATCCTTCACATAATTAAAAAAAGTAACATTAGTTATAATAACTATTAAAAGAATTCCAATTATATTTTTTAGCTTTTTCATGATAATTTTTTTATAAAATTAGTTTATTTCATTTTTTTCGTTTGATATTTAACTTCTTTTTAACAGATATAACTTTATTCATATATTGTACTTGTGTTAATAGAATTTTCAAAATATCAAGGAACTGGAAATGATTTTGTAATCATCGATAATACAACAAATTTCTTTCCAAAAACTGATTCTAAATTGATTAATTTTTTATGTGATAGAAAAATAGGTGTGGGAGCTGATGGATTAATATTAATTGAGAAATCAAAATCTTCTGACTATGAGATGATATATTTTAATGCTGATGGAAACTTAGGTTCAATGTGCGGTAATGGTGCTCGATGTTCGATACATTTTTCTATGCTTAATAAAATAATTGAAAATACAACAAGTTTTTTAGCTTTTGATGGTTTACATACGGGTTCATTAATAGATAATTTTGTTAAGGTCTCTATGTCTGATGTACTTACTTATGATGAATTCAATGATTTTATTTTTGTAGATACTGGATCTCCTCATTTGGTCAAATGTGTTGATGATGTTGATCAAATCGATATAATTGATATTTCTAAAGAAATTCAGAATGATATTAGATTTAAAGATGGAGTCAATGTTAATTTTTTAAGTAAAGAAAAAGATTATCTCTACAAAATAAGAACATATGAGAGAGGGGTAGAGAATGAAACTCTTTCATGCGGAACTGGTGCCGTTGCGGCAGCAATAACACTAAATATATTATCTTTAGTTAACTCAGATTGTATTAATTTAAAAACTAAAGGTGGGGAATTGACTGTTGATCTTAAAAGGTCAGAAAATATTTTTACTAATATTTTTCTGTCAGGCAATGTTACAAGAGTTTTTGATGGTAGAATAGAAATATGAAAAAAGTAATTTACATCATTTTATTTGCACTAATTTCTATTGGAGGTATTGGTGGAATCTATTTTTATAATATTTTCTACGAATCTAATACACTATTTAATGATGAATATGTTTTCGTTAAAATACCTACAAATTCAACTGAAAATCAACTTTTAGACTCTATTGGAAAGCATGTCAAAAATTTATCTAAATTTTCAAAAGCTGCAAACTATAAAGATTATTTTTCAAATATTAAACCTGGTAGATATAAGTTAGAAAATGGTTTTAATAATAATCAAATAATAAATTCCTTAAGATCTAATAATGTGCCGATTAAAATCACATATAATAACATTGAAACTTTTGACCAATTAATTAAGAGAATTTCAGAAAGAATTGAAGCTGATAGTTTATCACTATCAAATGTATTTTATGAAGAAAAGTTTTTAAATGATTTAGGTTTAGATAGTGAATCTGTTTTTTCTTTATTTATTCCCAATACATATGAGTTTTTCTGGAATACAAGTGCAATTCAGTTTCGAGAAAGAATCTTAAAAGAATTTGATAGATTTTGGAATGACTCAAGAATTGAAAAGTCAAAAAAAGTAAATTTAAATCCGATTGAAGTAATGACTTTAGCTTCAATTGTTCAAAAAGAAACACCAAAAGTTGATGAAAGACCCACAATAGCTGGTGTATATCTAAACCGACTTGAAAGAAATATGAAACTTCAAGCAGATCCGACTGTTGTTTATACAATTAAAAAACGAGATGGATTTGATACAAGAATTAGAAGGGTTTTATATAAGGATTTAAGAATAAAATCTCCGTACAATACTTATGTTTACAGAGGATTGCCACCTGCTCCAATCGTAACACCCGATATCTCTGCAATCGAAGCTGTTTTAAATCCTCAAAAACATTCCTTTATTTATTTTGTTGCAGATGTCTCAAATCCTGGATATCACTTGTTTTCTAGAACAAATGCTGAGCACAACAGAAAGAAGAGACAGTACACCAATTGGCTTAAGAAAAATCGAATTAGAAGATAATCAACTGATTTACAGATAATTAAAAAAATTACTATGTTTGCACCGTTAAAGCTAATCATTAGCTTCAAACAAAAGTGATGACTTTTAAATATAAATTAATTTCATTCACTCTCTTATTATTTACAATAGGAACAACCCTCCTTCCCTCAAATTCTAGCAATTCTTACGATGACAATGCAGTATTTGTTACATCACCTTCAGTTGGCTATGACTTTAATATAATTTCTCATAAAATACCATTTACAGTAAAGGATTTTGTTGGTTTTAAAGAATTTTTAGGTTTTTTTGAATCTGGTTCAGACTATAAAAAAATCAATAGGTTAGGTTATGTAGGTAAATATCAATTTGGACGTTCAACCTTAAAAGTGTTAAGGGTTAAAAAAATTAATAAGTTTATTGATATGCCTGAACTTCAGGAAAAAGCATTTCTTATGAATGTTATGAGAAATAAGTGGATTCTGAGAAGAGAAATAAAAAGATTTAATGGAAAAAAACTCAATAATATTTTAATTACTGAATCAGGAATAATTGCCGCAGCACACTTATCTGGCCCTGGAAATGTAAAAAAATATTTAAGAAATTATGGAGATGATAAATTTGATTTAGGAGATATAAATGGAACAAAAATATCTGATTACATGAAAACTTTTAAAGGATATGATTTATCACAAATTTATGCTGTTAGAAAGCCTGAAATTTAATCAGAAAATTTCTTTGTAAGATCGTCTACGTATTTTCTAAATTGTTTATCGGTAAATGCTAAATTATCTACCGTTTTACATGCATGTAAAACAGTCGCATGATCTCTATGACCAATTTTAGTTCCTATACTGGCAAGTGATGCTTTAGTAAACTTTTTCGAAAAAAACATTGCAAGTTGTCTTGCTTGCACTATGTATCTTTTTCTAGTCTTTGACTGTAGTGTCGTAACATCCATTTGGAAATAATCTGAAACAACTTTCTGAATATGATCTATAGAAATTTCTTTTTTTGTGTTTTTAACAAAATTTTCAACAATAACTTTAGCTAATTCAATTGTAATTTTCTTTTTATTAAATGATGACTGAGCAAGTAGTGAAATTATTGCACCTTCAAGTTCACGAATATTTGTTTTAATGTGTTTAGCTATGTAAAAAATTATTTCATCATCAATTTCAACTCCGTCAACAGCTAATTTATTTTTTATTATTGAAATTCTTGTTTCAAAATCTGGTGTTTGAAGTTCTGCTGACAATCCCCATTTGAATCTAGATAATAATCTTTGCTCAATTTCTTGCATATCAACAGGTGCTTTATCAGATGTAAGAATTACTTGTTTGCCATTTTGATGCAGGTGGTTGAATATATGAAAGAAAACATCCTGTGTTCCAGATTTTCCAGAAAAAAACTGAACATCGTCTACAATTAAAACATCGATTAGTTGATAGAAATGAATAAAATCATTTCGGTTATTCTTTTTTACAGATTCAATATATTGTTGTGTAAATTTTTCAGCTGAAATGTATAGAACAGTTTTTTCAGGAAATTTTTGTTTAATATTTACACCAATTGCATTTGCAAGGTGTGTTTTACCTAGTCCGACTCCACCAAAAATTAATAATGGATTGAATGAGGTTCCGCCAGGTCTATTTGATACAGCATAACCTGCAGATCTTGCTAGTCTATTTGAATCTCCTTCAAGAAAATTATTAAAGTTATAATTAGGATTTAATTGAGAGTCAATTTTTAAGTTTCTTATTCCAGGAATCACAAATGGATTAGTTAATTCTGATTTAAGATAGTTTGAAGAAGTTTCGATAGATTGAGATTCGATCTCTGGTTTGTACTGACTTGGTATTTTTTCTGTAAATGATTTTGTAGAGCCAAATGAATTTTCCATTTTGATGATGTAGACTAATTTTGCATCCTCTCCAAGCTCTTTATTCAATGAAAGTTTTAATAAATTAATATAATGTTCTTCAAGCCATTCATAGAAAAATTTACTTGGAACTTGAACGCTTAAAATATTACCTTCAAGTTTAACTGGAATAATTGGTTCAAACCAAGTTTTATATGCCTGCAATTGTATGTTATCTTTGATAAAAAGAAGACAGTTATTCCATACCGATTTTGCAGTCATTTAATATTTTTTTAAAAAAATTAAGAATTAACAACAAGAAACTAGAATGAGTCTATTTGGTTAATTATTCGAACAAATATGTACATTTTTTTTTTAAAAAAAAATCATTTATCTATTGATTTTTAAAAAAGTTTTTTTGATATTATTAACTCCTCAAATTTTTACAATATTGAACGCTAAAATTACCCATTCTACTATTATTGAAGTAAGATATTCAGAAACTGATTCTATGTCTTACACTCACCACAGTAATTATTTAAAATTTTACGAAATAGGTAGATTGTCATGGTTTAAGAATATAGGTTTTTCATATAAAAAATTAGAAGAAACTGGAGTAATTATGCCAGTGGTTGATGCTAAAATTAAATATAGAAAGCCATCATTTTTTGAAGATGAATTAAGAATTCAAACAACTCTTATTTCTAAACCAAATAAATTTATTGAATTTGAATATGTTGTTTATAAAGACAGTGAAGTTATAAATGAAGGTTACACAAAGTTGGTTTTTTTGGACAGAAATTCTAAAAAACCCATTAGATGTCCAAAAAATCTATTGGATGTTTTTAATAATTGATAATTGATCATTATCAATTTTTTTTTCCAAAAGTAGACTTCCAATTATTGAAGGAGCTTTTGTGCCATTTTTCAATTCAGTTTTTGACTTAAAAATTCTTGCTTCGTCCCAAATACCTGAATCAATGAAAGTGCCTAAAGTTTTTAATCCACCTTCAACAATTACACTTTGAATATTTTTTTTGTATAAAAAATTAATAACTGACTTGATAATTGATTTTTTTTCGTAGTTAATTTGAGTAAAAGGTTCATTTATTATTTCATTATTTGAAATAACAAATTTCTTGTTTGAATTTTTGTTCCAGTATCTGCCGTCAAGTTTTGGAGTATCTGAAAAATATGTTTTTGAACCAATAATTATTCCATGTTCTTCACACCTCCATTTATGCACCAGTTGTCTAGAGTATTTATTTGAAATCCAAAACGGTCTTTCATTATTTTTTTGTAAGGGAGAAATAAATCTATCTTGACTCTCAGCCCACTTTAATATTATGTATGGTCTTTTTTTTATATGGTATGTAATAAATCGTTTGTGGTGTTCTTCACATTCTTTTTTTAGAATATTTGTTTCAACAAAAATTTTATTCTCATTTAATTTTCTAATTCCTTTTCCACAAACTAATTTATTTGGGTCTGTACAACCTACAAATACCCCTTTGAATTGATTTTTAATAATTTTATCGGAACATGGAGGGGTCTTGCCATAATGAACACATGGTTCCATTGTAACAAATAAATAAGAATTTTTTAAAAGTGTTTTTTCTCTAACTGAGTTTATGGCATTAATTTCAGCATGATTTCCTCCTATTTTACTAGTGTAACCTTCACCTATGATTTTTCCATCATAAAAAATTAATGCCCCAACATTTGGATTCGGATATGTAAGACCTAGAGATTTTTTACCTAGTTCAATACATCTTTGCATTAATTTTTCCTTATTCATATTACTAATAATATTTATTTTAGAATACAAATTTAACAATGAAAATCAATCTTAGAAGGATTAAAAAAGAAGATAATAAACAGTTGAAAGATATTTTGATTGAAGTTCTTAATGAATTTGAAGTCCCTGAAGAAGGCACTGCTCTTGGGGATGATGAATTAAACTATATGTTTGAAAGCTATAATAAAAAAAGACATATTTATTATGTTTTGGAAATTAATGATGTGATAATGGGGGGTGCAGGAATTGCACCACTCAAAAATTCAAATAAAAATATCTGTGAACTTCAAAAAATGTACTTTCACAAAAAAGCTAGGGGTAAAGGTTTAGGAAAAAAGATGATTCAATTATGCATAGATTATGCAAAGAATAATCATTTTGAACTATGTTATATTGAAACAATGCCAAACATGCTTTCTGCTCAAAAATTGTATAACTCAATTGGTTTTGAATATATAGAAAAACCTTTGGGGAACACTGGACATTCTTCATGTCCTGTATGGATGATAAAGACCTTATGAAATTAATAGAATTTAAAAAACATTTCTTTGATGTATTGTCTAATAATTATGATACAGAGGAGTTAAATACTATATTTTATTTATTTATTGATCATTTTTTAAATATTAGTAAAATCGATTTTCTAAAAAACACTGAATACAAGATTGATCAGAAAAATTTGTCATTGTTCAATAAAAAATTAAATGAACTTAAAAGCGATAGGCCAATTCAATATGTTATTGGAAAAATTATGGTATCAGACCTAAAACTCATTGTAAATGAAAATGTATTAATTCCGAGACCAGAAACAATTGAGCTTTGTGAATGGATTGAAAGTTTTAATTTTCAAGACGTAAGAATTTTAGATATAGGCACAGGATCAGGTCTAATAGCAATGTTATTAAAGAAAAAACTAAGTAAATCGATTGTTGATGCTTGTGATATTTCTTTAAAGTCTTTGGAAATTGCAAAAAACAATGCATCAATTAATAATCTGGAAATTGATTTTTTCTCTCTTGATATTTTAAATGAAAGCCTTTCAAGAAATAGATATGATATTATAGTTTCCAATCCTCCATACGTTTCTATAAATGACAAAGATAAAATGCACAGAAGAGTAGTAGAGTTTGAGCCTAATAATGCTATTTTTGTAAATAATAATGATCCGTTAATTTTTTACGATCAAATTACACAAAAAGCTAAGGATTCTTTAAATAAAAAAGGATTCATTTTTTTTGAATGTAATTCAGATTATATTAACGGAGTAAATGATATTTTATTAAAAAATAGTTTTTCTAATATTGAAATAAGATCAGATTTTAGGAATAATAAAAGGATGATTAAAGCTCGGAATGGATAATCATAAAAAAATACTTGAGTTAAGAAAAATTTTACATGAACATAATCATTTGTATTATGTAAAAAATGAACCTAAAATTTCTGATTATGAATTTGATTTAATGCTTAATGAGCTAGAGAATTTGGAGTTAGAATATCCAGAATTTGACGATCCCAACTCGCCAACAAAAAGAGTTGGAAGCTCCTTGTCAAACGATTTCAAGGCCAGTTCGCACAATTTTCAAATGTATTCTTTAGAAAACTCTTACTCTAAGGCTGATCTTATTGATTGGGAAAATCGAATAAGAAAAAAAATAGATTCAAGTCAAATAAGTTACTGTTGTGAACTCAAATTAGATGGTGTTTCTGTTAGTTTGAGCTATAAAAATGGTGATTTAGTTCAAGGATTAACAAGAGGTGATGGTGTTAATGGTGATGATGTTACAGAAAATCTGAAAACGATAAAAACAATTCCACTAAAAATTGATAGTAAAATAGATTTTGATATCAGGGGAGAGGTTATTATTGAAAAAAGTGATTTTGACAAACTCAATGAAAATAGAGTTTTGAAAGGAGAAAGTAAATACATGAATCCAAGGAATACTGCTTCTGGAAGTATCAAGTTAATTAATAGTAGAGAAGTAAGTCAAAGACCACTTAAATGCTATTCTTTTCAAATTGTAGGTAATGACCTAAGTTTTAGGTCTCAAATTGAAAGTTTAAAGTTCGCAGAAGAACAGGGTTTTAATATTTTAGATTCATACAAGTTTTGTAAAAATTTAGATGAAGTTTTTGAATTTTTAGATTATTGGGAACACAAAAAAAATTCTTTAAATTTTGAAATTGATGGGGTTGTTGTTAAGGTCAATAAGTTAGAATTTCAAAATCAACTTGGTTATACCTCTAAATTCCCAAGATGGGCTATAGCTTATAAGTTTAAAACTGAACAAGCTATTTCTAAACTTTTAAGTATTGATTATCAAGTTGGTCGAACTGGTACGATAACACCTGTTGCTAATTTACAACCAGTTTTATTAAATGGAACAATTGTCAAGAGAGCTTCATTACACAACTCTGATCAAATTAAAAAAATTGATTTATATGAAAATGATTTTGTTTTCATAGAAAAAGGCGGTGAAATCATTCCTAAAATAGTCAGTGTTGACAAACAAAAAAGAACTAATAACTCAAAACCAGTTGTTTTTACAAAAACTTGTCCCAGCTGTAAATCTATCTTAACTAAAGTTGAAGGAGAAGCCCAGCATTATTGTTTAAATCATAAAAATTGTCATCCTCAAATTTTAGGTAGAATTAAGCATTTCATATCACGAAAAGCTATGAACATTGATGGTTTTGGAACCGAAACCGTAGATCGGTTATTGGAAAATAATATGATTAAAAATTTCTCAGACATATATTACTTAACTAAAGAAAAAATCTGCTCATTAGAAAGAATGGGAGAAAAATCTGCAATAAACCTTATAGATTCCATAATAAATTCAAAGAATCAACCTTTTCACAAAGTGTTGTACTCTTTGGGTATTAGATATGTTGGAGAGACAGTGTCAAAAAAAATATGCAGTGAAGTTAGAAGTATTGATGAATTAATTAATTTGAAATATGATCAGATAATTTTAATCGATGAAATTGGTGAAAAAATTGCTCACAGTTTAATTAATTACTTTAATGATGAAGATAATATCAGACTAATTAATGAGTTAAAACTCATTGGTTTAAATTTCGAATCTGATAATCAAACTATTTCTTCAAAGTTGAATAATGTTAAGTTTGTTATATCAGGAACTTTTGAAGAAATTGATAGAAATAGTTTAAAAAATTTAATTGAAATAAATGGAGGAAAGTTGTCATCCTCAATTTCTTCCAAAACAGATTTCCTAATTAAAGGTGAAAATGTTGGTCCATCTAAGCTAAAAAAAGCTCAACAATTAGGAGTGAAAATAATCTCCTTCTCTGAATTTATTAATTATTTTAAAATTTATTTAAATGATTAAAAAGCTTTTAAAAAATATTAGTAATGGATATTTAAATAGGAACATTAAAAGATCTATTGCTAATTTAAATGACAATCGTAAAGACTTTAAATTACCAATTTTAAAAGTTGGCTGTATTATTGATACTAACTTAGATGTCGATTATTTTCAAATTTTAGAGTTGATGGAAAAGATTGGTTTGAAACAAAAAGATGTCAAAATAATTAGTTATTCCGATACTGCATTTAATGATCCTTTCTCCAAAATGAGGATATCGAAAGACTCCATTAATTTTTATGGAAAAATTATATCTGCAGATGCAAATGAATTCATTTCATATGATTATGACTTATTAATTAACTATTTTGGTGATAATGAAATTCTGACATTAATTTCTTCAAAAACCAATTCAAATTTTAGAGTTGGTTACAGTGAATCAAACAAAAATATAAATGACATTATGTTTTCTAATTTTTTCAATAATTTCGAAAAATTTAGCAATGAACTAATTAAATATTTAAAGTTTTTAAAATGAAAGTTGTTAGAAATTTAAAATATAGAACACTGTTCTCAGGTTTAGGTGTAGCCTCAGTTACTCCCTTTAAAAGTGACTTTTCTGTGGATGAGCTAGCCATTCAAAATATTTGTAATTATTTCATAAAATCTAAAGTTTCATTTGTTGTTGTTCAAGGTACTACCGGAGAGTCTGCAACTCTTAGTGATAATGAGAAAGAATTTGTTAATGATTTTTTTGTTAAAAATCTATATTCAAAAATTCCTCTTATTCTTGGGATTGGTTCAAATAATACCAATGAAATTATTTCGAAGCTTAAATCTCTTGATTTATCACATTTTGATGCAATAATGTCTGTTTGTCCATATTACAGTAAACCTTCTCAATCAGGTATAATAAAACATTTTGAAAAAGTTTCTGAACATTCAAGTAAACCAATAATATTATATAATGTTCCTAGTAGAACTGGAATCGACATGACAGATGAAACAATCATTCATTTGAGTAAATCATGTGAAAATATTATTGGAGTCAAAGAAGCTTCTGGTATTACATCAAGAATCAATCATTTAAGAGCAAATACACATTCTGAATTTGTAATTCTTTCTGGTGATGATTTTACTATGATTGATGCCTTTAAGAATGGTGCAGATGGAATTATTTCAGTTGCAGCAAATGCATATCCAACTGAATTTAATGATATTATCAAAGAAATTAATTCAAATAATTTTAATGTTGATGATTCAAACTTCTTTTTGAAAGAATTTATCAAACTAATTTTTGATGAATGTAACCCTTCAGGCATTAAGTATGCTTTAAATAGTTTAAGTTTGTGTCCTGAAACTGTTAGATTACCCTTAGATTTTATATCTGACAGTTTGAAAGAAAGAATTGATAATTTTATTAGCGATAGAGCGCCTCAAAATATATAAATGAAAAGTAAAATATTCAAATACTCGTTTTTTTTGTTAGTTTTTTTTCTAACAGTTTCATGTAATGATTATCAAAAATTGTTAAGAAGTGAAGATGTTGCTGAAAAATACAAAGTTGCTGAAGAATATTACGAAAATGAAGAATGGAGAAGAGCTGCAAACTTATTTGAGCAGATAACTCCAAAATACAGAGGAAGACCTCAAGCTGAAAGAGTTACATTTTTTTATGCAAATAGTTTATTAAATACAAAAAACTATGTTTTAGCTGCTTTTAAATTTGAAGAATTTGTTAAGGCCTATCCAATGAGTCAGAAAGCTGAAGAGGCAGCATTTTTAGGGGCTTATTGTTACTATAAACAATCTCCAACTTTCACATTAACTCAAGAAAAAACAAATGAGGCAATTGAAAAATTACAACAATTTATAAATTATTATCCCTATTCAGAAAAACTTTCAGAAGCAAGTGATTTAGTACAAGATTTAAGAATTAAAAAAGAAAAGAAAGCTTTTGAAATTGCAAAGCAGTACAATAAGATTAGAGATTACAAATCAGCTATAATTGTACTTAATAGTTTTATATCTGATTACCCTGGAACACCCTTTAGAGAAGATGCAATATATTTCTTGTTTGATTCCTCATACAAGCTTGCAGTTAATAGTATACCTTCAAAACGACTTGAAAGGCTAAATGATGCAAAAAAATTATATTCTGAATTAATCAATGATTATCCTGAAACAGCCTATCTCGAAGAAGCTCAGAAAAAGATTAATGAAATAGACAAAGAAATTACTATATTTGCCGGCACAAATTAATACTAATGGATTTCAAGAAAATACAAGCTCCAACAACTACAGTAACTTACGACAGAGATAAAATAGATAATACTACCGATAACATTTACAAGGCTATCTCAATTATTTCTAAAAGAACTATTCAAATTAATGACGACATTAAAAAGGAGCTTACGACTAAATTAGAAGAATTTGCAACTCCAAGTGAAAGCTTAGATGAGATTTTTGAAAACAAGGAACAAATTGAAGTTTCTAAGTTTTATGAAAGATTACCTAAGGCTCATGCTATAGCTATTGATAACTGGCTTTCTGAAAAAATCTATCACAGAAAACCGGAATCTAATTAAAAATGTCTATCCTAAAGGATAAGAATATCCTATTGGGTGTTACGGGAAGCATAGCTGCATATAAATCTGTTTATTTATTAAGATTATTAAAAAAGGAAGGCTGTAGTGTAAAAGTTTTATTGACTAAAAGTGCCCTTGATTTTATCACTCCACTTACCTTTTCTACACTTTCTAACAACAAAGTATATATTGATTTTGTTGAGGAAGAAAATTTTGAAAAAAAATGGAATAATCATGTTGAATTAGCTGAATGGGCTGATTATTTTATTATTTCACCTGCAACTTCATCAACCATTTCAAAATTAGTTAATGGAAATTCTGATAATATTTTATTAGCCACATTTCTATCTTTTTCTAAAACTGTTTTTTTTGCTCCCTCAATGGATCTAGAAATGTATAAAAGCCCTTCTACAAGTGCTAATATTAAAACATTAATTGAAAGAGGCTGTATTTGTATTGAGCCTGGTGAAGGTTTTTTGGCTAGTGGTATGCAAGGAAAAGGTAGGGTTGAAGAACCAGAAAATATTGTTGAAATTTTAAAAAATCATATAAGAAAGGATTTGATTTTAAATAAAAAGAAAATTTTAGTAACTGCTGGGCCAACGTATGAAATGATTGATTCTGTTAGATTCATTGGGAATTTTTCTAGTGGAAAAATGGGATTTGCAATGGCAGAAGCTGCTTCTAAACTTGGTGCAGATGTCTTTTTAGTGACAGGCCCCACTCAACTTAAAACTGATGACATAAGTATTAAAGTTTTTAATGTAACATCTGCTGATGAGATGTTAGATCAATGCTTGAAGCTATTTAGCCAAATTGATATTTGTATTATGAATGCTGCGGTTTCAGATTATAAGCCAGCCAAAAAATTTGATAAAAAATTAAAAAAGGAAACTGATTTATTGAAAGAAGTTAAATTAGTTTTAAATAAAGATATTCTTAAAGAATTAAGTGATGTTAAAAGTGATAAACAGATTCTAGTTGGCTTTGCATTAGAGACTGATGATGAAGTGAATAACGCTAAGCTCAAATTAAAAAATAAAAATTTAGACGCTATCGTTATGAATTCTTTAAATGATGATGGTTCTGGTTTTGATTCTGATACAAATCAAGTTACTTTTATTACAGAATTAATATCAAAAAAAATTAATCTCAATAGTAAATCTGTTGTTGCACATGAAATTCTTACTGAAATCGCTAATCTGTAGCCTAGGTCTTTTAAGTTTAAATTTAAACTCTCAGCAGTTTGATCCTATAATTAATATCAATTCTCAAAATATCAATCAAACTGAAAAAGCAGTATTTGATGAATTGAAAAACTCAATTAGTGAATTTTTAATTAATAATTCATTTTCACAAAATATTTATTCTTCAAAACAGAAAATTAAGTTATCTCTAGTTGTAACTATCAATAAGTATAATAATTACAACTTTGTAGCTGATTTTGATCTTCAATCTTTTAGGCCAGTCTTTAATTCTGAATATCAAACTTCAAATTTCAGATATAAAGACAATAATGTGAGTTTTAGATTTGAGCCAAATGAACCAATGACCTTAATGAATAATAGGTTTTCTGGTGATTTAGTTTCACTATTATCTTTTTATTCTTTTATAATTATAGGATATGATATGGATACGTTCGTTGAAAATTCTGGAAGTGACTATTATAAATCTGCTAAAAATATTCTTGATAGAGCATTAAGTTTTTCAAGTTCCTCAAACTGGAATCCTCAAAGTAATGGTGGAAGAATAAATAAATATTGGTTAATTGATAGTCTTTTATCATCAAACTATTCCATCTTTAAAAAAATTAATTATGAGTATCACATTAAAGGCATAGATCAATTAATCTCAAATAAAGATCAAGGTCTATCAAATATTTTAAATGCAATTAAATACTTTAAAGAAATGGAGAGATATAGACCTAATTCAATACTAAGTCAGATTTTTTTTCAATCTAAAAATTTAGAAATATTTAATATTTTAAATACAAATAAAATTGAAAAAATTGATGAAGTAATTAGTGATTTAAACAATATTGCTCCATTTTTTTCAAATCAGTGGAATAATTTAAATTAATATGATTGTCCATTTAGAAATAAAGAATTTTATTTTAATTGATTTCTTATCAATTGATTTCAAAAAAGGTTTTTCAGTTATTACTGGTGAAACTGGATCTGGAAAGTCAATTATTTTAGGAGCACTTAATTTACTGCTTGGAAAAAGAGTCGACCACAAGGTAGTTGGTCCAAAAAAAGATAAATGTGTAATTGAGGCACAATTTAATATCAAAGATTTAAACCTAATTAACTTTTTTAAAGCCAATGATCTAGATTATGTTCAGGAAACTATCATAAGAAGGGAAATAATGGTAAATGGTCGTTCAAGAGCCTTTGTTAATGACACTCCTGTAAATCTTGAAACTTTAAAAAATATTGGTTCAAAATTAATTGACATTCATAATCAAAATCAAAATGAGATTTTATCAAATAAATCATTTTTTTACAATTTTATTGACTTTTATTCAAATCAATCTTCTTTTGTAGATTCATATAAGACGAAGTATCATAATTATCTAAATAAATTAAATCAGCTTGAATTAATTATTGAAAAAAAGAAAAAATTTAATACAAATTTAGAGTATAACCAGTTTTTACTTAACGAGCTCTCCTCATTAAATCTAAAAAAAGATGAAAAAGAAGAACTTCAAAATTACTATAATACTTACAAAAATTTTGACAAGGTTAATAAAGCTTTCAAAGAGATAAATAATTCGATTTCAGGTAATATTAATATTATCGAAAGTCTACACAATATTCAATCTAATTTGAAGAGCATATGTGATTTTAGCGCAGATTTAAAAAATGTTAATCAAAGATTTGAGACTTGTTTAATTGAAATTAAAGATGTTATCAGTGAAATTGAAATTTTATCAAGTACCATTTCATATGATCCCACTAAATTAGATGAAATACAATCTAGGTTATTTAAGATTCAAGGTCTAGAAAATAAACATAATGTTTCTTCTTTTAATGATCTAATTCAGGTTGAAGATGATTTAAAAAGTAAATTGAATAACTCTGAAGTTTTTGATAAAGAAATTGATCAATTAAATAAATTAATTAATAATCTTGAATTAGATTTATTAAATGATGCTGATAAGATATATGAAAATAGATTACATTTTTCAAAAAAATTATCCAATGAGATACAAACTGTTTTCTCTAAATTATCTTTAACAAATTCAAATCTTGAATTCTCATTCGTTAAAAATGATAAACTTAATGAGTTTGGAATTGATAATCTCTCTGTCATGTACGCAGGTGGTAAAAATTTAGAAAACAAACCATTGAAAAAAGTAGCATCTGGAGGGGAAAAATCTAGAATTTTATTGGCATTAAAATCAATTTTTTCTCGTAAAAATAGTCTGCCAACGATCATTTTTGATGAAATAGACTCAGGAACTAGTGGTGAAATTGCAAATTCTATTGGAGATTTAATGAACAAAATGGGTGAAACTATTCAAGTAGTTGCGATTACACATTTACCTCAGGTGGCTGCTAAAGGAATGAATCACTTTAAAGTGATAAAGAGTGAAAATGTTGAAAATAATATCAAAACAGACATTTATGAGTTAGATAATGAAAATAGAATAGAAGAAATAGCTGGAATGATTTCTGGAAAAGAAATAACTGATTCTGCTCTAAAACAAGCAGAAGAACTTCTTAAATAATTATATTTAAATAAAAAAATGAGTAATAATTTATTAAAAGGTAAAAAAGGGATAATTTTTGGAGCACTTGATGAAAATTCTATTGCTTGGAGAACTGCTGTAAAGATTAAAGAACAGGGTGGTGATTTTGTACTAACTAATGCACCTGTCGCTTTGAGAATGGGGAGTATGAATAAATTAGCTGAAGAGACAAGTTCAGAAATAATTCCTGCTGATGCTACTAAAGTTGAAGATCTCGAAAATTTAATTTTAAAAACTCTTGAAATTTTTAACGGAAAAATTGATTTTGTACTACACTCAATTGGAATGTCTGTTAATGTTAGAAAAGGCAGAAAATACACTGATTTAAATCATGATTGGCTTTCAAAAGGTTGGGATGTTTCAGCTGTTTCATTTCACAAATTATTACAAACACTGTATAAATTAGATGCCATGAACGAATGGGGAAGTATAGTTGCACTTTCCTACATGGCTGCTCAAAGAGTTTTTCCCAATTACAATGATATGGCTGATAATAAAGCATACTTAGAATCAATCGCTAGAAGCTTTGGATATTTTTTTGGAAAAGAGAAAAAGGTTAGAGTTAACACTATTAGTCAATCTCCTACACCAACAACTGCTGGAAAAGGAGTGACTGGTTTTGATGGATTTATCACATATGCTGAGAAAATGTCTCCATTGGGAAATGCTACTGCTGATGAGTGTGCAGATTATACTGTAACATTATTTTCAGATCTAACAAGAAAAGTTACTTTACAGAATCTTTATCACGATGGAGGCTTTAGTAATGTTGGTGTTAGTCAAGATATTATAGATATAATATCTAAATAGTTTGATGAAAAAAATTGGTATTTCAGGTGGTATCGGTTCCGGTAAAACTTTTATTTCTAATATTTTTAAGGAACATAATTATAAAATATTCAATTCGGATTTAGTAGCAAGGGATATACTAAATAATGATAAAAGTATAAGAGATAAAATAATTTCAAGTTTTGGTAACAATTCTTATGACCTGAATGGTTTAAATAAAGAATACATTTCAGATTTGATTTTTAATTCTGAAAAAAAAAGATTAAAACTTAACAAAATAGTACATCCTAAGGTTTACCTAAAGTATTTAGATTTTTTGAAAATCAATTCAGATTATAATTCAATCATTGAGAGTGCTCTTTTACATCAAACAGAAAGTTTTGGATTAAATGATTTTAATATAATTATAACATGTCCTCTTGAAAAAAGAGTAGAAAGAGTTATTTTAAGAGATAAATCGAATATAAGTATGATAAATAAGATTATTGAATCACAAGTTGACTATCAATCAATTATTAAAGATTTTGATTATCATATTATTAACTTAGATAAAGAAAAAACATACAAAGAGGTTATTGAAATTATTCAAATGTTAGATGAATAAAATTAAATATTCAATATTGGTTTTGCTAATGTCAATTTCTCTAATTGGGATCATTTTTGTTCAAAGTTTTTGGATTAAAACGACACTTGACAACAGAGAGAGACAATTTTCATTAAATGTAAACCAGGCATTAAAAGCTGTTACAGAGTCTATCAAGGATAGAGAAATGAGAGATTACCTTGCAGTTTATCAAAAACTTATTGACAGTATTGGTGAACCTAAGGAATCACAACTTACATCGGTTTTTCAATATATAAATAGAAATCAGAATACTAACCAAACTTTTGTTTATTCTCATGGAATTTTAGAGGAAGATTATAATATTACATCTAGCTTATTAGAATCTCAAAGTTCTGATACAACTAACATAAAAGACTATAAAAGTTTAAAAACCACAACAATTATTGATGATGCATTTGATAGAGAAATGCAAAATATGAGCTCTATTGAGAGACTTCAAAGAGTTGAGAAAATGTCATTGATTGATAGAGCTAAATACGAATCTGTATTCAGTGATTTGGCAAAATTAAAACCAATTCATAAAAGAGTTAATAATGTTGAAATTGAATTACTTCTTCAGAGGGAACTTAGAGAAAGAGATCTTGATTTAGATTATGATTATAGAGTTTTTGATGGTGAATTGGCTACCAAAGTAGGATCAGATAGATATACTAATTTAGAAGGAGTAGAAAAATTTTCTATGCCTCTTTTTGCTAATAATAAAGGAGAAACAAATTTTTCCTTAGTGATAGGTTTTCCAAATAGGGTTTCATATCTAAGATCTTCAATTTCTTTTCTAATTATTCTTTCTATTGTATTCACTCTAGTCATAATTATATCCTTTGTTTCCACAATCTTAAGCTCAATAAGACAAAAAAATATCTCTGAAATGAAAACTGATTTCATTAATAATATGACACATGAATTTAAAACTCCTATAGCAACTATTGATCTCGCGCTCAATGCAGTTAAAAATGAGAAAGTAAAAAAAGACAACACCTTAGTTAATAAATATCTAAGTATTATTAAAGAAGAAAATAAAAGAATGAATTTACAAGTTGAAAACGTCCTAAAAATATCTCAGCTTGAAAATAAAAATATATTATTGAATAAAACTAAAACTAATATTAATAATATTATTTTAAAATCTGTAGCCTCAGTAAAACTCTTATTAGATGAAAAAAATGGAAGTATTGATTTAAAACTCTGCGAAAATATTATTGAGTTTGAATTTGCTTTTGATGAAATGATTAATGTTTTTATTAATATATTGGATAACTCTATTAAATATTCTAAAGAAGAACCTAAAATACACATTGAAACATTTATGGATCTAAATCTAATTAAAGTTAAAATTTCAGATAATGGAATAGGTATGAGTACGAAGGTAAAAAACAAAATTTTTGAAAATTTTTATAGAGAAACTAAAGGTAATATTCATAATGTAAAAGGCCATGGACTAGGTTTATCCTACGTAAAGAAAATTGTTGACTTACATGGTGGCACGATTTCTGTGTCTAGTGATTTAAATAAAGGGACATCCTTTACTTTATCATTTAATGTCTAAAAGAAAAAAAATATTATTAGTTGAAGATGATCCAAATTTTGGATCCATTTTAAATGATTATTTAAACCTACACTCATATTCTTCCACACTAGCAAAAAATGGAATTGAGGGTCTAGAAAAGTTTAAAAAACACTCTTTTGATTTATGTATTTTAGATGTAATGATGCCTTTCAAAGATGGCTTTACTTTAGCTGAAGAAATTAGAGAAATTGATGAGGACATTCCAATTGTTTTTTTAACTGCAAAATCTCTAAAAGATGATATAATTAAAGGTTTTAAAATAGGTGCTGATGATTATTTAATTAAACCATTTGACTCTGAGATACTTTTGTTAAAAATCAAATCAATATTTAAAAGAAAATTAATTGAAGATTCCAAAGTTGAAACAAAAGAGCAGTACAATTTTTCATCCTTCGTATACAATTCTAAATTCAGAACCTTAAAGTTTAAGCAAGAGGAAGAGATAAATTTATCTCCTAAAGAATCAAAATTATTACAGTTATTACTGCAAAACACTAATGATTTAACATCTAGAGAAGAAGCTCTTGTCAAAATTTGGAATGATGATAATTACTTTACATCAAGAAGTATGGATGTTTATGTTACTAAAATTCGTAAATATTTAAAAAAGGATCCAACTATCTCTATCGAGAATATACATGGAAAAGGATTTAAATTAAATGTTTAATTGTTTTTTGGGTGATACTTTTCAACTGTTCTAATTAAATGTTTCTTTGTAACGTGCAGGTATCTTTCTGTTGTTGTAATACTTGAATGACCCAACATTTTTTGAATACTCACAATGTCAGCTCCATTTTCTAGTAAGTGTGTAGCAAATGAGTGCCTTAGAGTATGAGGACTTATTTTTTTCTTTATCCCAACTTTTTTTCTTGTTTCTTCAATTATGTTATATATCATGACTCTTGTTAGTTTTTTTCCTCTATTATTTAGAAAGAGAATATCCTCGTAACCTCTTTTTGCTTGAACTTGATTTCTTTCATTATTAATATATTCATTTAAAAAGTTTTTAGCCTGATCACTCATTGGCACAAACCTTTCTTTATTACCTTTTCCCAATACTTTTAACAAGGATTCGGTTTTAAAAATATCAGAAATATTTATTTTAATAAGTTCACTAACTCTCAATCCACAACTATATAATAATTCAATTATTGATTTATTTCTTAATTTATTATTGATTTTATTGAATGAATAATATTCAATCATACTATCAATTTCATTGATATTTAATGTTACTGGTAATTTTGAACCTAATCTTGGATGACTTATATTTTCTAATGGATTTTCATCAATATATTTTTCAAGAATCATGAAATTAAAAAACCTCTTTAATGAAGAGATTAAACGAGACTGACTCGAAGAGTTTATTTTTTTTGACTCATTTCTTATAAATTCATTTATTATATCATTTTTTTTTAAAAGACTGTACTCGTCTAAATTATTTTCTTTAAAAAATTGAATAAGTTTTTTTAAATCACTGGAGTATGCATTAGCTGTATTTTCAGAAAGATTTTTTTCTAATTTCAAGAAATTTCTAAAATCTTCTAGTATTGATTGCCAATTCATTTCAAATAATGATAATTTTATAATATGAAATTACAAATAATTAACGGCCCAAACCTAAACTTATTAGGAACAAGAGAAACAAGTGTCTATGGAAATATGACATTTGATGAATATTTCAAAATACTTGAAAATAAATATTCAAATGTTGATCTTGATATTTTCCAATCTAATGTTGAGGGAGAAATTATAAATAAAATACAGGAAGTAGGTTTTCAATATGACGGAATAATTCTCAACGCGGCAGCATATACTCATACTTCAGTAGGAATAGCTGATGCAGTCAGATCAATCAATACACCTGTAGTAGAAGTTCATATTTCTAATACAATTTCTCGAGAAGATTACAGACATGTCTCTTACATAGGTCCACACGCCAAGGGCATAATTATGGGTTTTGGGTTGAAAAGCTATGATCTAGCTGTTGAAAGTTTTATTTCAAATAATCAAAGGTGAATTACCTCACCATATGCATCTGCAACAGCTTCCATTACAGCCTCACTTAGTGTTGGGTGTGGGTGTACCGCTTTAAGAATTTCGTGTCCGGTAGTTTCTAATTTTCTTCCAACAACTGCTTCAGATATCATTTCTGTCACATTGCTTCCTATCATATGACATCCTAACCATTCACCATATTTTGCATCAAAAATAACTTTTACAAAACCCTCAGGAGTACCAGATGATTGAGCTTTTCCAGATGCTGAGAAAGGGAATTTTCCAACCTTAATTTCATACCCATTATCAATTGCTTGTTTTTCTGTAAACCCTACTGATGCTATCTCAGGTTTACAGTAAGTACATCCTGGTATATTGTTATAATCTATAGTAGATGTATTTAAACCTTTTATATTTTCAACACATGTAATACCTTCAGCAGACGCTACGTGTGCTAAAGCTGGACCTGATACTACATCACCAATAGCATAAAAACCTTCTACATTGGTTTTGTAGAACTCATCAACAATTATTTTGTCATTTTCGACCGTAATTCCAATATTTTCAAGTCCAATATTTTCAATATTTGATTTGATTCCAACAGCACTAAGAACTACATTGGCTTCAAGCTCAATAATTTCATCTTTTGAGTTTTTTATTTTTACCTTAACAATGTCATCATTAGCTTTGGATTCTATCAGTTCTGCTGATGTCATAATATTGATACCCTGTTTTTTAAGGATTTTTTCTAATTCTTTCGAAATATCTTCATCTTCAACAGGTGTTATTCTTGGCATATATTCAACAACAGTAACTTTGCTTCCTAGGCTATTGTAAAAATATGCAAATTCAATCCCAATTGCACCAGAGCCGACAATTATAATCTCTTCAGGTTGTTTTTCCAAAGTCATAGCTTTTCTGTAGCCTATGATATTCATGCCATTTTGCTTTAGTGAGGGAATCTCTCTTGATCTTGCGCCTGTTGCAATTATTACATTTTTTCCTGTTATTTTATTTACTTCTTCATTGTTTTCAATAGTGATTGATTTATCAGAGTTGATAGAAGCAGTTCCAGTGAATACTTTAATTTTATTTTTTTTCATTAAAAAGTTTACTCCTTTACTCATCGTTCCAGCTACATTTCTACTTCTTTGAATAACTTTTTCAAAGTCACTATTAATATTTTCAGCAGAAATACCATAATCATCTGATTTTTTAAGGTAATTATAGACCTCAGCAGACTTGAGTAGAGCTTTAGTAGGTATGCATCCCCAATTCAAACATATTCCTCCTAGACTTTCTTTTTCAATTATCGCAGTGCTAAATCCGAGTTGAGATGCTCTTATAGCAGTCACATATCCACCTGGACCACTTCCAATTACAACAATATCATATTTATCCATAATTAATCTTTTTTAAAATTTAAACTTGCTGAGTTTACACAATATCTTAAACCTGTATCAGTAGGCCCATCATCAAAAACATGCCCCAAGTGTCCATCACAATTTGAGCATAAAATTTCTGTTCGTGTTCTATTTAATGAATTGTCTTCTTTATAGATAATTGAACCATTAATACATTCATCGAAGCTTGGCCAACCACATCCACTGTCGAATTTTGATTTACTCTCAAAAAGTACATTCCCACATCCTTTACACTTATATAATCCATCTTCAAAAAACATATTGTATTCCCCGGAAAATGGCATTTCTGTAGCTGCATTTCTCAATACTTCATAGCTCATTTTATCAAGATTTTTTTTCCAGTAGTTTTTATCCTTTTTCATCTTTCTTGAAAATTAAAGCTGCTGAATTAACACAATGTCTGATTCCTGTCGTGTTTTTGGGTCCATCATTAAAAACATGACCTAAGTGACCTCCACATTTTTTACATTTTATCTCTTTTCTAGGATATCCAAGTTTATAATCTACATCATACTCAATTTTATCACTTATTTCTTTGTCAAAACTGGGCCATCCGCAATACGAATTATATTTCCTACTAGATTTATATAGAGGTTCATCACAACCTGCGCAATGATATGTTCCTTTTTCATAAAAGTTGTCATATTTTCCAGTAAATGGTCTTTCTGTGTATGCTTTTCTTAATACTAAGTATGACATTTCATCTAATTGCTCCCTCCATTCCAAATCAGTTTTTTCTATTACATATTTAGCTTGACCAGAAATTACCTGAGTAGATATCAAAAATAAAATATTGATAAAGAAAAATCTAAGTATCATTTTGTATATTTCTCGACAAAAGTAACTTATATTTTTTAAAAATTCACTGAGAATTGAGCATAACTAATCAAAAAAAAATTGTAAACGCCTGGGCATTTTATGATTGGGCAAATTCAGTATATCCTCTAGTAATTTCTACTGCTATTTTTCCAATTTTTTATATGGCTCTTTTTGTTGAATCTGACTATATAGAGTTAATGGGGTTTAGTTTTAAAAATACCGCTCTTATACAATTTATAACATCATTTGTCTTCTTATTCTTAGCTATTTTAGTTCCAATTATGTCAGGAATAGCTGATTTTTTATCTAATAAAAAATCATTTATGAAATTTTTTGTTCTGACAGGAAGTTTTTCTTGTATTGGATTATATTTTTTTGATTTAGAAAATATTTATTTAGGTATATTTTTTTACGCTTTTGCACTTTTTTCTTTTTGGGCTTCACTTGTATTTTATAATTCATACTTACCTGATATTGTTAAGCCGGAGGATCAAGATAAAGCAAGTGCTTTAGGATATTCATATGGCTATGTGGGAAGTGTTCTACTTCTTTTATTAAACATTTTTATGATAAATTTTCCTGAAACTTTCGGTTTTGAAAACTCGAACGAAGGAAAAATTCAAGCCATGAGAGTTTCTTTTTTAACTGTTGGTTTTTGGTGGTTGATTTTTAGTCAATATACTTTTTATTATTTACCAAAAAGTAATAAAAAAGTAGATAGAAAGTTAATTTTTAAAAAATCTATTTTTTTTGGCGGTTTTGATGAGTTATTAATTGTATGGAAGCTGCTTAAAAAAGATAAAAGTGTTAAAAAATTTTTAATAGCTTTTTTTACGTTTTCTACAGCTGTTCAGACAATTATTCTAATTGCAACTTATTTTGGAGAACAAGAAATTAATTGGGCAGAAGGAGAAAAAACCTCAGGATTGATACTTAGCATGCTTTTAATTCAATTAATTGCAATTATTGGTTCGGTTGGAGGTGCATATGTTTCAAAAATTATTGGCAATGTAAATACGCTAATTATCTTTAATATCTCTTGGTTTTCTATTTGTATCATTGCTTACTTTATTGAATCTACTACTGAATTTTACATTGTTGCTGGATTAGTTGGACTGGTAATGGGTGGAATTCAATCTTTGTCTAGGTCTACTTACTCTAAACTGATACCTGAAACTGAAAATACTTGTTCATATTTCAGTTTTTATCAGATGTGTATGATTATAAGTATAGTTCTTGGAACATTTATGTCTGGTGCTATTGATCAGATAACTGGTAATATTAGATATTCTATCTTATTGTTTGCTTCATTATTCTTGTTAGGTTCTTTTCTTTTAAGAAACTTAAAGGTTAATTAACACTGACATTATTTCTAATGGCATGGAACTTGAAACTTTAGGTTATATAATGAGGTTTCCCTTATAATATGACATAATGACACTATATGAGTAATATTTTTGATATAAATTCCATTTCTTTTGATCCTATTGACGAAGAATCTGAATTAATTCCTTTAATGACGTCTGATGATGAAGAAGCTATTTCTAAAGAAAAATTACCTGAATCTCTTCCGATTTTACCTTTAAGAAATACAGTTTTATTTCCTGGTGTTGTTATTCCAATCACTGCATCTAGAGACAAATCAGTTAAATTAATTAAGAATGCTAACTCAGGAGATAAACTTATTGGTGTTGTGTCTCAAAAGGACTCTTCAGTTTCAGATCCTAAAGTTTCTGACATTAATAAAATTGGGACTGTCGCAAAAATTTTAAGAGTACTCCAAATGCCTGACGGAAACATAACTGTTATCATTCAGGGAAAGAAAAGATTTGAGCTAAAAGACATCATATCAGATGATCCATATTTCACAGCTACTATAAATGAAATACCGGAATCTAAACCAGATTCCACTGATAAAAAATTTATTGCAACTATTGATTCTATAAAAGATTTAGCTTTAAAAATTATAAATGAAAACCCAAATATTCCTTCTGAGGCATCTTTTGCTATAAAGAACATTCATAGTAATGCATTTCTTGTCAATTTCGTTTCATCCAATATGAATATTTCAGTTAATGAAAAATATAATATTCTTAAAATTAATGGTTTACAGGATAGAGCTCTAAGTTGTTTAAAGTTTATGAATGTTGAATTTCAGAAACTAAGTCTAAAAAATGATATTCAATCTAAAGTTAGGACAGATTTAGATCAACAACAAAGAGAGTATTTTTTGAATCAGCAATTAAAAACAATCCAAGAAGAATTAGGTACTTCATCAAACGATCAAGAGATTGAAGAAATGAGAGTTAAGTCTAAAACTAAAAATTGGAATGATAAAATTGCCGATCATTTTAATAAAGAGTTATCAAAGTTGCAGAGAATGAATTCGCAAGCTGCTGAATATTCAATTCAAAGGAATTATATTGAGTTAATTCTTGATCTACCTTGGAATAAATATTCTGATGATAATTTTGATATCAAGAGAGCTAATAAAATACTAGACAGAGATCATTATGGACTTAAGGATGTAAAGGATAGGATTTTAGAACAAATTGCAGTTCTTAAGCTTAAAAAAAATATGAAATCTCCTATACTTTGCTTTTATGGTCCACCTGGTGTGGGTAAAACTTCTTTGGGAAAGTCGATCTCTGAAGCATTAGGTCGAGAATATGTTAGGATTTCATTGGGTGGATTGAGAGATGAAGCTGAATTGAGAGGTCATAGAAAAACATATATTGGAGCCATGCCTGGAAGAATAATACAAAATCTTAAAAAAGTAAAAACCTCAAATCCTGTTTTTATTCTTGACGAAATTGATAAGCTATCTGTTGGTTCACAAGGAGATCCATCATCAGCATTACTTGAAATTTTGGATCCAGAGCAAAACAATGAGTTTTATGATAATTTCTTAGAGTTAGGTTACGATTTATCTAAGATTTTATTCATTGCTACTGCAAATAATTTAAATAGTATTCAGCCTGCTCTTCTTGACAGAATGGAATTGATTAACCTATCGGGTTACAGCTTAGAGGAAAAAATAAATATTGCTAAAAAACATTTAATAAGCAAACAATTAAAAGCTAATGGTTTAGAAGACTTTTCCTTCAAATTAGATAGTAACTATTTAAAAAAAATAATTCAAGGTTATACAAGGGAGTCAGGAGTTAGAAACTTGGAAAAATGTATTGCTAAAATTTGCAGATCATATGCCAAGCAAATTGTTGAAAATAATTTAGAAGAAATAAACTCAGAAAAACTCAATATTGAAAAAGTTTTAGGTGTTCCTGTAACAAAACATGATGCTGAAAAAAATAATCTTCCTGGTATTTCTACAGGTTTAGCTTGGACGCAATACGGTGGTGAAATTCTATATATTGAATCTATAATTTCCAAAGGAAAAGGTGGTTTGACTATCACTGGAAACTTAGGTAAAGTAATGAAAGAGTCTGCTACAATAGCTCTTGAATTCATCAAGTCAAATTGTGCTACTTTTGGTATTAACTCTGATATATTTCATAAATACAACATTCATTTACATGTTCCTGAAGGAGCTACCCCAAAAGATGGTCCTAGTGCAGGAATAACAATTTTAACGTCTTTGATTTCTCTTCTAACCCAAAGAAAGGTTAAAAATAATTTTGCTATGTCAGGTGAGATTACTTTGAGAGGAAAAGTACTTCCTGTAGGTGGAATAAAAGAAAAAGTTTTAGCTGCTAAAAGAGCTAATGTAAAAGAAATTATTCTTTCTTCCGATAATCAAAAACATGTAAATGATATTGATTCAAAATATCTAAAAGGTCTCAAGTTCCACTATGTCAGTGAAATGAAAGATGTTATAGGAATTGCAATCATGAAAAATAAAATTTCTAATTCCATTGAGTTTTAATTAGATTTGTTTAAATATGATCATAACTATTGATGGTCCATCCTCATCCGGTAAAAGTTCTGTAGCAAAAGAGATTTCAAAAATTTTTGATATTATACATATTGATTCTGGTGCAATTTATAGAGCAATTACATTTTTAGCTATTAATTTCAATTGTATTGAGAATGGAAGTAATGTTAATTTTAAGCTATTAATTGATATCATTCATAGTAAAAAAATCACTTTTGAAAAAAACAATAATAGTTATTCTATAGCTATTGATGGTGTTGTTGTTGAGTCAAAAATTAGAAACTCTAAAATTTCAAAGCTTGTTAGTATTATTGCAGCTGAAAAATCTATTAGAGATTATGTTTTAATTATCCAACATCAAATAGCCTCTCGAAATTCAATTGTCATGGATGGTAGAGATATAGGTTCTGTAGTCTTTCCTAATGCTGAATATAAGTTTTATATAGATGCATCTATCAAAGAAAGATCTCATAGAAGATGGGTTGAGTTAAAGGAATCCGAGTCTAATATAACTATTGAAAATGTTGAGAAAGATTTAATAAATAGGGATTTTAATGATACAAACAGATCTATATCTCCTCTAAAGATTCCAGAAAATGCAGTTATTATAAACTCTGATGATAAGTCAATAAAAAATGTTGTTGATGAAATTGTGGGTTTAATAAAATCAAATTCTTGAGATAAAACTTGCATAAGATTTAAATAGAAGTTAGATTCGCATACCTTTTTGGAGTAAAATAGATAAAAAAGGTTAAAAAAAGTTTAATTCTTCTGGTATCTCCTTAGTCTATAAATTAAACCAGAATACAAATTGTAGATAATATGCCTGCAAAAAAAACAAAAGAGACGGATGAATTAGAAGAAAAAAAATCCTCTCCTAAAAAATCAAGCACTAAAGCTTCTGAAAAAAAAACTACAAAGAAAGCTACTGCTAAATCCACTGTAAAAAAGTCAACCAAGAAAGATAAAGAAGTTGTCGTTGAAGAAAAAGATCAAAACAATACTGATTCAGTAATTAAAACTGAAGTCTCAAAGAAAAAACCTATTGAAACTAATGATTTTGATTGGAATGAATTTGAACAAGGTATTCAATCATTAGATCAAAACCAGATTGATGAATTTGAAAATTTAATAAATGAAAATTTTGTTGACACGTATAATGACAATGTTATACAAGGTGAAGTTATTAATATAACAGAAAGAGAAGCAATTATAGATATAAATGCAAAGTCTGAGGGTGTTATTTCACTTAATGAATTTAGATATAATCCTGATTTAAAAATTGGTGATAAAGTAGAAGTTATTGTGGATGTTCAAGAGGATAAAACTGGACAACTAGTACTTTCTCACAGAAAAGCAAGAACTATAAAAGCCTGGGAAAGAGTTAATGAAGCTCACGAAAAAGAAACTATTGTGACTGGTTTTGTTAAATGTAGAACTAAAGGTGGAATGATTGTAGATGTTTTTGGTCTTGAAGCATTCTTACCAGGATCTCAAATCGATGTTAAACCTATAAGGGATTACGATCAGTATGTTAATAAAAACATGGAATTTAGAATTGTAAAAATTAACCATGAATTTAAAAATGTTGTTGTATCTCACAAAGCACTAATCGAGGCTGATATTGAAGAACAGAAAAAAGAAATCATTTCTCAGTTAGAGAAGGGACAAGTTCTTGAAGGTGTAGTAAAAAATATTACCACTTATGGTGTTTTTATTGATCTAGGAGGTGTTGATGGTTTAATTCATATCACAGATCTGTCTTGGAATAGAATTAATCATCCAAGTGAAATTTTAGAGTTAGATCAAAAGTTAAATGTAGTTATTTTAGATTTTGATGATGATAAATCAAGAATTCAACTTGGTGTTAAACAATTAAGTAAGCATCCATGGGAAAATTTAGATGCTGATCTCAAAGAAGGTGATAAAGTAAAAGGAAAAGTTTCTGTATTGGCTGATTACGGTGCATTCATTGAAATTGTCGATGGTGTTGAGGGATTGGTACATGTTTCTGAAATGTCCTGGTCGACTCACTTGAGATCTGCTCAGGATTTTGTAAATATTGGTGACGAAGTAGAGGCTGTTATTCTTACACTTGATAGAGAAGATAGAAAAATGTCATTAGGAATTAAACAATTAACAAGCGATCCTTGGACTGATATTACTAAAAAATACCCTGTAGATTCAAAACATAAGGGTAAAATTAGAAATTTTACAAACTTTGGTGTTTTTGTAGAACTTGAAGAAGGTATTGACGGATTAGTTTATATTTCAGATTTATCATGGACTAAAAAAATCAAACATCCATCTGAATTATTTACTATTTCTGATGAAATTGAAGTTGTAGTTTTAGAACTAGATGTAAATGAACGTAAGTTAAGTTTGGGGCATAAACAAACTAAGGATAACCCATGGGATAAATATCTCAAGACTTACGCTGTTGATACTACACATAATTTAAAAATTGATTCTATTACCGATAGGGGAGGATTAATTAATTTAAGCGAAGAATTAGTTGCAATAGTTCCCAAGAAACATATGGTTAAAGAAGATGGTTCTGAATTAGCAGTTGGTGAGGAAACTGATTTTAAAGTAATTGAGTGTAACGGTGATTTTAAAAGAATAGTTTTATCTCACACTTCTATGTTTAAAAAAGCAAAGCCTAGTACACCCAAAAAGCCTAAGAAAAAAGATAATTTAGATAAGTCTACGCTTGGTGATATTGAAGCTCTTGCTGATCTTAAAAAGCAGATGGAAGATGAAGAAAGTAAATCTTAAAGATTTTCATCTTTAATTTTCTTAGAAATATAATCCCCAACCTCACTTGTTGTTGACGGATTATTTTTGTTCAAATCAGCGGTTGATATTTTGTTTTCTAATGAAATATTGACCGCTTTTTTTATAATCCTTGATTCTTCATTTAAGTTTAAAAAATCCAACATCATTGCTGCAGATAGAATTGTTGCAATTGGATTAGCTATATTTTTGTTTTTTGCTTGTGGATATGAACCATGAATTGGTTCAAAAAGACCTCTGTTTTTACCAATTGATGATGAACATAAAATTCCAATTGATCCACCAATAACACTTGCTTCGTCAGAAATTATATCTCCAAATAAATTTTCAGTTAATATAACATCAAATTGTTTTGGGTTTATAATCATTTGCATGGCAGCATTATCTACAAACATATATTCGAAATTAATATCAGAGTGCTTTTTTGAAATGTTTTGGACTGTTTTTCTCCATAGTCTTGATGTTTCTAAAACATTTGCTTTATCAATTAGCGTTATTTTTTTTCTTCTGATTTTAGCATAATTAACTGCTATTTCGGTAACACGCTCAATTTCATCAATACTATATTCACATAAATCAGATGCTGATGTTTTTGATGATTTTTTTTCCCCAAAATATAATCCTCCTGTTAGTTCTCTTACAATCAGCATGTCAACGTTTTCAATCCTATCTTTCTTTAGAGGAGAAAATTCAACTAACTGACTATATGATTTTACAGGTCTCAAATTAGCGTATAGACCTAATTCCTTTCTAAGTTTGAGCAAGCCTTGTTCAGGTCTCAATGTTGAATCAGGGTCATTGTCAAATTTCGGATCTCCAATTGCTCCAAAAAGTACAGCATCAGAATTTTTACAAGCATCTAATGTAGATTGAGGGAGGGGGTCTGAATGTTTTTCAATTGCTATTCCTCCAACATCATAATAATTAAAATTAAAATCAATATTTCTCTTTTCAGAAATAGCTTTTAGAACTTTAATTGCCTCACTAATAATTTCAGGACCTATTCCATCGCCTGGTAAAACTGCAATATTTAGCATTTTAAACTAATAAAGTTGTTAATTTTTTCTTTTTTTGAAACTAAGAAGTCGATATCATCATAACCGTTAATTAAACATGTTTTTTTATACTGATCAACATCAAAATTTATTGAACTATTGTTAAAGTTTAATTTTTGATCAGGTAAATCAACCTCAAATTTAATATCTGGTTCATTATAAATTTTACTAAAAATAATTTCTAAAGTTTCATCGCTAACTTGTATCGGTAAAATATTGTTATTTAATGCGTTCATTTTAAAAATGTCTGCAAAAAAACTAGAGATTATTACTTTGAATCCATAATCTTTAAGAGCCCATGCTGCATGTTCTCTACTTGATCCACAACCAAAATTTGAACCAGCAACTAAAATTTCTCCAGAATACTTTTTGTTATTTAAAACAAAATCAAGATTAAGTTCATTTTTTTTGTTGAACCTCCAATCCCGAAAAAGATTTTCTCCAAAGTTTTTTTTGCTAGTAGCTTTTAAAAATCTTGCAGGTATAATTTGATCAGTATCAATATTTTCAACTGGTAAAGGAACAGCAGATGAAATCAAAGCTTTTATTTTATTTATATTATTCATTAATATCAATAATTTTCCCATTAACAGCTGTTGCTGCTGCCATTAATGGACTTGAAAGTATTGTTCTTGACCCTGGCCCTTGTCTTCCTTCAAAATTTCTATTAGATGTTGAAACACATATTTCACCTGGAGGAATTTTATCGTCGTTCATAGCTAAACACGCTGAGCACCCTGGTTGTCTTATTTCAAAACCAGAACTCATAAAAATTTTATCTAACCCTTCTTTTCTTATTTCGTTCAAAACATTTTGTGATCCTGGAACAATCAAGGCGTTAACATTTTTAGCTTTTTTCTTATCTTTTATGTATTCTGCTACAATTCTGAAATCTTCAATTCTTGAGTTAGTACAACTTCCAATAAATACATAGTTTATTTTTTTTCCAATTAAACTTTCGCCAGATTTAAAGCCCATATACTCCAACGATTTAATATCTGATTTATTATCACTTTTTGGAATTAAGTCTGAATATTTAATTCCCATGCCAGGATTAGTTCCATATGTAAGCATTGGGTATATTTCTTCCGCCTCAAAGAAGTATTCTTTGTCAAATTCAGCATCAGAATCAGATTTTAGATTCTCCCATTCATCTACTTTAATATTGAATAGATTTCCTTTTGGAGCGTATGGTTTACCTTCTAGATATTCATAAGTAACTTTATCTGGTGCTATCATTCCTCCTCTAGCTCCCATCTCAATACTCATATTGCAAACAGTCATTCTACCTTCCATTGACATTTCACTAAATATATTGCCAGAATATTCGACAAAATATCCAGTTCCACCATCTGTTCCAAGTTTTGAAATTATATAGAGAATAACATCTTTTGGAGTGACATTTTTATTCAATTTACCATTAACATTAACCCTCATTTTTTTTGGTTTATTTAATAGTAAGCATTGACTTGCTAAAACTTGAGCTACTTGACTTGTTCCTATACCAAATGCAATGGCACCAAAAGCTCCATGTGTTGATGTATGACTATCTCCGCAAACTATAGTCATTCCTGGTTGTGTAATTCCAAGCTCAGGTCCAATCACATGAACAATTCCTTGATTTGGATTTCCAAGCCCAAAAAGCTCAATGTTGTTTTCAAAACAATTAGACTTTAGTTTTTCAACTTGATTTCTAGAAAGATCATCTTCAATTGGTAGATGTTGATTCAATGTTGGAACATTATGATCTACTGTAGCTAAAACTCTTTTTGGATCGAAAACTTCGAGATTCTTTTCTTTAAGTTCATCAAATGCTTGAGGACTTGTTACTTCGTGAATTAAGTGTTTATCAATAAAAAAGATATCTGGTCCATCTTTAATGCTTTCAACAACATGGTTATCCCAAACTTTGTCAAATAATGTTTTTCCCATTTTTATGGACATGTATTATTTATTATTGATGAGAGATCATGATCCGAAATCTCTTTTTTATGGTCAGCTATTTTTAAGAATTCATCATAAACCTTGTCTAATTGATTTTTAGTCAAATTCAATCCAATTTTATTAGCTCTGAAGGCAATTGCGGCTCTACCACTTCTAGCTGTCAAAATAATTGAAGATTCGTCAACACCAACATCACTAGGATCTATAATTTCATATGTTTCTCTATTTTTTATAATACCGTCCTGATGAATACCAGAGCTGTGAGCGAATGCATTTGAGCCAACTATCGCTTTATTAGGCTGAACAACCATTCCCATAAGTTCAGAAACAAGCTTACTTGTACTATTAAGTAACTTTGTGTTAATATTTGTGTCTAGATTAAGTTCTTTATGCTGTTTTAATATCATAACAACTTCTTCCAGTGAAGTATTACCTGCTCTTTCTCCAATACCATTGACCGTACATTCGATTTGCCTAGCTCCATTTATTACACCTTCGATAGAATTTGCAGTTGCTAAACCTAAATCATTGTGACAATGACAAGAAATGATAGCTTTATCAATATTCGGAACATTATTGATTAAATAATTTATTTTTTTACCGTATTGATTAGGAAGGCAGTAGCCCGTAGTATCCGGAATATTTAAAATTGTCGCTCCAGCATCGATAACTTTCTCACATACTTTAGCTAAAAATTCATTATCAGTTCTACCTGCATCTTCAGCGTAAAATTCAATTTCATCAACAAGATTTCTTCCAAACTTGACTGCTTTATATGCCCTTTTTAAAATTTCGTCTCTGTTTGATTTGAATTTATGTTTGATATGGGAATTTGATGTTCCAATACCTAAATGAATTCTTGATTTTTTAGCGTTTTTAAGTGCACTAGCAGCTACTTCAATATCTTTTTCAACAGATCTAGCTAATGCACAAACTGTAGTTTCTTTTAGGACATTACAAACTTCAACAACAGATTTGAAATCACCTGGGCTTGAAATTGGAAACCCAGCTTCTATCACGTCAACACCAAGATCCTCCAACCTTTCAGCAATTATTAGCTTTTCTTTTGTTTCAAGTTTACATCCTGGAACTTGTTCTCCATCACGCAATGTTGTATCAAAAATTTGGATTTTATTTTTTTGCATTTGACTAAAGTTTGCTAAAATATAAAATCTTGATATAAATCTACATACACTTCCAGATATTATTCTGTGGTGTATTGGCTTTTATTTTTATTTCATTTTTCGAAACTGGATGAATAAAGCTGATTTCATTGGCATGTAAACAAATACTTTTGTCGGAATTACTCCTTTTTGAACCGTATTTTAAATCACCTTTTATGGAACATCCAATATTAGAAAGTTGTACTCTTATTTGATGATGCCTTCCTGTTTCTAAGCTTATTTCAAGTAAAGAATAATTATCAAGTTCTTTAAGAGTTGTGTAGTGAAGAATTGCTTTCTTTGAATCTTTAGTAGTTTCATCAACAATATATGATTTGTTTTGTTTCTGATTTTTTTTTAAAAAATTAATTAATGTATTTTTTTTTCTAATTGGTTTCTTTTCCACGACAGCAATATATTTCTTTAAGATTTTTCTTTCCACCAACATTTTATTCATTCTTGAAAGAGCTTTTGAAGTTTTAGCTAAAATAAGTACACCACTAGTAGGTCTATCCAAACGGTTGACTAAACCAAGAAAAACATTCCCCTTTTTGTTATATTTTTTTTTGAGGTAGAGTTTATATTTTTCTAGAACAGAGTTATCACCGGTTTTATCTAATTGCGAAAGTTCACCGGGTCTTTTGTTAATAATTAGTAGATGGTTATCTTCAAAAAGAATATCCATTAATACATTTCATTTTCATTTGGAAAATCAAGATTCTTTACATCATTAATGTAATTACTTACGGCATTTTCTACTGTTTTGTTAAGATCAAGATATCTTCTTAAAAATCGTGGGTTAAATTCGTGAGTTAGGCCTAATAAATCATGTAATACTAAAACTTGACCATCCACTTGATTGCCAGCTCCAATTCCAATTAAAGGTATAGAACTTAGTTTGGTGACTTTTTTTGCTAATTTCGAAGGAATTTTTTCCAAAACAGTTGCGAAACAACCAGCATCTTCAAGAGCTTTTGCATCACTTAAAAGTTGCATTGCTTCATCTTTTTCTTTAGCTCTAACCGAATAAGTTCCGAATTTATATATTGATTGAGGTGTCAGTCCTAAATGTCCCATTACAGGAATACCAGCTTTTATAATTCTTTCAATTGATTCAATAACTTCTTGACCTCCTTCCAATTTTACAGCGTGAGCACCAGATTCTTTCATAATTCTAATTGCAGACCTAAGTGCTTTTTTAGGATCTGATTGATAAGATCCAAATGGTAAATCAACTACTACTAGAGCTCTATCAACACCCTTTACTACAGATTTTGCGTGATAAATCATTTCATCAAGAGTTATAGGAAGAGTTGTCTCATTTCCTGCAATGACATTGGATGCAGAGTCACCTACTAAAATAACATCAATATTAGCATTGTCAATGATTTTTGCAAAGGTGAAATCATATGCTGTTAACATACTGATTTTTTCACCATTATTTTTCATTTCTAAGAGAGTATTAGTTGTAACTTTTGGATAAAAGTTTTGATTTTTCATGATGCTAATTTATTTAAATTAATTTAATAAACACTGACATTGTGACAGTATAATATAATGGCATAATCATTGAAATTAATTCAAAAAAATTAATTATGAGCAAAATAATTGGAATTGACTTAGGAACTACAAATTCATGTGTTTCTGTTATGGAAGGAAACGAACCTGTTGTAATACCCAACGGTGAAGGTAAAAGAACAACGCCGTCAGTAATTGCATTTGTTGAAGGTGGTGAAATTAAGGTTGGTGATCCAGCAAAAAGACAAGCTGTTACAAACCCAACAAAAACTATTTCTTCAGTTAAAAGATTTATGGGTAGCAAATTTTCAGAATCTAAAAATGATGCAAAAAGATCTGCTTACAAAGTGGTTAAGGGAGACAATGATACATCTCGAGTTGATATTGATGGTAGGTTATACACTCCTCAAGAATTATCAGCTATGATTTTGCAAAAAATGAAAAAAACAGCTGAGGACTATCTTGGAACTACTGTTTCAGAGGCTGTAATCACTGTTCCAGCTTACTTTAACGATGCACAGAGACAAGCTACTAAAGAAGCAGGTGAGATTTCAGGTTTAAAAGTTCAAAGAATTATTAATGAACCAACAGCTGCAGCATTAGCTTATGGTTTAGATAAGTCAGGAAAAGATCAAAAGATTGCAGTATATGATTTAGGTGGTGGAACTTTTGATATTTCTATATTGGAATTAGGTGATGGTGTTTTTGAAGTATTATCAACAAATGGCGATACTAGACTAGGTGGAGATGATTTTGATGAAGCAATCATTCAATGGTTAGCTTTTGAGTTTGATGAGGAAAACGGTGTTGATTTAAGAAAAGATCCTATGGCACTACAAAGATTAAAGGAAGGTGCTGAAAAAGCTAAAATTGAGCTTTCCTCTTCAACTCAAACGGAAATAAATTTACCTTACATAACTGCAACAGATTCAGGACCTAAACACCTTGTTAAAACTTTAACAAGATCAAAATTTGAACAGCTTTGTGCAGATTTAGTAAAAAGATCAATGGAACCTGTAAAAAAAGCTATCAAGGATGCTGGAATCGATAAAAAAGAAATAGATGAGGTAATTCTTGTTGGTGGTTCAACTAGAATACCAGTTATCCAAAGTGAAGTTGAGAAATTCTTTGGTAAAAAACCATCAAAAGGTGTTAATCCAGACGAGGTTGTTGCAATTGGTGCTGCTATTCAAGGAGGTGTTTTAACTGGCGATGTGAAGGATGTTTTACTTTTAGATGTGACACCACTATCACTAGGTATTGAAACAATGGGAGGTGTTATGACAAAGCTAATTGAATCTAACACCACTATACCTTCAAAAAAATCTCAAGTTTTCTCTACTGCAGCTGATAATCAACCATCTGTTGAAATTCATGTATTGCAGGGTGAGAGATCTATGGCGAAAGACAATAAAACTATTGGTAGATTTCATTTAGATGGAATTCCACCTTCACCAAGAGGTGTTCCTCAGATTGAAGTTACATTTGATATCGATGCAAATGGAATTATTCAAGTTACTGCTCTTGATAAAGCAACAAATAAGTCTCAAGATATCAGGATTGAAGCATCTTCAGGTTTAACAGAGGATGAAATTGAGAAAATGAAGAAAGAAGCCGAAGCCAATGCTGAATCAGATAAAAAATTAAAAGAAGAGGCTGATACTCTTAATAGTGCAGACACTATGATTTTTCAAACTGAGAGCCAGTTAAAAGAATTTGGAGATAAGTTATCTGATGAGAAAAAGAAGCCTATTGAAGAAGCACTTGAAAACTTGAAAAAATCTTTTGAATCAAAGGATCTTGATGCAATAAAAAATGATCTTGAAAAGATTAATGAAGCATGGAAAAATGCATCTGAGGAAATGTATAAAGCTCAATCTCAGAACGCTCGTCCTGATTCAAATCAGGCTGAACCTAAATCTGATGATAAAAAAGATGATGATGTTCAAGATGTAGATTTTGAAGAAGTCAAATAGTTTCAAAAAATTTTTAAAAACGTGCCTTCATGGCACGTTTTTTTTTATATATAAATACGTTATGACAAAGAACCAGAAGTTGAAAGTTTTTAATAAGGTGAATAAAAACACTTTAATGGATTTTATGGATATTGAATACATTGATATAGGTGATGATTTTTTACTAGCAAAAATGCCTGTCACAAAAAAAGTTTTTCAGCCTGAAAAATTACTTCATGGTGGGGCATCAGTTGCTTTGGCTGAATCTGTAGGTAGTGCAGCTTCACATGTATATTAATACATTAACTCATGCTGTTAGAGGAATTGAAATTTCAGCAAATCATCTAAAGGGGGTTAAAAGTGGATTTGTTTTTGCCAGAGCAATCCCATTGCATATAGGCAGAACTACCCACTTATGGGAAATCAAAATTACTGATGAATCTGATAATCTAGTTTCTCATTGTAAACTGACTAACATTATAATTGAAAAAAAATAAATTGCCATTTTGTTTTTGTTAAAAAGGTTAGATTTGTATAAAATTTTTTTATGAAAAGTGTTGTTACTTGTGATATGGAGGGTGTCATTGAAACTATAAACCCTGACGGAGAAAAACTTTTTGGATACACAAAAGAAGAATTAGTCGGGAAAAAGAGAGTTTCGTTATTTTCAGCAGGTGAAATTGTAATTCAAAACGTTGGAAATTGGTTAGCTCAAGCTAACAAAAAAGGTTCATATAAAACTAAAACCTTTTTTATAGATAAGAATGGAAATAAGTTTAATGCTGAAATTAAAATCACACCTACATTTGCAAATGGAAAAAATAACCCACAAACAGGGTATTGTGGGATTACTGTTCCAATAGAGGAGGAGGTTAAAATTCCAATTAAATTTTCAACAATTTTCATAAAATGGGCTTTTGCCATTACAAGAGGTGGTTTTACTAGTGCTTCACTTTTTCCAATTTTTGCTTTAGCAGCTTACTTTGCTGGATCTGGTGACTCTTTGTTCAGTATTACATCATTAATTCTATGTTGTTTAGGTATTGTTTTTTTACATGTTGCTTCAAATCTTTTTAATGATTACTATGATGTTAAAGATGGTACTGACGGTGCAAATACAGAATACTTTAATGCTGGATTGAATTCTACAGTTCTGGAAGGTGCTCAGATTTCAGGTGGTAGTAGGGCAATTGAACTTGGTCTTATTTCTCTTGATGGCACATTATCACTTGCCAGAAAAATGTTAGTTTTTACAGTAATCACAACCCTTGGTTTAGTTTACAATAGCTACTTAGTTACCGGGAGCTTTGATAATTCAGTAAATATGTTATTGATTGGAACAATTGGTGGTTTGCTAGGATATTTTTACACTGCAAGACCAATTAGATTAGTTGCAAGAAGAGGCTTAGGTGAGTTAGCAATTTTTTTAACATTTGGGCCACTACTAACATTGGGTGCATTATTCGCAATTTCATCTAACACTGTTCAGTTATTTTCACCTGAATTTTATAAAGCAATTTATATCGGAATTCCTTTTGGTTTTTTGACTACAAATATTCTTTACATAAATCAATTTCCAGATACAAATAGTGATGCTAAAACAGGAAAAAATCACTTGATAGTTACATTTGGAAAGAAAAATGCAAGATGGGGTTATCTATTTATTCTAATAGCTGCATTTGCATCTTCTTTTGCACTTATTCAAACTATTTCAAATGATCTTTCATTTTTTAATGAATACTTTTTTATTACAGGTAATGTTATTTTGTTTGTTTATGGTTTATCCGCATTTTTTAATTTATTTAAAAACTATGACAAGAGAGAGTTAGTTCACTCAAATTTAAAGACGATATATCTCCAGATTTTCTATGGATTATTTATTGTTTTAGCTCTGAATTTATTTTTTGTATAATGTTTATAAGTCAAGCCCTTAATTTTAAAACAGATTGGTGGAGGTACCTATTAGGTTTCTTCATAATTTTTATCTTTTGGCAGTTTATTGGTGCTATTCCGATAGTTGTAGCTATGGTTGCAAATTTAGATTTTAGTAATCTTGAAAGTATTGAAAATGCAATCGAATTATTATCAAATATTGGAAGTAAAAATTTGGTTCTTTTTCTTTTAATGTTAGGTTTTCTTTTTGGTTTTATTGGTCTATATTTTGTAGTAAAAAATCTTCACCAACAAGACTTTAAGTCAATAATTACATCAAGAGAAACGGTTGATTACAGAAGAATATTACACTCTTTTTTACTTGTATTTGTTGTAAATACTTCCATGATATTTATTTCTTATGCCATTTCTCCTGAATCCTTTGACTATAATTTTAAATTAGAACCTTTCTTGATCTTACTGTCAATATGTATTTTTCTTTTGCCTATTCAAACAACTTTTGAAGAACTTTTAACAAGAGGATATTTGTTACAAGGATTTGGTATTGCTTTAAAAAGTAAAGCAGCTGCATTTATATTCCCATCGCTAATCTTTGGCTTATTGCATATTTTTAATCCTGAGATTGATAAATTGGGTTATGGTTTTCTTGCTGCGTATATTTTGATGGGTATTACTTGGGGAATTTTTACAATAATGGATGATGGCAATGAATTATCAATTGGTGCTCATTATGCAAATAATTTAGTTGTTTTTTTGTTTGTCACTGCTGACTGGCATGCTATTCAATCCGATGCGGTATTTGTTTCTGTTGAAGAGCCGACGATAACAAGTATGCTAATTCCTGCTTTAATATACTATCCAATTTTAATTTACTATTTTTCAAAAAAATATAATTGGGAAAATTGGTCAGAAAAACTTTTTGGAAAAATTAATATTGAGGATGAGTCTTAATAAAAATTCAATATTTGCTTGGTCATCTTTTATTCTCACCTTATTAGGTATTACTCTAATACTTTTAGGTGTATTAAAGTATCCAGAATATGCAATTGGCTTTTCTGTTGTAGGTATTGGCTTTATTGCAATAGGGTGGGCCTTTAATGCGCTTAAGGGAAGAATTTAGATCATCTGATTTGGATCGACCCATTTATCAAAATCTTCTTCACTAACATATCCTAATTTTAATGCTTCAACTTTCAATGTTGTGCCATTTTTATGAGCATTGTTTGCAATCTCTGCAGCTTTATAATATCCTATTTTCTTATTAAGGGCAGTGATTAGCATTAAGGAATTTTTAAGATGCTCATTAATTCTTTTTTTATTCGCTTTCAAACCTACAACGCAATTCTTATTAAAACTTTCACATGCATCTGCAAGAAGATTAGATGACTCAATTAGCTTGAAAGCTAATACTGGTTTAAAAACATTTAGCTCTAAATGTCCTTGACTGCCAGCAAAAGTAACGGTAGTATCATTTCCAATGACTTCAGCACATACCATAGTCATAGCTTCACACTGAGTAGGATTAACCTTTCCAGGCATAATTGAACTTCCTGGTTCATTAGCAGGTAAAATTAGTTCACTAAAACCAGATCTTGGACCACTTCCCAATAATCTAATATCATTTGCTATTTTAAAAAGAGAGACAGCGATCTGCTTTAATGCTCCATGTGTTTCAACAAGTGAATCATTAGATGCAATTGATTCAAATTTATTCTCTGCGACTTTAAAATTAATACCAGTTAAAGATTGAATGTTTTTCACTGTTTCTTTGTCAAAACCACTTGGGGTATTTAAACCTGTACCAACTGCTGTACCACCAATGGCTAATTCCTTGATATGATCTAATGTATTTTCAAGAGCTTTAAGTCCATGTTTAATTTGAGATTCATAACCAGAAAACTCTTGAGATAATGTTAAAGGAGTCGCATCCATCAAGTGAGTTCTACCAATTTTAACATCATTCTTAAATTCTTTAATTTTTTTATTTAATGTTTTTAGTAGGTTTTCTAATGATGGGATAGTTTTTTCTATTAGTATTTTGGTTACAGCAATATTAATTGCTGTTGGGAAACTGTCGTTTGAAGATTGTGACATGTTAACATGATCATTTGCCTTTAAAATCTTTTCATCTGTTAAAGTCTTTCCAGAAATTAAATTAGCTCTGTTTGAAATAACTTCATTAATATTCATGTTCGTTTGAGTTCCAGAGCCAGTTTGCCAAATAACTAAGGGGAATTCTTTATCATGTTGACCATCAACTATCTCATTACAAACAGATACAATCAAATCTGATTTGTCTTTTTCTAGAATATTCAATTTATAATTAGCCAAAGCACATGATTTTTTTAAAATAGCATAAGCATATACAACTTCAATTGGCATAGAAGCAGATTCTCCAATTTTAAAATTTTCAATAGATCTTTGTGTTTGAGGCCCCCAAAGTGCATTTTGAGGGATATTTACCTCTCCAATTGTATCTGACTCTGTTCTGTAGCTCATAATAATTGAATTGAATTACAAAAGTAAGAAATCCTCAATTATTATGTTGATAAAGTATTTTATTCTGTTTCAAAAAATTAATTTAATGTATATCTTTGTGTTATGTTTGAATTCGATCAATATCTAGGATTTTTAATTTTTTTAACCATTCTTACAATGGGATTTTGGTTAATGATTCTTCTTTTAACTTTCATTATCCCGTATTGGGTTACAGGATCATTTTTTGAGTGGTTAAAAGAAAGAAAAAAGAAATAATTTACAATACTTCGATTTTTTCTAACTGCTCTCTTAAAAGCTCTGAGTTGATATAGTGTATAGAATGTAAACCTACCTTTTTTGCTCCTCTTATATTTGATAAATTATCATCGATGAATATTGTTTTGCAAGGAATTAAATTATGTTTATCAATAATATGGTCATAAATTTCTTTGTCAGGTTTTACCATTTTAATTGTTCCTGAAACAACTATATCCTCAAAATGGTTTAGAAATTTAAATTTTCTGAGAGCCACAGGGAAAGTTTCATGACTCCAATTAGTTAAGGCTAAAATTTTGTATTTATTTAATTTCTTTATCTGATTTAAGATTAAAACTGTCTCAGTAATTTCACCCCTGAGCATTTCTTCCCATCTACCATAGTATTGAGAAATTAAATTTTTATATTTTGGAAATTCAGATATTTTTTCTTCAGTTGCAATTTTCATTGAATAACCTTTGTCCTGATTTAAATTCCATTCGTTAGTGCAAATATTTTCAAAAAACCATTCCATATCCTCATTATTATCAAAATATTCATGAAATACATATCTTGGATTCCAATCAACTAAAACTCCGCCTAAATCAAAAATTATTGTTTTAAAATTATTCATTTTGATTACTCATTAAAAACGATTTCAAAAATAGATCAATATTTCCATCCAATACAGCGTTTGAGTCTGTAGTTTCAACTTCTGTCCTTACATCTTTCACCATTTTGTAAGGGTGTAAAACATAATTTCTAATTTGTGAACCCCATTCAATCTTCATCTTGCTATCTTCTATCTTTTTTCTCGCCTCAAGTTTTTTATTTAATTCAATTTCATAAAGCTGTGACTTTAAAAGAAGCAGAGCTTTTTGCTTATTGTCTAATTGAGACCTTGTTTCAGAGTTTTCAATAACTATTCCCGTCGGAATATGTTTTAACCTTACAGCGGTTTCAATTTTATTTACGCTTTGTCCACCAGCTCCACTAGAACGCATAGTATCCCATTCAATTTCTGAATTATTAATTTCAATTTCAATGCTTTCATCTACTAAAGGGTATACATATACAGAAGCAAAAGAAGTATGTCTTTTTGCATTACTATCAAAAGGAGATATTCTTACAAGTCTGTGAACTCCATTTTCGCCTTTAAGCCACCCAAAACAATATTCTCCCTCAATCTCTATAGTAATTGTTTTAATCCCAGCTACATCTCCATCAACTATATTTAGTTGTCTTGTTTTGTAATTTCGTTTATCACACCACATGAGATACATTCTTGTTAGCATACTAGCCCAGTCACAACTTTCAGTTCCACCAGCACCAGCTGTAATTTGAATTACAGCAGATAATTCATCACCCTCAGTTGAAAGCATATTTTTGAATTCTAAATCTTCAATTGATTTATTTGCTTTAGTGTAGCAAATTTTTAATTCTTTTTCCTCAACCTCTCCATTTTTAAAGTAGTCATATGTGATTTCAAGCTCTTCACATAAAGATTCAGCATTATTGTAACCATTAATCCAGTCTTTAACAGACTTTATTTTTTTTAGTACATTTTGTGCTTCTGAATTATTTTTCCAAAAATCAGGATTGATTGTCTTTTCTTCAAGATTTGAAAGTTCAACCTTTTTCTTTTCTAAGTCAAAGATAGCGTCTTAGAGACCCAAGACGTTGCATTAAATCTTTGATTTGTTCTGATGTAATCATAATATTCAAAATTAATTTTTTAATTTAAAAAAATGGATTTTAGATTAACATTTTTGGTACTGAGTTTATTATTAATTAATTATTCATCTGCCCAGGACAACATTAAATTTGATGGTTTTTTTGATTTTAATTATAATAATAAAGAAGATAAGATTTATCTCAAAGTTGATGACTTAGATCAATATTTTATTTATGTTAACTCATTAGCTCAAGGAGTGGGGAATAATGATTTAGGACTAGATCGTGGTCAATTAGGAAATACTCGGATTGTCTACTTTACTAAAAACGGAAATAAGCTTGATTTAGTTCAACCTAATATAAAATTTAGATCGTCTAGTAAGAATAAATTAGAAGTCAAATCGGTCGAAGAAGCATTTGCTAAATCTGTCATTTTTTCATTCAAAATTATTGAGACTTCCGATGATGGATTTTTGGTTGATTTTACAGATTTTTTATTTAGGGATGCACATTATATTTCAAATAAACTAGACTCTAGTGGTCAAGGATCATATAAACTCTCAAGAGAAAGATCTTCTCTAAATTTGAATAGAACCAAAAGTTTTCCAAATAATTCAGAATTCGAGGCTCTTACTACATTTGTTGGAAATCCAAAATCGGGACTAATTAGATCAGTAACCCCTGATCCTAATAATATCACAGTCTAACAGCATCATTCATTTATAAGACTTCCAGACAATAATTATCAACCTAGAAAATTTGACCCAAGAATGTCTTCAATTTCTTTATCTCACAAAGATTATTCAAATCCAATTGATGAAAATATAAATGAGTCTTTTATTCTGAGACATAGACTCGAAAAAAAATATCCAGAAAAAGAAATTAGTGAACCAGTAGAGCCGATTATTTATTATTTAGATAATGGAACCCCTGAGCCAGTAAAAAGTGCCTTAATTGAAGGAGCTCTTTGGTGGAATGAAGCATTCGAAAAAATTGGATATAAAGATGCTTTTCAGGTAAAAATTTTACCAGATGAGGCTGATCCGCTTGATGTAAGATATAATGTTATTCAATGGGTTCATAGATCAACCAGAGGATGGAGTTATGGAGCTAGTGTCGTAAATCCCTTAACTGGGGAAATTTTAAAAGGACATGTTTCTTTAGGAAGTCTACGTGTAAGACAAGACTATATGATTTTCCAGGGCTTAAGTAAAGAACCATTTAGAGAAAGTAATTCTAATGATAAAATCTTAGAATTATCTTTGGATAGAATTAAACAACTTTCTGCTCACGAGGTAGGCCATACTCTTGGTTTTGCTCATAATTTTGCTTCAAGTACCAACTCCAGATCATCAGTAATGGATTACCCCCATCCACTTCTTTCCTATAAAGATGATAGAATTATTTTTGAAAATGTTTATGATAAAGGTTTAGGAAAATGGGATGTATTGAGTGTCGAGTATGCTTATTCTAACAATAGTGATTTAGAGAAAATTGCGTCGAAAGCAAACTCTAAAGATTTGAGATATATATCTGATAATTATGCAAGACCAAAGAATAGTGCTCACCCATATGCTCATCTCTGGGATAATGGTAAAGATCCTGTAATGGAATTGGAAAAAATATTAAAGATTAGAGAGATAGCTATAAGTCAATTTAATACTTATAATTTACAGAACAATAGGCCTATTTCTGAGCTTGAAGATGTATTCGTACCCATTTACTTGCTTCATAGATATCAAATTGAAGCAGTTTCAAAAATCATTGGAGGTGTTGAGTATTATTATCAGATTAACAACTCAGAATTTGTTCAAAAAAAATATTTAAATAAAGAATTGCAGCTTAGTGCTTTAAATGCCTTACTTAAAACAGTTCATCCTGATGTTTTGGCTGTGCCTAAAAATAAACTCAAATTATTTAATCCTAGATCTTCAATTAATTCCAGAGATAGGGAGTCTTTTTCGAGTAATTTAGGTGAAGAGTTTGATCCAATTTCAGTTTCAGCTAATACTTCTAGATTATCTTTCGATTTGATGCTTGATCCATCTCGTTTATCTAGAATTTCACTGATTGAGTCAATTCAAGGAGATTCCTTTAAACTAGAAACTATGTTAAAAAAGATTACTGATCATGTTTTTAATTTTAAATCGATTGATAGTTATAAGACTCAAATTTCAACATCAATTAAAAATGAATTTGTTGAATCTTTATTTAATTCATTCTACTCAGATAAATTGTCAATATCATCGAAGGTAAAAGTTTTTGAAAATTTTCAATATCTTCTTAATAAAATCTTAGACAAAAAAAATATAACTGATAAGATGTTTATTTCAATGATAGAAAAATCATTGGATGACCCAAGCATGTTTAAAATGAAGAATAACAAAACTAATATTCCTGATGGATCTCCAATTGGATCCTTTTTATGTTATTAATATGAAGGTTAATCTTATTAGCGATACGGTTTCGAAACCAAGTAAGGAAATGCTTGATTTTATGTTAAATGCTCAGGTTGGAGATGATGTTTTTAAGGAAGACCCATCTGTCAATGAGCTTGAATTCATGATAGCTGATATGTTTGGAATGGATAATGCTCTTTTTTTTCCCTCTGGTACCATGACTAATCAAACAGCAATTAAACTATTAACTAATCCTGGAGATCAATTAATATGTAGTAAATATGCTCATGTATACAACTATGAGGGTGGCGGAGTAAGTTTTAACTCTGGTGTGTCATGCAAATTAATTGATAAAGAAAAGGGTCTTTTTGATCATATTGATGTTATAAAATCAATCAATCCACCAGATTTTTATCACAGTCCAAAAACAAGTTTAGTTTGTGTTGAAAATACCACAAACAAAGGTGGTGGAGCATGCTGGAATATTGAAGAAATAAATAGAATCAAAAAAGTATGTATCGAGAATAACTTAAACTTTCATCTTGACGGTGCAAGAATTTGGAATGCATATGTCAGTAATGGAATTGATTTTAAAGAATACGGGAAGGTTTTTGATACTATTTCAGTATGCCTTTCAAAAGGTCTCGGATGCCCTGTTGGTTCTGTTTTGTTGTGTTCTAAAGAAAAATATGATGAAGCTTTGAAATTTAGAAAAATTTTTGGTGGAGGTATGAGACAATCTGGATATTTGGCTGCTTGTGGGATTTATGCACTAAAAAATAATATAAATAGATTAGCAGAAGATCATAAAAGAGCATTTGATATTGGAAAAAAACTTGAGACGCTCTCTTTTGTAAGAAAAGTTGAAGATGTAGAATCAAATATTGTAATATTTGAAATCGACCATAAAATTGAATCTCAAAAATTTTTGGATGAGCTCAATAAAAAGGGAATATCAATTATATCGATGGGTGATAATAAGCTTAGAGTGGTTACTCATATTGATTATACTGAAGATCAACATCAATTTTTTTTAAGTTTATTAGATAAGTTAAATATTTGATTATAATTTCAATTCTTAGAATTTAATGTATTTTTGTATTGCAATATGTTAATGCTGCATGAAAAATAATATTGATGCTCACGAAAATATCCTAGCATTAATTGGCAATACTCCTCTGATTAAGCTAAATAAGTCTGTTTCAGATTACAAGGGTAAATTTTTTGCTAAATATGAAGCTTATAACCCAGGTCATTCTAATAAAGATCGTATTGCACTACACATAGTAGAAACTGCTGAAAAGGAGGGATTAATAAACGAAAATACAACTATCATTGAAACAAGTTCTGGTAATACTGGATTTAGCCTTTCTATGGTTGCTATGGTTAAAGGATATAAATGTATTGTAGCAGTATCAAATAAATCTTCTAAGGATAAAATTGATATGTTAAAATCTATGGGGGCAAAGGTTTATGTATGTCCTGCTAATGTTCCTGCTGATGATAAGAGATCATATTATCAGGTTGCAAAAACTCTCAACTCTGAAATTCAAGATTCAATTTATATTAATCAGTATTTTAATGAACTTAATATACAAGCACATTATCTTACAACTGGTAAAGAGATTTGGGAACAGACTAATGGGCTAGTCACTCATATTGTAGCAAGCAGTGGCACAGGAGGAACTATTTCAGGTATTGGTAGGTATTTAAAAGAAAAAAATCCTGATATAAAAATTATTGGAGTTGACGCATATGGTTCTGTACTTAAAAAATTTCATGAGACTGGAGAATTTGATCAAAATGAAATATATCCATACAGAATTGAGGGACTTGGAAAAAATCTAATACCCTCATCCACCGATTTTGATATAATTGATCACTATGAGAAAGTAACTGATGATGAAAGTGCGCAGAAATCAAGATTTATTGCTAAATCTGAGGGTATGTTTGTAGGTTATACATCTGGGGCATGTCTTCAAGCAATTGAACAATTAGATTCAAAAAACTTTTTTAAAAAAGACAGTATAGTGGTTACTGTATTCTGTGATCATGGGTCAAGGTATATGAGTAAAATATATAGTGATCAATGGATGAATTCACAAGGGTTTAACACTGAAAATAGTAATAAACAAGATTCACAAATTGAATACATAAAATAATATGGCAGATTTATTTGAAAAATTTTTAAAAAATATGGGTCCATTAGGAAAATGGGCTTCTGTTGCTGAAGGATATTTTGTTTTTCCAAAATTGGAAGGTCAAATTTCTAACAGAATGAAATTTAATGGAAAAGAAGTAATAACCTGGAGTGTTAATGACTATTTAGGTCTCTCAAATCATCCTGAAGTTAGAGAAATAGATGCTCAAGCCGCAAGAGATTATGGGTCAGCCTATCCCATGGGAGCTAGAATGATGTCAGGTCATACAGAAATTCATGAAAAACTAGAAGAAGAACTTGCTGAGTTTGTTAATAAAGAATCTGCATATGTTTTAAATTTTGGTTACCAAGGAATATTGTCTACTGTTGAAACGCTTGTTTCTAAAAATGATGTGATTGTATATGATATTGACTCTCATGCATGTATTGTGGATGGTGTTAGATTGCATGTTGGAAAAAGATTTACATTTCAACACAATGATATTGAAAGTCTTGAGAAAAATTTAAAAAGAGCAGAAAAAATTATTGAAAAAACAGGTGGAGGAATTCTTGTCATTTCTGAAGGAGTATTCGGAATGAGAGGTGAACAAGGGAAATTAAAAGAAATTGTTGATCTAAAAAAGAAGTATGATTTCAGACTATTAGTTGATGATGCTCATGGTTTTGGTACACTAGGCGCAACAGGAGCTGGTGCTGGAGAGGAGCAGGGAGTTCAAGATGAAATTGATGTGTATTTCGCAACATTTGCTAAATCAATGGCATCAACTGGTGCATTCATTGCTGGATCACATGATGTTATAAAATTTTTGAAGTATAACATGAGATCTCAGATGTTTGCAAAATCATTGCAAATGCAATTAGTTGTTGGTGCAAGAAAAAGACTACATCTTTTAAAGACAAAACCTGAACTCCGAAAAAAACTTTGGTCTAATGTAAATTTATTGCAAAATGGTCTAAAGGAGAGAGGATTTGATATTGGTACAACAAAAAGTTGTGTAACCCCTGTATTCCTGAAAGGTGATGTACCTGAAGCTATGGTTTTAGTTAAGGACTTAAGAGAAAAATTCAATATATTTTGTTCAATAGTTGTATATCCCGTTATACCAAAAGGTCTAATCTTACTTAGGCTTATACCGACTACTACACATACAAAAGATGACATTGAGGAGACATTAAATGCTTTTGAGTCAATTCGTGAAAAGTTACAAAATGGTACCTATAAAAAGCTTTCTGAAAGAATTAAGGTTTAATCAATTTTTTGATATTTATTAAAAATAGTTAGATTTGCACTTTGATGAGCGTAAATTCTAACAAAAAAATCTTAGACGCCTCAAAACTTTCACTAATATTAAGTCGATTAGCTAGTCAAATATTTGAAAATCACATAGATTTTTCTGATGTAGTTTTGGTTGGTATACAACCAAGAGGAAAAATTTTATCACAAAAAATTTGCAACCTTTTGAATGAAAAATTTGATGTTGGTGAAATTAAATTAGGTTTTTTAGATATAACATTTTTTAGAGATGATTTTGGTAGAGAAAAAAAGATTTTAAATGCTAATGAAACTAATATTGATTTTTTAATAGAGAACAAGACAGTAATACTAATAGATGATGTTTTGTACACTGGAAGAAGTATTAGAGCTGCTTTATCTGCGCTGCAATCTTTTGGAAGACCTAAAAAAGTAGAACTATTAAATCTAATTGATCGTAGATTTTCAAGGCACCTCCCGATTCAGCCAGATTATTGTGGTTGTCAAGTTGATGCTATTAATAACCAAACTGTTTCAGTTAAGTGGATGGAAAATGATGGTGAGGATGCAGTTTATTTACATATAAAAGATGAGTAAAAAACTTTCAGTCTCAAATTTACTCGGAATAAAATATCTAAATGAAAATGATATTAATTTAATTTTTGAAACTGCAAATAATTTTAGTGAAGTAATTAATAGAAAAATAAAAAAGGTTCCAAGTTTAAGAGATATAACTATTGCAAACTTATTTTTTGAAAATAGTACTAGAACAAAAATTTCATTTGAGCTTGCGCAGAAAAGATTAAGTGCAGATGTTGTTAATTTTTCATCCTCTTCCTCATCAATTAGTAAAGGAGAAACGCTTGCTGATACTGTTAATAATATTTTATCAATGAAAGTAGATATGGTGGTTATGAGACATCCCAGCCCAGGTGCAAGTGTTTTTTTATCGAAGAATATTGATACTTGTATAATTAATGCTGGAGATGGGTGTCACGAACATCCAACACAAGCTTTATTAGATTCTTATACGTTAGTACAGAATCTTGGCACATTATCAGGCAAAAAAATTGTTATAGTTGGTGACATATTACATTCAAGAGTTGCACTTTCTAATATTTTCTTATTTAAAAAATTAGGTGCAGAAGTCAAGGTTTGTGGTCCGAAAAGTCTAATACCTAAACATGTAGAAAAATTAGGAGTTACTTATGAATTCTCTTTAGAATCAGCTTTAAGATGGTGTGATGTAGCAAGTATGCTTAGAATACAAAATGAAAGAATGAATCAAAGTTTTTTTCCTACAACTAGAGAATATTCTAGAGATTTTGGTTTAGATAGTAAAAAATTAAAGCAGATTGATAAAAAAATAATTATAACTCATCCAGGACCAATTAATAGAGGAGTTGAATTATCTTCAGATATCATAGATTCAGGAAAAACTGTTATTTTAGATCAAGTTGAAAATGGAGTTGCAATCAGAATGGCTGTAATGTACTTACTTGCTTCTAGATTATGAATTTAAAATATAAATTTCATCCACATTTAACTGATTGGAAGAATATTGAATCATTAATTAGAGAAAATATTGATGAGAATCTTATTATCGAACTTAATGACGATATTAATAGCTCATCGAGATCTAAAAATTTAAAAAAAACTTTACAAACACATACTAAATCAGTTGTGTTTATTTCTAGATCTTTAAAAATTGAAGAACTTGTGATAGTACCAACCAAACAAGAAGCTATTGATGTTATACAGATTGAAGAAATTGAAAGATTATTAGATTAATATGACTTACATTAAAATTTTAGGATGTTTTTCTGCCAGCATGACAACTAATAAATTTCAATCATCTCAAATATTATTTCATAATAATAAATCATATTTGATTGACTCTGGAGAGGGAGTTCAAATGCTTCTATCCAAATATGATATTAAGTTAAGTTCCATTGATTACATTTTTATATCACATCTGCATGGTGATCATTTTTTTGGATTAGCTGGACTATTAACAACCATGAATCGAAGAGGGAGAACTAAAAACTTAACAATTTTCTGTCCAAAGGGTTTGAAAGAAATTATAATATTGACATTGAAAAAAGGTAAATCATGGACTAAATATGATCTAATTTTTCACGAGTATAGTCAAAGTTCAGAAACATTATTATCAAATGAAGAATTATCAGTGATATCTTTTCCAATTAACCATAGAATTCCATGCAAAGGGTTTAGGTTTAATATTAAATCTAGTGATAATCATATCTCATACGCATATTGTTCTGATACAATGTATGATGAAAAAATTTTAAAATTTATAGATGAGGTTGATTTGTTGTACCATGAGACAACCTTTCTTGAAAAACACAAAGATTTAGCTTTAAAAACAAAGCATTCAACAAGTAAAGACGCTGCAAAAATTGCTACTAAAGCTAAAGTGAAAAAACTCCTGATAGGTCATTTTTCAACTAGGTATAAAGATTTAAATCATTTTTTGTTGGAATCTTGTTCGATTTTTGATAATACTGTTTTAGCTGAACAAGGGAAAAAATATATTTTATAATTTTAGTTTATGAATGATTTATCATCTTTTAGGAAAAGTTATGAAAAATCAACTATTTCTGATTCACTCAAGAACGAAACACCTTTTACAATTTTTAACGAATGGTTTAATGATGCGATTAATGATGATTTGATAGTTGAACCTAATGCTATGACTCTTTCCACTGCTTCACAAAGTAATAAACCTAGAAATAGAGTTGTTTTACTAAAAAAGTTTAATGAAGATGGTTTTGTATTCTTTTCTAATTATAATAGTTCTAAAGGCAAAGAAATAGCATTCAATTCAAATGTTTGCTTATCCTTTTTTTGGCCATCACAAGAAAGACAAATAATAATTCAAGGTTCTGCAAAAAAGATTCCCAGTAAAGAATCTGATGATTATTTTTACTCAAGACCAATTGAAAGTCAAGTAGGGGCTATTGTCTCAAACCAAAGTTCAGTAATTCCAAATCGTGAATTTTTAGAAAAAAAATTCATTGAATTAAAAAAATCCACTAAAATTAAAAGACCTGATTTTTGGGGCGGATATTTAGTGAACCCACATAGGTTTGAGTTTTGGCAGGGAAGAAAAAACAGGTTACATGATCGAATTGAATTTATTTTTGAGAATAGCCTTTGGAAAAATAATAGGTTAAGTCCTTGAAAAAACTAATAATTATTAGACATTCAAAATCAGATTGGAATCATAACACTTCTGATCTGCTTAGACCAATTTCTGACAGAGGAATTAAAGATGCCAAAATTATGTCTAATGTTTTAAATAAACTTGAACTTCAAGTTGATCATATTTTTATAAGCACAGCTAAGAGAACTATTGAAACAGCAAATATTTTTTTTGATATTTCAAATACCCAAATTCCCTACTCTTATGAGGAAAAAATTTATGATTTTAGTGGTCACAATGTCTTAGATTTTATAAAAAAAATAAATGACAATATTGATTCAACTGTATTATTTACTCATAATAATTCATGTAATTTTCTTGTAACTCATTTTTATAATCAGTCAATTCATGTTCCTACTTCATCTATACTAGTTTTTGATTTTAATGTAAATTTGTGGAAGGATATTAAAGAAGCAAATTTCTTTAGATATTTTTTTCCTAAAGATTATAGATGAAAAAATATACTTTTAAGAATAGAGAATTAAGCTGGTTAGATTTTAATGAAAGAGTTCTACAGGAAGCTGCTGATATAACTGTTCCATTAATTGAGAGACTAAGGTTTATTGGAATTTTTTCTAATAATCTAGATGAATTTTATAAAGTTAGATATGCTACAGTTAAGAGGTTAGCCCTCTCCAAGGAAGGGGTTAAGAAATTTTATAAGGGTGAAAATGCTAAAGATCTTTTAAATCTTATAACAGAAAGGGCAATTGAATTACAAAATAGAAGCAATTTGATATTAGATTTTATTTTAAAAGATCTTGAAAAGGAAAATATATTTATAGTAGATGAACAAGCTATCCCAAAAGATTCTATTTCTTACATAAAGTCATTTTTCTTAGACAAAATTCAACCAAAATTGAAAATAGTTCTTTTAAATGAAAAAGATGATTTTCCTCAACTTTCAGAATCTTCTTGCTTTTTAATCATAAAAGTTGAGTCCAAGAATAAAAATTTAAACTATGCCATAATTCAATTTCCAGATGAATTTGAACGATTTATAGTTATCAAAAATCAAGACGTGAAATATGTAATTATGATTGATGATATTATCAGATATC
>Ga0255778_10000129_pt1 | contig 65184 bp, 48 predicted proteins | sample 071ome_31_FD_179976 | JGI IMG/M metagenome (GOLD analysis project Ga0255778, IMG submission 179976) | Coastal salt marsh microbial communities from the Groves Creek Marsh, Skidaway Island, Georgia - 071405CT metaG (version 2) | ecosystem: Environmental > Aquatic > Marine > Intertidal zone >...
TATCCTCCAGCGAATCTCCCAAATCCGTATACCCCAACTCATCCAGACGCACTGCCTCCGGATCATTCGGACTGATGGCAACGACCTGCACACCCTTTCCTTCATAATCCGATACCAGATCCATGATCCGCTGCTCATAATTCTGCGCGGTCGGACAATGATTACAGGTGAACAACAATACCAGCACAGGACTTTCACCATACTCCGACAAGGAATGCATCTTTCCGTCCACACCAGGCAGATTGAAATCAGGCGCCTCAGCACCAAGCTCCAGGGTCTTCACCTCAGCCGCAAAGCTGGAAATACAAACAGATAGCAAACATGCGCTCACAAATACCGAAAGAGTTGGAGGATGGTTCATTTTCATGGATGGAGACACGGTAGCTCCTTCCCTGCTGAGACGCAAGTTTCGGGTAGGACAAAAGCGATCGCGAATTGAAAAATGCTTATTTTGAAATGTCGAACAAATGATCCCCCGGAGGGACATTTTTCAAACCCCGCTATGATTCAGAGGAACAATAAGGTCAATGTCATGTGTGACTCTGGGTTCGCCATAAAACATAACCGCGACACTACCGCTGATGAGATAATCAACCCGAATTCCTTGGCCCAGGTATGCTGTTTTGTTCAATAATTTATGCTGCTAGGATAGGACTCCATCCTGTAAATCCTGTTCATCTCGCAGATCCCGCCACCGCGGTGACTGTCTAAAACAAATCTAATCGTATTCCCAAACCAACAGATTCCGAGTTTCCCCAGTCACCTTGAAAGCATCTCCAATTCGAAATCCCTGCACCCAAAAAACCCCGTTTTCCGGAGATTCAGCCACCACCAATTGCCGACGGGTCTGCACGTCGATCTTGGCATTCACAAAAAGATCCTGCAGTTTGGAACTCCCCTCAGCTCCGATAGGACGCATACGATCTCCATCACGCCAATGGCGCAGGACAACTTGCGCTCCTACCCGGTCGGCATCGAACACTTCAATATTCTCTGACGTCCGAAACCTGTTCCGGTCAAGCTCCCCGCCTTCCACTATCAACCACTTCAATTGCAAGTTCTCGAAATCCAATGCTCCTTCCTGACCTTCGAGTCGAAACGTCTGGCTGTTGGATTGATGAGCAGGAGGCGCGCAAATTTCCTGTCGCTCGAGCAAAGGAAATCCAGCCAAACGAACCACCCTGACGTCATGAGGCAAAACATGCACTTCCCCAACCTCGCACTGACGTAATCGCTCGATCCATTCGAACTCCGGAACAACTTTGATCCGGATCATCGCAAGCTTGATGAGTTCACGCTGCACAGCAAGAGGTATTTGGTCGAAGAAATCACCTGCCTTTGCGCCACCTTCCCAATCCAAAGCGGCCTGATGCACCACCGCATGCTCCGCCGCCACCAAATCAGCGGAACGTAATATTCCATTCAAGGCCTCGGGCCCGAAAGCGCTTTCAATCTGAGGTAGCATTACATGACGCACACGGTTGCGTTGATGTTCGGTGTCGGTGTTGGTGTGATCCTCCCGCCAGGACAGATCGTGACACTTCGCGTAAGCTTCAATGTCCGACCTCTTCAACCCAAGCAATGGACGCCAAATCTTTAAATCAGGATCAAAAGCCGAAGGACCGAAACGTGTCATCCCGGACAAACCTTCCGGACCGCTCCCTCGCATCCAGCGCATGCAAACCAGCTCCAATTGATCATGCGCATGATGGGCCGTTACCAAAACGTTGGTTCCGAGAGCACGAGCCTGATCCACAAAAAACGAATGCCTTAACGAACGAGCCGCCATTTCGATGGACACTCCCTTTTCCCTGGCGTAAGTCGCCACATCACCGACTCCCATGACACAACGTAAGCCCATAGACTCACAAAGTTTCTCCACCCACCGAGCATCCTTCGTAGACCTTTGCCCACGTAGTTGATGATCGTAATGAATGACTATCAACTCCTTTCCGTGCACTTCCTTGAATCGATACAACATATGAAGGAGCGCTACCGAATCCAATCCCCCGGACACAGCCACCAGCCATAACGGCTTTAAATCAAGACTGATATCAGCCATAAACGCATCCGAAAGGGTACGTTTCACAAGCTCATCGATGGCCTTTGGGGCGCTCACTTGACCTATGGTAGGAAAAGGCAGGCACAAGAATCAATTTTTCTTCTCCCCCGGTAGCTGCGTTCGCCAGAACGTGGCCCCACACACCATCAAAATTTTCTTCCGAAAGGTGTTGAAATGCTCGGAGACTCATCATTAAGATACGCTCCTGCTTACCCGCTAAGCAGGGGTCGGGGCGTAGCGTAGTCTGGCTAGCGCGCCTGAATGGGGTTCAGGAGGTCGGGAGTTCGAATCTCCCCGCCCCGACCATTTTTTTCAAATGCATCCCAGCGTGTGTCCTTGTATTTTTTTGAGGCTACACCATAGATTCCTGTCCCAATAACCCATTGTTTCGTGAGCAATGACGTTTTGGAGAGTCCATTCGGGCCAATACCCCCCGACCGCATTAAAACTCAGGGCAAACGAAGAACTCTTTTAAAAAATTCTAACGCGTTGATTCAACGCAATCTGGTGTTAGAAAGTCCAAGGCATCATCATGAACAAATCTTCACTTCAAACTGCTGCAGTCGTTGTTTTGGCCTTGCTGGTTGGGTTCGTGTGGGGTAGCGCACGTCAAAAATCCGGCAATCCCTCAAACAAGGAACGCACAACACCCGGCAAAGAAGAGCGTTTGGGCTCAAGACGCTCCTTCGCCTCAGGTTTACCCAATGTGCCGACCGTTAGTGCGACCGCTATTTTTGAAGGAAAGAAGAACCTGCAAGAACGATTGGAGGAGATACTCGACGCTCCCATGAATCAAAAGAGGCACTACGAGCTACATGCCCTACTGTTGGGTTTACCAGCTTCAGATTTTCCTTTGGTGCTGCAATACCTGAGTAACCAGACGGACTTGAGCGGACCGTTTGGCAACCGTCGTCGACAAATGCTGGCACAGGCCATTGGAATCATGGCCGAAAAGGATCCCGGGTTGGTCATCGCTTTTGCAAATCAGACTTCGAACCAAAACCACCGCAGGCAATACCTGCAATCAGCATTGGGCGGGTGGGCGCTCACCGATCCTTCCGCCGCGCGAAATTGGTTTAACAAATTGGAATCCGGACAGCTTAAACAACAATTGGTTCATTCCCTTTCAAGAAGCATATCACAGTCTTCAATTGATGACGCATTGGATTTAATCAACACTCACCTCAGCGGCAGCGCGGCTACCAATGCCAGACGGAATATATTTTACGAACTGGCCACCACCCGTCCGGAAGAAGCCGCGCGGCGTATCAATCTATTATCGAACGGTTCCAACAATGAATACGTATATCACCAGATTGCCGCAGGCTGGGCCGCCTCGTCGCCCAGCAAAGCCATGGAGTGGGCTCAATCGATCGAAAACCCTCGCTCCCGGAACCAGGCGCTTTCCGGCATTGCACTCAACCTGGGGCTCAATGAAACGGATACGCTCCAATCTTTAATGAATGACATTTCAAGTCACTCGCAGAAACAAAATGCCCTTAGCAACTTTGCTCGAAACAATGCGGAACAGGACCTCCAGGGCACACTGAGCTGGATCGAAAACCTCGACGATCCCCGGATGAAGGAGAATGCCTATGTGAGCATTTATCATACATGGGTTCAAGAGGATCGGGAAGGAGCCCTAGCTCATTTGGAAAGCAAACCATCCGGACGGGAAAAAAACACTTTGATTCAAGCCATCGCAAGTCAATGGGCAAGCGAAGATCCGGACGCCACACTGGATTGGATCCATGGACTCCCCCCCGGGCAGGCTCGCACTTCGGCCTATCGAAATCTCAGCAGGCAACTGGTGGATAACGATCCGGAAAAGGCGCTTGAGCTGGCCAATGAAATGCCCCCGGGCCGTGCCCAGCAGCAAGTCATCAGCCAAGTCTTAAATCAACTGGCATACAGTGACACGGAACAAGCCATACAAATCGCCATGGATCTCCCAAAAGGAAGGAGCCGATCGGATGCCATCCGGGACATCACTTACCGCATAGCGGAAAGCGATCCGAAACAGGCCCTCGCCCTGGCGGAAACACTGCCCAACAATCACAACAAACAAAACTTTTACCATCAAATCGCCCGATCATGGGCCGACCAGGATGTGGATGGGGCATTGGAATGGGCTGAGTCGTTGGATAATGAGCAAACACGTCAAAGCGCTCTCTCACAAATTGCCAATCGCTGGATCGAAACCGATCCCGAGAGAGCCATGGAATATGCCGACAACTTGAAAGATCCCAAGATCAAGGAAAGCATGATGCGTTCCATGAGCCAGAATCTCTCAAGACAGGATGCGGAAGCCGCAGCAGCATGGGTATCCGATATGAAAGACCCGGACCTTCGCAATAGTCTCCTACCCGACGTGATGAATCAATGGGCCAACGAATCACCGTTGGAAGCGGCAGAATATGTTGCTTCCATGGATGCTGGTGAGGTTCAAAACAAAGCCGCTGTCCAGGTGGCCTCTCAATGGGCTCAGTATGAACCATCATATGCAGTGGAATGGACGAAGGGATTCGAAGATGAAAAGACCCGTCAACAAGCCAACGAAAACATCATCCAGCGATGGGCTGACCAGGATGAAGAAGCCGCAGGAGCCTGGCTCCTGCAACAGCCCCAGGATGAGGGGCGGGACAAACTGATCCGAAACTATGCCCAATCAGTTGGCAACCGGGATCCGGAGATGGGGGTCATCTGGGCCAACGGCATCTCGGATGAGAACATGCGACTACAAACCGTCGAACAATACGCGCAAAACTGGCTGCGCAACGATAGGGATAAAGCCGTCGACTGGTTGCAACAATCCGATCTTCCACCAGAAACCCTTGTTCGCCTCCTGAAACCCGAGACATCAAATCAAGCCCAACCGGGACCAGGACCCTCTCCTCAAATGGATCTGGAAATGATGCGGCGTTATGGTCTGATCCCAATGCAGTGATCGGAAGCGTCAAAGTTTGCCTGCTTTGCCCAGGGCCTGTTCCCTTCTCAACTTGAATGCGCGCGAAATCTCGATCGCTTTCTGGCGGTCGGCGGCGTCGTAGTCCCAGAACTCCTGGACCACTTTTTCACATTCGGGGTAATGGGATCCGTCATCTCCAACTTGTGTGCGTAGTTCGGCAAATTGTTGCTTCAATTGGTCACGAACAGTGCGGTAATCAGGGTGATCGTAAACATTGTTCAGCTCATCAGGATCTTTCGTCAGGTCATATAGTTCCCAGCCTGGAGGCGTTTGGTTTTCGCCTTTGTAGTCGCATCCGTAGAAATAGATCAGTTTGTGTGTCTTGGTCCGGATAGCCATTTCGCCCGGGTTATCGTGATGGGCCATGTGCATCCAGTAGCGATAGTAGGCGGCTTGTTTCCAATCGGCGGGTTCTTTTCCGGTTTCACAAATCTGTTTGAAGGATCGGCCCTGAATCGAGGCGGGAATCTGCACGCCCGCGAAATCCAGCATCAAAGCCGGATAATCAACATTCTCAACGATGGCATCGCTGCGGACACCGGCTGGGATGGATTTAGGATAGCGTACGATGAAGGGCATGCGCATGGATTTGTCATAAGCCCAGCGTTTGTCCTGATAATCATTTTCACCCAACCAGAATCCCTGATCGCCGGTGTAGATAATGACTGTGTTGTCGTATAGATCTTCTTTTTTCAAATAGGCAAAGAGTCGCTCGAGGTTGTCATCCACTCCTTTGACACAGCGCAGGTATTTCTTGAGGTAAGCCTGATAAGCCAGCCGGGTGGTCTCCTTTTCGCTCATTGTTTTCACATCGTAATGCGATGGGAATTCCTCGGGGTAAAGACGCTTCAGGTCGACCGCATAGGAACGACGCGGATTGCGGCTGCCGATCGAAGTACCGATGTGGGTGACCAATTCATCCTGAAAGCCACGCGTGGCAATGGACCCAAATGTTTTCGGAACATCGTATAGCGTATCCGGTTCAGGAATGTCCACATCAGCCAGGTAGCTTTGATAGCGTTCGGCATTATCGAAGAAATCATGCGGTGCCTTGAACTGATGACATACAAAGAAAGGTTTGTCAGGATCCCGTTTCGTGCGAAACCATTCCAAGGTGGAATCGGTAATGGCATCCGAAGAATGCTGTCCCTCATGCGTCACCGTATTGCCCGGCCAGTTTTTTTCACCCTGAACGCGGAATTCTGTATTGTGATATTTCCCCTGCCCCGGGAGCACCTTGTAATAGTCAAAATTCGGTTCGCGCTTCAGGTGCCATTTGCCAATGATTGCGGTCTGATACCCGGCCTGACGCATGAGGATGGGCAGCGTTTGATGTTGAGGCTCGATGTTGCCCCCCAAATCAACCACCCCATTCACATGAGGATACTTGCCGGTGATGATGCAGGCGCGGCTCGGCGTGCAAATAGCGTTTGAGCAGAAGGCATTGTCGAACACAATGCCTTCTGCCGCCAAACGATCAATCGTCGGTGTGGGATTCAAATCCTTCAACACAGTCGCATAGGCACCAATGGCCTGCGCGGTGTGATCATCCGACATAATGAACAGGATGTTGGGTTGTTTATTTTCCGCGAATGCCAATGTTTGAACAAACACCTGCGCCGCAATCATCCATTTCATCCAAGAATGTCTCATATGTCGTATATGGTCAGGATTTGCTATTCACCACCAGGTATCTTATCCGAGAAACAATGGTTTCAAATGGCGATCAAATATGTTCTCAGTCACGTTCTTGCCAACGATCTCCTCATTGGACTTGAGTAGATTCAAGTAACGATCCCCTGCTTTGGCTGCCACTTTGAATGAGATATGAATCAACTGACGGATGTTCGCATTGAAATCGGGATGATCCTGGATATGCCGCAAAGCATTTGCCAATTGTTCACCGTTCCACCCGTTCACCGTTTCGGCAGATGGTAATTGGGATCGATCAATGTCAATAACTGTGGCGTAAGGAGCACAAAGGTCATCCACGTTCTCGAGAGCGTAAGCATAAATCTCCTTGGCCAAAGCCAAACCATCTCCACCGGCTTCGGATAATCCGATCATTTCTTCCAGCCAGGTCGTGCCCGCCGTTTTCAGGTGAACTCCGGCGCCGGCTCGTTGAAGGGCTTTTCGGATGATGGGGTAGAGACTGAATTTGTCGCTGCCACTGTGAACGCTGAGCTTGAGATCTTTCGGCAACCCATACTTTTCGATGGCATAGGCGATCACGGCCAGATCGTCGTTGAATTCTTTTTCGAACTGTTCCAGATCCCCCACGTAATCCACACCTTTATTGAATCGACCGGTGAATTTGGGTGCGATGGTTTGAACCGGAATATCCTCATCGGCCATGGCTGCCAGAATGATCAGCAGTTCATGAGGCCTTTGCGGGTTGTCCGTTTCATCCATCGAAACTTCCGCCACAAAATCATCATGCTCCTTTTTCTCGACAATGTAATGGTAAACATTGGTGGCTTCCTGCACGGCCAACAGGTATTGGTTGGCCACACGTGCCAATTCTTCCTTGGTAATTTCAAGAGGTTCCTCGATACCGGGAATGCTGACCGAACCAATCAGTTCAGGATGACTTTTCACAAAATCATCAATGATGGGTCCAGGTGTTTCTTGTCCGATGAAATCCGCCACATCAATGGTATAAAAGTCGGCACAATCCATGTAGCGATCCACTGTTTTCATCCCGATATGATCGGCATCCACATGCCACCCCCCTTTCCAACCCAATGCCTCAACGGCCGCCTGGGCGGCCTGCTTGACCGAGGCAGGTTCGGATCCAATGAAAGAATGTTCGCGGTTGGATTTGTTCCAGACAGGGGCGACTTCGACGCCCTGTTCCTGCAACATTTGACAAGCCCTCAACTGAGCTTTGGCCTGGTGGGCGAAGCGGTCCCCCACCCCGATGGAATATTTCTCAAGCTTCAACATAACAAAATGATCCAATGTCAACGCCAGTCATGGCGACGATTGAAGGATCATCAAAAAGAATCAGAAGGAAAATAACAAGGCATTGTCCCAACAAGTTGCTCCATTTCTTGCCATCATAAGGGAGAAATTTGGGAGAGAGGTGGAACTCTCCCCTCCGGGGTTGTTAATTGAAGAGGACTTTTTTTCGCTGGAACGTGGGTTCGTCCAGATTCACGGAATTATAATAGGTTGGCTCGCATTTTGCAAAACGCCCTTTCTTTTGTCCGCTCAAGTTAAGAAAGGTCTGAAAATATTTTTTACTGCCACGCTTACGTCGTTTGGCGGAAGCCGGAGGCGCCATTGGGTGAGGAATTTCGAGGGGCAGTTCCTTGTCACTTTCCTGAATCACCACATCCTCCTGCTGGCCGGATTCCTCCAAGTCCAATTGGGCAGGCTGGGACACTTTTTCAATCGGTATGGAAAACTTGTCCGGGGACCCTTTGGCGGCATCCACCTTCTGCCCCTTTGCTTGGACAGGAGGCAGCGTATCGGAAACATGCGCACTGACCAACCGAATGGTGAGCACACCTGGTCGCATGCCACCCACGGACGTCCCGACCACCAAGGATTTGTCTTCGGGGAGAAATCTGCGCACGTGGCGTTTGATTCGGTCCACTTCCTTGAAAGTCAGGCTCTCGTCTCCGGTCACCTGAACCAAACACGCATCGGCCAATCGCAATGCTTGTCCGGCTTCCATTTGTGGATGACGCAACAAATCTTCCACCGCCTGTTTGGCTCGATCATCTCCTTCGGCTTCCGAGGAAGCGAACAAGCCCTCCACATGTTGGCCACGGAACAATTCCCGAAGATGGGAAAGCTTGATCTTGGTCAGTCCATCGGCATGTAACATCTCCCACACCCCCTCGGTAGCCTGGCTCAAAGCAAGACGGCTCATTTCGAACGCCTCTTTCATTTTCACCGCTTGGGTATGGTTTTTCAAATAACTCTGGTTGGGGAGCGCTATCACCGCATCGGCCACTTGCAAGAGGTCTTCCAGAGTCTTTTCGGCCAAAATTTTCTTTTCATCCCCCTCCATCTCGAATGGAAGCGAACAGACGACCAACGCTAGGCTGCCTTGTTGTTTGACGGCGGAAACGGTCTGGCGCACAATGGGGTCCGAACAATCATCTCCCAATCCGGCCACCAACATGGCCCAGTCGGATTTTCCACCCAGGGTTTCAGGTCGGGATAAAACTTCAGCCGCTCCCACGCAAGAATCTTCGCCTGGTTCCCCCAGTGTGCGCATGTTCCCTTCTCCATCGCAAAGGATTTTCAAAAGGCCTTTTTGCTCCAAGTCATCCAAGTGAGATTCATCCATATCGAGAGCCACACCACGCGCGGGCAGCTGGCCACGTTGAAGAATCATGGACGCCACCATGCCACCCATCTGTCCAACACCAATCAAACGGTCTTTCAAACCTGACACGGTGGTTCTTTCTTCTTGCTTACTGACAGTCATATCACTCGGGAATGTTGGTTAAGATTCAATGCGAAGCAGACTTTTAATTCGATCCTTGAGCGGGACACGTGCTGCATCCGATTCCCGCCGGCGGGCCAGGTCAAAGGAACCGAATTTCAATAAACCGAGCGCGGCGGCGTATTCGGGACGTTCGATAACCGAACTCGGTCCGTGCAGATTAACACCCGCTCCAATTTGAACCGGCAGTTCAAGCACTTTGGAAGCGAGCGTGCAAATTTCAGGCGTAGACGAACCTCCACCACACAACACCACACTGTGCACCATGTCGGTCATCTCACAGCGATCCAACTCCGCTGCGATGATCGCGAAAATCTCCTGCAATCGTTCGGACATGATGCGTCTTAGGGTTTCCACATTCACACGCCGATCGGTCAAGCCCACTTCATTGACCAGCTCCCGCACCTGGCCGCGTGCGGATTCCGAAACCACCGCCGAACCAAATTTGAGCTTCAAATCCTCGGCCCGCGAAAAAGGGCATTCCAGTCCGATGGACAAATCTTCGGTGACATGATCGCCCCCTACTGCCAACACGCCTGAGTGGCACACCACTCCTTTGGCGCACACGGCATACTCAGTGGTACCAGCACCGAGATCAATCACCAGGGCTCCTTCAGCCTTCTGTGCAGGACTCAGCACTGAGAGTGCGGAAGCCAGGCCATTAAACACCAGATTCTCGGCTTCCAATTTCATTTTTCGCAAGAGTTGGACAGGCCGCTGCAGTTGTTCCTTGTAGCCTTGAACAGCATGCAACACAACGCCAAGATCGGATCCAGCCATCCCAATGGGAGATTGTTGAACCGAACGACCATCGACTTTGAATTGCTGACGGATAACATGAATCATATGCTGACCGTGGTTCATATTGAACCGCCGGGCATTGATCATGACATCCTCCACATCCTCCTCAGAAATGAACCTGTCCGATGACGCGATGGCGTGGGAACCCGTATAGTTATTGGAAGTGATATGCTGCCCGGTCACCCCGAGATATACCTGATGCACCTCTTTGTCCGCCCTGTCTTCGGCCTCCCGAATGGCCTTGCGGATATCCTCGTAGGCGACTTTGGTATCGACGATTTCACCTTTGAGCACACCGTGTGATTTTGCTTCGCCGAAACCGACAATATTGATGGCTTCCGATTCGTTGACTTCGGCAATGATGGCGACGACCTTCGACGTGCCAATTTCAAGTGCGGTCACAAAGGAATCCTGCTTAAACATCCACATGATTCAAAGTAGGCAATTGGGTTCTGTTTCTCCGTTCGTCAGCCTGAAACTCCTCTTCGGGCTGCCACTCAAACGGCATGTTGTTGGGAATAGTTAAATTCAAAAATGCTAAGCGACGCCCGATTTCACGACCGAAATCCAGAATCTGCATCCATTTGGCCAGTTGGGTTTCAGTATCATTAAAGCCAAAAAGAATCTGCTGTCCATCAGACGTTTTGACATGAAGTACATCCGGCTCCGAAACATTGACAGCAGTCACGGTCACCATCGAATGTACCACGGATTGCTGGAATGTGGTTACCCACTGAATCGCGGCTTTCAAGCGAGGGTTTTCCACTGCACGCCCTATGTGAACAGGTATGCCATTGACACCGGTGATTTCCGGCAGTTGATCCCATTTCAATCGCATGGAGATGGGTATTTCACCCTGGGTAGGACGGGACATGACAAACCCTTTTTCATCGAGCATCAAGGGCACAAGTTTCACCATGCCATCCGGTGTCCCATCCAGTTGCAACAATTGAATCCGGGCTTTAGGTTGACGTTCACGAACATGGATGCTGAGTGTTTCCGGGAAGATACGCTCCACCGATGCTTCCTCTATGAACGGAGACAATTCCAGGTTGCGTTTGATTTCGGCCAACTCGAATCCAAGCAGGTTGTCACCGGGTTTTAATCCCGTCCACTGTATCAGCATTCGTTGCGGAATAACTCCCTGCGAGCGTACATTAAATCGTTTCAATGCGAGGGTATCGTTTGTGTAAACATATTTCTGTAAAAACAAATGAATGCCGCTGTGCAATGTCCAGGCGGCAAAAAGCACGGCGCTCAAATAACCTCCCGCCCGAAGCACACGCCCCATCAAGCGCTTTCTTTTCTCACGACGCGAACGTCCCAAGCCGAGTTCCTCGGAAGTGGTCGACTCACTGAAAGGTGATTTTTTGGAAAAGAAAAACATGACCTTTAAAGGGTTAAGTGACGGGATTTTTCGGGTTGGTTTTGGTGTGACGATTCATCGCGTCGTGAACCATCCATTCACATAATTCGGCAAAATCCATTCCCCTGGCGCCCGCCGACATCGGCAGCAAACTGGTTTCCGTCATACCAGGCAAGGTGTTTACCTCCAACAAATAGGGTTGATCCCCATCCAACATGATATCCACTCGACCATATCCCTCACAACCCAGTGCCTTGAATGCCTCCAACGCCAGTGATTGACAATGTCGAGTCAGTGTCTCATCCAGATCAGCCGGACAAAAATAGCGCGTCGCGCCCACCGTGTATTTGTGCTCGTAATCATAGGCGGCTTCATCATTGGGACAAATCTCAACGACGGGATAGGCTTCATCCCCCAAAATACCCACGGTTAATTCCCGACCGGAGATGAATTGCTCGACCAACGCTTCGTCACCAAACTTCAACACCTCATCAATGGCGCTTACCCATTGCCCGGCTTCACGAATGAAACGCAACCCGACACTGGATCCCTGCCTGACAGGTTTCACCACCAATGGCATTCCAAGATCCGAAGGAATCGTTGCGTCCGATTGCGACACCGTGCAGAACCTGGGTGTGGCCAATCCTTTGTCCCAAAAAACCCGCTTCGAAGCCAATTTATCAAAAGCAAGAAGACTGGCAGCAGGTCCACTACCGGTGTAAGGGATCCCCTTGGCTTCAAGTTCCTGCTGAACCGAACCATCCTCCCCGTAAGTCCCATGCAACGCCAGAAATACCACATCCATTCCTTCGGGCAATTGAAGTGATCCGTCATGGGGATCCACCTGGGTCACTTGATGGCCGCAACCTTCCAGGGCTTTGGCGACAGCCGCACCGGATTTCAGCGAAACTTCACGTTCCGCCGAAGGCCCCCCCATCAGGACTGCTATGTTGAGGCGTTGATTCATTCTCCTACGACTTGTACTTCCACTTCCAGTTCAATGCCCCGACTTGATTTGGCCCGGTCCTTGACCAGTTCGATCAAGGTGATCACGTCACTGGACCGGGCATTCCCCAAGTTGACGATAAAGTTTCCATGCACATCGGAAATCATGGCCTCCCCGACTCGGGTTCCTTTCAAACCCAGTTCATCAATCAGTTTTCCTGCAGGGATTCCCTCCGGATTCTTGAACATGCATCCGGCGCTGGAGGCGACGGGTTGCGAACCTTTGCGGCGCTGACAATAATCATCCATGGTGCGCTTGACGTCTTCAGGTTCTGTTGGTGTTCCCTTGAAAACAGCCGATATGGCAATGTGTTCTCTCAATAAAGGACAGTGCCGGTAGTGGGTGGCAATCTCGGAGGCCTTCCATGTGCGTAGATTCCCTTCGCGATCCATGGTGGTCATTTCCTCTACCACATCAAAGGTCTCGCGCCCCATCGCACCCGCATTCATCCTCAAAGCTCCCCCCACGCATCCGGGGATCCCCTCCAAAAACTCCAATCCGGCCAATCCGTGTTTGCGGGCAACCTCTGTCAATGGCTTGAGACGGGTTCCCGCGCCGCATGCGAGCCGGTCTTCTTTCACATTGATTTCGCTGAAAACCGGATGGGACAAGGAAACCACGAGGCCGCGGATGCCTTTGTCTTTGATCAATAGGTTGGATCCTCTTCCCAGAATGGTCAGGGGCAGTTGATGCGCTTTAGCCCACTTCAATGTGGCGGATAAATCGTCACAATGACCGGGTACGACAAACAAATCTGCGGGCCCACCCACTTTCAGCGTGGTTTTTGGACCGAGTTGTTCATTGATTTTGACGGTGGTATCCTGGCTCAAACATTGACTGAGAGATTGAGACAGTGAATTCAGATCCATATGGTGTTCTCCTTTCAACATGTCGGCAAATGCCTGAGCCGCCTTAGTGATGGTGCCTGCTCCCAGAAACACCACCCAATCTCCGGGTTGAAGGTCAGATCGAATGGCATGTGGCAAGGTGGCTTCATCCGCATGATGAACAACCGGCACGCCCTGCTCGGCCAGTTGTTGGGCCAGTGATTCGCTGGAAACTCCGGGCAAAGGATTTTCATGAGCCGCGTAGATATCGGACAACCAGAGCCGATCGGCTTGTTGAAAACATTTCTGGAACTCGGCCATCAAGCTGGCCGTACGCGTATACCGATGCGGCTGAAAAGCGACCAACAATCTGCCTTCCACACGAGAACGCAAGGAACTGAGCGTGCTGGCGATTTCGGTAGGGTGATGCCCGTAATCATCGATCACGGCATGGTCGGTGTCCTGAAACAACACCTGTTGCCGACGATCAACGCCCCGAAAATCACGAATGGCATAACGAATGTCATCCACCGCATATCCCAGTTCCAGCAACATCACCACGACCGCAGCTGCATTGGAAACATTATCCCGACCATGGATACTGATCTCAAAATCATCATGCGAACGACGTCCGTGGCGCAGACTGAAACGATGGTAGGGATTTGAATGAGAAGCAGGCCGGTGATTTTCAATCTGGTAGACGGCCAAGGGAGAAAAACCATAGGAAACCGCCTGTTCATGCCCCATGAACACATCCCGAAGCCGGGCATCATCCACACAATATAAAGTCTTGCCGCGGACTCGGTCCCGGAAATCCTCAAACACCTGAACAATGTCCTCCATGGACTGGTAGTAATCCATGTGTTCACGGTCGATGTTCAAACAGATGGCATGGTCGGGTTCAAATTGCAACAGACTTCCGTCACTCTCATCTGTCTCCACGACCATGTATGGAGGATTCCCGACCGGGGAAGCTGAACGTGAAACCGGAGCAATGTGATTTCCATGACGCACCAGTTGAGGCACCTGACCTCCGATGGCATGTGACATCGGAGCATTCAAATTCTGTAGAGCGTAGGCCAACAGGCCCGAAGTGGTGGTCTTGCCGTGCATCCCGGCAACACAAAGAGAGCGTTTACTGCGACTGATCGCCCCCAGCAAGGCCGCCCGATGCACCATGGGCACGTTCCACTGTTTGGCGGCTTCAAACTGCGGATTGTCCTCTGGAATGGCAGAGGACAGAACCAGTAAGTCAGGTTTGAAACCATCCAGATGATCCGAGGTATGCCCCAATTCGATGGCAACCCCTCGACCTTTGAGCGTCTCCAGACAATCCTTGGGATTCAAATCGGATCCACCCACACGGAACCCGGCATCCAGTGCAAGATGAGCCAGCCCACTCATGCCGCCCCCACCTATCCCGACGAAATAAAGTCCGGCTCCCGGATGCTCTTGCAACCAGTCGTTCAGTGCAATGGGACTTTCTACAATCATGAGGCGGTTGAAATGTGACGAATGGATTGAGGTTCACTAGACCGGTCGAAAGTTGATTCTTTGCTATCACTTGGAATCGAAACCTTCCCCATGGGGAGACGACTTCCGACAAACGTTGAAATGTGGGAAACAATCATCTGGGCGGAATCCGGATGATCCATTCCCAGCATGGCTTCCCGCATGCTTGCTCGCTGTGTCGTATCCTTTAAAAGAGTTTCCAGGTTCCGGAGAAACACATCGGCATCGGGGGTCTGTTCGTCGAAATAAACGGCTGCACCAGATTCGCTCAAACTCAGCGCATTTTCCAATTGATGATTGTCGGCGGCATAAGGAAAAGGGATCAACATCGACGGAAGTCCTGCCGCAACCAGTTCGGCCATGAACGAAGCCCCCGATCGCCCAATGGCAGCGGTTGCAGCTCCGAGCGCCAGATCCATCCGATCAAAAAAATCATGTACCCGGGCATCGATCCCGTGGTGATCATACTTTTTCCGCACTTCATCCAGATCCTCATTCAAGCCACACAAGTGCATCACCTGCAGGTCGGGAAAGGTCTCTTTGATTTTACCAAGATTCGCCAGCATCAGGCGGTTGATGGCAAGGGCTCCCTGACTACCGCCTGTGACCAACAAAACAGGACGATCCGCCTGAAATCCCAAGGAATGACAACAAGCTTCGCGATTCAGGTGACGCAATGTTTCCCGAACCGGGGTACCGGTGACATGACAGGGAACACCGGGAATACGACTGATTGTTTTATCAAATCCCACAAATCCCATGTCAGCCCAGCGGGCCAGCATCCGAATGGCACGTCCCGGAAAAGCATTACTTTCATGCAAAAACACAGGTTTTTTCATTCGCCGGGCAGTTAGAACCGGGGCCAGACTGGTGAACCCTCCCATGGCAAGCACGGCATCCGGACGGTGCTCATGAAAGACACGACGGCATTGACGGAGAACTTTCGGAAAGCCGAACAGAAACCGCAGGCGTTTTCCTTTTTGCCAGGCAACGCTTGGCAGCGTGATGCTTGGATGACCGAGCGAGGCTGCCGCCGCCCGGTCCACTTTCTTGTCAGACAAGATCAACAAAACTTCGTGTCCGTTTTGCTTCAACACATCGGCAACCGCCACCCCAGGGAACAGATGCCCCCCCGTGCCGCCACAGGCAAGGGCTATCTTGAAAGAAAAATGTGTTGTGTCATGACGGTCATTCATGCGCGCAGCAACTCTTCTGGCTCGACCGGTGAAGGTCCTATTTGGCCGATGGATTTGACGGAATGATGTGCGATGCTCACCAGTATCCCAACCCCGGCCATCATGAACATGAGGTTGGATCCCCCGTAACTGATAAACGGTAACGATAATCCTTTATTGGGAAGCGTATTGGTCACCACACCGACATTGATCAAGGCCTGCATTCCAATCAGGAATGTGATCCCGGAAGCAGTGAGAAAACCAAAACGATCACGGGCGTTCCATGCGATGAACAGCCCGCAAAGCACGAGCAAGGCAAACATCAACACCAATCCGATGGAAACAAACAAGCCCAGTTCTTCTCCCACCACAGCGAAAATGAAATCCGTCTGTTGCTCAGGCAGAAACTTGATTTTGATCCGACCGTTCCCAAGTCCCATGCCCTCCAGGCCGCCTGATCCAAACGCGAGCAAAGACTGCCAGATTTGGTAAGCCTGGTCTTCTTTGAACTTCTCGGGATCCAACCATGCCATCAAGCGCTGACGCGGCATGCTTTGGGTACTGAAGATATAGGCCAATCCGCTGATACCGGCAGTAAACAGAGCTGCAAAACCAGTCCAACGCGAACCGGCCAACAAGAGCACCACAGCGGTGAGGGCTCCCAGCAAAATGGTGGTTCCACGGTCAGGTTCGGCAAAAATAAGCCCCAACAGCAAACCAATGGGCAGTAAAGGATAGATAAACCCCTTGCCCCAGCTCTTCATTTGTTCACTGTATTTTTCGCCATACCATGCCAGAAAGACAATCAAGGCCAACTTGGCGAATTCCGAAGGTTGAAAACTGATGGAATCTCTGAACACAAACCACCGACGGGCGTGATTCCTCACCTCACCAAGGACAAAAATCAACGCCAACAGGACCACTGCCACCGCAAAAAACCAAAGAGCGTTCTTTTGGATCCAGGCATAATCCTTCCACGCCAGAAAAAAAGCGCCACAAAGTCCCAGGGCCACAAACACCAGATGTTTGGCCAGAAGATGGTATCCCTCTTCATGCATACTGGCGCTGTAGATCACCACCGCGCCAAAGGTGAGTAGAAATGCCACACAGAGGATCAGCAGGTAAGCCGCCTGCCGCACACCTTGACATTTGCTCTCCAACCCGCTCATTTCTACTCCTTTCAAGAATCAACCTTCACTGACAAGACCACTTGCTCCGGTATTATTTTCCGGAAGCAACCGTTTTCACGGGAATGACCAGTTTCTGGCCAGGATGAATGATGTGGGTATTGATGTTATTGGCTTTGCGCAAAGCTTCCAAACTCACTCCATTGTTTCTGGCGATGGTGGTCAGGTAATCCCCTGCCTTGACGGTGTAAACCTTCTGGCCGTTGGTCGCGCCTGAAGTGGTACCGTTTGCGGATGCCTGAGCGGTTTTACTCGAATCGTAAGCCGAATTTTGAGGAATGAACAACTTGTAGCCGATGCGAAGTTTTCGGGGGTCGACTCCGGGATTTTTGGACAGGATATCCTTGAGAGTGGTGTTGTATTTGCTGGCCAGTTTGGACAGCATATCGCCGGATTTGATTTCGTGCTCGATCAACCCTTTCTTTACTTCCTCGACCGGCTTGTTGACCGCCAGATCAGTATCGACTGTTTTTCCAGAAGTATTGCTATTTTCAACAGGCCCGCCCTTTTGATCCTTCAACACCCAATCGCCGGAAATACCGGTTTCCAGATCAGGAGCATCAATCGGGGCCACCGGACTGTCGGGGTCGCTCTTGATCGGATCCGACACACCGTTTGTGGAATCCTTATAAGGCATGGTGATCTCTTTATTCTGCATGGCGAACTCGCCATACAAATCACCGTCACCAACGGGAGTTTTCTGTTCTTCACCTGTAGGTGTGGCTTCTTCTTTTTCGTTATCAGCAACGGTCGTGGCATCGGGTTTACAACCTTGCATCAACAGAAGGCCGGTGATGGGAAACACGTGTGCGGCAACAATGACAAATACGGTCGACAGCACCTTTGTCTTTCGGCGCTGCAACTGCTCCAGGGCGGAGCCGGATGGAATGAGCGGGCTATGGTCTTTCATGGGAACTTTAATGTATCACAATTCTGATTTTGCGCTTCTAAAATCTGTATCAAATTCAATGCTAAACAGGGCAAATCGCTTCAACTTGCTTTTGTTGAAGATCCGTTTTCGGTTTTTGGGATTACGTCGTTGTCCGTGGAACGGGCACGTTGGTTGAGGGCTCCTGCGGCACTCAATTGGTTTACGACTTTTCGGAACACCTCCCCGCGGTGTTCGTAATTACGAAACATGTCCAAACTGGAACAAGCAGGTGATAATAATACAACGTCAGTGGGTAAGGCTTTTTTTGCTGCTTCAGAAACAGCTTGTACTAAATCATCACAATATTGACAAGGAGCAAATAGGCTCCAGGCCGCACTTAATTGCTCACGCGCTTTACCGATCAAGAACGCCCCTTTCACCTTCTGTGAAATCAACGGACCCAAATCATGGAACTGGAGCCCCTTGTCATCTCCCCCGGCAATCAACCACACATTCGGCTCACCAGCCCGTTCCGCTTTCACCGACTTCAAAGCTTGGGCTGTGGCATGCGGATTAGTGGCTTTTGAATCATTGATGAATCGAACTCCATTCACTTCCGCCACTTTTTCACATCGATGAGGAGGCGCTGCAAAGGACTTGACCGCTGACTTCATGACCTCCAGCGGAATGCGCAACACCCGCCCCACCAACAAAGCCGCCATGATGTTTTCCGCATTGTGGGGTCCGCTGACTTGGCATTCAGCAAGGTTCAAAAGTGGTCCGGCCCAACCATCCATCCGGCTGATCAGCAGTCCTCGGTCCAGAAACACATCAGCCTGACGGCTTTCCGCACTGAAGGTGATGACTTTACCGGGGATCTTCACCCCCAAGGACCGCAGCTTGGCCAATGCTTCACTCTGTATGATTGCCCAATCATGGGATTGTTGATTCTCAAAAAGCCGGGCCTTGAGCCGGCAATATTCGTCATACGAAGCATGCCGGTCCTGGTGATCCGAAGCCAGATTGAGCAATACGCCGATACTTGGCCGAAAATATTGGGTGGTTTCCAATTGGAAGGAACTGACTTCAAGTGTCAAAAAGTCCAGACCTTTGGTCGATTTGATGAGTGATGTCACCGGCACCCCCACATTCCCCGCAATCTCAGTACTTCGTTGTCCGGACGCCAGGACTTCTTTGACAAGGTGGGTGGTCGTGGTTTTCCCATTCGTTCCGGTAATGGCAATGTTCAGACATTTCGATTCCTGATACCCCAACTCAAGCTCCCCAATCACAGGTATCTTTCGTTCTGCCACCATCTGCATCAAGGGCGAATCAAGAGCCACCCCCGGGCTGACGACCACCTGGTCAAATGCCTGATCCGGAATAGAACTCGCCGCCAGACTGACTTGAATTTCCTTTGATGCGAGTTCCCGGGCAAGCTGTTCCAGGTCGGCATTCGTTTCTGAATCGATCGCGCAGACCGCCGCGCCCCGTCCGGCAAGGTACGAAGCGGCAGCCACTCCGCTCTTACCGAGTCCCACCAACAAAATGCTCTTTTGCTTCCAATCAGCCATATTGATCTAAACTACTCGCAAACTCTATGTCATCGGATTTTCAATGTCAGCAATGCCAGGCAAGCGAACAATCCGGTCAAAATGTAAAAGCGCGTCACCACCTGGGTTTCTTTCCAACCCAATTCCTCGAAATGATGATGAATGGGCGTCTTCAAGAAGATGCGTTTACCAACCCCGCTGCGACGCTTGTGATACTTGAAATAACTCACCTGCATGATCACCGAAAGAGCTTCCATCACGAACACGCCACCCGCGATCACCAGGATCAGGGGCTGATGAATGAGCACGGCCATGATTCCAAAGGCTCCCCCCAAAGCGAGAGAACCGGTGTCGCCCATGAAAACCTGCGCAGGATGACAATTATACCACAGAAACCCGACCGAAGCCCCAAGCATGGCAGCGCAAAACACCGTTAATTCAGCGGATCCGGGCACGTATGGCACCTGTAGATAGGTCGCCCATTTGATGTTTCCCGCAATGTAGGTCAACGCCACGAAGACACCCGTCACAATGATCGTGCAACCAATCGCCAATCCGTCCAGACCATCGGTCAGGTTCACCGCATTGGAACTCCCCATGATGGCCAGCAGGGTAATACCAAACCCCACCAACGCCACGCCTTGAAGCACGGGGGTTTTAATGAAAGGGACCATGAGATCTTCAATCAATGGCCGAGTTTCCGGGACAAACCACAAATAACCGGCCACCGCACATCCCAGGATGAGTTGGACCCAAAGTTTCACATTGGACTTAACCCCCTCACCATCCTGACGGGTCACCTTGACGTAATCATCATAGAAACCCAAAGCGGAAAGAACAATCAACGAAAGCAGGCACAACAAAATCATCGCATTCAATTGCGCCCAAAGGATCACGGCCAAATCCATGGCAAGCACGATCAGGACGCCCCCCATCGTGGGCGTTCCTTTTTTGTCGGTCACCCGGACGATGCCACCTGACTGTTGGGCTTTATCGTCGTAATACTGACGGAATTTCAAATCCTTCAACCATGCGATCACCCTGGGACCAAGCACCCAGCAAAACACCAAAGCCGTAATGGCGGCGCCAATGCTGCGCACGGAGATGTAGCGAAAAACCCTGACTCCTGAAAGGGGATCCTCCCACGATGTGCCCTGAATCCACTCTAGAATCAATTCGTGCAGGTAGTAAATCATGACATCATCCCTCCCAGTCCTGTGGACACCGAACCCGCCAAAACCTGGCAAAGCGACTGACCGGATGCACCCGACGTTGATTTGTTTTGTGGGATACGACCTTCGTTTGTCTCAACGGATCCTTGTTCATTCGACAACAAGAAATCGGCCAATCTCTCGAGACGAGCACCCCGGGAGGCTTTCAGCAGCAGATGATCTCCGGGAACAAGATGCGAAGAAAGCTTCGCGGTTGCTTCATCAATCGTTTCAAAAGACAAACAATCTTGCCCGCTTTCCCGTGAGAGATGTTCCACCCATTTGCCCGGACCATCGCCAATCCCTACCAACAAATCAAAACCGTGGCGGGAGGCAGCCTCTGCCAACCGCTGATAAACTCCTGCAGCATGATCCCCCAGTTCATTCAATTCACCGAGGACCATTACCTTCCGCCCCGGCTGAGTGGAGATCCTTGCAAAAGTGTCCATCGCGGCAAGAACGGAATCCTCATTCGCATTGTATGCATCATTCCAGACAGTGTATCGCTGACTGGACTTGATCTGCATTCGCATGGAAGGCATCTCGGTGGAGGCAAGACCTTTCACAATATGCTCCACTGACACTCCATTACGGAACGCAACAGCGAAAGCCAATCCCGCATTGTAAGCCTGATGTCGACCGGGCACCGGGATTTGAAAGGTTGTTTTCACCCCATGAGCACGATGACGAATGGAACATTGAGTTCGATCCGCATGCACCTCACATCGATCCAACTGCCAATCGGCCGATTCGGAAAACCCCACACTGACAATGTTCGCAGGGGTACGCTGTGCGCAGGACTGATACCAGGGTGAATCGGCGTTGAGGAACAAGATACCGTCGGCAGGCAAGAGTTCAGCCAACCAACCCTTTTCCTCGGCGACCGCATCCACCGATCCAAAATGGCCAACGTGACTACCACCAACGGAGGTGATCACGCCCATGGTTGGCTCAGCCATGCGGGTGAGGTGGGCAATTTCCCCGGGATGATTGGTCCCAATCTCCAAAATGGCAGCGTCATGCACCTTGTCCAGATCCAAAAGGGTCAAAGGCACCCCCACATCGTTGTTGAAACTCGCAGGGCTGGCCAACACGTTTCGGTCCTGAGACATGGCGGCCTTTAAAAAAGCCTTGGTGGATGTTTTTCCATTGGATCCAGTGATGCCGATAACCGGTTTGTCGAACAATTGCCGATAACCATGAGCCACCCCACCCAATGCCTTGCGAACATCCGGAACCTCCAAACGTGGAAAGTCGGGCAAACCCACCGGCAGAAGTTCAGGAGTGACCACCGCACAAGTAACGTTTTCCACCCAGGACGGAGTTAGAAATTGATGTGCATCAAACCGATCCCCTTTAAGTGCAAAAAACAGGTCGCCGGGATGCACTTTCCTCGAGTCCGTTGAAATGCCTCCGATCAAGGTGTCGCCGGGAATACTTTTCAGGGTCCCGCCACAGGCCGATGCCGCGTCGCTCACGGAAAATGAGATCATACTCAACTTGCTCTCCTTTCCTCAACTGCCTCGGGGGATTCGTATCCCATGGAAATCAACATGTCCGTCGCGGTCGCACGATCGTCAAATGGTACGACGGTATCGGCAAATTCCTGATAGGTCTCATGCCCTTTACCGGCAATCAATACAACATCCCCGGGTTTGGCTGCACTCAACGCGGTTTCGATCGCTTCCCGTCGATCCATAATGATCCGTGAACCATCGTGACGAATCGTCTGATAGCCGGATTCAATATCCTTGGCGATGACTTCCGGATCCTCTTTTCGAGGATTGTCACTGGTGATCCAGGTTCGATCGGCCCATTGTGCGGCAACGATTCCCATTCGGGATCGCTTGCCAAGATCTCTGTTTCCACCGCATCCGAACACGCAATGGAGCCGTTCCCGAGTCAAAGGACGCATGGTGGTCAATACATGATAAAGAGCGTCTTCGGTATGCGCGTAATCGATGAAAACGGAAAAAGGCTGTCCGCAATGGACAGGTTCCAACCTCCCGGGAACAGCAGGCATGGTTGAAAGCCCCATTTTGAACGCTTCAGGAGTTACGCCCAGTTCGAAAACAACGCCCGCCGCCGCCAGCAGGTTGGAAACATTATGACGCCCGATCAGAGGAGCAAGGCAGGTCACCGGCTCTCGCCCGGCCCCCATCAAGCGAAACCGGGTGTATCCCGCCGCCAGATCCATTTCACTGGCGAGAAGATCTGGTTGAAACGCCAACTCCTGACCGAAGGTGCGAACTCGACGGCCATGCAACTGTGCCGTCAACCGTCTACCAAACGCATCGTCGGCGTTCACAATGCGCAACGCAGAAGCCGCAGTCCCAACCGATCCATCCAGAAGCAACTTCTTGGTTTCAAAATAGGCTTCCAGGTCTTGATGGTAATCCAGGTGATCGCGCGTCAAATTCGTGAACACCATGATCCGGAATGGAATCCCAAGGACACGCTTCTGGTCAATGGCGTGCGAACTGACTTCCATCACGCAGGTATCACAACCGGCTCTCACCATTTCATGCAACAAACGATGCAGTTGAATCGCATCCGGAGTTGTGCGTGAGGCCGGGATCTGACGGTCCCCTATTTCATACCGCACCGTACCAATCATGCCCACCTTGCGGTCGGCACAACGCATCAAATGACTGACCATGAACGCCACCGATGTTTTGCCGTTGGTACCGGTAATCCCGACCATCTTCAATTTTCTGGCTGGATGGTCGAAATACCAGGCAGCAATCGTCGCCATGGCCGAGCGAGCATCTTCCACAACGATAAATGGGACTTTGCGCACCCAGTTTTCGATCACAAATTCATGGCTTTCGACCACAATGGCGGCCGCTCCACGTTCCAAAGCGGAATAGATAAAGTCGTGTCCATTCTGGGAATGACCCGACAGAGCGATGAAGAGGGAACCGGGTGTCACGGTTCTTGAATCCTGAGTGATATCGGTGATGACCCCTTGTGATTCCCCGATCACTTCCACATGAGACAGGACAGCGAGCAACGATTCCAAAACTTTATACATGTCGGCTTCCTCCTCATCATGGTTGAAAGTTAACGGGCAGAGCCCTGGTTTGAACGATCAAATCCTCCGGCATTTCGTCGGCAGGCATATACCATTCGCTCGGCTTGAGGTTCAGGTAATTGGCAACACGCTCGGCAATCAGTTTGAACACAGGCGCCGAATGCACACCTCCGTAGCCCATCCCCTCCGGCTCATTGATCATCACGGAAATGCAGATCTCAGGAGCTTCCGCAGGCAAAAACCCGACAAAAGAGGCCAGATGTTTCGAATGCGTGTAATTTCCGTTGACAATTTTTCGAGCCGTACCGGTTTTGCCGGCGACAGTGTATTTTTCAAGCTCAGCTCGACGTGCCGTTCCGCGGTTACTGACCACCTGGGATAATGCCTTCGTAATGTCTTGTGTGGATTGCTCGGTCATGACGTGACGCACCATATGCGGATCATACTGTGTCATGGTCCGTCCATCGGGATATTCAATCCGATCAATAATCATCGGCTGCATCAAGCGACCTCCATTGGCAATGGCTGCCATGGCCATGGTAATCTGCAGCGGCGTGACGGATATGGTATATCCGATCGCCACGCGGGACATGGTCACGTCACGCCAATCATTGACGTGATGCACCTTGCCGCCGAGCTCACCCGGCAATTGAATACCTGTCGGCTGCCCGAATCCAAATCCACGAATATAGTCAAAGAAACGATTGGGCCCCACTTCTCGAATCACTTTGTAGGTTCCGATATTGCTGGATTTGGCCAACACTTCCATGACCGAAAGATTGCCGTAACTATGGTCATCCGAGAGTCTCCATTTCCCATTGCTGTATCGTCCATTCTCACAATAAACGGTGTCGGTCAGCCTGGAAGTTCCTTCACTCAAAGCGGATGCAATCGAAACAATCTTGAATGTACTCCCCGGCTCAAACTGATCCATGATCGCGCGATTCTTGGAGGCATCGCCATTGTTGATCGCGGTCACCGGTTTGTTTGGATTGAATGTGGGATAACTGGCCATCCCCAATATCTCGCCTGTTTGAGGACGCACCACAATGACGGTGGCACTCTTGGGTTTCGAGGTCTCAACGCCTTTCGTCAATTCTTCCTCAACAATCGCCTGGATACCGGCGTCCAAAGTCAGAACCACATTCATCCCCGGCCGGGGTGACATGTCCCGATAACGATATTCCCTCAGCTCACCAAACCCCGGAGCACGCTCAGTCTCGCGCCATCCGATCACACCGCGCAACCATTTGTCACAAGTACGTTCAATCCCTTCGATCCCCTTCGTCAGGAAAACGGTCCGCCCGCTCCAGATGTCTTCCCGGGATTGGGTAAATCCCAAGGTATGGGCAGCCATCGAACCATTGGGATAGACACGCTTGAAATCGTCCACCGGCTCGACATACACAGCCCATTTTTTCATTTGGTTCACAAAAGCCTGCTCCGACTCGGGCAACAAGTCGGGATGCTCGTTGAAAGGATATTGTGCAATGTACTCTTTGAGTCCCTTGTACTCTTCATCGGTGACTTTGACTCGCAGTCGCACGTGAGGATCCAGCACACGCTCGTTTTTGACCGTGACATAATTCAGTTCCAAACGCTTCCGAATTCCCTCTTCGGTCACACCCAGGTGGCCAAGATATTCGGAAATGGCACGAGCCATTTTATCATTGTACCGATCAATGTATGCCAGGTTGGCACAGAGAATTCGAATGCGATGATTGGTGGCAAGCAGCACGCCCTGCCGATCCATGATCTTGCCCCGCTCGGATTCCCTGAGATAAACGCGACGTGTTTTTTCCTGCGCTTTGGTCAGGTAATACTCATGTCGAATGGCCTGGAGATAAACCAATCGACCGATGACGATGGCAAAGCCAATCATCATCAAAGCACCAAAAGTCAACATCCGCTGCAGATGCAAAGGCTGCGCAGGAACCACACGATTGGGATTGGAGGGTTTGCTCATGGCATATACCTCCGTCGTGTGTATTGTTTTGAGGATAGTTGACTGTAGGTGAAAGGAATACGACGCCGTGATTCCGATTGATCATTCTTGGCACGAACCAATTCGACAGCCGGCATGGGTAGGGTCAAGACATGATCCGGACCGGGGGGGACCAGATCGAGTTTACGCCGTTCGACTTCGGCTTCGAGGTTCTTGGGGGATATCAGGGTTGCATACTCCTGACGTTTGAGTTCATTCGCGCGTTGCAACAAGCGCAACTCGCGTTCGAGTTTTTCGACGACTTCCGCCTTATGGTGGAGAGCTTCCTTCTGGAAGAGATAACCGACGCTGGCAGCGCCAATGAGTAGACAGAGCGACGCGCACCGGACTAACCATCCGATACTGATGACCGCTTCTGTGTGATGATGATAAGCATTCATACGAATTCAACGACTTCATGGTTTACGACATTGTTCAACCCTGCTCACGGGTCTGAGAAACCGGTATCCTCTCCGGTTTCGAGCTTTTACGACTTAAAAAATTTATTTTCTTCGGAACTGCTTTCCGGTTCTCCAATCCATTTCCTCTCCTGCTGGCAAGGCCCGCAACTTTATCAATGTTCTCAACTGCGCACTACGAGCCCTCGGATTGGACCGGACCTCATCCACAGACGGTTTCACCGCTTTTCTAGACACCCACCGAGCGCAGGGTTCTTTTGGAACACGCAAAGCCGGTGTATCCATCGCATCTCCCGCCCGGTAATCCAGTGACCAAAAATTCCCAAACTGCTTTACCATTCTGGCTTCAAGCGAATGAAACGAAATGGTCACCAGTTTCCCGTGTTCCTTCAGAACTTTCCACGCAGCAACCAACCCTTGTTCCAACTGCCCCAGTTCATCATTCACCTGCATGCGCAAGGCTTGAAACACCCGGGTTGCGGGATGATGTTTGTCACCTCGCCTGCCCAGCGCCGATTCAATGCATTCAGCCAACTGAAGCGTCGTTTCAAACGGTTTGACCACTCGTCTCTCGGTAATGGCTTGAGCCACTCTTCGCGCTCTGGGTTCTTCCCCGTAAAGCCTGAAGATCCGGATCAAATCATCACTCGACCAAGTGTTAACTATATCAGCTGCAGTCACTTGATCCTCAACATTCATTCGCATGTCGAGATTCCCTGCTTTCAAAAAACTAAATCCCCTGTGCCCCCAATCCACTTGAGGACTGCTGATCCCCAAATCCATCAGCACCCCATCGCATGTCCCCTCTTTCAACCAATCCGCCACCTCCGCGAAAGGACAGCGACGTATTTCAAATCTTCCTTCAAAGGGCTTCAACCGTTCACCGGCCGCCCGTATCGCATCCCCATCGCGATCCGTCCCAAAAAGTTTTCCGTCCGGACTGCTCTGTTCCAAAACCAGACTGGCGTGCCCGGCACCCCCCAGAGTCATATCGAGGTACACACCTCCCGAACGAGGTTCCAGTGCTTCCAGCGTCTCCCTCGGCAAAACGGACAGATGCTGGAACACCTCGTCACTCATCACCTATCATCCGCGTCTCAACCAACCGGACAACGTCCCTTTGATTCGCTTCCATGGCGTTTCAACGGGTGGCTCCAATTCGTGACCGGCCGTCAACTCAGGCTCTTTGCGTTGAATCTTCAATTCAAAACCCTGGCCGTGGTCGGAACCCATTTCAATAGGGATGATCTTTTCAAAAAGATCCTGTTGGTAATCCCCTGCCTCAACACGCTGGAACGTTGAAGTTCCACCATGAGCTCTCTTACATACACCCCTTCGCGGCCGGTGCGTTCTGTTTGCTTCCGTGCCCGATATTGGGGACACAGCAATCTTCCGGTGTGCGCCGGAAGATTGCTTGTTGGCGTGCGTTTCGTTCATTGCCTCTTCCTGGGATTGGACTGCGTCCGTTTTGGTGCTGAAAGCGATATGTCTGGTTCCCTGTTTACTGCGATAGGTCCGCGCCGCGCCCAATTTGCGATGATCGAAGCGGGGAATCATTCCGGGCTTCGATGGCAAATAGCGGCCGTGAAGATTCAAATCTTCAACCACGTGACCCATTGACAGATATTTTTTCAAATTCATTCTGATGTAGCTTAAAATTCTTTGATCGCATCCGGATACGCCTTGTCGTCTTCTTCGCTTACACCTAAATAGTCATCCAAATTCCAGATTTGAAACCGGTCGAACATTCCAACGACCATGATTTTACTTTTCGGAGCCAGGCCCGTGACATTCATCAGATTCACCGGCAAAGTCAGCCGCCCCGCAGAGTCCAGTTCCAATAACGCAGCCTCCCGCGAAAGTGATCTCCGAACTCGTTCCGCCTTGGGGTCCGAAAACGGTTTGTCGTTCATCTTTTTGACAAAATCAAACAAGAGCGAAGGCATCATCCCTAAGATGCAGGGCTTTTCACTCGGGTCGGGCTGCCACTTGACCAACGCAAACTTCGGAGAACCACACGCATTCCGCCAAGAAGAGGGCACTTGCACTCGTCTTTTGGCATCCAGGCTCGACTCCACCGAACCCAAAAACATGGTTTGATCCTCGGACACACCAGTAAAAACACATCCAGCCCCGAAGGGCCACTAATTGGGCGAACGCCACATTTATTGGTCATTTCCCCCACCAGGTCAACAGCAAATATCGAAAAAGTAAGCTTGGACTAAAAAACGGGGGGTAGATTTCCCCCGTGATTAGGAGCAGTTTACGACAAAAAAACCATACTTTAACGATACTCCCCAACTTTTCCCGGCAGCCTTTTATCCCCTGTTTCAATTTTTGGGAAACTGCCCCACCTGGCAGGGCGTCTTCCCTCTCGTTTTCCGGTTTGGGCTTTTTGGGATTTCCCCCCACAGCCCCCACCGTTCCCCCGGCTACTCTTTCCTGGTTCCTTGCCCAGGGTTTGGTACGTCAATATCCCGGGCGCTTGGATTTCAGGTAAAGTTGACTGAACAATATACACGCTTTTGTTTTTATTGCAATGAAGCCTGTTTTGTCGGAAAGGTTTTGCTTGATGGCAGCGCCCGAAGAACATGCTTTCCGAACGGAGGACTTCGATTTTGAACTCCCCGCCGAACTGATCGCCCAGCATCCAACACCGGATGCACGGGATCGCTCCCGCCTGCTCGCGGTCCATCGCAATGAAAACGCGGTGTCACACCAAACATTCCCTGACCATGTCAAATACCTGACCAAAGGAGACCTGTTGATCCTGAATAACACGAAAGTAATCCCGGCTCGTTTGCGGGGCGAGAAGCAGGGTACCGGTGGCAAAATGGAATTGCTGTTGGTTGAGGAAAAACAACCCAACCAGTGGCTGGTCATGCTCAAACCCGGGAAAAGGGTGCGTCCCGGAACCCGCATCAACCTGCACGACCTGAAAGGAAATGTGTCCAATGTGTCAGCTGAAGTCCTCGATAAGACCGAAGACGGACGATATCACGTTCAATTTCTGGGAAGTTCCCCCATCTTGGACTGTGTCGATGCCTTGGGAGAAATGCCCCTGCCCCCTTATATCCAAAGAAAGGACCACCCCTCGGAGGAAGACAAGGAACGATATCAAACAGTATACGCAGACCCGAGAGGATCTGTGGCTGCTCCCACTGCGGGACTGCACTACACCCCGGAACTGCTGGATCGAATTCGCCATGCCGGGGTCGAAATTGCATGGGTCACCTTGCATGTCGGCTTGGGAACCTTTGCGCCGGTGCAATCCGAATGGATTACTGATCACAAGATGCATGAGGAACGTTTTGAAGTGACCACTCCCACTCTCACCGCCATTCAAAAAACACGGTCAGAAGGAGGAAAAATCACCGCAGTGGGAACAACAAGCCTCAGAGTCCTGGAGTCGCTTGCGCGTATTTGGAGTCCGGGAGATTCTACGGATCCCATACAGGGACGAACGGACATTTTCATCTATCCTCCCTATCAGTTCCAATTGACCGATCAATTGATCACCAATTTTCATTTACCAAAAAGCACGCTGTTGATGCTGGTTTCTGCATTCGCCAGTCCGGGTAAACCGGATGGCTTGGATCTCATCCGAAAGGCATATCAGGAAGCCATTCAAAACCGCTATCGCTTTTTCAGTTACGGTGATGCCATGATCCTTGCCTGACCTCTATCAACCATCATGCGCACAACCACCAACACAAAGTTCAATCAACCATGGATCGCCGTCAACATGCTGATGACTGCAGATGGAAAAGTCAGCGGCCCGCATCGTTCATCCACTCAGGCAGGATTGCGAAAAGATATGGACCCCATGGCTGCTTTTGGAAGCCACCGCGATCACCGTCGATTACTACGCATCCGGGCCACCATGGATGCGGTCATCTGCGGACGTCGCACCATTGAATCAGGCCCCATCGATCTTGGAACGGGTGGAAAACGATATGAGCGAATGAGAGTGGCCGCAGGATTGAACGACTGCCACCGGAAGGTCGTGGTCTCAGGCTCCGGCGTCTTGAACTCTGACTGCAAGGTGTTTGAAATGAATGATTCTCCCATTCTGATCGCCACCACTCAATCAGGCAAGCAACGCCTTGGCGCTCAATTCGCCAACAAACCCCAAGTCGAGGTCCTGTCATTCGGCCGCGAAACCGTACATCTTCAAAAACTGGTCGCCTGGCTCTATGAACATTGGAACATCCGGCGGCTCGTCCTGGAAGGCGGCGGCAAACTCAATGATGCCATGTTTCGGGCTAAATTGGTCGATGAGATCTACCTGACGGTGGCCCCACTTGTTTATGGCGGGCACACTCATTCCACCATCAGCGATGGAAAAGGATTCAGCAAGCTGTCGGATGCAGCATCATTCAAATGCATCGAACACCGACGCGTGGGTTCGGAAATGTTCCTGACCTATCGAAAAAAAAGTTAGCATAAACCAACAGCCCTATGGAGTGCTTCCGGCTCGACGGAGCTTTGGATACGGTGCGAATTCTCAGGCAGCAAACAAAAAACCAAAGCGCATCCACCCCTCAACCAGCAGGTGCTTTGTGGGGATGATTGGGCGCCTACGAAGAAATCGGATACACTGGCGTTTCCCTGAGGTATCCAAAGCGGTGTCGAGCCACCGCAGTCCAGAGCACCCCCGGGGCACGACCACTACACAATACTCAATAAGGGAGTTTCCGCATCCTTATCCGCAATCAATCCCTCGAGCGCGGGAACGGGAAAGGATTCCAACTGACGTTTGACATCCAACCATTCCGATTCCGTCCATTGCAGGGATTGGCAGGCAGCGTTTCCGAATCCGGTCAGCACCTGCATCTGATATTTGGCAAGCCCTTGCCTCAGCGGAATGGAGAACATATGCAGCACCATACCATAAACCAGCAAGTGCCAACCAAAAGCTTTCCCATCCAAAACAGCATTCCGATAACGGGCAAGAATCCGAACATCGTGCAGCCCTCTCAGTTTGCGAAGCTGGTTTCGCCCAAGTGTGCGACTGGATTCAGCGAACACTTTCATGAAAGGATCCTTGCCAAGACGCGCATCCAGATCCAGCAATTCGCGCAGGCCATTCCGGGAACACAAGGTCGTAGCTGACACAATAGCCGGAAGTTCGACTGGCACCAGAATGTGCTCCACGTACTGGTGGATAAATACGAGGAAGGATTCCGGATCTTTCACCTGCTCCAGCTTGATGGAGGAAGGAAACATCGACGACGATACGTCATCCCCAAGACGACAGCATAAAGCCGACAGATCCCGATGGAATCCGTCCATAGCTTTCATCTGTGCCTGGGCAGTGTTCATGCTGTCTTGATGTTGTGTTTCGAAAAATCATTCCGAGCAACCGCCCCTTATTGCCAGACTCAGCCACACGGCTCAAGTTTTATTCGGCAAATCGACTCCAAGTAACAATCAAACCAATCAGGAGATTGTTAAAAAATGGCAGGGACATCCGCGATGCATCGGGATCCCGCGTCAGCGGTTGGTTCCTGACTTTGTCATTTCTCTCCCCCCTGAATCAAATATTGCGCAACTCAACGGTCCGGTTAGTATCCATGCGTTCCCTATGAAAGCGTTTTTTAATTACCAATGGATGGCACCCTGTGTGCTTTTATCAATCCTGCCTCTGACACAGGCGCAGGATGCGGCCCCAGTCACAGCTCCCGGCGCGCAACTCGAGCAACTCGGCAACGGCTTCAGCTTCACCGAAGGCCCCTCCGCAGACCAACATGGAAACGTCTTCTTCACCGACCAACCCAACGACCGCATCGTTCGATGGGACGCCAATGATGGATCGTTCTCCGACTGGTTGAAACCTGCCGGACGATCCAACGGCACGTTCTTTGACAAAGACGGCAACCTCTGGGCATGCGCCGATGGCAAGAATGAACTCTGGTCCATCGCGCCGGACAAAAAGCATACGGTCATCTTGAACAACTATGACAACAAGCTCATGAACGGCCCGAACGACCTTTGGATCCGCCCGGACGGAGGCATTTATTTCACCGATCCGCTGTACCCACGCAACTATTGGGAACGCGATCCCGCCATGCAGCAGGACGGACAACACCTGTATTTCCTTCAAAAAGGAGCGGTGAAACCAGTCCGTGTCGCCGATGACTTCAAGCAGCCCAACGGGTTGATCGGCACTCCGGACGGAAAGATCCTCTACGTAGCCGACATCGGTGGACGCAAAACCTACGCGTTCGACATCCAGGCAGACGGAAGCGTGACCAACAAACGATTGTTCTGCGAGCTGGGATCCGATGGCATGACCATCGACAATGAAGGAAACGTCTATCTCACCGGACGCGGCGTCACGGTTTTCAATTCGAAAGGAGAGAAAATCCAACATATCCCGGTCCCGGGAGGTTGGACGGCAAACGTCACCTTCGGAGGAAAAAACAAGGACCTTCTGTTCATCACTGCCAGCAAATCCGTATTCGGCATCCAAATGCGCACCAAGGGCGTGACACCTTTTTAAAAGATTGTCGTCTTTCAATCACCGATTGCCCCTCTACCTGTTCATGACCTTTCGGCTTCTTATTCTCGTTGCCTGCGTGTTGACGGCCATGCCGTCAATCCTGCGCGCTCAACGGAATGAGACCTCCAGCCGGCGACGTTCTTTTGTCTCCCCCGAGGAAACCATCGTGCAGGCATGGCTGACGCAAGGGGATCAGAATGGCGATAAGCAACTGGAAAGTTCGGAATGGAATACAGTGATCCGGGACTGGGCAAAACGATTGAATGTCACCCCGTCATCCCCGGTTTCACAAGCGGAATTCCTCAACCACATGCCGGCGTTATTGACCGCGGGAACGAGCGGTCGTCAGACCACATCGCGCAGTATGCTGCCCAATCGATTTTTGGGTTTCTTTGTGGCTCTGGACACGAACGCCGACGGTGCGTTGACACCCGAGGAATTCAGCAGGCAAGCAAGCACATGGTTTGAGTCCTGGCTCATGCAGGCGCCATCGGATCGATTGGATGCTGTCCGCTTACTGGATGGACTGAGACAAACGCTCCCGAAAACCAACATGAGCGGCGCCACCGGCAACGAGACACAAGACCTTCGCAAGGACCTCCCCACACCACCCCCTTCCCCGGTGCGAAGCCCGGCTCAATCCCTGTCAACCATGACACTGCCCCATCCCTTCAAGATGCAGGTGGCTGCTTCCGATCCCATGATCCAGGAACCAGTGGCCATGTCCTTTGATGCGGACGGTTCGGCTTATGTGGTCGAGATGCGCAGTTTCATGCTGGATCTGGATCGAACCGGCGAACGGGAACCGATCGGACGCATCACCAAACTGGATGATGAAAACGGGGATGGCGTCATGGACCGGGCCACGGTTTTCATCGACGGACTCATCGTGCCCCGCGCCGTGCTCGCCACGCACAACGGGGTCTTGTTCGTGGAAGATTACACCCTTCAATTTGCCCAGGACACAAACGGAAACGGTCACGCGGATCTCCGTCTCCTGATCGATGCCAACTACGGCCGCAGCAACATCGAACACGCTCCCAACGGACTCATGCTGGCCATGGACAACTGGATCTACAATGGCAGATCACCCTGGCGTTACCGACTGGTGGATGGCAAGTGGGTCAAAGAAAAAACCGAACAACGCGGACAATGGGGCATGACACAAGACCTCCACGGCCGCCTGCTCTACAACGTCAACAACAGCCAATTGCTGGGAGATTTTGCGCCTCCCAACAGGATGGGAAGGAACAAGCATTATCCATCAACGGCGGGACTCAATTTGTTCGTTGCAACGGATCAACGCGTTTACACCACCCGCATGAACACGGCCGTCAACCGTGGCTACCTCCCGGATGTACTGGATGAACGCGGGCACCTGCATGTGTTTGCTTCATCATGCAGTCCATTGATCTATCGGGGGGATCAATATGATCCCAGCTTCATTGGCAACGCTTTCGTCTGCGATCCGGCCGCAAACATCGTCAAACGAAACATCGTGACCGAAAGCCCCTTGAACCTTTCGGCAGTCCAGGCCTATGACGACCGGGAATTCATCGCCTCCACGGATGAACGATTTCGTCCGGTGAACATTTACAATGGTCCGGATGGAACACTCTGGCTGCTGGACATGTATCGGGGCGTGGCCCAGTACGGCATGTTCATGACGGATTATCTCCGCAAAGACACCATCGCCCGCGGGCTGGACAAAGGAATCCATCTTGGACGCATTTATCGCATCACGGATACGACCCGAAAAGTGCGTCGACCTTCATTGCTCTCCAGCTTGAACAACAACCAATTGGTGGCGCTCCTCGAACACAAGGACGGCTGGACGCGCGACACCGCACAGAGGTTACTCGTGGAAAGAAAAGACAGATCGGTCGTGCCCGAGTTGCAAAAGCTGATCAAAACATCAACCCAAGCGGTGGGCATTGAACATGCATTATGGACCTTGGAAGGATTGTTGGTTGCGTTCAAGCAGGAGATTCCACCCAGCCACCGAACGGTGATTGTCAAAGAAATCGATTCGTCCCGGGACCTGAAACCCGGACCATTTGCTGAAGACGTGTGGCAAACCATCCTGCAAGCCACCCGGCACGCCAATCCGCGCGTTCAGATTGCAGCCATGCGAGTCGCGGAATCTTTGAGTCAGCATACCCCCGAACGAACCGCTTCACTGTTGACACAACTGGAAACCACCAAGACTTCACCCGATCAAAACGTCATCTTCCAAACCGCTCTCACGGCGGGCAGTTTACCCCAACCCAATTCCCTCCCTCTCCTGAGCGACATCGCAACACAGCATGCGGGTGCTTACCTGATCCGGGAAGCGATCATGAGCGGGTTACAGGATTGGGAACTCAATTTCATTCAACTACTGTTCTCGCGGTCCGATTGGATTGAGCCTCAACCGGGATACACTCAGCTCGCCCAATCCCTCGCCGAAGCGGTAACCGCATCCGCCAATGCGACACAATTGGATATCCTCCTGGATCTGGCTGCCAACCAACCCGAAACGCAGGCATGGCGAACGCAAGCCATACTGAGGGGCATACGCGGTCAATTAATCTCAACTCTCCATTCCCCGTTCATCCTCAACCGAAAGTCATCTGCACTCGATCGATTGACCCGCTCAACCGATTCTCCATACATCGAGCTGGTGCAGGATATCGCCAATCATTTGGTGTGGCCCGGCCACAAAAACTATGAATCCGCCATGCAATCGGCAAAGCGCCGAACTGAGCAATCAAACCAACCAGCCACATCTTCCGAAGGCGAACAACTCTATCAAATGATCTGTGCGGGCTGTCATGGAGCTTCGGGCGAAGGAATGAAAGCGCAAGCTCCTCCCTTGCGTGGCTCCCAGTGGGTGACCGGTTCAACGGCACGACTGACACGCATTGTGCTGCAGGGAGCACAGGGGCCCATCAAGGTTGGAAACAAACAATATGCCCCGCCCGAAATCCTGGCGGAAATGCCACCCATTGCGGCGTTGGAAGATGCACAAATCGCCACCATTTTAACATTCATCCGTCAGGCTTGGGGACATGACGCGGACCCAGTAGAAACTCCTGCGATCACCCAAATTCGTCAACAAACACAAGAACGCCAGTATCCCTGGACCGAATCTGAATTACTACAAATTCCATGAAAAACATCATTATCACAACATTGGCCATCGCGGCCCTTCAATTAAATATGTCAGCCGATTCATCATCCACAAACAATCAGGACAAATCTCTCACGCCGGTCGGAACGGAAGCCTTCAGTCGACTCGAAGGTCGTGTTTTTGGAAAACTCGAAGACGGCACCAGCGTGCAGCAATTCATTCTACGCAATGCCAACGGAATGGAAGTTCGCCTCATTGAATACGGAGCGACCTTGACCGCGATCAACATCCCAAACGGAAAAGGAGGTCACCTGAATGTGATCCAGGGCGAGGAATCACTGGAACCATACGTAAAAGGTTTCCCTTCCGCCTCGGTCATCGGTCGTTTCGCCAACCGCATCGCTCACGGCAAATACACGCTCGACGGTAAAGAACATGAAGTCACCCGCAATGCAGGCCCACATCACATCCACGGCGGACGCAAGGGATTCGCCAAGGTTGTCTGGAAAGCGGATCCCATGCCGTTGAAAGACAATGCCTCCGCAGTTCGGCTGACATATGAGGCCAAAGACGGTGAAGAAGGATTCCCCGGCAACATGAAGGTGAGTGTCACTTATGTCCTGACCGATGCCAACGAGGTCAAACTCATCTACTCGGCCAAAACCGACAAACCCAGCCCGATCAACCTGACGAATCACGCCTATTTCAACCTCGCCGACCAAGGCGGGTTTGAAAACCATGAAATGTGGATCAACTCGGCGACTTACACGCTGGCGGACCAGCAACTGATCCCCACTGGCAAAATAGGTTCTGTGGAGGGCACAGCTCTGGACTTCAGAAAGCCTCACCCTATCGGAGAACGCACGGACGACACCCAACCCAGACCACACCTGTATGATCACAACTATATCATTACCGGTGGAGGCAGGAGCGTCGTGCACACGGCAACCGTCAAAGAACCCGTCAGTGGTCGCGTCATGAAAGTTCACACCGATCAACCAGGCGTCCAGCTCTACACCGGCAATCCGCGCGGGTTTTGCCTGGAAACACAGCATTATCCGGACTCGGTGAATCATCCGGAATTTCCCTCCACCATCCTGCGTCCCGGAGACACATTCGAAAGCACCACCATCTATGCGTTCGAGTTTTAGGCCGCGCCTTTCAACCATCACACTGAATTCCGTCGTAATATGAAATCTCTATTAAAGTGGATTTGTGGAGTGGCTGTGTCTGGGTGTTCACTCATCCAGGCAGCCAACCTGACTCCGCATCTTAGTTTTCAAGCTGGCCCCATCAACAGCGTTAAAGTGGAATCGGAGTCCGGCGTGATCATGGTTTACGCCCCCCACCGCCGAACTAGTGATTCCAAACCACAGATGGCCCTCCTGACACACGGTCGACGTGATGTCGTTTCACCTGCCCGAAAATTCGCGAAAGGCACACCGATCGCGGCCCCGCAAGCCGAACGCGGCTGGCTCGAAAACCCACAGGCTTACTGGAATGAGTTCACCACCAAACGATTTCATGACTACGATCAACAAACAACAAAAGTCAATGCAACTCCCCTCCCTGTCACTCGCTGGGTGAAAGACGGAGAAACCATTGAATGGCACGGGCTCAGATGCTCGGTGATCGAGACCCCCGGATACACTCGGGGCGCAGTGTCCTACCTGACGGAGATCGACGATAAAAAAGTCATCTTCACGGGGGACCTCATTTTTGGAGATGGCAAACTAATCGACCTTTACAGCCTGCAAGACGCCATCCCGGAAGCCAATGTTCGCGGTTATCATGGATATGCCGGAAGATTGGGCGCGTTGGTCTCCAGCCTCGAAAAAATCAAGGCGCTTAAACCCGACCTGCTCATCCCCGCTCGAGGACCGGTGATTGAAACACCAACTCAGTCCATCGATAAATTGATCGCCCGTGTTCAATCCGTTTACAAAAACTACCTGTCCACCAATGCACTCAACTGGTATTTCAAGGAAGATCGCATGCGTTTGTGTGGCGAGCGTGTGCTAGGTTCCAAGGATGCGGTGGAACTCATGCCTTACTCGGTTCACGTGCAGACGCCGGAATGGATCAAGGGCTTCTCCACCTCACGGCTGATCATTTCAAAAGACGGATTTGCCTTCCTCCTGGACTGCGGCAATCAACGCGTCATCGATGAAGTTCAAAACCTGATCACCAGCGGTCTCATCGAAAAAGTGGAAGGCATCTTTGTCACCCACATCCACGATGACCATACCGACATGGTCCAGAAGGCGGCTGACACATTCAATTGCCCCGTCTATGCCACCAACGAATACGCGGACGTTTTGAAACAACCCGGCGCCTATCACATCCCTGCCCTGACCGCCAACGCCATCCCGGAAATCATCTCCATGAAAGACGGCACGGACATGGCATGGCGCGAATTCAAATTCACCTTCCACTTTTACCCGGGACAAACGTTTTACCACGGAGCATTACTCGTTCAAAAACCAGGCGAAGATCCCATCTTTTTCGTAGGCGATTCCTTTGCGCCTTCGGGGCTGGATGATTATTGCCTGCTCAATCGTAACCTGATGCACGAGGACACCGGCTATTTTCGATGCATGCGCATGCTCCGTGAAATGCCGGACAACACCTGGATCATTAACGAGCACATCCCTTACATTTTTCGCTTTTCAAGAGAAGAACTGGATTATCTCGAATCAAGATACCGGCAACGAGCCGCCACGCTGGACGAACTGTTTCCCTGGGATGATCTGAACTACGGCATCGATGAACAATGGGCGGTCTTTTATCCCTACGGTGTGGATGCCAATCCGAGTCAAACTCAGAATCTCGAGGTAAGAATCACCAACCATTCTCCCAAAGAACGAACCTTTACCATCACACCCCGGGGATGGAACGGACTCGAGGTCCTGAGCAAGGAAGGGCAATTGACCATTCCCTCACGTGAAACCAAAAAGCTATCAGTAAGCGTCAGGACTCCGGCCACTCCGGGAACCTACTTGGTCACCGCTGATGTTGCATCCGACGCCGTCAAACTTCATGACTGGATCGAAGCGTTGATCACGGTCAAATAGCCGGGCTACTTGATTCGATACAAGTGATCGAAAGTGCGAACAATCACGCTCCCCTGGCTGACCGCAGGAGTGGAAAGGGTTTCCTCGTTCAACTCGTTGGTGGAAACAATCTCGAGTTTCTCGGAAGCCTTGACCACTTTCGTGTTCGCTCGACCGGTCGTGAAGTATACGTAACCGTTGGCGGCAACAGGTGAAACCTTGACATTTTCAGCGAACAAACGTTCCTGCCAGTGAGCTTCACCGGTTTCAAGATCCAGGCAGGAAGCCATACCATCGTCACGGATCGTGTAAATCTTACCCTGATAAACAACCGGTGTCGGACAGTCGGGAGCGTAACGCTTCTGCGTCCAGTCACGCTCAACCGGGACGCTCACCCCGGTTTTCCTGGGGGTGACACCTATCACATAACCTTGATTCCGAAAACCAGAGGCCACCGTGATTACTTTACCAGCCCCGGCAGTGGGGCCTGAAATGGTGCGCCCGTAGGGGTGCGGGACTTCCATCCCTCCCGATCGCCAGATCTCCTTTCCGGTCTTGGGATCATAGGCATTCAGACTTTCAGCCCCCGACAGGACCACTTGAGCATCCCCGTCCACATCGATCAACACTGGGGTGGAATACGAATCATTCCCTTCATCGCGAGCCTCAAAATTGCGATCTACTTTCCAGCGGGTTTCACCGTTGGCGGCGTTGATGGCGATCAAGTAGGAAGGCCCCTGATGCATGCAGGCCACAAACAGAGTTCCATCGTGCAGAATCGGAGAGTTCCCCATGCCATGGTTCGTGTTATATTCGGCGTATTCCGTGCGCAAGTTTCGACGCCAGACTTCCTTTCCCCTGTCAGCGGTCAGGCAAACCAGATCCCCTGTCCCGAAAAACACCCAAAGATGCTTTCCATCGGTGACGGGAGTCGGGGTGGCCATATTATGAAATTCGTGAGTGGGCAGTCGACCATTGCCGATCTTACGACTCCAAAGCAGGGAGCCATCTTCCAAGTCATAGGCCAGGACTTGAAGATCATTGTTCTCCAACTGAGTGGTCACAAAAATACGACCGGCGTTTACGATAGGAGAGGAAGTCCCCTTCCCCGCCAACTCAATCTTCCATGCAATGTTCTTTTCCTGCGACCAGGACAAAGGCACATCGGATTCAGCACTGACACCGGTGCCATCGGAACCACGAAAGGCATTCCAATTTTCACCGTTCAAACCACCAGTCAAACACACGACTGCCGCCATCAAGATGCAACGCAAATTCAGCATAGGATTTTTTCCAGGATTAAGATGGAACCAAGTCCACCAAGGAATCCCCCACAAGGCAACAAGAAAGTATGCCTTGCCGCACCCACATATCGACTACCAAAAGCCCAACAACTTCTCTTCAGAACCAACATCCAATCTATTCCAACCAAATTATCCAGAAACATTTCAGTATGTAAGCGTATAAAGGGCGTCTCTCACTTAATTCTTTTGATGTAAGTGTGAGCCAAGAGCCATTTTGAGTGCTGTGGCTCGACACAGCTTTGGATACGCCAGGGAAACGTTGTGATGTCCTACTGCCTTCCACGATCCATTTGCTATTTGTGGGCCCCACCAGAGTAAAAGTTCGAGTTGGTTGTATTCGAATACCGACGGCGTATGCGGACCATATCCAAAGCGGCGCCAAGTCGCACGCAGTCCAAAGAAATCCTTGCGGTTCTTGTCCTCCGGAGAAATTGCTGAGATGCCCCGCATGTAAATTCCTTCAAACAATTGACCTTGATTTTAGAAAAGGTATAGAGAACTATCACCCTCATCCACTAAAGCAATAAAAGACAGCTGACGACGGGCTGTGCATTCAACTCAAAAAACACCATCATGCAATCCACCGAACAAAACCCACCCAAACGCCTCGCAGGATTCACCCTGATTGAACTCCTGGTCGTCATCGCCATTATTGCCATTCTGGCGGGCATGCTTTTACCGGCACTGTCCAAAGCCAAAGAGAAAGCCAAGCAAATCAGTTGCGTGAACAACCTGCGTCAGATGGGATTGGCATCACGCATTTACTCCGACGATCATGACGGACGCTATGTGTTCACCTTTGCTGTCCGTGGTTCCAATGTGGAACGTAAAGCGTGGTTCAACTTTCTCGCTTCCTACCAGCAAACCACCAACCTGCTGCTCTGCCCGACTCGCACCCGTAAATTCAACGAGCTATTCAGCATCTACCCAAGTGATCAGGCCGACCGTGCTCTCTCCAATTACAGCGTCAATTTTCGACTCGGTGGATGTGATTGGCCCAACGTGTGGGACAAGGAAACATGGCGTCAGTTGCGGGACACCGACGTACGCAATCCCTCAAGCGTTGTCCACATGACCGATGGCGGCAGCCAACCCGTCAACACCACCAACCCCGACGAATGCGTCACCGTCAATTCCGAAGAGAAGGCCGGCTGCTGGATCGTCCATGATCCCGGCGACAGCTCACCCTGCGGCGGCTGCGTCACAGCGGCCGGCGATCCCAACTGGGGTGGCCCCCACCTGCGCCACAGCGGCGGCACCAGCAACGTCGCCTTCACCGACAGCCACGTCGAACCCATGCAAGCCCGCGAATGGTACTGGTCCGGAACCCCATGGCTGAAACCCACCGAAGGTGGGAATTAAAAATAGTGAATTTAAAATAGTAAATTGAGAGGGTATGAGTGGGGAGGTGGATATTGTCAGGCGAACGTTTGAGTTTTCTGTTTGGATCGTCAAACTATGCCAGGTGTTGGAAAAAAAGCCCGGGGTGCCGCGTATTTTAGCAGGGCAAATACTACGTTCCGGTTCATCCATCGGGGCCAATGTCGAGGAAGCTCAAGCTGGTCAGAGTAAGGCAGATTTCATTTCCAAACTTTCTATCGCATGTAAAGAGGCAAGGGAAACCCGCTACTGGCTTCGACTACTGACAGCCACAGAAGTCATCTCAGAAACCAAACTTTCCGCCCTGACAGACGAAGCGAACCAACTCACCGCAATTCTCATCACCATCATCAACAATACCCGCACCAAATAAATTCACTATTCACTATTTACTATTTTTAATTTAAAAGCTTCACCATTCGAAAGAAGGCCGTTTGATCGAAAGCATCCGCGTCAACGGTCCATTGGGAATCTCCTGACGGGATTTCCTTTCCTTCGAACTCCTGCCATTGAAACAGATTGTCAGAGACCAAGAGTTGCACATGGATGGGGTTTGGGAATGTGCTGGAGATACTCAGGTGAACTGTTCCACTTTCATACGAAATGCTTGTGATATGGATCTGAATTTGCTGGGGAGGGACAGCTGTCCCCCATTGAATCAAAGATGAATGAGATGGAGCGTAGGCATCATTGCCAATGAAGTTGGCAACGGCGGCATAAACTGTATTGATCTCAGAAGCAGCTCGAACAGAATACCGCCCATCATCGGATGTCGTGGCAAGGATGGTTTGCTGAGCTCCATTCGAGCCGGTGATTTCAACCGCGATCACTCCCTCGTTGATGACAAGGTCCCCCTCTTTTCCACCTGTCAGCACCCCCGTCATCAATATCTCATCCTCCTCTTGCTGCATCTCAAGCGAAACGTCTGTTGGCTGAGATAGCACCACGCTCAATGAAAGATCACCCGCCGGTACATCTGCATCGCCGTAATCCATCCATGAGTCCAAGGTGATCCGCTCGATGACTCCCAGTTGTGTCTCTGCTGGAGGTGGTGGTTGAATATGTAGTTGAAACGTATCCGAATTTCCTGACTGAAGTGGTGTTGACCATTTTAAATCGTCTGAATCCGGAACAGTTAATCTTTCCACCCACCCGGTGGGCAAAGCTGATACCTGAGCCACCAGGTGGTGATGAAAGCTTGTCCCATTGTAAAATTGCAACGTTGTTTCAATCGTTGGATAAAAGGTGTCCAACGCCGCATATTCGGTCCAGAAAACGGAACGATGACGATTATTGTGAGTGACCAGTTCGTTCGAAGCCGGATCAAGTATCAGAATGGCTTGAACCGACTCGAATGGAAAAAATGTCACCGAAACCTCAGCACTCTCTTCCGGTTTCAAACGCTCAACAAACACCTTTTCCTGAGACAAAGCCAGGAAGTTTAATGCTTCCCGATCAAACATGCCATCCCCCACCGGCAAAGTGGATGCAGGCAAAACATAAACCGTGCCTTCGATATCAAACGCATCAGCCGTACCGGCATTTTGAATTCGAAAAGTTGCTCGATGTTCCAAAGCCCCAGCTCGAAGCCGGACTTCCGGGAGTGAATGGGCCCATCGAAACTCAGGCCGCTGCACCCCATGCACCGGATCTCCCCCCAGACGAGGATCACCCGTGAGTTCATCCCGACCAAACGAAAAGGAACCGTATCCATTGGCGGCACTATCGAGCCAGGCACCGGTAATGGTCAGATCCGCAAAAGAAGGAAGTGGTGCAGATTGGATTGAAACTTCATAACTTCCCTCAAAGCGATCAAACTTACCCACTTGAATCTCCAAGCCATAGGCATCCCGAAAAACCTGTTGTTCCTGAACGGTGGCAGCCTGTAATACGATGGGTGCATCCTCATTTCCTGGACTTGAAACATCTCCTTCCTCATGCGGCACCACCCGGGCAACCGGCACGCCAAACTGTCCCGGATAGGGATAGTCCTGCCCTTCATAAGCGGGATCGATCTCTGAAACCAACACACCCGCTTGATAGCTGGAAGGAAGTCCTGAAAAATCCCCCAAGCCGGAAAAGCCATTCGCAAACCGGGAAGCATCCACACTGAATTTAGGCCGTGCTTCCAGCAGAACATCAGGAAGCGATGGTCTGCGAATACGCACGAGTTCAAACACGCCCGGAGGTAAAAACGAACCAATGAATTGAAAGGAAGGTTCTACCAAATAAAAGAGAGGTTCCTCCCATCCTCCCGGCTCCACGTCAATGACCAGTTCCCCGAACCTGGTATCATACCACTGTGCATGTAACCGCGTAAACCCACTCAAACCCTGAGAATTATCCTGCGCCATGAGGCCCCAATAACCGAAGGATGATTCGGGCACATAACGTTCGTCCTGATGCAAACCTGGATGACCGATCTGATGTCTCACCAAATGAGCCACGGAAGAGATACTCTTGTCAGGAAGACTCACTTTTGAGATTGGATTCAAAGGATCACTGATTCCCAACGTGACCTCCGCCCAATCCGAATAACCATCTCCATCACTGTCCGCCCGGTCCGGCAAGGTTCCCTGCAAGATCTCTTGTTCATCACTCAATCCGTCCCCATCCGTATCGACCACCTCAGCCCCGCCGTCCGAAGAAGAGAGGTCCGGCCTCAAATCGGCCAAAGGATCAGAGATCACAGAAATCGCGGCGTTTACTTTCACACCATCCTGAATTTCTGAGACGAGGGGAAATTCAAACAAACCACGCGCACGTCCTTCCTTGTGCCGGTTGACGACAGCAAGCAGATAAACAGGTTGTGCGAAGTATTCCGGCACCATTTCCCGTGCGTATTTCAATGCCAAAACACCCTCGCGATCAATCACCCCCGGATCATCAACCAAAGTCGAAACATCCTCCCCCATCGAGACACTCGGCGAATAATCAATGTCCAAACTCAACACCCCGGGAACTGGAACAAACTCAAACTCAGGAGCCTGTTGATGTGTGGCGGTCGCATAAAGCGTATTGATCCCAAGATTCAGCTCATCCGCCCATTGCCGACTCTTCAGCTCCGGAGTCTCAGTATCCGCATACTGACAAACCACCACCAAAATCTTGATATGCACCTGAGCAGGATGTGCCAATGCCGACAACGCCCCAACCAACAGACCGCATATCACCAGCACAACAGGAACCTTTAAAAGGTAACCCAAAGTTCGTAAAGGAGTCGTCAACACATTTACCAAGGAAAAATTAAATTTACTCTGCGAATCTCCCCGAGCCATTCGACACGGAAATCCTTATAGCGGTCGTATTTCGGGAACGTCGTCATACCTCACCAACTATGTGGTTGTGCAACCGGGCGCGGGAGGTCTCGATGGCGGTGTGGAGCTTTTGGCGGAGGAGTTCGCGGGATGGGAGGGCCGTGAGGTATTCGGCGACGTGGATGCCGGATTGGCCGAGTTCGAGCAGTTCGATTTGCTCTTCTTTCTTGCCGGCGCAAAGCACGAAACCGAGGGGCGGTTCTTCGCCGGGTTGTTGCTCGTGTTTCGCAAGCCAGCGGAGGTAGAGTTCCATCTGGCCTTTGTACTCGGGCTTGAAGTCACCGAGTTTGAGCTCGATAGCGACCAAACGCCTTAATGCCCGATGGTAGAAAAGGCGATCCAGGTGATAGTCATCGGAGTCGATGGAGATGCGGAATTGTCGCGCCTGAAAGGTGAATCCGGTACCAAGTTCGAGGAGGAATTTCTCCAGTTCACGCAGGATGGCATCCTCCAGGTCTTTCTCCATGTATCGATCCTTAAGACCGAGAAAGTCGAGGACATAGGGATCGCGAAAAACAAGGTCGGGAGTGAGTTTATCTTCGGCGCGTAGATCAGCCAGTTCAGCTTTGACCACTTCTTCGGGTTTCTTCGAGATCGCGGTGCGCTCGAAGAGCATGGAACCGATTTTCTCGCGCAACGTGCGGACGCTCCAACGCTCCACACGACACATTTCGGAGTAAAACTCACGCTGTAGGTCGTTTTTGAGGGGAATGATCTCCATAAAATGAGACCATCCCAACTGTCGCGACAATTTCGACATCACTAAAAACCTCTGAAAACCTCACCATTCTCGTGAGCGCCGAGTAACTGAACCCTTTACCATAGTCGACCGTCAATTCTTGCGACAGTGTCGCAAGAATCTCATTCCCGTATCCAGCCCGTTGATTTCCAAGAACCTCTGTCTGAATCCGTTTTCCGATTCGCCAATATAGCAAGGTCATTCCAGTATTGACAGTCCGGGCGACACCGACGCGCATTTGATCCACCATGGACCGAATGTCAGCCAAGACGCCGGCGTCGCTCTGGATGATCTCAAATTTGTCGTTCATAGCTGTTTTTAATTCGAAAAGTTTAAGATTTGCTCCAGCAGGTCGTTCTCGATGATGTATTGAGAATATTGCTCGCACCACCGCTCGCATTTCCGGTGAACAAAGCGGATTCGTTATGGACGGATACGATCTCCCCCCGGAGAGGCGAATCCTGCGGGTGCAGCCGAAACGGTGCACCGTTTACCGAACGTGTCGGGTAAATTGACTTCGAATCGTGGATCAATGATCCTGGCGACATTGGCACCGAACCAGTTCCTCAAGCAATCATCGGGGATCGACCAAATAAACGAGACAATTTTATTGTGTGTAGCGTGATCCATGTTGACCCCATATCCCATTCTGAAAACCGAGCAGCGGCAAGGCTGATGCGTTCCCGCACAACCTCAATATAATTAACCACCTCAGCGTCACAGGGATATTATTCCAAACCCCATACCTTGAAAAGATCAAAAAGGGATGATTCTTTGAATATGATGTGCATTCTCCTTTCCTTAGATGATTCCATTAGAAAATGTATTTGAATCATCTAAGGAAAGTGGGAGAGTTGATGAGCTAAATGGCAAAGGAGATTCCCATGAAAACCAACAATGCACTGTTTCCGTTCGTCCGTTGTCGAAAACTTCCAACCGTAATGAGTCTTGCTCATTGGGGGGTTTTCTCGGGAGTGTTTCTGGTTTCTTCAATCGCTTGTGCCCTGGAACCTCTCCCGGGTGAAACACATATGCTGGATTTGATTGAAGCGCATGAGGGACAGCAGCGCACTGAGATTGTGCCCAATGAGGTGTTGCTTTTTGCGGCTCGCAAAAAAGCGGAGGATATGGCTGCTCGCGAATACTTCAGCCATCAGGACCCGGACGGATTTGGAATGAATTTCACGATCGCGATGGCAGGTTACCAGCATCCCTACAGCAACGCCCGTTCCTCAAATAATATTGAATCTATCGGCGCTCGACACCAAAACGGATTATCCGACCAAGGAGCAGCAGATATCGTATTCAATGCCTGGATGGAATCACCAGGTCACCGCACTCACGTCTTGGGATCACAAGATTTCTTCGCAAAACAAACCTATGTCGCGGTGGGCTATGCTTTCGATCCACAAGGGCCACACGGATGGAGCAGTCATTATTTCTCTTTTATCAGCGCTCCTCCCGATGAGGATGCTGAATTGAGTCCGGTAACGGAGTGGTTATTCTCAACACTGACACTTTTACAAATGGAAAACGGAGATCCTGACGGTGACGGGGTCGGCAACTTATTAGAGTACGCGCTCCAAACCGATCCTTTGATCAAATCAGCAGCACCGGAACTAAGCATCCAATACATCCCTCAGTCGCATTCCATCCAATTAAACTATCCTTTGAGCGGAGATTTTCATCCCAGTTTGAAGTGGGCTGTTTACTCCGCAATTTGGATTGATTTCCCGTTTTGGAATCAAGAAGCGCTGTTTGACATCGATTCCCCCATGATCTTCCCAATCGAACGCACCCCGGCCAAATACTTCAAAATCGACCTGATCCGGGAAACCGACCCGATGAAAAGCCCGTTTTGAATGGTGAATGGTGGGTGCAGGATAGGGGTCAGGACGAGGGATTAACCCCGCCCCGCCCTCCGAACCGGACTTGCGGTTCTCCCGCATCCGGCTCTCCCGAAAGTAAGGTCTACATAGGAGACTAGACATAGTTACAGGAGCCGGCTTTCAGACTATACAGCCCCCGTTCCGCAAACCATCGGTTTGGCCATTTCTTGTGAGTGGTTTGATTCATACCAAAGCAAGGTCGTTTCTGTTGCTTGCTGAGCATGGCTCGCAGCCGTCTACGCAGCCATCCATCTATCCTGTCCATGTCGTGAGGTTTGGCATCCTTAAAGTAGCCGCGCCATCCTCGCAGAATTGGATTGATGTTGGCAATGACCATGGCGATCCCCTGACCGTTGTTCCTCTTTGTCTTTGGACGCAGATTGTCTCGCAGCTTTGCCTCGCTTTTCTTGCACGGCCACTTGCGGATAATCTTCTTCTTGATGGAGAAAGTCCATCCCAGGAAGTCAAATCGATCGTGTTCGGCTTCCACTAAGCGCGTCTTGGTTGGGTGCAGTGTCAGGTCTGCTTCTTGCATCCATCTTTCGATGAATGCAAGAGCCGCCTTGGCATCCTCTCCGCTACGACATATGATGACGAAGTCATCGGCATATCGCACCATTTCCCATCCCTTCTCGGCCATTACATGGTCAAGAGGGTTGAGATAGAGGTTCGCCAACAGCGGACTGATGACCGATCCTTGCGGTGTGCCTTGGTCGGTGCTTTCCCGGCCTTTCAGCTCATCCAAGACGCCTGCCTTCAGATAAGATTCCAACAGTTTGAGAACTGATCCATCGACGATCCGTTTTCGGATTCCGAGCATCAGTTTGTCATGGTTGATGGTGTCGAAGTAACTCTTCAAGTCTGCATCCACTATATGGGTGTATCCTTTGTTGAGCAGTTGTTCGATCCGATCGATGGCTTGCTGGCTGCCCCTTGCAGGCCGAAACCCGTAGGAGTGTTCAGCAAAATCCTTCTCCCAGATCGGCTCCAACACATTACGTAGTGCTGCCTGAACCACGCGATCGCGTACCGCTGGTATGCCCAACGGTCGCTTTTCAGGCGATCCTGGCTTGTCTATCCATACCCGTTTGGCAGGTAAGGGACGGTAAGTTCCACTCTTGAGTTCTCCGACCAGCCTGTCCAATTCCTTGTCCAGCTGGGCTTCGAATCTTTGAATGGTTTGGTCATCGCACCCGGGTGCTCCCTTGTTCTTCCTGACCGCCATGAAGGACTGGTGCAGGTTCACTTTGGAACATACTTTGTCCCAGAGGCGAAACCATTTGGTTGTCGGCTCGCTTTTGGCAAGCCGGTCTAGCATTTGATGGGTCCATGCATAGAATTTGGCGCAGCCCTTGATGGACCGTTCCTCTCCGACTTGTTGAGAGGGATTTGACTCCTTCACTATCGTCGGTTGTTTTGCTTTTCCATTGTCTGGATTCATCAACTTTCACTTTCCTGCGCTCCTTTGCTCCACAGGCATTACCCTGTTTCTCAGCTAATATGAGCGCTCTGACTCCTGTTCGCCGGTTCTTCGGCTTCTTACTGACAGCATGAACGCCGTTCTGAATACGAACAGGTATCCCTGCTTTATGTCACACCAACTTCCACACGTTCGATCTCCAACCACATCCCGCCCTTCTGGGACCAACCTGTGTTTTGTTTCCCAGATTGTTGCCGTCAGATCTCTCTGACATCCACCAAGGACCATGGGCTTTAGGCTTCACCACGCCCTAGCAGGCTCGCCATGACGGACTGCCGAATCGAGTTCGCTTTACTACCGACCGTGTGTTCGCTTCCGGTTGCTTCCCACCCCGCCTCACGGCGACGCAGTTACCTTCAGTTATCGGGTGCAGGTCTCACCCGAGTCAGGACTTTCACCCGACTGTTTGTGTGCACTCGCAGGCGCACTAGAACGTGCCGTCCCCGGCGCGTCCCTTGTGGCATCCAATTCGCAATCAACTTCCGTTTTGGGAAGCCTGAGATTCTCGATAACCTGCTACTTTCGAAGCACGCCGATATGGCTAGCGCGATGCCTTCACCTCAGGATTCCCTTTGGATGGCATTATAGAGCAAGTAAGCCACAAGGTGCGGACCGGGACGGTCCGATCTACCTGCAGTCCCACTCCATTCACCATTCACTATTTGCTATTTTAAATTCAACCGCGTTTGCCTCCAGCTCATAGCGTCGCTCCTCACCACCGGGCCAACGTATCCAAACGCCGCTGGGTTCGAAGGGCGAGTGAACCGATATTTGACGTCCCTGTTTGAATGGCATGCTCGTATCTTCGCGCATCTCGTAGTTGGCACTCATATTGCCGGATGCATCGAAGGTTCTAATCTGTGCACCGAAGGCCCCGGGGTTATGCACCGGCCCGTTCACGATCACATTTAATCCAGCCTTGGCCCGGCGATTGGCATGCAGTTCCCAATCACCGTCCGGACGTTCCACCACCAAATCGTATCGCCCATCCAAAGTAATATCGGCAAGACGCAGACCGTCCACGGAAGCATTCAAGTCCACGCCCTGGGAAACTGGATTCGCCCGTTGCAGATCACCCGATTCCTGACCAAGCAGCACTCCAGCCCGCGGTTCAAACAAAGTTCCAAATCCGGGGCGGGTCCACATTTGATTCTGCACGTAGGCAATATCAAATGCTCCATCACCGTTGACATCTCCAATGGACAAATCGGTGACAGCACCCCATTGCATCTCGTCAGGAAGCTTGTTGGCATCAAACCCTTTTTCACCACGATTGATAAAAGCCATACTGGAAAACGTATTTGCTTCAACCGATTTAGATAATCCCTTGCGATTGCCCAGGAGCGTGTCCAGGGAAGCTTCGCTGTATGCCCGGTGGTCACGGATCTGTTGATAGAAAAATGGGAGAAAATTTCCAATCTCCCCGATCAACCTTAATGGGGCCAATGTGCCATCAGAATGATAAACCGTTTCAATCACATCGGTGACGTTCGGATTGGAGAAAGTCCCGTAGACCAGTTTGAAAGGTTGCTGTTCCGACGCGGTCCAGATTGAATTATGGCCAAGGTTACCCGCCACAACATCCATCATGCCATCGCCGTTCAAATCAACCGTTTTCACAGAAAGCCAATACCCTTGAAATCCACCAAACCCCCAGGCCTCGGTTGCATCAAACAAACTGCCCCGTCGATTCTCAAACACCCGGATGGGACTCCAGGCAGCAGCCACCACCAATTCCGGGTAACCATCCTGATTCAAATCACTCCACACCGCGTCATGCACCAAGCCCAGGGATTCCAATAGTACACCGTTTTTCGTATCTCTGCGCAAACCTGATCCCGTCACCTCATAAAGCATGGAGGGATTGGCTTGAGGGTAATGCCCTTCCTTCGCGCCGCCACCAACAAAAACGGATAACGATCCGCGACCATTCAAAGCCCCAATGGCTAGCCTTGTTGTTGTATCCGGACTGGGACTGACGGTTTCAAAGGCCTTTTTCTGGCTGTCATAAACTTGCAGGGTGCCACCTGCTCCAACTGGTTTTGAGTCCAGGCTCACCAACCATTTATTTTTCTCAATCGCCGCGATGCCACTGACGGACGCCTGCAAAGGGGCTGATTGATCAACCTGTTTCCAGGTGGAGGTGGATGTAGATTCCAGGTGTTTGATCGGGACGCCCCGTTCCCCACCAAGCAACCATTCCAGTTTACTGTTTGGATCTGCATCCGAAAATGCCAACACATCCCGTCCTGCTCTGATTTGGAGAGGGAGCAGCGGTTGACGCATCATTGGATCGGGCAACATGTTTGGAACCTCGGCTTTTTCAACCAGATTCCCGGAGTATTCGAACACTGGATTCCACGAAACAGAATCATCCTTGGGAGTATGAGCGTCCAAATCAGATTGATGAATACGGTACGCGTGATTGGTTTTGATATTTGGTATTTCAGACAAAGTTCCGTCTCTCCAATGAATGTGCATTGTCCAATCTGAGCCACTTTCGGGCAAGGCAAACGTCAGGGCCGTATCGCCGCCTGAAACATAGCGGCCACCCGAGATAATTTCCTGTTGCTGATCGACCATGGACGGCGATTTAAGAACCACCCGGCCGCCGATTCCCTGGGTATTGGTTCCGGAGCCGGTCAGATGAACTTTTACGCGAGGGGCTGAAGTTTGATTCCTGTAAAGTGAAACAGGCGCATTCAAATTATTGACCACCAGATCCTGATCCCCATCTCCGTCCAGATCACCGATTGCAAATCCCTGGTGTATCCCCAAGTGATGTGTCCCCCATGTTTGAGTCGCTTCCTTGAAAGTGCCGTTCCCTTGATTCTCAAAGGCAATCAACGGCATGTCCAGTTTTGGGTATAGCCGGTAGTGCTCCATCAACTCCTTGGCAAAGGCTTTCCTCAAAGCCACCGGGTCTTTGAAGCGTTCCCAGGAATGCTGGCGTTTGGCAATCTCCTGGATGGCATCCAGATCCTGCACGTCGTGCGGATATCCGGAAGAAACCAGCAAATCGGCATCACCATCCAAATCCACATCCATAAAAACGGGGCACCATGCCCAGTCCGATGCCGGCAGCCCGGCTGCAAATGCGGTTTCGATGAATGAGCCGTCCGCCTGCTGCATCAACAGGGTGTTGTGCATAACCTGTGTTCTGGTGCCGCTGAAGGACGGTTCTTCAAAAAGTTGATTGAAGGCAGGCTGTTGCCGTTTGCGAAGGTGATGATGCCGGCTGAGCATGTCCACAATGAACAGATCCTGATGCCCGTCCAGATTGACATCCGCAACATCCACTCCCATCGAACTCGAGGATGTCACCGAAAGTTTTTGAGTTCCCTGTTCATCAAAGCCACCCTTGCCGTCATTGATCCAAATCCGATCCGGAGTCCAATAGTCGTTGCAAACGTAAATGTCGGGGGCGAGATCTCCATTCAGATCCCTGAACGTCACACTCAAGCCCCAATCACGAGGAATGTTAGTCAGCGCCTTGCCCTCAATGCGAAACCTTCCATCCGTCCAGGAGGCTTCAGTGAATGATCCCTTGCCGTCGTTCAAATATAAGGAATCGGGTTCACCGTATTCGTGGAGCTGCCCTTTATGCACCAGCAGACGATCCTTCAAATCATCGGGTGGAACGATCTTGCCATTGATCCGGCGCATGTTGACACGCCCGTAATCCCGGATGTCATCGGTGCGGTTGTTCGCCACATATAAATCCAGGGAACCATTGCCATCCACATCAGCCAGGGCAATGGAACTCGCCCCACCATCGGGGCGGATGCCCCCATTCCCATCGGCTGGTTGGAACGCTCCGTTCCCTGAGTTGATATATAAACGACAACCTCCACCCACGGTGGTCAGTAAAAGGTCCAGATGTCCGTCCGCGTTGACATCGGCAAAAACGGCTCCCCGAGTCGGGTGTCCGGGAAGCGCCACCGCCGCCGGGAGTGGCATCCGTTGAAACTTCCAATTCCCCAGGTTCCGGTAAAGATGATTTTCAGCATCCAGACCGCAGAAAAAAAGATCCGGCAGGGTGTCACCATCCACATCTCCCACCGCGACACCCGCTCCATTGAACAAGACCCGATTGGAAGCACCGGTCAATTCATCCAGTGAATTGACAAACGTAATGCCGCCAGCTTCCGGATCGACGCGTTCAAAGCCTGTTACCCCTCCGGCCGGAACCTCCAGCCGCTTGCTGGTGACACCCTGAAATTGCGCTTTGGCAGGCAATATTACGGAGAGACCAAACGCAAAGAGTAGAGCGTTTATCGGAAAACAGGCAAAGCTGGAGAGCAAGTGGCGCTTCATGGTGGTCATGAGAGAAGTCTGGACGATAAGATAGGTTCACTTTTCATTCGCCTGCTCTCGTTTCATCCGGGCGATGTGGTTGACCAGTGTCGAAATCTGCGAACTGGAAAGAGGTCCACCCTCGGAAGCCGCGAACCCTGGCATCAGGCCGTCCTCCTTGCCTTTGGTGATCCATTCTCTCCAATACTCCTTGCTCTCATTTTTAATTTTCTCTGTCAGATCGGGAACCACGCTCGCTCTTTGCTCGGATTCATGGCAAATGCCGCAGGCTGATTCGTATAAGGTCATGCCATATTTCCTATGTGTTGGTTTGACATGACACTCGATACAACTGCCTTTGAAAATGGCCCGACGATCCGCCTTGGATTGGGCCAGGTTTCCGTTTCGCTCTTCAGGAGTCATGGGACGATGAACCGGATCTTCGATTTCCACCTTGATACCAAGTTCGGTTGCTTTATCGGAGGTAACAACTTCCAACGTTTGCTGAAAAGTGCCTTTTTTGCCTCGGATATTGACTTTGACTTCCAACTCCTGAGTGACACCGGGAACGATAGTCCAAGGCAACTCAGGCGCCATGGGCTCAATACATCCGCAGGAAGTTTCAATTTCGGTAATCAAAACCGGATCTGTTCCCGAGTTGGAAAAAGGAAACCGAATGATCAATATCCGCGTTTCGTGTGAAGCTTCCAGTTCGGCCACTTCCTTTTCCCATACCAAATCGGCTTTGAGGGAGGAAAACGAGAAAAGACAAAAGACGATTATGAAGATAAATGTGGCACGACTGATCATAAGATTTGCGCTACCAGAAAACAAAAAAAACGGGAGCGAGTCAAGGCTCGCTCCCGTCTGTGATATGAGTAATAGGAAACCTTATCGGGCAATGATGAACTTATTGCCACCTTCGATCACGATGGAAGTCGAAGGAGGAGTTGCACCACTGATAGGGGTGTAAGGACCGGTCACGGTGTCAGCTTCCTGAAGTTCGCTACCCTGCCATTCAATGACGAGGTTACCTTCGGAAACAGTCACGGCTGTGATCATGGCATCAACCGGCTCAACAACAGCATCACCTTCGCTGTCGTCCAGCACACCTTCAACATCGGCAACAGCCGTTCCGTTACCACCCGCTTCAAAGATGGCGAAGATTTCAGCGCCACTCAAGCTGCGGTCCCAGATGGCGAGGTCATCGATGCTTCCAGCCCATGGGAAGGAATCTTCACGAACCACAGGATCACCGGCAACATCCGCATTTCCATCTGCATCCTCAGGCAATTGAACATCAGCACCGATGGCCAACCATGGGAATGGAGGGTTGTTGATGTTGTTGAGGTAATCCAGGCTGGCAACGGCTTGACCATCCCAATAAAGGGTGATGGTGCGACCATTGGCGGTCATGGCCAGGTGGTGCCATGACCCACGCTCCGAATCAGCGATGCTGAGGGAAGCGGTCGGCTCGTTTGGACCGACACCGATCACGCCGCGAAGGCTTGGTGAGAAGGCATCCAAAGGATAAGGAGCGTCCAGAATGAACTGACCAAATCGGCCGTCACCCAATTCTGACACCCAGTTGCGAACCACTGGACCCCAATCAATACCTTCAGGCAACACCCAGGTAGAAACCGTCATGGCTTCGGATGGCTTCGGATAATCAGATACGAACACCCAGTCATCGGAACCATCGAGTTCCAGAGCTTGACCGATCTGACCGGAACCGTAACCGGCACCGTTGCGTTCTTCACCGTCGGCGGCGCCGGCGGCGTTGTCAGCATTTCCATCAAATGGGAAGTAAGAAACCAATCCGTTGGTGATGTCCTTGTTGGGAAGCACATCCACAACAGCAGCTTTACTGGTCACACTACCACCGTCATTGGAAGCAGTCACCGAATAGGCGGCTGCATCACCGGCGGACAATCTACCGAGACGGAGAGTTGCCCCGGTGGCTCCAGGAATGGGCTGACCATTCTTGAACCATTGAATGGAGTCAGCACCGGACGCATCCACACTGAGTTCCAACGGACTGCCGTCCACACCATTGGTGGAGATGGGCTGCACATTGATAACAGGAGGCGGGACGAACTCCTTGTTGAGGAGAACTTGCAAGCCGTTGATACCTGGTCCCTGATCGTTCCCACTGGGAGCAGCATAGCGAATGGTGATCTCACCGTTACTAGGCGTCAACCCACTGAACACAACCATATTGCCGACAGAACGTGCGTCTGTATCCTCTGCTGTAACCAGAACATAATTCGGAGAAGGGTTGTATTCATCCGAGTTCTGAGGACGCATGTAGCGTCTCTGAGCGCCGTTGGCGTCTTCCACTTCGATGTCAAGGTCCCAGAATTCCAATGGCACCTGAACCGTGTAGATAATCAAGGAATGACTTCCGGCAGGAAGACCGTATACCACCAATTCAGTGGTCCCATCCTCCAGCGAGTCATCATTTGTTCGGACCAAGCCGTTCAGCATGCGTCCGGTTGCGCTGGCAGTACGAGAACCAGCACCCCATGTACCACCTGTCGTGAACTCTATGCCCACTTCGGTACCTGAGTTGTTGCTGTCAACAGCCTCGGCATCAGCAGCACCGGATTCATCATTCCAAACACCTCCGCCGGTATCTCCGCTGCCACCTTCCACATTGTTCCAATATGCCTGTGGATGGAAACCTGCAATATCAGTGGATGCCATGGACGTTGGTGCGCCATTGGCGCCACCACCACGGAAGGTGAAACCAACACTGGTGGTATCAGATGGAGTGAAGATGCTCAGAGTCACTTGTTGGCTGTATTGAGCGTCACACTGTGAGTTGGAAACGCGGGCCTGGTAGATCGTGCCATCCATGTCGGCGGTCACATCTTTGACTTCCAGGGTTGCGCTGGTAGCTCCGTCAAGCACGACGAAAGAAGAATCGCCAGGACCTTGCTTCAACCACTGAACATCCCAAGGACCGGAAGGAACGACACTGATCGCAGCAGTCGCACCGGCCAACACAGGAGTGTCGGAAGGTTGCTGGGTAATCAGGCCGTCGCTGACACTGCTGAAGTCGTCACAACTTCCGCCTGGACGAGGGAACAATTCAACTTCGGCAATCTGCATACAGCAGGTGCTGGGACCGGCTGTATCAGGGAAGATCAAACGATAAGTCAAATAAGGTGTTGAGTTATCGAAGAAGATGTAATTGGTGTGGAAACGGGTTGGGAAATCAGCCACGTCACCGGAGGAGATCTCCGTGAAGTTCACACCGTCATAAGAACCTTCCAAGGTGTAGTTGACCGGGTCACGGTCATCTGCATCGTTGGCAGATTTCAAGGACATACCGATGATTTCGGTCAATCCAACACCAGGAGTCACAGTGAAACCAGTGTTGTTGATGTCGAAGTTCAGATACTTTGTATCGGCATTGTCGATCGCATTGGTCACACCTTCGGAACCAGGACTGTTGTCGGAGGTGGCAACAATCGTGTCGCCAGGCTGGGTCACATCACCCGGCAACTGCACACCGAGCAGTTCGACTTCGGCAATCTGCATACAGCAGGTGCTGGGACCGGCAGTATCAGGAAAGATCAAACGATAGCCGGAATAGGCAGTCGAGTTGTCGAAGTAAATGTAATTGGTGTGGAAACGTGTCGGGAAATCAGCCACATCACCGGAGGAGATCTCCGTGAAGTTGGTTCCGTCGTAGGTACCTTCCAGAACGTAGTTGACCGGGTCGCGATCATCAGCGTCGTTGGCGGATTTCAGAGAAAGACCATTAACGATGGTCAACCCAACCGAAGGGAACACCGTGAAACCAGTGCTGTTGATATCGAAGTTCAGATACTTGGTATCCGCATTGTCGATCGCATTGGTCACGCCTTCAGATCCAGGACTGTTGTCTGAGGTGGCGGTGATGGTGTCACCAGGCTGGGTGACGTCGCCAGGAGCCTGGCTACCGAACAACTCCACTTCAGCAATCTGCATACAACATGTGCTGGGACCTGCTGTGTCAGGGAAGATCAATCGATAAGTCAGATAAGGAGTTGAGTTATCGAAGAAGATGTAATTGGTGTGGAAACGTGTCGGGAAATCAGCCACATCACCGGAGGAGATCTCCGTGAAGTTGGTTCCGTCATAAGAACCTTCCAAGGTGTAGTTGACCGGATCACGATCATCCGCATCGTTGGCGGATTTGAGAGACAAACCGTTAACAATCGTCATTCCAACAGATGGAGTCACGGTGAAACCGGTGTTGGCAATATCGAAGTTCAGATACTTGGTATCAGCATTGTCGATGGCGTTGGTGACACCTTCCGAACCAGGACTGTTGTCCGAGGTGGCAACAATCGCGTCGCCAGGTTGGGTCACATCACCGGGAGCCTGGGCACCCAACAATTCCACTTCCGCGATCTGCATACAGCAGGTGCTTGGACCTGCCGTATTGGGGAAAATCAAACGGTAGGACAGGTAAGGTGTGGAGTTGTCGAAGAAGATGTAGTTCTTGTGGAAACGCGTTGGAAAATCAGCCACGTCACCCGAGGAGATTTCCACGAAGTTCACACCGTCGTAAGAACCTTCCAACAGGTAATCTACAGGGTCACGATCATCCGCATCATTCGCCGAAGTGAGCGAAAGTCCACTCACAATCGTCATCCCTACAGAAGGAGTCACGGTGAACCCGGTGTTGGCGATATCGAAGTTTAAATACTTCGTATCCGCGTTATCAATGGCGTTGGTAACGCCTTCCGATCCCGGACTGTTGTCCGATGTGGCGACAATCGTGTCGCCTGGCTGAGTGACGTCGCTCAGCTGCGCTTGAGCGATGCCACCGAATGCCCCCACCAGGAGGGCAATGCACATGGTTTTTAGGTTTTTAAACATAACAACTGTTTCTCAACTGTTTTCACGCCCAATCTGCAAGCTCCACGTTTGGAACCATTTAATCGGAACGCAACTCAGATCCAACACTCATCCGCCCGACAGACAACCTTAGTTATTTCACGTAACACACACGGCAATATAAGGTTATCAAATCAGGCAATTATGTGTAAAATCTGAGATACGTGCTCACAAACGGATAAGTTGGACAATTACACGAACAAAAAGCACAAAACAAGGAAAAGTCCAAAAAAAAACCGTGTTTTAAGCAATCCCCTGGCCAATTGAGCAAGTTTTTGAAATAGTTGAGAAGATCAAGTGAACAGATCTCTCTCTTTTAGAAAAACCGGGGCCACCAGGGAAGGACGAACCGCTTGACACGCATACGGCCCACTCCTACGGTTTGATTTCTGATCCGGTTGATCCAAATAACTGAAAAAACAATTACTAAGAAAAGACTATTCGCAACGAGCCGGCGAGCCATCATGACAGCCACCACTAAAGATTTTTTAACTCGGCTAACTGCAAGAAGCAGCTTTCTGATCACCTACTGCATACTGACATTTACCTACCTGACATGCATCAAAAGCTGGGGAGCAGAAAATCCAACCGAAGCTCCCCCTCCCACCCCGGACCAGGCCAGCATCATCAGCCCCCCTAAGGAACCAGACCCTGAAAAGCTCAAACAACAGGCCATTCAGGCCGCCATCAAAGTGGCGAACAAATACTCAGAGAGCCCCATGTCACATGTCCTGCTGGGTTCCGCCTACTACAATATAGGGCAATCCGACGAAGCCACCATTCACCTGAACAAAAGTCTGGAGATGCAGCCGGACTTGATGGAACCCCGGATCATGCTGGCAAAGATTGCCTACGAAAAAGGAAATCCCGAGGAATCCATCCGTGTTTGCGAGGAGGCAATGATGCATGGCAAACCTCATCCCGAAATCCTCAACCGGCTCGGGCAGGCACAAATGGATATAGGCAAGACAGAAGAAGCCATCTCCGCACTGAAGAATGCGGTCGTTCTGGCCTTCATTTCACCAGAAAGCTGGTATCTGTTGGGACAAGCCCACATGCAGGCCCGACAATTCGACGAGGCAAAAACGGCCTTCCTCAATGCGATCCGAATCAACCCCAAACATACACAGGCCTATTTCGGAGCATTCACCAGTTGCCAGCGCCTGGGAGAAACAGAAGAAGCCACCAAATACCGTGACTTATTCGTCGAGAATGAAGCCGAGGATCGAAAAGCCCTGACTGAGCGCAGCGCGGACAAGGAAAACCTGAGTGGTATGGAGATGTTGAAAGACGTCAGCGCTCGAACCTTTTTCGGGGCGGGACAAATGCATTTTGCCAATGGCGAAACCGACGAAGCGGCAAAACTGTTTTACCAATCCGCAGAATTGGATCAGGAAAGCCAGGAGTATCGACTGGCGCTGGAAACGGTGTACGTATCCACCAAGCAATTGGAGGAAGGGAAAAAAGCCTTCGACAGGCTGTCCAAGGCGACTCCGACCAATCCATTGAATCATTATTTTCTGGGCCGACTGGCCACACGTTCCAGGCAACTGGATGAAGCCGAAACACATTACAAACGGGCCCGATTCCTCTGGCCCGACTGGGCGGCAGCCTATCACGCCCTGGCCGAACTCTATATGATCGGCAATCGCAAATTCGAAGACGCCGTACAAATGGCCGCCAAAGCGGTGATGTTGGAACCGAATGCCGCCCGTTATTACCTGTTGTCAGCCGCCTGTATCAAGACCCGGAATCTGGAAGGCGCACTGAATGCCATCCGGCAGGCGGTGGAACTGGACCCGAAAGACCAGCGATATCAAGGTCTTCTCAAACAATTAGAACAAGCGGCCGCAAAGGCCAAAAAGCCTTAAATCATGAAGCGACCGAGTTTTCATCAACAGGTTTTGAATCACTGGCGTACTTGCTGTTCCTTGATATCGGCCACTTTGATTCCATGGACCGGTAACAGCGCCGATTCTCCCTCCCCCATTCAACTGTCCGATGTCACTCAAGCGACCGGCATTGATTTTGTGCACACAGACGGCAGCAGTGGCAAACGTTTCATTGTCGAAACCGTCGCATCGGGGCTCGCCACGTTTGACTTCAATGGAGATGGGTTGATCGATATCCTGTTCTTAAACGGCGCACCCTTGCCTTTGGATTCCACCCAGCAATCTCCCGCGCACAATGCGCTCTACCAAAACAAAGGGGATTGGAAATTCACGGACGTTACGGAAAAATCTGGACTGGAGGATTCCGCTTTTCATCTCGGTGTGTGTGTCGGTGATTATGACAATGACGGGGATCCCGACATCTTCCTGAATAACTTCGGCCCCAACATTCTTTACCGGAACAATGGTGATGGCACCTTCACGGACGTTACCGAAAAAGCCGGCGTCAGCGGTGGATCCCTGGTCGGTGCAGGAGCATGTTTTCTGGACATCGAAGGCGATGGTGATCTTGATCTCTTCGTGGCCAATTACATCGACTTCTCCTTTGACAAACACCACATCACCCACATGAACGGATTCCCGGCATACGTCGGTCCCTTGAACTATCCATCTAGCACCAATCAATTGTTTCGGAATGACGGTGACGGCGTGTTCACCGATGTCAGTGAATCCTCCGGCATCGCCGCGCTCCCCGGGGCCGGCATGGGCGTCATTGCTGTCGATATCGACAATGATCGCGACACAGATATCATCGTCGGAAATGATCTGCGTCCGGATTTCCTGCTGACCAACGATGGCAAAGGTCATTTCAAAGATACCGGAGCACTGATGGGTATTGCTTATGACGCTTTTGGAAATGTTCAGGGGTCCATGGGAATGGAAATCGCCGACTGGAATCATGACGGATGGTTCGACGTCTACATCACCCCCTACCAAAGACAACTCCCCACCCTCTACGAAAACCGCAAGGGAGCCTACTTCGAAGACGTCGCCCGCCAGACGGGGGCAGCCATGGGAGCTTATGCGGATGTGAAATGGGGCGTCGGTTGGGTGGATTTTGACAACGATCTTCACAAGGACATTTTCATCGCCTGCGGTCACCTGATCGACAACGTGGACCAATTCGACACCAACACCCAATGGGCCGCCAGAAACATCCTGTTGCACAATACGGGGGCAGGTAAATTCACAAACGTTTCAGATCAATGCGGCACGGGGTTATTACCCAAAATGAGTAGTCGGGGGGCCGCCTTAGACGATCTGGACAACGATGGCGACATCGACGCAGTGATCCTCAACACACGATCCAAACCCACCCTGATTCGAAATGAATCCCAAACCGACCATCATTGGCTGCAGATCAACCTGATTGGCACAAAATCACCCCGTGACGGAACCGGAACCCGCGTAACGGTTCGTACTGGCGATGTGACTCAAATGGATGAAGTACATAGTGGGCGCAGCTATCAAAGTGATTTCGGCAAACGCCTGCACTTCGGCTTGGGACCACATGAAAAGGTCGACCAGATTCAAGTCCACTGGACCAGCGGGGCCACCGAAACAATTGATACAATCCAGGCGAACCAGCAAATCACCCTGGTGGAAGGAAAAGGAATCCAGCAATGAATATGTTTTCCCTCAATGCAGCCCCGAAGTTCGCATTAACGTTTGCCTTGATGGCGTGTTTGGGTTCGGCTTACAGCACACAGGCGGCATCCAATCAACCCGCCATTCGACTGAGTGACGTGACCGGGTCAACCGGTATCACATTCACGCACACAGACGGAGGCGAAGGAAAACATCGCTACATCGTGGAAAGTGTGGCGTCCGGTCTCGCCACTTTTGATTTTAACAATGACGGACTGATCGACATCCTATTCCTGAATGGCGCTCCCCTCCCCGGCTCTGACCGCAAAGCTTCTGAAATTGGAAACGCGCTGTATCGAAACGATGGAGACTGGAAATTCACCGACGTCACACCCGACTCCGGATTGAACGATCAGGCTTATCACCTGGGAGTTTGCATCGGGGATTATGACAACGACGGATTTCAGGACATCTTTTTATCCAATTTCGGACCGGACATTCTTTACCACAACAACGGGGATGGCACCTTCACCGATGTGACTCAGAAAGCCGGTGTGTCGAACGGCCAACACGTTGGCGCGGGCGCTTCGTTTCTGGATATGGACCAGGACGGCGATCTGGATTTGTTTATCGCCAATTACTGTGATTTCACCATGGAGAAGCACAAAGACCGCCGCATCAACGGACATCCCGCATATTCAGGTCCGGCAATCTACGGCTCCACAGCAGACACCCTTCTGCGGAACAACGGGGACGGTACTTTTACGGACGTCAGCGAAACATCCGGCATAGCGGCCAAAAAAGGCACCGGGATGGGTATGGTCTGCGCGGACTACGACAACGACGGCGACACCGACATCATCGTTGGCAACGATGCCAAGGCCAACTTCGTCTGGCAAAACGATGGAAAAGGGAACTTCAAGGAGGTCGGACTCCTGACCGGTCTGGCTTACGATCGAAACGGTATTGGACTCGGCACCATGGGCGTGGATTGTGCGGACATGGACAACGATGGATTGTTGGACTTTTACATGACGTCCTATGAACAACAATGGACCACTTTCTACCGCAACGATGATGCAGGATTCTTCACCGACGTCACCCATACAACTGGCGCAGGAGCGGGCACCTACCATGAAGTCACCTGGGGAATCGGCCTGCCTGATCTGAATCATGACGGTCATCGGGATGTGTTCATCGCTTGCGGCCACCTGCAGGACAACATTCATCTCTGGAACGACACCACAACCTTTGAAGCGCAAAACAGGGTGATCATGAATCTGGGGAATGGGAAATTCAGGGATGTCACACTTGAAGCGGGCAGCGGAATGACTCCCAAACTCAGCAGCCGTGGGGCGGCATTCGACGACCTGGACAACGACGGAGATATCGACGTGGTCGTGTTGAACACACGCCAAATACCGACCCTGCTGAGAAACGATCTTTCGTCCGATCAACACTGGATACAAATCAACTTGAAGGGAGCACAGTCCAACAAATTTGGAATTGGAGCAAAGGTCAAAGTGCATGCAGGCAATCAAACCTTCGTCGACGAAGTCCACAGCGGACGCGGCTATCAGAGTCACTACGGAACCCGGCTTCACTTTGGTCTGGGCGCACAAGACAGCATCCAGCAAATAGAAGTCCACTGGCCCGGCGGAGAAAAAGAAGCCTTCCAAAACATTCCCACCGATCAAATCATCCAACTGACTGAAGGAAGCGGTTTAAATGGTGAATAGTGAATAGTGAATGGTGAATGATTTCAATAGGGTAGAACGTGGCGCCTGTCCCGCGACTGCGTGGGTCCCCAGCGCGTCCCCTGTGGCATTCAATTCACCAATAACTTCCGTTTTGGGAAGCCTGCGGTTCTCGATAACCTGTCACTTTCGAAGCAAGCCGATACGGCTTACGCGATGACTCCACGTCAGGGTTTCCTTTGGATGGCATTTTTGAGTAGGCAAACCACAAGGTGCGGACCGGGACGGTCAGCTCTACCTGTAGTTCACTCAAGGTAGAACGTGCCGTCCCCGGCGCGTCCCTTGTGGCATTCAATTCACCATCAACTTCCGTTTCGGGAAGCCTGAGATTCTCGATAACCAGTTGCTTTCGAAGCAGGCCAATACGGCTTGCGCGATGTCTCCACGTCAGGGTTTCCCTTGGATGGCATTGTTGAGTAGGCAAACCACAAGGTGCGGACCGGGGATCCACGCAGTCGCGGGACAGGCAGGTCAGCTCTGCCTGTAGTCCCACTCCATTCACCATTCACTATTCACTATTTCAATGGCTTTAGGCAGCTCGCGTGCGGCGATGTTGACTCGTTTTTGAAAGCGAATGAGTGAAGGGATCTTGCCTGAGTGAAGCATCAGGTGGACAATCAGTCGACCAAAACGCATCCCTCCCTGAGGTGTCATGAATTGATTAAAATCGAGCGGCAACGTCTCATGTGCGGTATCTGAAATCGCGCGCAAAGCGATCATGGGTATACCCTGCTCGCCGGCGATACGCCGAATGGTTTTTGATTCCATGTCCACCGCATCGGCACGGGTTCCTGATCGACATTTTTCCTTCTCGTCCGGAGTGATCAACACGCGGGCAGAGGAAAAAATGCTTCCAGCCACAATCGGTTCAGAATCTTTCCGACCCTTGATGCGTGCCGCCATACCGCCTTCTCGATCGTCCAACACCACCTGTCCCAAGGTTAGATCAGGATTCAATCCACCGGCAAAACCAGCGGCCACAATCAGGTCCGGACGGCTATCCGCGAGCGACTTTCTCAATGCCGTTTCAGCCGCCCGCGCTCCCATGCCGGTCACCAGCACCACATCATCAGTAGCGGGTTGGAAGAACCGCTTTTCATCAGAGACGGCGAAACAGATCAAACGCTTCATGACATTTCAAAGGTTCAAATCCTGGCACCGTCCTATTGATCAGTCGGGAGCCATGTCGCACCCGACGCGGTTCCTCATTTTTTGGATGCTTGAGCGTCGAGCAAGTCCTGGTAAGTCGACAAAGCGAGAAGTGGCCATGCGTTGCGATACATGGAATATTTCAGGTAAAACACCTTTGGGAAACCCGTCCCGGTGGTTTCATCTTCCGGCCAGGATCCATCGGCCGTCTGGGCTTTGATCAGAAATTGAATTCCACGCTTCAAGCTCAACAAGGTCGGGTCATCAAATGCACACAAACCCATGACCGCCCATGCTGTTTGAGAAGGAGTACTGGGTCCGGCTCCTTTGTAA
>Ga0255778_10000132_pt1 | contig 65040 bp, 84 predicted proteins | sample 071ome_31_FD_179976 | JGI IMG/M metagenome (GOLD analysis project Ga0255778, IMG submission 179976) | Coastal salt marsh microbial communities from the Groves Creek Marsh, Skidaway Island, Georgia - 071405CT metaG (version 2) | ecosystem: Environmental > Aquatic > Marine > Intertidal zone >...
TCCAGCTACAGAAGTTAAAGCATCTCTCTCTGCGGTTGTATAAGATTTTAATTGTAAAGAATTATCCATTGCGACATTATTACCGCTTCTTGTTTCTATGTTATCTACTTTTAATCTACTCATATTATCCTAACTAAAACTGATTGTTCCTGTTCCTGCTGTAAATATTTCATATTTAAAACCTGTTGAAGTTGCACTTGATGAAGTTAAACCTGCTCCAATAGAAATAGTATAAGTATTTGGATATTTTATTATTACAACTCCAGAACCACCTGCACCTGATGTAAAAGCACCTCCACCACCAGAGCCTCCACCACCACCTGTGTTAGCTGTTCCTGAAACACCTGCATTTGATGAGCCACCTCCTGTGCCTCCACCTCCTGTGCCTCCTGCACCACCAGAAGCTCCATTATTATCTCCACCACCACCACCTCCTGCATAATAAACATCAGTAGAAACTACTTGTCCAACAGAAGCAGATGTTGCTTGAGTTGAATCAATTATATTAGAAATAACTCCAATTCCTCCTGCTCCACCATCACTTCCAGAAGTTACACTTGTTCCAGCAGCTCCTGCACCTCCTCCACCACCACCTGTGTTAGATTGAGTAGAGCCTCCACCAGAAAAACCCTGATTTGTCATTCCTGCACCACCATTACCTGTAGTACCACAACCTCCGCCACCAGAGCCACCAAATTTTCCATTTAAATCCCCAGCAGCTTCTGCACCACCTCCACCACCAACTGAGGTAATAGAAGCAAAAATACTACAAGTTCCATTATATCCCTTAACAACATTAGGAGTTTCTGATGCACCACCTGCACCAACTAAAACTGTATAATTAACTCCTGTATCTAAAAATATTGAACTTTCTAAAGAACCTCCACCACCAGTATTCCCTACAGTTGAACGAAGTCCTCCAGCACCACCACCACCAGTTCCATTAGTTCCACCAGAACCACCACCTGCTACTACTAAATAATCTATTTCTATTGGACTACTTAAAGCAACCCAAGCAGAACCATTATAAATTTCTGGTATATTGTCAGTAGAATTATAAATCATATCTCCAGCAACAGAAGTTAAAGCATCTCTTTGAGCAGTTGTATATGACTTTAATCCAAGTGCATTATCTATAGCTACATTGTTTTGGTCATTTGTTGAAATCTTATTTGTTTTTAATTCACTCATATTATTTTCACATTTCCAGTTCCACCTGTTATTGTAACAACTGTATCAGAACCATCTGTAGTAGAAGAAGTTATTAAACCTGCTCCTACAGCTAAACTTCCTGTAGAAGTTGTATATCTTAAAATTATTACACCGCTACCACCATTTCCACCAGCTTGTATACCACCATTGACAGAACCACCACCGCCTCCAGAACCTGTGTTTACTGTAGCAGCAGCACCTGTATTTCCACCATTTCCACCACCACCAGAACCTCCAGAACCAGCACCAGATTGTAGGTCATATACAGAACCACCACCTCCACCTGCTCTAGTTACACTAGAACCTGTGATAGATGAAGCTACACCTGTACCACCATTACCAGCAGCAGAACCAGAACCATTACCTCCAACAGCACCTGCTCCACCACCGCCACCAGTACCATATCTTGAAGCAGTATAAGTACCATTACCACCTGCATAACCTTGATTAGCTGTTCCTACACCACCACTTGTAGCACTTGGTTGCCTAGAACCTCCACCACCAGAACCACCATCCAGACCTGTATTTTGTAAACCACTACCAGCAACACCACCTCCACCACCTCCAACTGAAGTAACAGAACTAAATATTGAATTACTACCACTATTTGTGTATGGAGATGAATTTGTACCAGAACCTCCAGCTCCTATTGTTACTGAATAATCAGTATTTTTATTTAAAGTTAAAGATGTTTCTGATGAACCTCCACCACCAGATGTTTCAGAGTTATATGAATTTCTATAACCACCAGCTCCTCCTCCACCACCATCTGCACCACCAGAACCACCACCAGCAATTACTAAATAGTGCATTGTAAAACTACTTGTATCAAGACCTAAACTTTCCCAAGATGAACCATTATATACCTGTGCTCTGTTATCTGTACTATTGTATATAATATCCCCAGCAGCACTCGTAAGTGCATCTCTTTCTGCTGTAGTGTATGACTTTAAATTTAAAGCATCATCAATAGAAACATTATTACCAGAGTATTTACCTATAGAGTTTGTTTCTAGTGTAGACATTATAAATCATTCCAGCTTGTCCCATTATAAAATTGTACTTTATTAGTTGTACTATTATAGATTACATCTCCAGCAGAAGAAGTTAATAAATCTCTATCTGAAGTTGTATAGGATTTTACATTTATAGGACATTGCATTGCAATATTATTTCCTGTAGATGTAGCTATAGTATTTACTTTTAATGTCGCCATTATATAATCACCATTGTCCCGTTATTTGTTACTGTGCCAGTAATAGTTACTGGTCCTGCTAATAATGTTCCTTCGTCAGAAGGTATTGTAAAAGTTGCAGCTTGTGTTTGATTATGTCTAAACATACCGCCATTTGTTGTTAAAGCGATACCACCTGCATCTTGCACAGCAACCTCTGTTCCTGCAACATCATATCTAATTTTATCTTCATCAACGCCACCTTCATCTACTTGTATTTTAGTATCATTATCTGCGTCTAAAATAGCATCTGAAGATACTGATACAGTTGCATCTATTGCACCATCACCTGCGTCATCGTATGCAAAAGATATACCTGTATGAGTACCGTTAGTAACAAGCATATCACCAACAATATCTTCAATATTTTCTGTTGTATTACCTACTACTTCCCAAGAAGAACCATTATATATTTTAATTTTATTGTCGGTAGAATTGTATATCATCTCCCCTTCAGTTGTACCTGTAGGGTCAGAACTATGTACTGGAAGCAATACTGTATCAGAGTTAGTAAACTCTGCTAAACCATCTGTATCTCCAGCAGTTCTTGTTACATGTAATAATCTATAAGTTGCCATATTAACTCCAGCTTACATTTCCTGTACCAGCAGTTATTGTTGCTACTGTATCTGAACCATCAGAAGCAGTAGTTAAAGATAAACCTGTTTGTGATATTGTGTAAGTATTTGGATAACGAAGTATAACTAATCCAGAGCCACCACTAGCACCAAAATTTGTACTATTAGCAGAAGCTCCACCTCCACCACCTGTATTAGCAGTTCCAGCAGTAGGTGTTCCTCCATCACTACCAGCTCCACCTCCACCTGTTCCACCAGAGCCACCAGCAGTTGTTCCAGCACCTCCACCACCACCTGCTCTTGTTGCAGAACTACCAGTTATAGAAGATGCTTTACCTGCACCACCTGCACCACCAGTTCCAGATGAACCATTAGAACCAGCAGCACCAGCTCCACCTCCACCTCCACCTGCATTAGGTGCTGTAGCAGCAGTACCAGTCCAGTTTCCACCATTACTTCCTTGTGCATATAAACCAGCAGCTCCATCACCACCAGAACCACCATCTGGATTATATCGTGGTCCTCCTCCACCACCAGAACCACCCCTTCTTGCAGCAGGAAATGATTTTGCACCACCTCCACCACCAAAAGCATATAAAGAACCTACATAACTTGGGAAACCATCATTTGATGAACTAAAATCGTGATTATTTCCTGTTCCTCCTGCACCTATAGTTACTGGATAATTAGTAGATGGAATAACATAAAAAGAATTTAAAGTTACAGAGCCACCACCAGAAGTTTCAGAATTAAATTTACATAAGTAACCACCTGCTCCACCACCACCAGATGCTTCTACACCTGAACCAGAAGCACCATATCCACCTGCTCCTCCACCAGCAATAATTAAATATTCTAATTCAAAAACATTACCACCAGATTGCCAAGATGTACCATTGTAATGTTCTACTTGTCCAGTAGTTGAATTATATATAATATCTCCAGTAGTTGAAGTCAAAGCATCTCTTTCTACTGTGGTATAAGATTTTAAATTTAAAGCGTTATCCATAGCAACGCTATTACCTGTGCTTTTTTCTATGCTGTCTACTTGTAATCTACTCATTCTGTTCCTTCTGGTTTAAAATAATTTTCTGGGTCATAAGGACTATTAATAATATCCTCCAGACTTTTCTCTATTTCATTATAATCGATATTATTTTCCTCCATAGCTTATAATACCACCAAACTTCCTTGAACATCTACAGTTCCTTGTATATCTAAAGGACCAGCAGCAACAGTTCCTTCTGTTGAAGCGATTGTAAATGTTTCATTTGAATCCATTGTTAATTGATGTGTAAAGAAACCACCTCTAGCTGACATAGAAACATTATTATCTATTGTTAATCTTTCTTGCCCATCAGTATCTACTCTAATAATATCTTCATCTGATGATTCTTCTACTTGAATTTTTGTATCATTATCAGCGTCAGTTATTGAATTAGAGCTTAAACTTCCTACAGCAGTGTCTACATAAGCAGTAGTAGCTACATTAGTTGAGTTATCGCCTTGTGTTTGAGTTGCAGCTTTAAGAGATGCTTCAGTAAGAGTTAAGCTAGAAGAAGCTGAACCATCTGTTGCAGTTGTACCAGCTACCCAAGCATCTTCTGATTCATCCCAAACAAATGCTGCATTATCTCCAGTAGAACCTCTTTCTACTATCATTCCAGCATCTGTGGTCAATTCAGTACCATCAGCATTTAATTCAAATAATGTATCCGTTACTTTTAATTCATTAGCTTGTACAGAGTTACCAGTAACAGTTAAGTTAGTTATTGTTACACCAGAACTTGTTGCAGTTAATACATCTGTACCACCAGCTTTAATATAAACTGTATCGTTATCTGTAGTTCTTTCTACTTCTATAGAAGTATCAGCATCATTATCAGCGAAAGCTGTAACTGCTTGTTGTGTTGAACCTAGTTGAATATTATCTGTAGTTCCATCGAAAGATGTAAATGGTATTGCACCAGCTACTGTTATATCTGATAATGTTATAGGGTCAGAAGTAGAACCAGCAAGTATAACTGGAAGACTTCCTCCACCACCACCAGAAGAAGTAAATGTTATTGTATCTGTACTTGCATCTGTGGTAATAGTCATACCTGTTCCAGCTGCAAGTGTTAAGGTATCTGTTTCAGAATCAGCTACAACATTTGATTGCCCAGAAACTGCTAAGGTTGAGAAAGCATTTGCTGCACCACCAGTTGCGGCTATTGTAATTGTATCTGTTGAAGCATCAGTAGTAAGAGTAATATTTGCACCAGCAGCAAAGTTAAGTGTATCTGTTGTACTATCTGGAACAACATCTGATTGTCCAGAAACTGCTATTGTTTGGAAATAATTAGTAGATGAAGCTACAGTACCCGGTTCAAATTCACTATTAGCAGCATTCCATACAAGTGCTTGTCCATCAGTAGGAGCAGCTGTTGTTATATCTACATCTGATAAATCTCCTATACTTGCAGCAGCAATTCTTGCGTCTGCTCTAGCATCTGTATAATAAAGATTTGTACCTTCTGTTAAATCTGTTGTAGTTTTTCCACTAAAGTCTGTATCAAATAATGAAGATGAATAATAAAGGTTAGTTGAACCTTCTGTTAAATTATCAGTTGTTTTTGTAGCTAATTGTGTATCAAATGTTGTATTAAAACTAGCAGTAACAGCTTGATTAGAAGCATTACCTATAAAAATATCTCCATCATCTAAGTTAGGTACTGCGTTACTTCTACCAGCACCTTGAACAAATATTGCACCATCTGTTGCGTGGCTTCTTGTTACCTTTGCAATCTTTTGTAGTGAAGCTGTTTCGCCAGTTGGAGCTGTATTTGTTAATATTCCAGTTGTAGATACATACAATTCATCACCCACTGAGAATGAGGAAGTGTCTAAACCTACAAATTTACCAAAAGTTAATATTGATACTGCTGAATTATTAGTAGCTGAAGCAGTTGTTATACCAATTGCTGGCATTGTTCCAGAACCATCTGCATCTGCTGGTGCTACTGTAAATTCTGTTCCAGAACCAGATTGTCCAGATATATACACTGGTACACCTGCACCAATTGTAGAACCTGTTTCATTCTTACCAGATAGTATTATTGCACCATCAATATCTCCTGTTACATCACCTGTAACATTTCCAGTTAAGTTTCCAATAAATGTTTGAGCAACTAAGTCGTAAGCACCTACTGTCCATCTGTCATTGGCTTCATCCCACAAGAAAGATACATTAGTACTTGTACCTCTTTCAATTTCAATACCACCATTCTGTGAAGGTGTTCCTGTTTCGTTTGAATTAAGAAGTATTGTGTTATCAGCTAAATTAATTGTTTCAGTATTAACAGTAGTTGTTGTTCCAGAAACAGTTAAGTTACCTGTAACAGTCAAATCATTTCCTATTGTTACATCACTTGGTAATCCTATGGTTAATGAATCACCGCTAACAAGTACTTCTACTTCATTAGTTGTTCCATTAAATGTTAAAGTATCTGAATCAATAATTGTTGAAGTGTTAGAACCATCAGATATTGTAAAGCTGGACATATTACCAACACCAACAGCACTATTTTCCCATTGCCCTGTTGAAGAGTTATAAACTAATGCTTCTCCATTTGAAGGGCTAGAAATTGTTGTATCTGTTAATGCAGATAATGTACTTGAAATATTACCCGGTTCCCAAACACTGTTTACACTATCCCAAACAAGAGCTTGACCATTTGTAGGAGCAACACTTGAAGTATCTACATCGGATAGTTCATCAATACTAAGTGAATTAATGTTTTCTAAATATGTACCTAAATCTGTTATTTGAGATTCAGTAATACTTAATGCTGCTTCGTGCTGTGTAACAGATGTTTGTGTAATATTTGCGTCTGGTACATTTGCCCAAGTAACTGCGGCAGTTAAATCATTAGTTTCTGTAAAACTTGTTAAATATCCAGCAGCTGAATGGTCTCCCCATCCATAAGCAGTATCCCAGTTTGTAGAGTTATTAGTTGTTGTGTACCAACTAGAAGCTGTATATATTGGGTCTGTTTCTGTATAGCTTGTTAAGTAACCAGCTGAAGCATGGTCACCCCAACTATATGCTGTATCCCATTGACCGACTTTTGTATCGGTAATAACATTAACACCCATATCAATAGTGTTACCGTTAGCATCAAGAGTTCCACCTAATTGAGGTGTTAAGTCTTCTACTAAGTTTTCTAAGAAATTGCTTGTAAATGTTATTTGAGATTCGTTTATTGCTAAAGCAGCTTGATGTTGAGTTACAGAACTTTGTGTAATGTTAGCGTCTGGAACATTAGCCCAAGTTACAGCAGCTGTTAAATCATTTGTTTCAACAGTTAAGTAAGATTGTAAGTCGGATATCTGACTTTCTGTAATTGTAAGTGCAGCTTCGTGTTGTGTAACAGCACTTTCAGTAACAGTTGTAGATAAAGCTACTGCACCTGTACCATCAAAGCTAATTGCTGTTGCGGTTACATCACCAGTTAAAGAAAAGTTTTGTGCAGAAGCTAAAGAAGTTGCTGTATCTGCATTACCAGTTAACGCACCAGTAATATCACCTTCAATGTTGGCTACTAATGTAGCTTTTGTATAAGAAGCATCAGCTGTATCTACAGTACCTGTTGGTTCTACAGTTAAGCTATCAAATAATTTAAATTTATTTTGACCTACACCTGGGTCCCAATGTAAACCTACATATTTAGTTGTTGAAGATTGAACAACTTTACCATATATACCAATGTCAGTTGAATTTCCAGTGTTTCCACTAGCTAACTTAATCATATTTTCTTCAGTAGAAACTGTGTCAGTATTTAGTGTTGTAGTTGTTCCTTGTACTGTTAAGTCTCCTGTAACTACTAAATCATTAGAAACTGTCATAGTTGTAGCTGTTATGTCATCAGAGTTCAATACTCCATCAACAGTTACATTATTAAATGTTACATTGTCAGTTGTTCCTACTGCTTGTCCTATTGATATAACACCAGAGGAGAAACTAACACCTGTTCCACCAGATAAATATGCCTCGACATCTGAATCAGCGTACTGTGTAATTGTTGTAGCTATAACACCTGCACCAGAAACTGTAATACCAGTTCCTCCAGATATGTGTGCTAATACTTCAGCTTGGCTTGGTCCTGTATAAGTAATAACACCTGTTGTGTTGTCGTAACTTAAAGAACCATCACCGCCACTATCTGTTACTGAGATATCTGTTAAATCTATATAGTTAGCATTATTAGTAAGCTCTGTAATGTTATCGCCAGATTGTAAAGCACTATCAGCTAATGTTCCTTGTGCTGATGTAGCAAATCCTGTGCTATCAATACCATCTAAAGTATCTGCATCTACATTAAGTGCATCAATAAATGCTTTATCTACTCTTGTATCTATAGCAGAATTTGCTCTTGTATCTGTGTAATAAATATTTGTAGAACCTTCAGATAGGTCATCTGTATCAGCAGCTGCTAACTTAGTATCAAAATCTGTATTAGCTCTTGCTGTTGTGTAATAAAGATTTGTACCTTCTGTTAAATCTGTTGTACTTTTTCCTGCAAAGCTTGTATCAAATCTACCTTCTGTATAAAAAAGATTTGTTGTTCCCTCTACTAAGTCATCAGTATCAAACTCAGTAAAGTCAATAGATAATGCTAACGTATTGGCTGCATCATCATAAGTAGCTGTAATTCCTGTACCACCACTAAATAAACCTTGTACATTATCTTGTAATGATTCAACTATTTCTGTTAAGTCAACACTTAAGGTAAGTTGATTACCAGCATCATCATAGCTAACATCAATACCTTCAGTATTAGCATCTACTAATAGTGCAGATATTCTGTCATCTACTCTTTCGTCTGTAAAGAAAAGATTAGAACCTTCTGTAATAGAACCAGTATCAAATTCAGAAAAGTCTATGGCCAGTTCTAATTGATTACTTGCATCGTTATAAGTTGCAGAAACACCAGTTCCTCCAACAAACAGTCCTTCTACATTGTCTTGTAGTGATTCAATTATTTCTGATAAATCAGTTGATATTGTTAAAGAGTTGGATACATCATCATAACTTATATCTATTCCAGAAGTTGTAGAATCAATAAGTAACGCAGCTACTCTATCGTCTACTCTTTCATTTGTAAAATATAAATTAGTTGCACCTTCAGTTAAATCGTCAGTATCGAAGTTTGAAATGGAAGATATAGTACCAGTGACGTTACCTTCTAAGTTTGCGACTATTGTTCCTGCTGTACCTGAAAATGTTTCAGCTGCATTTATAGCATCAGGTATAAAAGTAAATTTACCAGTGCTATCATCAAAACCAAAGAAACCTAATTTAGAACCTGTCCCATCATGCCACCTAAATTCAATACCTCTATCTTTATTGTCATCAGCAGCTAATTCTGCATCACCACCAAGAGTAAATATTGGGTCGTCTATTGTTACAGTTGTAGAGTTTACAGTTGTTGTTGTTCCGTCAACTGTTAAGTTTCCACCAATTGTTACATTACCACTAGTAATAAGACCAGTAAACGTTGGAGTATCTCCAGTACCTAATCCTACCCCAGAAAGTAATTCAGCTAAACTTGCATAAGAACCGCCAGTTCCACCATCATCTAAGCCGATGAAGTCATCAGCTTGAAACTCAGCAAAACCTATGGGGTTATTGCTACCGTCATAATTAACTCTTACTGGTGTTTTTTCTGCCATTATTCAGCTACTTCCATATCTAATATTTGGTCGGTTCCTGAGGAATTTACTAATGTTAATTGTAGCGTACTGTTATCGGATTTCGCTGGCATTAATATATCGGAAGTTGTACCATCACTTTGCAATAAAGGTAAACTTCTCGTGCTAACACCTACATATCCCCCACTTCCAGAAACTGGGTCTGAAGTAGCTACATTAAAAAATTTATTGCGCAAAGGCATTCCTTGTGCAATTCCTGCCTCATTCACAAGAGGAACTTTACTTGCCATAGAAAATGTTTTAGGAGTATTAGTTACAACTTTTACTTGATTCTGTGTATTGTCTGTTGTAATTGTTACTTTATCTCTATTACTGTCATATCTACTATCTAAAGAAGTATCATCTTCAGATTCAAATGATAAAGTATCAGAAGCAGAACTTGCCGATAAAGTATTTTGATTAGTACTTGAAACAGCTGTAAACGCATTCTGATTTAATTCACCATCAGTGTTTGCATTGATTGTTATTGAATCAGCAGCCGTATCTACAGTAAATGACACATTAGTACCAGCATTTAAGGTTAATGTGTCTGTAGAACTGTCAGCAACTATCTCCTGACTATCAACTAAAAACTTTCTGAATGCCTCTCGGCCTGTATTTGTTGATGTATTTGTAATGGTTATAGTATCTGTACTAGCATCTGTTGTTACAGATATGCCTGTACCAGCTGCGATATTTAGTGTATCACCAGCTTGGTCTGCTTCAATATCAGACTGTCCTGATACAGAAAGTGTTTTAAAACCGCTCTCTTGTGTAATAGGGGAAGACCAAGAGATATTACCAAAACCATCTGTAGTTAATACTTGTCCTGATGCACCTGTATTTCCATTAATTAAAAGCTTTGCAGATAAGATATCAAGAGCACCATCTGTTGTTATTTGTAATCTCTCTGTATCATCAACACCAAATATAAGTTTCTTACTTGCACTTGTATTGATTACTAATGTTCCATCAGAAACAATTGATTGACCATCTAAGGCTAGGGTATGTTCGGAATCTATTAATTGGAGTACAGCATTACTTATTGCGTATCCATAAGAACCATCGAGAATATGTTCGGCGAGAGCGTCGCCTGACATTTGGCTGCTAGATGTATGCGTTTGTATAACAGCCAATTTATCCTACTCCTGGTATCTCACTTCCAAATGTTCCTCCCAATTGTTTGTATAAAAACTCCATTCTTCCTATTTCTGCTTTCACTTCTTGTACTGCTGACCACCACTCAGTGTACTCAGCATGGTTTTCATCTAGCCTGTCAACCATTAATGCAAAATGCTCTCTTTCTAAATCTTCAATTCTTCTTAGAACATAAGCTATTTTGTAATTATGGTCGATAAACTTATAAGATATATTTAGTTCGTCTTTTTTTTGATTATCTTCAGGCATTACTAACCTTCTAGTTCAACATAAGTTGCTTCAAGTGCATCTATTTCAGCTTGTTTAGCAGCTATGTTTGCTTGCCATTCATCATAATTAGAATCAGACTCTGTATAATTTTTTAATTCTAAATCAAATAAATCAAGTCTCAATATTCTTATTTTTTCAGATAAATGATTTAATTTATCTTGGTTGCTTAAATTTGGCATTATCCCTCCAACGCTTCGATTCTAGCAGTTAAATCTGAAATCTGTGTGCTTAGTTCTTGTACTGCTTTTACTAATGGACCTATCAATTGGTCATAATCCATAAAGTATCTATCAATTGTCGAATCGTGATTTACTAATCTATAATCATCTAATGCTATTTGTTCATTAACATCTTGTGCTACAAATCCAAAATAGTATTCATTACTAGGGTCTAAAGGAACAGTTTGTTCAGTTCTAATACAAGTACCTTCACCTTCTGTTTCACAATAATTACAAAGAGCATTTGGGTCTGAAGAACTGTCGCCACTTTCTCCACATACATAAACTGTTTCTGTGCCTAATTTATATTTTTTAGGACTTAATGTATTTATAAAATCTAATCCGTAATCTATATCTGCAATATCTGTTTTGAATCTTTCATCAGAACTTGTTACTTGACCAGATGTTAACCAAAGAGAAGTCCATCTTTGTCCAGCAGTTCCTAAAGAATATGAATTGTTTGAACGAGGATTTACATTATAAGCATTAAAATTACCTAAGCTAAATGTATTAGTTGAAGAAGTAGTAGCAGACCAAGTAAAAGTATTTCCACTTCTTGATAGTCCAGAAAATAAACCGAAAAATGTACCAGATGTAGAAAAACTTATCGATGGACCAGTAGCTGTTCCAGCAAATGATATATCTGTTAATGCTGAAGTAACGAAACCACTATGACTGTGGTCACTCTCATTTACATACCTTGCGTCACCCTCTGATTCAGTTAAATATTCTGAAGGTATAGAAGTCAAAAAACCGCTATGACTATGGTCTGTTTCGTTAACATATCTTGAGTCAGCTGTAGATTGAGTAAGAAAACTTGTATGGTCACTATCTGGATGTGTACCACCAGCAGTAACCCACTCAAGACCATTTGCTGTTTTACCTAATACTTCACCATTTGAACCTACACCACCATATACACTTATATTTGAAGCATCTATGTGTAAGTAGGAATCATTTGACTCTGTATGTAATATATTATTTAAGCCATTTGTTAAATATAAAGAGGATTTACTACCAAGAAAATCATTTTCTACATAAAAACCTGCATCAGTACCACCACTTGGATTATATGCTTGTTCTAAATAAAGAGATGGATTAGAAGAACTACCGCTTGCGTTTATTGCTAATTGGTCTTGAATACTCACATAGTTGGTAGAACTTATAAGATTTAAACCTGTAGTTGTATTATTGTATATAAAAGAATTTCCTAAAGATATAACATCATTACCACCGCCAGTAGGTGTAGTGCTTCTAGAAGGTAATCTAATAGTTATTGAATTAAATTCTGCATCACCATCTGCATCTATTGCCCATCCAGATGAACCAGCAGTATAGTTTCCTGATATTGTTCCATTGTCATATAAAGTTATATATTGACCACTACCATTTTCTGCTCTTAAATAATTAGAGCTTATTTCCCAACCACCTATTTCTCCAGATGTAGCTGTTATTGCTCCTGCATTAGATACTTGAAATGGAGCTGAACCAATGCTTCCTGCACCGAGCCACATATTTCCATCAGTATCTACATGAAAACTTGTACTATCACTTCCACCAATATCAATAGTTCCGCCAGAAATATTTGAACCAGATAAATCACCAGTAAATGTACCACTAGCACCAGAAATATCTCCACTAAAGTCTCCTCCAGCTGCACTCAAATCTCCAGAGAACGTACCTCCAGCACCACTTAAGTCACCTGAGAATGTTCCTCCTGCTGCACTTAAATCACCTGAGAATGTTCCACTAGCACCTGTGATATCTCCTCTAAAGTTTCCTGATTCAAATTCAGCTGTACCATCAGCATCTATTTTCCAACCAGCGGAACCAGGGAAATAGTTACTAGATTTAATAATTGCACTATCAGAAGTATTGGTTCCAACAATTATTTCTTGACCTGCAATAGTTCCAGCAGTTATTTTTCCAGCAGTAAGTGTATCTATCTTTGCATCTGTTACTGCAAGGTTTTGTATTTTAGCAGTTGTAATAGCAGCATCAGATATATTTGCAGTAGCTACTAAATTACCATTAGCTGATTGTTCATCAGAAGGGTCAGACTCATTACCAGCATTATCTACAGCTGTAAATCTCCAGTAATGTGTATCACCATTCGCAACTTGAACTTCTCCAATTACAGGTATTTGATTTCTTATCGAAGAAGCACCAACTAATAATTCTCCTACTAAATATTGTTCTTTATCATTTTGTGTAGACAGTGAAAAGCCAGAAGTTGTAGAAGCGTAAACATTTAAATGATGTGTATCTCTTTGTAATGTGTAATCAACTATAGAAGCTATAGGGTTTCCATCATCATCTTCAGCTCTACCTAGGTTGTGAATAATCTGAACTCTTAATGCACCTGCCGCAACGGTATTAGCAGGACCAGGTTTAGAAGGTGCAGCAGTATCAATAGCTGTTGTTATAGTTCCAGTTGCTGGTGTGTCAGACGTATTAGCGTTAGTCAGTATTGGTGAAACTCTAACTGTGTAGTTAGTTGCTAATTGTAATCCTTCTATTGTAAAGTTGTTATCTGTATTCCAGTTAACAAATGAAGACTGGTATTCACCAGAACTATTAGTAGGTTTCCATTGAATTTGATACTGTAAACCATTTTGTATAGGAGTCCCATTATCGTACGTTGGTTCTTCCCATTCAACAAATATTATTGCATTGTCTCGACCTTGTGCATCTTGAAGTGTTGCAGATGTAAGTTTTAAATCTCCTTCAACTCCTGTGTCAGGATGCTTAGGTCTAAGTGGTGCATATTGTCTGTTGCCAGTAGTAATACCTGTAACAGCAGAACTAAATCTTAAATCTTCTCCTAATCGTTTGTCTAAGTCACCAATGTCTAGCTGTGTGTTTCCTGATTCCCAAGATACATAATCTGTTAAGTCAATATATTCAACTCTATAAGGTGCAGTAGTTCTTACTTTTCTTAGATAAACTCCATATCCATCTTTAACAGGCCATGTAATACCAGTTATTCTTATTTTCTCAGGATTGATGATTTGACCACGATATGCAACTTCATGTAAAGAACTTCTACCATCTTCTATTCTTTTTGCTTCTGTATCTTCAAACTTAATCTCTGGGTCATAGACATATATCATGTCACCAATATTGAAGTCACCTTGAATCTCGTATTGTTCAAGTGATAAACTTAAAGTCTTTTTAATTTTCTTTAGTTCATTGAGATAAGCTTGTGCTCTAGATTGTCTTTGCACATTAGGTATGTCGTTCTCACCTATGAACTGTACCCTCTCTAAAGGAGCACCATATAAATCTCTGTAAGGTGTATTTTCATCAAAAGCTTCTGCGTGGTCTGCTGATTGAGAAGAACCTTCAGCTTGTGTTAATAACTCTACACCAGAAACATAGTCTTCCGCATCGAATGTAGATGTAATAGATTCAGGTATTAAACCAACTATTGCTGGGTCTTCACCTGATGTGTCTCTAACTATAATTGCAGGTGGTTCATCTGAACCATGTCCTTGAAATAATACTTCTTTAAGGCCAGCATCTAATGTGGCATCAGTATTTATTCTATATTCTGTACCTAATTGTTCTGATACTTTATTTATTGCAGAATAAACAGACTCAACATAATGGTCGCCATTATAAAGACCAGTAGTACTTGTTGTACTTAGTGTTGATGAAGGTGCTGTAAAATCCTCTGTATATAACGCAGAGCCTTTAGTAATTCTAAAATCATCAATATATCCATAAAAGTAATCAGCTCCCTGTGACCTACCTATTGAAAATTTAAGAGTTCCATCTCTAGTATTTCTTGTTAAAGCTTTGTTAGATGTCCATTGAGAAACCTTAGTTCCATTTTTAAATGTTCTAAATACATTACCACTTCTAGTAATTGCAAAGTGATTCCATTGACCATAGTCAATCGTTCCTAATGATTTACCATCAGCAATATCCCATATACCAGAATCAACATTGTTTGATATAGAGCTTTGTCCGAGCGTACTACGCATATACACTTTAGAAGTTCCACTTCCATCTTCATTCAGACCTAATATGAATGCAGGAGTTTGTCCATCGGGATTAGTTGCAAATACTGCACCATGTTTTGTTGCACTTCTAGGTGATGCTGAAACTTGGTTTCCATGATAAAACTTTTCATTCGGTTGCCAAAACTTTGAATAGTATTTTTGATACAGAGGGTCGTTCTGATAGAATGTTGAACTTCCTGGTTCGCTATCGTATATAGACCTATTACCTGTATAAATATCTGCAAAGTCAATTCCAGTATCAACTTGCTTTAAAGCAGACAATGGTCCTGTGTGAAAATCAACAGAAGGAGTTATAGCATCTAATGTTTCTTCACTTACTATAGTTCTCTTACTTGAATTAAATGCACCTAAGGAACCATCTAAACCAAAGTCAGTGTTTTTAATATCAGAAAAGTAGTCAGTAGATATTTCTACACCTTGATACCAGTCTGGGTCATTTAAAGGATTGAGTCCAGTAGGGAATGTTCTTGAAGCGTCTGTTCCTACTAGTTCATCAATATCATTATTTCTTCTATCTATTTGAGGTTGAACCCAGTAATACGTTCCATCGTAACCAACAGATGCTAACCACATTATTGCGTATGCTGCGTCATTATAAGCAGTTAAGTCTGCAATAGCACTTACAGAAGTTCCATCAACATCCTTGTACAAAGAAACAAAGTATGAATATTCAAAACTATCTGTACCTTGATGGAAGCAAAGACTAACCATCATATCAAAATGTTGTTGAGCTAAAGTTGTGTCATAAGGAAATGAATCTTCATGTCCACTAAACACCGATTTAACTTTTGCGACAGATGCTGCTAATTTATCTTGAAGTAAATCTTCAGCTAAAGATTCAGAGAATACCATATTACTATCAGAGGAATCATCACCTGTATATTTAATCCTTATTGCTTTACCAGTTTGTTGAGTACCTCCACTGTCTTTAAAGAAACCACCAGTAGAGTTTGTAGCATGTGCTTCTGTAAACTCAGCAGGAAAAGTATATGTAGTTCCACCAATGTCTATACCGTCTGTGTAAACTTGATGATATAAATTATCTTTTAATGGTTTACCATCAAAGGTTGTACCGTAACCAATCGTTAATGTTCCTCTTATCTTTGTATGAAAACCAGGTTCATAAGGAACTCTTCCGTAAAATTCAGATATGTAATTCGTTGAAGCAGAAGGTGGTTTAGAATCATTATCTTCATAGTCAACACCTGTTACAGATATTATTGGATAGCCATCGTCATATACGAATGGTATAAACTTTTCAGCATCTTTTATTTTAGTTAAACCTGATGCAGATAAGCTTGCGTTAGTTAAATCAAATTGTGGCATACTATCACGGAGTTAACCTATACTCCCACCATTCGATTGTAAAATCTCTATCATCTAAATTTAATTCATCTTTGTAATCAATTAATACATGGTCTGATTCACCAGATAGATATAGAGAGCTACTTCCATATTTGCTTTCATCTGTAGATATTTCGGCATTATCCAAAAATGTAAATGTATTATCTGTATCAGAACCATCTGTTGTTGTTGTGGCACCATCTATGCCTTCAAAGTTCATTAAAAGTTTTGTGTTTTCTTTGGTAGGGTTAGTAATTGTTCCCGCTCTAATAGCTCTTTTCTTTCCTTCTGTTCCTTCTCTAAGTAATCCAAATGGTGAACCAGTATCATTATCTAAAACATAAGATAATGTTTTTTCTTGATAAGACCTTTTAGCTGATAACCCACCTTTCTCTGCCACAGGCAATCCTCTAGTATCGTTATCACCTAAGTATGAAACTAAACCAGCACCTTCTATTTCTACTGTTTCTTCCTCTATAGAAAGCTGATTAATAATACCAACATACTCTGCACTACTAAGCATAGAAGAATCATCTAACTCATCTTCTGAAACTCTCGCTGGCATAATGACCACATGTTCCCACGGTTCAATGCTATTTATAATAGAGTTAGGTACAAGGTTTATATCTAAAGATACATTGAAGACTCCAGGAGCCATCAACTTTTCAGTTACGCTCATGCTTTCACCACCTTACAGTATTCAGATACATTATCTAAGTATTGGTCTCTTACGCTGTCACCTGTATTTTGTGAGAACACTGATAAGTCTGATTCATATAATTCATATCCTATAAAAGCTTTTAACTGTGTACCACCAGAAGTAGGATAAATTAAACCTCTGACTAAATCTTCTGTAAATGAAGAAGGTGAACCAAGTAACCATTTGTTACCATCATCATCAACTGCACCTGCTTTTATATAACCTGTTGCAGTGTCTGCATCAGATGAAGGGTCTTCACTTAAACTTATATTTAATCTTGAACTTATAGGTGATTGATTTAATATCAATGAAGCATGGTGAGCACCTCTTCTTAAAGAAATGTCTAATGTAAGTCTATCTTGACCACTAGCTTGATAGTGAGAAGTTAATCTAATAATTCCAAGCTCTGGAGTATTTCTTAATATTTGTATAGTTTTCCAACCTCTAAATTCAGTAGCTAGCTGATTAGAACCAGATGGTGTTCCTCTGTGTATTGCCCACTCTGTTTCACTACCATAGCTAGTTGTATCCCACAAATAAGAAACAATTCTTGATTGTGTAGTATTTGAGCCAACTCTAATTTTAACAATTCCATTTTCAAGTATTGCACCAGCTGACACATTAGGAGATGCTAAGCCATTTCTTACTTGAGAGTCAGTAGTTATCCTGACAGAGCCTTTATAAAAGTCTGCTGGGTCAACATGAAACTGTGCATTACTTCCTCTAAGATTATTATCTCTTTTTATTCTCATTGTAACTGTATCGCTAGCAGTAGTTGTAGTTAAATCTCCAGCAACTCTAGTGCCATCTGTTGGGTTACTTTGGTGAAAGTAGTTGTAATGATTTCCTGGTGGACTATGAAACTGTTGTGATGTAGATGTAATAGAATGCGCATTATCTAATAGCTTTCCTGTTAACACAGACTCTTTTACAACTTCACCTACCTTTCCTAAGTATTCCATATCTAATGAGTAATTAAATCCACCCATTGAATACCTTGCAATATCTACTGAGCTATCAGTTAAGTAAACATATCCGTCAAAAGTAGAATCTCCATCGTATCTAAAAGGAACATATACTCCAGCTTGTGCCATAGAAACTAATTCATCTCTAATATATTTGACTGTGTCTAAATCTGTTTCAGCAATCTTTCCTTGTATTCTTAATTGCCTATCTCCACCACCACCAGAAAAATCTAATGATGCAGGAGAAGTGATATCTAATCTACCTATGTGAACTTGATGTGCCACTAATTTCTCCTAAGACCTGTACCAGATGAACCCTCTTTATCTAACTTCTTTAGTGCTTTACTAATTTGAACCGCCGCCTTTCTTGCAGATATTGGGTCTGAAGGAACTCCAGTAACATTTACATTTAAGTTATTTACTACTGTACCAGATTTTCCAGTACCTAAAGGTTTTACCATAAATCCATTTCCAGGAATAAACTTCACTTCTTCTGGTCCATACTCACCAACAAGAGCACGAGTCATTGGGTCTCCACGACCACCATATTTATATTTCTTAACCCTTCCACCCATACCATAATCAGGTAGAACAAATGGTTCTGTGGGCATAAGTGAATTGAAATAGTCTCTAAAGTTTGTATGAAAATTTTGGAAAGTTCCAGAGTCAAAAGTACCTGCTGTAGTTGATTTACCTGATTGGTCACTTAAGGCATTCATGAAAGTATTGTATTCTCCTGAACCCATAAAGTTAGTTAAGGTAGCCATGTATATACCCATTTCCATAACACCACCTTTGAGTTGTCCAAGAGTCTCAGCTAGTGCTTCTTTAATTTGTGGGGTAGTTGAAAGAACGGTTGTTAATAATGTGTTTTGTGCTGCTATAACTTCATTTACAGCACCAGATATACCACCATACATAGTTTCAATATTGGATAGATTATTTAAAAACTCTCCGTCGTAAGCTATTTCTTGATTAAGAGTAGCTAGTGCCTCATTGTATTTAAGTTGTGCATCTACTGTTCTTTCTTTTGCGGAAGCCATATTATCTTCTGATATTTTCAAGTTGCTATCAAGTAATAGTTTTTCATTTTCTAAGTCTATTACTTTCTGTCTTGCGCTAATCAAGGCATCATCTGTTTCTAAAGCTTCTTCTCTTGCTTTAGTTAAATCTCTTTCGGTAGCAGTCAATTCTAAAATTGCTAATTTTCTTTCATCTTCTGTTATGTCTTCACCTTTCAAAGCTGCTAATCTTTCTTCCGCCGCTTGAAGCTCGAGATTACTGATAACTCCTTTAGCACCCATAGCACGTAAGTCTTGTATATTTTCTTCGGCTCTCTGTATTTCTAGTAGTTCTTGAGCAGATTTATTACCACCTGCTTTCTTGATTTTATCTTCTAAAGATATTTTTTTTCTAAGTAAACTAATTTCTTCATCAAGAGTTATAACACCTTTTCTACCTGTTATTTCGAGTTCTGCTACTTCTTTTAGACCTTTAAGATATCTGTCGTTGAAAGAAGCAGCATCTCTACGAGCAGAATTTAAGGCTATTTGTGTTTGTAGCTCCGCTCTTTGCGCTTGTATTACACCTCTTTGTGCATCTTTGAAATCTGTATAAATTCTTAAGTCATCTCTATATCCACTAAATAATCCCATTAATGCATTAGATGATTCTTTAGCTAGCATTGATTGTCTATCGTGAATACCTAGAATTATTCCATCAATTAAAGCATGTCCAATATTTTTTCTTGTCCATTCAGATGGAGATTTGATTCCATATTTATATAGTATCTCCTGTATTGCATCGTCTATAACGCCTGTAAATGTTTGAGTTAATTCAGGTGCTTTATCCTTAACACCTTTTACTATTCCATCTCCTAAGTCTTCACCAGCTTCTTCAAATTCATTTTTATTATCTTTAATCATCTTGGCAGCTTGTTGAGCAAGTTCAGGTCCCACAACTTTAGATAGTTGCTCTTCTAATGAACCTGCCATCATAGGTGCTGCTAAAAAGTCATTAAGAACATTCATTGCTTCAGGTCCTACTGATGCTAATTGTCTAGCTACTAATGGAGAGACTTCTGATAGTTCTAGTATTCCTTTTTCAAACTGTTCTTGTATCTTAAGATTTTCTACTAAGTTTTTAGAAAATTCAATAGCAGTAATTCTTGCTGCTTCTGGTAATTGTTGCATTCCGTTTATTGCATTTTCTAATGACTGAGATAGAGACTCGTCAATTGCCTCTGAAAGTGATTGAATAGCTATTTCTGAATTCATAAATTCTTCATTCATGTCTCCCATAACTTCCTCGACAGTTCCAGTTTCTTCGGCAAGATTTCTCATAACTAAAGCCTGTGCTCTTTCAAAATTTTGTGCATTTGTTGCATCGATTTTTTGTGCTTCTGTAATAGCACCCCTAGTTATTAATAGTTCTTGAACATCGTTTAAAAATTTAGCTTTGCCTTGAAGTAGTATCGCTGAATCTTTTATGATGTCACTATCTGCTAAATTCATAATTTTATCGTCTAGGACTATATCAAAAACATCTTTATAAAGTCGGAGAATACTATTTACTTCATCTATTTGACCAGCGTCTATGTCTATATCTCCAGTGAGGAATGGTACTGTAGCTCCTGATTGCATTGCTTTAAGTAACCCAAATGATTCCTCAATATTAGTAAGTGCTCTATTGATTTCTTCATCTCCAAAGTCTGTGCTCAGTACAGATTCAATTAAATCACCAACAGTGGTTTTTTTACCTGATGCAACATCTGTGACTAATTCACTTAAGCCTCCAAAGATTTGCTTTTCTAATTCATCTTTGTCTAAACCAAAATCATCTGCAACATTTTCAAGTCTATTCTCTAAACCTTTACCACCTTTCTGACCAAATACTAAAGTTTCTAAATTAGCACCAGCAGACAATTTGAAAGCAGCTTGCATACCTCTTACAGATTTACTTAATGATTCTATTTTTTCTTCTACTGCTTCGATAGTCTTTGCATCTGCTCCATCACCAATCAAATTTTCTCTAAGATTACCCAATGCTTCTAGTTGTGTTCTTGACTTTTCTAACTCTATAAAACTTTCTGTTAATGAATTCATATTATTTGCAAACTCATCCATGCTTCTTCTTCTAGCACCAATTCTTTCTATAGCACTGAATATTAATTGAAATGCTCCCATAAATACTAAAGCTTTTCCTATTGCGAGACCTACACCTTTTATTGCTACACCTACTGCCCTAGCAGCTTGTGCAAGACCCATCATTCCACCTCTAAGCTGATTTGTTAATAGAATTGTTTGACCAGAAGTTGCATTGTAATTTTTAATAGCGTTAGTAATATTTTCTAAAAATTTTCCAGAATCTCTAAAAGCTAAGTTCTGTCTTAAAAATTGTATTCTGTTTGTTCCAGCACTTTTAGCAAGTTTTTTTAAAGCTTCATTAGTTTGTAAAAATGACTGACTTAATCTTGTAGATTGTACAGTAACGGTTTCTTTTAGTAATCCTTCACCAGCTTGACCTATAGCAAAAGGGCCTCTAGTAATAGGAACTTGTATATCTTGCTGACCAGCAAAACCAGTTTTAATACCACCCATAGGATTGAACATCAACCCTCCCATTCCTTTACTTTGTGATTGGAAAAGCATTGCATTTTGTGCGTCAGTAAGTCCAGTTACACCAGAACGAGCCATATTTGTTGCAGCGGCATATTCTAAAGTACCAGCAGTCATAGCTTTGAAAGCAGTAACTACACCATAAACAGTTGCTCCCAACGCAGTAAGTGGTATTCCTATATTACGCAAACCTTTAACTCTTTTGTCAAAGTTAGTGACAGATGTTAAAACATTAGCCAAAGCTTGAACAACATTATTTATAGAAGGTAAGAATTTTTCACCAAAAGTTATACCTGCTTCGTTTACTATGTTTCTTAAAACTTTTACCTGAGAAGCTACAGTTTCATATCTTCTTTCTGCTTCAGTAAGTAAAGCAGTATTTTCTGCAAACTCTGTATTAGCCATACCTAATGCTTCAGTAAGTAATCCCATACCTCCGTCACCTTCAGCACGACTTAATGCCATGATTGCTCTTCTAGTACGTATTTGTCCTAGACCTATTTGTTCTAGTATTGCTATAGCATCTCCGCCTGATTTCTCTATGTCACCCAAACCTTCAATAAATTTAGTTAATCCTAAAGCTGGGTCTATAGCAGATAATTCTTGAAATGCCTCAGATGTCATTCCAGCTGTAGCTGCTACCGTTTCTAAATCTGCTCCTCCAATACTTACAAGTCTATCCACTACTTGAGTAAGTCTAATAATAGCTGTGGCACCAGCTTGTGCTGGCTGACCAACAGCTCTTAATGCAGTAGCAAATGCTAATGCGTCAGTTGCAGCATTGTTGAATTCTGTAGCAGTACCAGCAGTAGCAGTAGCAATCTGAGTAGCGGCAGTAATAATTTCAGATTCAGTAGTAGCAAAGTTATTACCTAACTTGACAATTACAGATGCTAAGTTGTCTATATCTCCAGAAGCTAAACCAGTAATCTTTTGTAATCTTGCTAATGATAAAGCAGCTTGTTCTGCTGATAAGTTTGTAGCTACTGTGAGCTTTTGTATTGTGTCTGTAAACTTTACTATTTCATCTGCGGATATACCTAACTGTCCACCAACGGCAGCTATCTGAGTTAGTTCAGCTATGCTCGCAGGTGTAAATTTTGCTAAGTTTCTTAATTGAAGTGCAATATTCTTGAATTGTTTTTCAGCAGCTGCACCTTCTGCTGATACATCTAACGTTTTCTTTACAGCAGCAAATTGTTCTTCAAACCTTACTGCGGCAGCACCACCAAAAGCAAAGGCTCCAGCTAAAGCAGCACCTAAAGGTAGTATTGCAGTTGCTGTGGCAAGTTGAACTCCTTTCTGTGCTTCCTTTATTCTGTTGGTCATCATTTGCATGTTTCGACCAACTTCACGTACAGCACCGTTCATAGCTCCTTTGTCGAAGCCAGCCCTTAGCTTGATGTCTATTATACCTGCTGTATTAGCCATAATTACCTTTGATTCATGTCATTCATAAATTGTTCTAATGACATTGTAGTACGAGGTCTATTTCTTCCTCGTCTTCTGTCTAGTTCCTTCTTCCACCAACCTTTTTGAGGTTGTGAAGTATCTTCAGGAGTTGTATACTCTTCTCCATTTACAGCAGCATTATAAATAGGTTGATAAAATTGAGACTTATCTACAGGTAAGTACGAAAGATATACCATAAATATTCTCCAATTTAGAGACGCTGGGTTATCAATATTATAGAATCTTTTAAAATCCGCTACTATTGGTGACCATCTATAAAATATGTCTCTAAAGGAGAAACTTATTTTGGGCTATCATCACCTTCTTCATTTGCAGATTCTAATTCTTCATCACTACTAATACCATATTTTTCTAGTAGCCATGTAAGAAGTTCTTCTAATTGAGGCCATGTCGCCCCATTCGTAATCAACTCTTCTAGTACATCTTTTCCTAAAAGAGCATCCAACCATTCAGGAATTACAGATGTTGGCACTACGCCTGTTTCATCCATAAATCTCATTTGAGTTAAAATAACTCTAGCTGGTATCTGTGCAGGTAAAGAGTATGCTTTACCCCTCATTGTAAATTCTAATTTCTCATCACTATTTGTTACAAGTGCGTCGAAATCTTTATAATTGTCAGCCACGCCGACCTCCATTCTTATCCATAATTATTATTTTTAGTTAATGTCAAATACGTCGCTATCGTTTGTATTATCAACAATTCTGAACAAGTCTAAGAATTGATTTGTTGATTGTACAGACTTTGGCTTAAGTACTTTAAATTCAGTTGCAACTACAACCTTCTGTGGGGCTTTTTGATGAGCCATAGAGAAAGCTCCAACGTTAATAGCACGTGGAATTTCTACATGTCTATCAGCACCAGCAGGACCGTCAACAATTAACAATAATGATTTCTCATCAAAGTCATCTGTTGAAGGTGGTTTTAAGCTGTCATAACCTGATGCATAATCAGCATCATCTTCTGTGAAAGTACCACCACCAAGAGCAATTTGAAGGTTGCTCATAGATGCTTGTGCTAATTCACCAGTTAATCTAACTTCTTGTGCAGTCTTAAATGTTGCAATTGGGTCAATTTCTTCAGCGACCATAATATCTTCAAATGTTTTATCCATTTCAAGAGTCCAGCCGTCTTCAGAATATCCAACGTCAACCCAGTCAGAAGCTGGGTCAGCCCATGCTCCTGAGTTATCAGCTGGGAAAGCTATATAGTCCCCAGATGCGTTACCGTCATTGGATATTGCTGCAACGTAAAGTACACCAGTACCAACAATAACTTCAGATATTGTACCATTTGTGCTTGGCATAATTTATCTCCTGTTATTCTTCTTCGCTTATACTGTCTTGCAAGACACTCTCGGCTTCGAGAGAATCCTCAACGTCGACTTCCCACTGAGCATCTTCAGGTTCATTGTCTTCCACTGAAGACTCTGAATCTACTAAAATGAGTAAGGGATAAGCATCTCCTTTGAGATACCATTGTTTATCCTTTAATCTATTCCAGTCGGATTCTCCAATCTCCTTCGCATCAATTTGATTAAACATAATACCAGTAACTACATCTCTCGCTTGATTGCGAGAAAATAGTGGATTAAGTTTTACCAAAACTTTCTTTTCATTCTTTGCCATATCTATTCCTATACACCTCTATACGTCATAGCTAAAGCAATTGAGTACCTGCCAAGACCAGTTGAAACTTCTTCAATTCTTGTAGGGAATTGAACTATCTCAAAACTATATATCTTAGCTCTAGTAGTACTATCGCTTGTAGTTATATACCCATTAGCATAGTTGAAAGCAGACTCAATAACGGCATTTGCTAAAGACATAGCTGTGCTGTAATCTGCAAAAGGTTTGTCATTTCCAGAACCACCCCATCTACCTGCGTAACATTCCATAGGAATCAAAGCATTTTGTATATGAACGTCGCTTCTTGGATTTACTAATGCACCGCCTGCCCTGAATAACGTTAGAAAAGGCAAGCTTGACCCTCTAGGTAATCTCGTAGCTACATTAGTACCACATATGTCTGTAATCTTAGTTTGTTCTAAAGCCCATTGCCTTGCGATAATTTCCGCATCAGGTGGTGCTGGTTGGTTTTGGTCTCTTGTATTTGGCATAAGTTTATACTAGTTGAATAAATCTAGAGTTATTGTATTAAGAGTCTCCATCGTCGAATAGGTCTGGGTCATCAAAAGTATCATCCTTGAATCGAATGTTTCCTGTAGGGAACTTAACATCTAGGAATTGTCTCAAAACATTCAAGTCTCTACCATTTAGACCTAGTTTTTTAGGAAGTGTATCTCTTTGCATATACTGATAAAACGCTTCTTTTATTTCAGGTCTTGAAGAAGCTTTAAGTAATATATCTCTTTTTGAGTTATTGATGTCTCTAGATTGTTCTATTCTCTTAAGCTCTGATTCAACATATGCTATTTGTTTGCTTAAGCTACCTTTGTTAAGTTGGAATTTATTTACATCAGCTCTTGCTTTAGTTGCTATATCTTTGTCACTACCAATTATGTTTACATTGTTAGTTTCAAAGTTATAATTTCCTGCACCAGACTTACCATAAGAAGCCATAGTTGTTCCTCTTGGAATTCTATTTCTCTTCTTTTCAAAAACCTTTGGTGTAGGAAGTGGATTACCTTCAGTATTAATAATATTATCTCTTACAAAAATACTTGTTTGTGCTTTACCTTTTCTTGCTAGCTTTGCTGCTGCTTGTGCAGAATCTATTTGTCCTGAGTTTAATTGGGTAATAACATCTTTCATATTAGATGGGACTACAACATCTTCTAAATCACTATCTAGCAAAAACATACCTATACCTCTTGCAGTTATAGATGCGTCTAGTAAAGCTTTGTCCCTATCAGCTTGCCCTTCAAAATTAACTGTAATTTTATCAACGCCAGTTCTACCATCTTCTACAATCTTTCTACCTCTTTTACCTTGTGTGTAGTTAAATGGATAAGGACCTGTTTGTTTAATTACAGCTTCAATATTTTTTAAAGCTTGGTCAGTTGATTCTTTTATTACTTGTACTGCTTGGGGTGTAATTAATATTCCACCTATCTGAGCCTCTCCTTCCAAGTCTTTTATAATTTTATTTGCCAATCTATCAGTAAAGTCGTTTATCTCTTTATTACTGAAACCCATATTGGAAGATAGAGTTCTTCTTAGTTCATCTTTAATTTCATTTGTAAATTGTTCTGCTTGCAGCTGTCTATTAGTAATAGACCTAAGATTAACTGTTAAGAATTCAGGGTCACCAGGTTTAATATCTTTACCGAATTTTTGGCGTAACATATCCATATCTTTTAATATGTCTAAGTCTTCTGCTACACCAGTTTGACTCATATCAAAAGAGTCATAACTAGTAACATTTTTTCTTGTATATCTATTTATACTGTTACCAACTAAGAATGCTTTACCATCTGCATCTTGTGGAAATTCATCTGTTTCAAATCTATATCTGGTGATTTTTTGACCAACTACTTTTCCACCCTCATCTAGTACTTCTTCTACGTCAAATATTCTTGTGTCAAGATTTACATCTGGCTTGAACTCCATTCCAACAAATATTTCATTACCTCTTTGCGTACTAGGAATGCCTTGTTTATATATACCTTCCTCTTTCATGAATCTATTTATCTGTCTGTCGTAGTTCATAACGTCATCATCAATAACTCTTTCAAAACCTCTTCTGCCACCAAATGATGTTTTATTTATTCTCCTCATTACATCAGCACCACCAAATATTGTGTCGTCTAGAGTTTCAGAAAGTAAATCTAAAGTTGTAGATTCATAAGCGCTCCTAAGTACTTTATTTTTGTTTAAAAGAACTTGACCATTTCTTACAACAGGATTGTTATTTTGTTTTACAGACTTTTCATATATTTCATCGAGTATTTTTTTCTGCTTAGCATTTGGTGCAGACATTCCTCTAGTCTTAATGAATACATCCATATTAGAAGTAGAACCAGGTATTTTTAAATTAGACATACCACCAACAACATGTCCAGCTATATTTCTACCAGAGCTAACTCCCAAGCCAAATTTTGTTGCAGCACCCACAGCACTTCTATACATGAATAAAGATGGAGTATAAACAAAAGCATCTGTTCTATTTGTTAGTACTTTATTTTTGTCAGTAGCTGGTCCACCATATTCTATTTGATAAGCGTCTCTTATAGCATTTGCTTTTTTATCTTTTTTTGTTTTACCACCAAATCCGACTGCATAAACAACTGTAGCTTTAGTGTCACTGTAATCAGGGTCCATAGCATGAATAGCTGACTGTATTTGTCTTCTGTTTGATACATAGTTATGTCTTTGAGGATTGTCTGAAAAATTTTGCTCTAAATAGTTTTCTCTATTAATCAAAGATTCATTTAACATTTGAATTTGTTGTTTTTGATATTTAAGATTTCCAACTTTACTAGGAATGCTTTTCTGTACAGTTTCTACCCTTGGAACTCTTTTCTTTCTTGTTTCAACTCTTTTTAATGTTCCTTGCTGAATAGAAGCCAACTCAGGTGGAACATATCCAAGTTTTCTTATTTGATTCCTGATTTCTTTGTCAATAGATGGGTCGGTAGTAATTTCTGTAACTGTTTTCGCTTCTACATCATATTGCTGAACTTTATCATAAACAAGTTTGTCTTGAGAAATAGAACGTGGATTATTTTTATCATATATGTTTAAGCTTCTATTAGAAATTGTTTTATAACTTTTACCTTGATTAGCTATTTCATTATCGTCACCATGAATATATCTAAGAACACCAGTCATCTTACCTATTTCATTTACTGCTTGGTCTCCTAGCCTCATTCTTATTTCTTGTATTTTTGTAGCAACAATCATTTTCATATTGTCTGAAGTAGTAGCACCTTCTATATTCTCTCCATACCTATCAGCAGTAGCAAGTATGTTTGCTGCAAATTCTGCGATTACCTCAGATTCAGATGTATTAATAGGACTTCCAAATCCATAGACAACTCCTTCTGATATGTCTTTTATAAAATCATCATTTCTCAATTCTTGTAAGTAATCTAAGGAATCTCTTTTACCTTCTCTTGAAAAAGCATTGCTCTTTATATCATTACCCAAACCCCTGGAATTGGTAACATATAATGATTCGTTTATTCTTCCATTTCTAAAAGAATTAATAGGAGAATTGATTGTCATTCTATCTAATCCATAACCACCACGAACTGCGTTTTGACCCATAATATCTACAATATCTTTTCTAGACATTAAAGACTCTATTGTTTCGTCAGGCATTGTCTGAAGTGAAAATGAAGAGAGCACGCCATCTTTTTCGTCTCCCAGTTCCATTTGTCCTCTTTGTCTATTATATTTGTTAACAGCATATGGGTCTGGTGCGTTAGCTATAGCTATTGCTTGCATAGCTAATTGTATTTTTCTAAAATCTATTCCAACTTGAGATGTTGGATTTTGTACATATTTGTCTATCTTTTTAGCGTCTAATCTAAAATCTCCATAAAGCATTCCTTTTACTTTAGTATCGAAAGCTCTTAAAGCTCTAGCAGATGTTCTACCACCAACTACTCTTAAATATCTTCCTATTAAACCAGTACCAGTTGGGAGAAATGAATTCATAGCCATACCAGCTCCTCTTGCAGCAACTTTATATAAACCTCTTCTTGCTAGTGACCTTGAAGTTCCTACTTGTTTATTTGTCAAGGAACGCATTGTGTTTCTTGCATCTAATGAATCATAGAGCTTACTTCTAACTCCACCAGTCTTAGCACCAGTAAGAGCGGAAAAAGTTCCTAAGTTATAAGCAAACCTATAGCCTTTTTCTTGAAATGAAGGTGTGTCTCTTAAAGACTTGTACATTGTGCCTCTAGCACGAAAGACACTTGAAGTATCAGATGACTGGCTTTTGAAAATAGCCATTGTTATTCTCTATATAATAAACTCAAACTCTTGTAGTAAATACCACCATCCATTTTCCTACCTTCTGAAATAGAGTTTATTTCAAAGTATTTACCTGAAGATGGTTCGTAAATTCTATCTGAGGCTTTAACATCCGCATTATCTGGTAAAACAAGATTATAATTTTTTACTACCGTATTTCTTCCATCTCTATCTTCTGATTCGCTTATGAGAGTTAATCTAGCTTTTGAAGAAGATTGGTCCGCCCATGTTTCACTTTCTATACCTCTTTCATCTACAGAACTACCTGAAGTACGTTGTATAGTGACTGTGTCTATTAATAACCTACGAGGAAAGCGAGCTGGCATTATACAAAGAACTGCCTTCTAAATGGCGCTAACAATGTTAAGTCACTAGCTGTTAATACTGTTGCAGCATTTAGTGATAAACCACCTGGATAACTTATTGAGTAATCTCCTACTCTCTGGCTATCAGATAGAACAAAGTTTGAAACATCTGATGAAGTCTGTCCTTTTATTTCAGCAGCTTCTTGCTGTGATGCAATAATTAATGTTGACTCGAGTATTCTTGCTGCTGACCTTTCAGTTACTGATTTAAATTGTATTGGTAACTCTGGATTACTACCAGAACCTCTTGCGTAATATCCTGCATTGTAAGTTACAGTTATATTCAAAGGTCTTGCATAAGACCATCTTGTTCCAATACGAGTAATTCTTCCATTGGAATATTTAACAAAATCTTTAGAGTTACCTTCTTCTAGTGTTGTGTCGTCTTCTACTATTGAAGTAATTGAATTAATAGGAAGGTGTGTTAAAAATATATCTTTTGTTTGGTCACCTGTAAAAGTTTCAGTATGTGATGCTTGTTCAACATCATATCCTACATACTCTTTTATAGCAGCTTCTACAAGTGGAATAATGTTATCTGTAAGATGTGATTCTAAATCTGAAGATAATGCAAATTGAACATACTGTTCTACATTTGCAGCTGTACAGAAAGCCATGAGTTAGACCTCCTGTGTTACTTGTCTTCTGATTTAGATTCTTCTACTTTGACAGATTTATTTTCTACTGGCTTTTGTGCTTTTGCTTTTGCTGGAGCAGCTTTCTTAGCAGGAGCTTTCTTTTCTTCTAAAGCACCTTGCTCTTTTAACCACTCAGTTGGGTATTCTTTACCAGCTTTAGCAATTAAATCTGCTTGAGCAAATGGTAAATCAGCAGGGGCACCTTTCCAGATTTTTCCGTCAGGTAGTCTATAAACGTTCTCTTCTAATACTGTGTACATAATAATCTATCCTACCTTACTTTCTTGGCTTCTTTGGTTTTTTACTCTTCTTCGGCTTCTTGTGGTAAGGCATTTTTCTCCTGTGTTAATTCAGGCTCCACTTTCCTGAAACTGTCAATAATCTCTTGAGACTTATCAAAGAACTCTTTATCTCTTTGTATCATCCCAAAAGGATTTAATCTTGTTCTTGGGTTTTGTTCCATCTTTTACTCCTTAATGTTTTTGGGGGCAGTACGAACCACCCCCAAAAAACAAATACTAATTACATATTTGTAATTGAGCAGAATGCGGTTGGTCTGTAAATTGCAAAACCTAAACGCATTGTCAATCTAATTGCCAATTGATTCTTCGCAAAGAAATCTGAATGGCTATCAGAAACAGCAAGGTCAACGCCTTCTCTCATAATTACTTGAGCTGCGTCTCCACCGCCGAATTTACCTACTAATACTGTTCCAGCAGCAATAACTGTTGAAGGAACAACATTAAGTCCCCATAGTTTTGGAGAAGGTGCATCACCGAATCCACCAGCAACAACAAATAATGGGTTCTTAGAACCGCTTGTTGTTATATCAGTAACTGATGTAACTAGGTCATACCAGTCTGATGGGTGCATTACGATTGCATCTGGTTCAACAAATGCATCTTTTCTGATTTCGGTAATAGCTTGGTAAATTTGACCTAACTTTCCAAGTTCCCCACCATATGGGTCACCTGTATAGTCAAATGTGTTAATTCCTGATTTTTGTAACACACCTGTCAAGTTAGGAGCTGAACCGCTACCATTGATTAATTGGTTGTCAAGATTCAATTTCATCATTGTTGATAATCTTGAATTGACATATCCTTGAATTCCAGCAACATCAGCTAACAATTCGTCAGTTACAGGTAAGAATGTAGCCATCTTTCTGATGGATTCTGTTCTTTCTGTAAATGCTAAAGCACCTTCATTAGATGTACTAATGTCAGCAGCTTCAGCAACTGCACCAGCATTGTTGGTGAATGTTGTTTCTTCTAAATACACATATGCATTTTGGTTAGTTTGAATTTGGTCAAACAATCCAATAACGCTATCTGGATTACGAAGAGCTGTCTCCAAGATTCCTGGAGCTCTAAGGCTCTCAGGAGCATATCCTGTTGTATTCAAAGTTGTTTTGAATTCAACATTGGAATCTACACCTTTTACGCCATTGTCATTGTATGCTTTATAAGCATCAGTTCCAACAAACAATTCACCGATGGATTTTACTCCAGCTTTTTGAACGTCTGCATTTGGAATAGCGTTAACAGGTGTATCATTGATTTCCATTGCTTTTTCGTTTTGAGCTTTTGCTTCTTCAATTTTTAAATCATCAACAAGTCCAGCTAGTTCAGTGTTGAGACCTTTGATTTTTTCTTTGGCCTCAGCAGAGTACTTGCCGTCTTCTTGTGAATCAAAAGCAGCTTTAAGCTCTTCACGAGATTTAGCAATTTGTTCTTTGAGTTCTTTTGGTCTACTCATTTTTTAACTTAATCTCCTGTTATATATTTTGATTATTCTTCGATTAAGTCGGCTTCCAAAGATTCTGCAATTAATGCTTGACCTTCAGCCCATAGTGCATCTGATTCTTCATCAATAATCTCTTCTTCAGTATCAGCAGAGACTTCTTCTTCGGTTTCAGCTGTAGCAGGAGCTAACTCCTCTTCAACCTCTTCCTCAGTTTCTTCCTCTTCAATTACTTCAGGTTCGATTACTTCGACTTCATCAACAGGTTCTTCTGTCACTTCAGTCTCGACTTCTTCTACATCAGAAGCTTCTTCCTCAGCAGATTCCTCTACTTCGGTTTCTAGTTCTTCTACAGCAGCAGAATCAGCAGCACCGAATTCAGTTATGAATTCATCGACTTCAGACCAGGCATCTTGTAAATCTTCCTGTACCGCTCTAAGAGCGTCAGTAGCTTTCATACCTAGTTTCCTTCCATCCTTAGCACGTAACATCGCAATGGCGGTAGCTCGTGCCATCAAGTCGTTAAATGCAGCAAGCACATCTTTGACTTGTTGTGAAAAAGAAACATTATCTTGCGTTTCTTCTTCAACACTTTCACTTACTTTGTAATAAGACTTACCTTCAGATTCAACAATTGTTATTGTCTTTCCTTCAGCTTCTGCTTCAGCTAATGCTTTTGCAGGGTCTTCATACACTTGTTCTAATACTTTTTCTGGCTTAGGTTCTACAAGATTATCTTTAGCCACTTTCATTTTTTCAGCTATTTCTCTGAGCATATCTACCCACCATTGTGGTAAGTCTGCATCTTCGTCTTTAGGAATAGCAGCAAGAATTTCTTTCATTTCTTGTGTGATATTTCCTAATGCTTCCATAGCAGCGTGTTGCTCTGTATGAGTTTTAGCTTCTTTCATGTCGTCAGCATCATCATCACCGTTTATAGCATCTTCATATTCTTCATGTGTTTTACATGGCATATAGATAGTTTTTCCATCTTCATCATGAGAATGTATACCATCGCAACCCATTTCTTTAGCTCTTTCCATAGCTTCACCTGGATTGTCAAACATATCTTTACCTACAGATGCCTTACCTTCTTTTGCAATTTCTTTTAATAACTCGTTATTAGATTTAATTGATAATGTATAAGTATCTTGATTAGCACCAACTAGTACTGGAGATACTTCAAATACAGTTAAATCTTTTAAATATCTTGCATCAACTTCTTCATTTGATTTCATATCTTTATGCTTACCAAACTCAGAATCATTGACTCTATATCCGAATGACCATTGTTGAAGGTCACCCATGTTCTTTACTAACTTGTAGGCTTCTTGTCCTGAATCTGTGTCCATGAAAAACTCACCAACAAATGTAGCTTTGTCACCATCTTCTCTAATGTAACCTTTTCCAATTGGCATATCCCATTTATGAGCCCATACCATAGGTACATCACCAGACTTGAAACCTGATTTTATTGAACCTGGGAGAACAATGTCTCCATCGGAATCTAGATTATTGAAAACAGAAAAGACAGCAGAGACTTTACCTTCGGAGTCTTCATCAAATTTAAAGTCTATATTCTTTACTTCTCTTTCTTGCATGCAAATGCTCCTCTGTAATTACAGTTATATAAGATTATTTTAAACAGAGGTGTTTGAATTTAGTGTCTTTTCTTTTGTTATATCTTTAATTACAGTTAGCTTTGATATTGGCATGGTTACACTTCTATCTGTTTTTTTGTGTTTACCATTTTCTAATATTGCCCAAACCTGCATTGTAGCTTCTTTACCATCGACTGATATTACTACACCATGTACTGTTGAAGGTGGGTCGGGGTCCTTATTTATTGACCAACTGACAGATTGACCAACTCTAACGCTTGATGCTTTCTCCCCACTTTTTTTAGATGAGAGAGGGTGTGAAGAAGGCAGCAAGTCGGTATCGTATGGTTTTCTCTTAAACTTACCAGTTCTCAATGCATGAAGGAACCCGTTTACACGTGCTATTCCCCATTGGTCAGCAGATGTTACATTACCTCTTACTGAGCCAGGGTTAGTACGATAAGCACCTACACCTCTATTGAACACAGAAACTAAAGTTCTAAGATTTGTTTTATACTTAGGACTTCCATCGTTATGTTCTTTAACCTTGTTAGTAAGTATCTTTCTGACATTAGCAGAAACCTTTGATGCAAATGCTTCATCAAGTATTTCATTTGCAACTTCTAAACTTTTCTTTCTTCTTCTACGAACTAATTCTTTTCTTTCATTAATTATTTTTTTCATAGCAGGAACGCCAATATTAGAAACACCACCCCATTTAATGTTTGCTATTGTTCCATTAAGTCTTGTATTACCTTGATGTCTTCCCATGTATCGTTCTCTTCTACGAACCCAGCTAAGAACTGCTTCACTTCTATCGCCAGCTTTATATTTAGCCCAGTTTCTGTAAGCATCATTACCTGTAAAAGATGTTGGAGGATTACCACCGTTACCAGCTAATCTCCAAATCTCAGGCCAGTTCTCTTTTAAATCTTTTGCATAAGCAAATGGAAACTCTTTGTATTTAGAATTAGATATTCTTACTGCTCTATCATCTCCAGGGCTAGGAAAGTTTGTTCTATCTTTTTTTGGTTTTTCTTTCTTCTCACTACGCCATGAATCAGAATCAATCTCTTCCAATGCTTCAGCTTCTTCTGTAGAAACTTTTATTTCTTCCATTTCTGCTAAAGCTTTTTTCATACTTGCTAAAAACTTTTCAGCTTCAGCTCTTGTTTTAAAACATTTAATTACTTCATTGTCATAATGACTCACTACACAAAATGCACCGTTAGGCATTTCAGCAATATATTTATCTTCTGATATTCTTTGTGGTGATTCAACAACGTCTTGTCTTGTAGACTCTGGTGGCAATGCAACAGAACCTAGTAAAGCTTTTCCTTCATCTGGAGAAAATCTATCTCTTTCTAATAATGGTTGTCCATCTTCAGTAATCTGTACTGTATTAAGAGGTCTTAAATAAATATCATGTCTGTCGTCTGCTTCAAGTCCTACAACTTTTCTAGCTTCACCAATAGTTATCCAGCCACCTTGAACACCAGTGTTTACTCTCTTGTAAAGTTCATCCATATCTTCTGATAATGCTCTTACTTTTGTGTAATCAAATTCGCAAACACCACCATCAGTTATTCCATAATCTGGTTCTAATAGTTGATGAGTTAATTCTGAAGAAACCATTTTCCATAAAGGTATGAGTTTTTGTTCTGTAAAGAACTCTCTTAATTCTCTTGTATTGTTATAAGTTGCTGAATCTAAACCAGCACCAAGACCAGCAAGAATTGCAGGAACACCCAACACAGCAGATATTCTTTCTTCTGGTAATCTTCTTAATTCTTGTAGTTTCATTTGGTCAGGTGAGAAAGAAACAATATCTACATTCATAGAACCAGACAAAACCATTGGAGCACCTCTATTAGCACCACCAAATTTTTGCTTATAAGATTCTGATATAGCTTCGGCTTCTTCTCTTGTTGGACCTCCAAGAGAATCGTTACGTGGAGAAAGAACAACACCTGGTACAGCCATATTGTGCAATAAGGCAGCTGACCATTGTCCTGCTGATTCATCACCTAGTATTTCTCTCAACACACCTTTAAGGGGAGCATGTCCTCTTCGATGGTCGTTAGGGTCTATTCCTTGTCGGATATGTACTATGTCATCTACTGGAATCTTTAAATTTTCTCCACCTTTACCATTCTGATAATATTCATAATGTGTAATTAGTTCGTTTTCGTTTCCCCTTACCTCAACTAAGTTAGGCATAATAGGAACAAGTTGTACTACTTTACCACTTGAGTTTCTGTTTTTATAAAGAAAAGCATCTCCGATTGTATTTATTGCTAAAACTATATAGTGAGATAAAAGACCAGCAGACATAAAAGGATTAGGTCTCTTGTATAAATTAGTTATAGGATGATTTGTCTGTACATCTCTATTACCAAAACTATCTGTCTTAACAACTTGCAATGTTGGTTCTGAAAATGCTGTAGATAAAACATTTAAACAAGCAATAACTGCGGAGTTAGCAGAGCCATCGCCTATTTCTCTTAGCTTATCTGATTCCCAGAATCCTGCTGTAGTATTGTATCCATATACAGACAAATCAGTACCATAAGTTTGGTTATAATTCGCTGCAGTTTTGCTTCCGATGTCCCTACCTGTTAAGGCATCGAAGGCTTTTTGAAATCTATTTCTTTCTGCCATTTATTAATACGCTTCCCAGACGCGTTTTTTTTGCATCTCTTGAGCTCCAAGTGCCATAGCGTCTACCATGTCATCATGCGAACCTAGCGGAAATGCAAGGAGCTCACGCTCTAGGTTCGGTAGCCATGGTGCTTCCGCTTTTAAAAGTACATCTCCAGACTCCATCCTAGCCGATAAAGGTAAAGCTTTGGTTATTTTATCCTTATCTGCTTTCATTTCTTGTACCCTATATCCCTCTCTTTGAAGCATTTGAGAAACTGTTTTAGATAAGCCGACATTCTCAATACAAACATGTGACCAGTTATATCTATCGTACATATTTCTTATTTCTGGAAATAAATCAGGTCCTTCTACTTTAATTTGTTTTACATCATTAACAAACAATGTACCATCGTTATGTTTAGCAAAATCTACTAGTGCTGTATGGTCTGAAGAAGTAGCAGTAGTTACAGCAATATCAACTGCACCAAAGTGTTGTAGTTCTAATGGGTCCCATGAACCACCACCACCTACCCATAAACCATCTTCACTTTTTTGAAAATAATTCAACCAATGAGGTTTAAATAGAGACTGACCATCTTCAACAAACTCTGCTAAATACTCTTGCGTATATATAATAGAACCAACTTCTTTCTTGGCAATTTCTAATTCGTCAGGGTCAATAGCTGGGTTGTCTAATGTAGAAAATCTAAATGTTTCCCAATTATCATCATCTTGTGCATTTTGCCATAAATCATAAAACCAATTGTTCATACCCATTGGAGTACTAATAAATAAACCTTTACCTTTTCTTTCTGTAAGTGTTGGTCTTAGAACTTCTCTCCACACTTCTGGTTTTACAAAAGCTGCTTCATCCATAACTAGAAAGTCAAGACCTTCACCTCTTAATCTTTGTGGATTATCAGCAGATTTAGCAGCAATAAAACCACCATTTTCAAAATGAACTTCCATGTTTGCAATAGAAACTTTAGGTCTTATCTTTTCGGGGAACGACATAGCTGCTGCTTCAATAGCTCTCCAACCTACACGAGCAATTGCGAATGTTGGTGCAACCCACCAAGCTCTTTTACCTTCTAAAGCATTTTCCATACACATCTGTACACCAAGACGTGTCTTACCAAATCTTCGACCAGCACAAAGAACTTTCCACCTAGCTTCAGATTCCGCTACAGTTTTCTGTGCTTCATGAAGTGCAGGGAGAACACCCTTGTATTTAACCATTACTCTTCATCGTACTCTTCCCACGTTTCAAGCAACGCAAATACTGTTTCCTCCAATCTGTCTAACTCCATAACTACTAAACCATCAGAAGTTCCATCAGGCATTGCAACAAATACAAATGGTTTGTTACTACCTATTGCTGTATTGTTAGAATCTGATTGTGCTTTAGCATTTTTAAATTTAGTCCATAAGGTCTGAACTTGCTTTCCAGCTTTTACTTCAACTCTTACTTGACCTAACCAACTTTCTTCATGTCCCATCATCGACCTGAACTTAGTATTTGGTATCTTTAATTTTTTACGAGCAAGGTTTTGTTTTCTTCTACCTTTGTTTCTATTACGACGAGCTCTTTGAGCCGCTTCACTTTTAGCTGGGTCATCAGGATTATATCTTTTTTGTCCCATAGCTACATGAAACCCTGGACCTTTCTCTCTAAGTTTTCTTGATTTGTATTCAGAATATGTTTCATCATCTCTCATGTCAAAGCCTGACATATTACCACCTAAACTTTCTTTTCTTTGCTTCACTATATTTCTTATATGAAGTGACTGATAAATCACTTGGGTCTTTTTCCCATTCTACATCAACAGGAGTTTCAAACATAACGTTTCTAGAAATTTGTCTTTGTGTAGGACTAGAACACTTAGGACAATTTATTTGAGGTTCTTCTTTAATTCCATAAGTAACTTCAAAAAGAAATTCGCAAATATCTTTAATACATTTATGTTCATATCTAGGCATAGAGTAATTATAGTAGTAATTTTGAATACGGCTATCCTATGGACAGCCGATGATGGGAGGAGGTCGGTGTGGATGCCGACATCTTTATATTACTTATTCTTAATATACCTTGTGGTATTTGACTGTCTAATAAATTTATTAAGGTAAGCATCGATGTAATCAAAAATATTTATTTCGTTTGGGATTATCATCTGTTGAACTGCTTCGTTCTTTTCAAACATAATTACAAGAGTTTCATTCTTAAGAGTTTCTTTTTTAAATCTGTAACCTGCGTATATAAAATCTTGAATCATGGTTCTATAAATATACCATAGGGGTTTGGTATTTAAATAAGATGGCCGCCTCGCAGGACGGCCTTAATCTTATGACTGAAAAGTATTCTTCCTATGAACAAGTCCATAGACGATTACGATTCTAGTATATCAACTTATGCAGATAGTCTACTTTGTTTTAAAGATTGTAATTCTTCTCCTACATCTTCAAACATCTCTGACCACATTGGTTGCCAGTAACCTACTGGTCTTAATTGGTCAAACTGTCTAGCTACTCTGACACCTTTTTGCATCAGCTTAACTCCAATATTATCCCAAACAGTTTTAGCCTTGTGAAAGTCGAACTTCTTTTCCATTGCAATCATTGTTCTGAAAGAAGCAAGAACAGGAACGAGTACTGCTTGTTGTAGTACGTATTCCATTTCTTTATCATCTTCAATGAATAGTGTTTGGTTTTTATTGTTAGACCATTTGGAAAATATAAATGGAGTATCATCTATAGTTTCGCCTGTAGCCTCACACCACATTGGATAAGAAGTTTCTTGTACATAGTCTTTGAATTTATATATAGCTTTTAGACTAGACTCAAACTTCTTGTATTCTGCTTTAGATTCCTCATAACGTGCAACAATTTTATTTTTGCCACCATAAGCCCATACTTTATTTATAGGTTTAGTTGTTAATTCAGAACCATCTGGGATTAATGAATATACAGTAGAAAGAATATCTCTAACTTTTATAGTACCTTCATCTCCTTGGAAATAGACTATTGAATCTTCATAAGGCGTATTCTTGAAACCTTTTTTAATCCATTCAAATTCTCCCTTATGGTTCAACAATGATTCATCACTGACTTGTAATGAGTTGTTGAGACCAATAGAGATATTTAGTCTTGTGCTTTCATCTGTAACACCAGTCATAATAAACACTCTAACTAGCCTATCTTCTGGAATAGAATTACTATTCTCTCTAATAGCACCATACAAGTGTCCACCATTAACAACACCATCTTTGTTTGATAGCGTAAGTGTTATTGAATTATCTTCTACTACTGCATCAGTAGCAAAGATATGTATGCCAAGTGCTGCAAACATAAATAAGTCTGGCGTCTCTTGCTCATCAGTAAGAGCTGCAACCATTTCTTTATATGATGCTTTGTCAGCTATTGGCTTTCTTGGATTTGGATTATCTGGTAATTCATCAGCTTCAGCTAAATCCTTACATTTGATATATCCATAGTATTCTTTAACATTCTTATCAGTTAAAGAAGTTAGTGTACGAATTGCCTGAATAGGCAGTGTGATTTTTGCATTACGCATTTTATCCTCTTTCTTTTTTGAGATATCCTTTTGATAATCTCTCTTACCACGCAACTTTTGTTGGTGTATAAGAAATATTAGACAATATAAAAATTAAGTCAAGAACCTTATACGAAAATCCAAGCAGGTTTTTCGTTTATGTATTTAAAAATCTTTGCCAACATACGAACATCTTCAATAGCAGAGTGTGCTTTATACTCCTCATCTAACATCCACTTTGCTACATCAACTTGACTATGAGCTTTATCTGGATACATTTGCTTAATCTCCGCTTTAGTATCCCTCCATTTACATAATGGAACTAGAGTTTGATACTTCTCGCAGGTTTGTTCCATAACTTGCTGGTCAAAAACAAAAGCATTATGTGCAACAGCAGTCTTACCTGTAAGAACTTTCTGTATTTCTGGGTAGATATCTTCCCATTTCTGTAAATCATTACGTTTAACAAAGTCATCTTTCTCAAATCCATGGATATCAGTAGCCCAAGGTATGCCTTCTTTAATAAAATCTGTGTGTGGTTCTATGAAATAATGGTACTCTTGGTCACTAGATAAATCTATCATGGCAAATTCAATAGGGTCATACCATAGTTTTGACTTAAAATATCCATTCATTACAGGGGGTGTGTGTAATATATCTGCACCTGTGGTCTCAAAATCTAGTATTACGAACTTATCTTCCATCTGGTCTTAGCCTTTTAATCTTATAGGGTATTTCATACCCCTGTGTTTCTAGGTAGTAGAACATTTCATGTCTTGTAAATGGTCCAAATAGCATTGGGTCATCTCCCTTAGTCAATATTATCTCCCAGTAATAAACAGGAACTTTAAAACTTTTCGCCTTTTTTTCTTCGTTCTCGTCTAATGGCTCTGCGTTCTCGTTCAGATTTACCACCCCATATTCCAAATCGTTCTTTTCTTACTACTGCAAATTCTAGACACTCTTCTCGAACTTTACATTCTTTACAAATTGCCTTTGCAATTACAGTACTACTACCTCTCTCTGGAAAAAACTCATCTTGGTCTGTACCAACACAGTTAGCATCTTTGTACCAATCTGGAATCTGTAGGATATCAGCAAGCGTCGCTATAAAACTCTCCCTTATTGCTGTATATATACTAAAGACATTAACCATCCTTTAATACATTTATAAAGATACACACCATAACCATCCCTAAAGGCTTTATTCTTTTGATATATTTCCATCTTTAGGATAGTAGGAGGTAAAAAAATTTTTTTTCTCGAACATATGTTCTATACGGGGTTTTGTATAGGTGAAATGAGGGTCAAAAACCTGATATGTGTGTGGGCAAGTAAGCTCCTACCCCTTATTCCCCATACTCTATCTGGAACTGTATCTCCTCTTCTTCCCCAGCTACGATATCGAGAGCAGAACGTTTACCCCATTTTTTAGGCATCGACCTCTCGAGCCACCAGGCACTAGCCTGCCATGACCCATTGTCAGCAGCCTTCCTTATATTCCTTATATGAGCACCCTCTGCTTCGGCTCTTGCTCTTTTTATAGCGTCCGAAAACTCCGAATACATATTAACAACCTCAACTTCACCATCCTCTTGTATTGCTGGTAAGGAATCAGATTGACCTGACTCTAGGGCTTTTTGATGCTCTTCACCCTTTTTCATCCAGTCATAGTAGGTAGAAGTAGAGATACCTGCCATAGTGGCAGCGTCTTCTTGGTAGTAGCCGAGCTTAAGCCAGTTACAGATATCCTCAATCAACTGAGGTGTTAATTTAGTAGGTCTTGCCATAAGGGAATTCTACCATGATATAGGTAGAGAGTAGGGGATAGGGGAGTGTAGGTATGACCTATACATCAAAAACTAGAAAAAAATTTACGGGGAGCCAAGTGTATAAAAGGATATATTTTTTTTGATTTTAGACCCCCCTACCCAAGGGTGGCAATGATGATGAAGTATATATATAGAAAGGATACTAATGAGTACAAATGTATTCACTATTGACTTTGAAACAGTAGCTCCAGAGAACTACTTTGAAATCAGAGACTTTAGTGACATATGGCAAATTGGTATTACTAGAGTTAGTGATGGTGAGACAAGAGTATGGGATGTCAAACCTCATGAAAAACATTATTCATTACCATATACAGAATGGTTTGAATATAGAAAGTACTCTAGAAATACTAAGTCTAAGTTAGCTAATGCTAAATCACTAGTAGATATCTATTCTGAAATTATAGAGTTTATTGGTACAGATGGTGTACTAATAGCACATAATGCATTCAGATTTGATAAACCTGCTTGGGAGCAAACTCTCGAATTACATAACTTAGAGACAACTAATCATATCTGGTTAGATACAAAGCATGAGTATGCCAAAGTATATCCAGATAAGAAACACAGACTCAAAAATATGGTAGAAGAATATACAAATCTAACATATGATGAATCTAAAGAAGGTGATGCACATAATGCAGGATGGGATAGTTATGCTCTATATGAAGTATATAGAACTATATCTGGTCTAGATGCATTTGATTATCACTGGACACAACAATAGGGAAAGGAGAGAATATGACACAGTCAGACCCAATTTATGGGGTAATTGCTATGTCATTTCTGTTTGGCTTAGGGGTAACACTCTTAGCTGGATGGGTATGGCTATATGCAACTGAGTGGCTAATGGCAAAGTTCAATGTATCTGACCCATTAGACAGACACTACAAGAACTTGTTCTAGTAGATAAATCAAGCTCATCTTAACAGGTGGGCTTGGACTTATCTATAAAGATAAGAGAATAGAAAGGAGAGACCAATGTCTAGTCTTAACGTTGGGATTGATTGGCTAAATCCTTGTGAAAAATGTTCAACAGAAAATGAACAAACATTTCACAATGATGGTAATGAGTGTGCATAATGGCAGACTCTAAACAATGCACATGTGACCCAGTTCATGTGTGCAAACTACTTAATAAATAGAAAGGAGACTACATGATAAGGCGTATATTGTCTTATTGGAGAATACGTAATCTCATACTTGCACTTCTATATCAACGCAGAAATAGATTTGTTAGCAGAATTGCTTTCAAGTTATGGCTGTATGTAGATGAAGTAGGCGTGTAGATAGATAATGCCCATGGGAAACTGTGGGCATTGACCTATCTATGTGGATAGGAGAAACGGAGAAGCTAATGGCTAGAAACCATGAGCGTAATAGTTCTGTAGCTGAGTCTATAGATACTGCTAATGAATCAGGAGACTGGATGAGCAGTTATCTTAGAGGAGATATAGAGCTAGTCGGTGGCAATGGTAAGTTCAGAAGAACTGAAGATGCTACTACTAAACAAACTAAAGATAAAAACAACATTACTGAGGAAGACTTAGTCAATGAATTAGAGAATGATGGTGATTTCTTTAATGAAATGATGAACGCTTTTAAGAGTAATGAATAGACAATACTATGACTGGACGGCTGAGATTGACGAACTCGGCTGTCCTGTTGGATAGAAAGGAGAATATATGAGCGAGAGCTTGCTCAATTTAGATGAAGATACCATCTTAAGTATCAGAAATCGATATAGAGGAATAGTTCAAGTATTAGAACGAACTCCTGAACAGCAAGAATTCTTTGCTGAGAAAAAGAAATACTATGAAGAACAGGAAGCATTGGGTAATGATAACCCATTGCCTTATCTGCACTATCTAAAGAGAAAGAAATACAGAGAAATGCTAGGCACATGTTCATGTGACCCAGTACACGTCTGTTAGAAAGGAGAGATATGACTGAACTATTTGAAATCAAGTATCACAACTCAATATTTAATGTTGAGTTATGTGAACACCCAGATAGTTATTCATACCAAACATATGTTACTCACGGAAGTAGTGGTGACTTGTTAATGGGAGGATTTGAAACAATCAATGAGTGTATTGATTACATTAAATCTGAATGTAAAGCAAGTTCTGAACATTACGTAAGTGAATGGCATTCAATGTTAGAACCATATGGAACAACCTGTTTCTGTTTAGAAGATAACTGGAAAGATATTCCAGAAGGAACAATGTTAAACAACATTAACAGAGAAAGGTTAGGAAACACTTATACAGTGTTTGAATAGAAAGGAGAGTATGAAGTACTTACTATATAGGCTATTGCCTTTATTTGTACTAGAACGATTGGCTGAAAGGAAGTATCAAAGGGAAACCTTAATAGATACAACCTATGATTCAATCATAGATAAGTCCTACTTTACAGTAGGAAGAAAGGGGTAGGATGCAAGAACTACTCAAGACCGAAGATACTTTAAGTATTAACGGTTCAATATATAGGGAGATGGTAGATTCGTTTACCATCCCCTTCTTAGTAACAGAAGACATTGAAATCATAAAGGAGGATAAATAATGTCACAGGTACGTTGGGCAAAAGCCCTTTCTCAACTCGAGAAGAAAATGGAAGATAACAAAGTAGAATATCAAATCGCTGATGAGGTAAAGCTCAGCATTGAAGCGAACGATGCAAGAGACGATGATTCTGTAAAGGCAATCATTGAGGAAGTATGTTTCGCTTTTGGCGGTGGAGATGTTGTTACTATCTTCGACATAGTGAAAGAAGACCAAGAGTCTTAATAGCTCGGAGCCCATTACGGTGGGCTCTAGGGTATTGGGATGGTCCTAATATCAGAAAGGTAATCATGGATATTAAAACTGATTATGACTTACTTGTTAAAGATGGTGAGTCAGATGATGTTATAAAAGAAATCTTACACTTAATCTGGATTCCAGAGGTAGTGGAGGAGTTCTTTAAAAATAAAAAATAAATACCGTGTAACCAAATCTCCTATTGGAAGGTCTAATAGGGGAACGGTACAGACATTGCTACATCAGAAATGAGTAGCAGAAGGAGGAAGGATAAATGAAAGTATTGCAATTGGCTGAGGCCAACGCAATTGCTGATGCACAACCCGACATCAATCATGCACCTAATTTTAGGTATGGTGATTATGACGGACTTGTGTTCCTATGTGACGTTAACGAAATCGTCACTCAAACACATATAAGTAACTGTGGTCAAACAGAATACTTGTATTCAATACTGGAACCTTATCTTCAATTATTTGATGATAAAGGTTATGACATACTTGATTGGATAGAAGAACTAGACAATCAAATGAATCAAGTAGCTAATTCCTTACACCTAAAGGACTGGGTCTTAACAAAAGAAACAGATTCTATTAACCAAGGTGTGATGATTGGTATTTACCAAATGGATACTACTGTATTCGGTGGTTATGCGAACCATGAGTGGCAAACCTACTTTACCAACAATGATGGTAAGGTTACTAACTATGGTCGTCGTATGGCCATGGAGAAAAGTAGCAGTAGGTTCATGCCACTTCGTGACTTAGAACAGAACATTGGTGCTCGATACACTAAGTGTGTCATGTGTCAATGCTTCAACAAAGTCAGAACACACATGGTACCAATACGACATGCTAAGCCTGGTGCAAGGCAAGCTTGGAGCAACAGAAAGAATGTATGTATATCATGCATCAAGTATGTTGCCAAAGACCAACTTGTATCACAGAACAGACCAAATCTAAGATTGTGGCAAGGTTCAGTAGGATTCGATGGCATAGACCAACTATTCTACAACCCTTCACGAGATGATTGGTCATGGAATGATACTTGGGGAACTGATGTATTCGAGAATGCAAATGCTGAATACAAAAGATTCTTCCGCAAGTTAGATGAAGATACCATCTTCAGAATCAGAATGATTGAACGAATTGATATTCCTAGATGGACATTTAGATTCGATACAACATTCCACAATTGGAACTACAGGTTCCCTGTGAGATTAGTAGGAGTTAGAGAAGATGGATTGATAGAATCAGACAGTCCTGGTGGAAATTACCAAGATACTGATTGGTTCTACAACACAGGTCCTTACTATGGTATGGAGTTTGAATGCTTTGTCAGAAATGACAGAAGTGATTACAGAGATTCCAACATAGTAATGGAAGATACAATCCGTATGTTCCACGATACTGATTATCCAAAGGCACATATGGAGTTCTATGATGGTGAGCATCAACTGTTGTACAGAAAACATGATGGTAGCTTAAGAGATGGTATAGGAGTTGAGTTTGTATCTCAACCACTTAGCTATGACTACTGGATGAAAGAAATACCACAGAGATTCTGGGATTATTTCCAGAACAATTTCAGAGCTAGGAACTCTGAGGAATGTGGAATACACATTCATATTGGATGGGATAGTATGCAAGTTGCAGAACGTTATGTATTCCTTAAGATACTAAACGAGCTCAACAAGAAACGAAGCCCATTACTTGCAGCTATTGCAGGTAGAGATAGTACATACTATGCAACATGGAACACTCTGTTCTATCAAGGTAGTGCAGATACAGCATTCATGGTTGCAATGGAAAAGAAGCAGACAAGTCAGTCTTCTACTCCTAAGTACAATGCTATCAATACATTGCATGACAGCACTATAGAGTTGAGATACTTTCAGGGTAATACAGGTAGAAAATCTATCTTAGGTATTGTCCAGTTTGTTGACTTAATCTACAGACATGCTGTTGATGTAATACATTCTGACACACATAGTGAAGGTACTAGATGGGACTACTCGCAAGAAGGTCCACGTACATTCCTACAAAGTCAGTTAGACAAAATAAACAACAATGTGGATGAGTACTTACTAGATGTACTCAGTAACTATCCGAACGACAGGATTAATTACTTAGTCCACAGATTAGAAATGGCAGACTACGAGTTGCCAGAAAACATAAACATATAAAGAAAGGAAATATATGTGCGTAATAGCAAGCGTCCCTGCGACGAAAAACATAGATAACAATACCCTTGACCAAATGTGGAAGAGAAACCCAGATGGTGGAGGTATTGCTTGGATAGATGAGAATGGAAAGGTTCAAGTCTACAAGACAATGAAACTCAAGAGCTTCAAGCAGAAGTTCAAAGAGGTGGTAGCTAAGTATGGTAAGTCAGACATACTTGTACACATGAGAATAGCAACTCATGGTTCTGTATGTATTGATAACAACCATCCATTCCACATCGACCCTAATACGGTCTTTGCACACAATGGAATCATGCCTAGTGAGTTCCATCCACCTGCTAAGTCAGATATGTCTGATACAAGATACTTCAATCAAGTATTCTTGCAGAATGTCAAGCCGACTGCATTTGATGATGAGCAGTTCAGAACAGCACTTGGAGATATCGTAGGCTTCAACAAGCTAGTGATACTCTCAGCCAACAAGAGACTGAAGAAAGAATCGTACATTATCAATGAGCATATGGGTTCATGGGAGAAAGGTGTTTGGTATTCCAATACACATCACAAACCATACAAGAAACCTACAAGCATAATCGGCAGCACAACTATACAGCCAAGGTTGTTAGACACAACTGAGGATGCATGCTTCATCAATGAAGATACTGGTGACATCTGGTATGAAGATGCTCATGACATTATTTACTCAGAGTTTATACCTGAGGATATGTTAGATGATGTTGAGTTGCAGGACAAGATAACAGTAATGCTAGAAAATTCAGTGATGGATTACTACACAGTAGATGACCTAATCATTGACTATGCATTACAGTTTGTTCCTGAGACCAAGTCATTCCAATGTGAAGAATGTGGAGCAGAGGTTGACGACAAGCTTAAGAGAGCATGTAACAAAGAATGTGAGTGTCAATACTTACAAGAAATGACAAGGAGGTAACGTGGTAGTTCCTGACTGGAATAGAGTAGGTTCGCAAGAGCCTACTCAATCTATTGGTAACAACGAGTCATATCCTTTATATCAGAGAGAAGAAGATGATATAGAAAATAGACGAGTAAGAATAACAACTGAACATGTAGGTAGAGTAACTTACACAGAGAATGGTTATACAACTTATAACATGAGTGAAGTACTTGACTATGCAGTTGAAGTGGGATACTTAGGTTCCACTGACAGACTAGCTGGTAACCTACCTTTAGATAACGTATTGAGAGAGTGGGCTCAAGAATTATTTGAAGAGAATTGGGATATTGACGATTATGAAAACTACGAAACTGGTGATGATTATGAACAACAAGATTCATACATCGAAGACGTAGAAATTATATAAGAAAGGAGATTACATTGGACGACCAACGTAAATCAGAAATCAAAAGAAAAATAACATACAACATGGACATGGATGTTCATGGATATGGTTACAAACCAAGCGTCTACTTTATTGGTAGAAACTTAGTGCAGTCTGCACTTGCAAGTAAGGAAGCTCAAGCAGAGCATGCATTCTTTACACTAGAAGGTCTGCCTATGGGTATGGAGTTGGAAGTTGAATACAGAAGAGATGTCTACTGTGACATTGAAGATGTAATTCATACTATCAACAAGGAAGCTATGAGTAGAGCCTATGTAGATAGGTTCAATGAGTACGACAATGATGTTCTTACTCACCATACTGTATCACCAGTACAGTTCTTCATAGCTAAGACTGACGGTTCACTAAGTGATGGTATTGAGTTTGTATCTCAACCAATGTCACTTGGTGTATGGAGAGACATACCATTGGTGTTCGAGGACTACAATGATGTCTTTGCTGCATTCCACAGACGAACTACTGGATTGCACATTCATGTACCGAAAGCTGCATTTACAGATTCACATCTATTCACATGGATGTTGTTGATGCAGACACTTGGTAAAACAAGTATCAATCACAATACAACAGGCTCACTATTGTCCCTTATTGGTCAGAGAAGATTCAATAACTGGGCAAGGTTTGAACAACCAACAGTGAGTGCAGAAGTTAAATCTAAGTTAGCACAAGTTGCAATCGATAGAACGAATACTGATGGACAAAGATATAAGTATCTCAATCTACATCCGCAACACACAATAGAACTTAGGTTCTTCAAAGCTAACCTTAAGACAAATCGACTACTCAAGAACTTAGAGTTTGTCGATTCAACTTATGAATACACAAAGATGCTTGACACAACTAAGGATAGTATGACAATACTAGACAGTGTGTTGAGTGCTAGTGATTGGTATGAGTACATTCAACAAGAGAAGTACTCAAACTTAACAGAGTATCTAAGACCATACGAACACAGATTCGGTAGTCAATTAGATGCATTAGATACTAGATACGACTTGGACAATGAGTTTGACCAAGAAGTTCTAGCACATATGAAAGGAGAATAGTGGACAAAAAATATAGAGTCCTGTATTGGGACGTTAGAGAACGTGATAAAGATATTATCACTACAACTATCGACCATTACGCAGATGCATACAACTTCGCTTTTAACAGAGGCGGAGTTGTATTAGAGGAAGTAGTAAGCTTCGTTAGTTTATATGACGAAGGATTGGAGGAAGAATAAATGGCAACTGTACCAGCTTGGAACAGAATCAAAACAAGACTTGAGGAGTTAGGCTATAGCCTAACCCTCGAGCAGTTTAAAAACCTAGAGATAGATATCAGAATCATAGAGACTGGAACATGTGTTTACACACAGGAATCTAGAATCAGAGGTGACTTAGACACCTTAGTAGATATAGATGATGTGTTAGATTACGACGCTGATGAATATGCTTTAGGTGACAGAATATCTGATTCACTTAGAGATACAGGTGAAATCTATGAAGGAAGCGTTACCAATGTTGAGTATGAAGACCATGATGTAGATGAATGCTACATTGAGAATATCTATTACTCAGTAACCATGGAAGATGGTGAGGTTGTTAACTTAAACAAATCTGACATAACAGAACTATTACAAACACTAGGGAGGGAATAATGGATAATTATCAATACAATTATTTACATGAAGAATACGTCAATCCATTTGACGCAGAAAATATGTACGAAGATAGTTTAGAAGAGGAGTAGTAATGAAAAATTTATGCCCACACAGGTACGAAGTTGCTCTCAGCTTTGCTCTTATCGGTATTGGTAAGAACAAAGAGGAGGCTATAGAAGAAGCATTGACTTGGGGTTTCCCCGATAGTAGTGCTGATATTAGAGATATGATTACAGTAAACAATGTAGAACAATCATGGGATATGGACACATGTGATATATGTGAGGAGGAGGAATAAATGACGATACCAAAATGGAATCAAACAGAAACAACACTATCTAACGATAGATTAAGTATGAGTAGTGCTGGAGATACAGAATACTACATAGATGTACAACGAGATATTGTTAGAAGTGTACGATACCATCAGTCTGCTGCTTTGTATGTCACATTGCAACAACTGATTGAACTAGATTACCTACCAAGTTCAGCGTATCATTATGAAGAAGATGGTATGGGTGGATTTGATGTAGAGATTACAGACCAACATGCAATGAATGTTGCATTAGAAGAATATGCATCAGACCAAGATGCTGATGATACATTCTTTGAAGCATATGAAGAAGAAGCATATGACTCTGGTGATGTTATTAGTACAACTGATACAGAGGTATATGAGTGGGGTGTTAACTAAAGAAAGGAGATTGTCATACAAATACTTAATCTTGAGTTTGTAAAATGGTTGATTGTAATGCTTATATCAATACCAATTACATTCTTATTAATAATAGCACTTGTAGTTACTGTAGATAACTACACTCTAGACGACTAGAGGTTATATTGAGAGCATCGTAACTGGTGCTCTCTCTTATGACCTAAAGTTAACCTAAACTAGCTACAGTCTTTATTGGCCCCATCGGGAGAGGTCTATTCTAAGAATCAAAGAGTAGTCCTTTTTTCTCGCCTTTCTCCCCGCCACCCCTAAAGATGTAGAGATATATGGGAACTTTGCCACCGCAGAACTCTAATGTTTTTTGCCATCTGGTTTTGCATCTGAGTCTGGGCTGGGACTTCATTACACACACGCCAATGATTTCTTTTTTACGCCAAATAAATTTATTAAGTGTGTAACCTTTTCTGGTGTCTGGTTGTCTAAGTGTTGTAAGCTATTGAAAGGATTACAATGACTATATATAAAGTATCTGGCTATTACTTGGACAATAAGCAAGAGATTACTGATTGTTTGATTACTGATACTGACGATTGTATTAAAGACTTATATGGCGAGGAAGTTGATTTGCCTATGGGTTTGACTGATGATGACATCTTTTATTATGGAATGGATGTTCCAGTAGAGATGGGTAATGACGAGTTTAAGATTACAAAGTGGGAGGTTGTGTAATGGAATTAACATTAAAAGATGTGATGGACTATTTACAAAAAGAGATTGTAGATATTTGTTTGGAAGCACAAGAAGAAACTGATTTACCAATGCCTAAGATTGGTGAGCAATGGGAAGACAACGTTAGCTTTTATGCGGGGTATTTCAACGCATTAACTAATGTAGTTTCAGATTTAAGAGACGGTAGTAAATTTATTAAGGGAGAGTAATGGAAGTATTCAGTAGTTGGGTATTAGGTTGGTTTGCTACGACTATTCCTTGGGGTCTGGTAAAAGAAGATGTTGCAGAGATTGTTGAAGAAACGGCAATCTATTACACATCAACCAATGATTTGTCCTTTTGGTATAAGGAGAATGTGTAATGGGTAGAAGGGGACTATATGTTGTATGCTGATAAAAAGATTGTGAAATTATTCACTTATGTCTATTACACACAAGCAAAGTATTGGTACTTTAGATACAGATGTAATAACATTTATAATAATTTTCTGGCTGATTACTTTCCAAATTTCTGGAGAGCAGAAAGAAGATATCTTAAAGGCATAGTTTATCGTTACCGATTACACAAAAAACTTGGTGTATGGTTTAGACCAATCGTAAAAAATAAAAGAAGTGATGTCTTATTTCACAATGTCAATGTGTATCTAAGTATGTGGGAGTATTACTCTGGTAAAAAATACTACCTCAGTCGTTATCTTAAGAAAGCTATAACTTCCTAACGTTAGTCGCCATAAAAGGTAACAACACCTACCTCAGTTTTTCTATCAATCTATGAGGACAACTAACGCTAGGAACTTACAACATCTCTATTTGTAATTGTTGAGCAATCCATAAAGCTATTTCATCTTTTTCTTTTCCTACTTGTGACTGAACCATCAATGCCCATTGGTCATAAGCATCTTGTGAAACTTTTAACTTATACTTACCTACCTTTATCGTTACATCTTCTTTCTCTTGTGTAATAGGTTCTTCCATCGTCTTTAAAATATCATCCATATCATCTAAATCCCAACCTGTTCCATCTAAAGAACCTGTTTCTTGCAGTATGTTGTGTAATGATTCCAGAAGAAGGTCATCATTCCAACCACCTAGTTCTGTTAATCTATTATCGGCAATGAGATATGCCTCTGCTTCTCCGTCATTTTCCATATCTATTTCATGGCATGGCACTAACCATGTTTCATTATCTACAAATATGTTCTTTGGTGCGTCATAGTTACCTTCTTTCAAGGTCTTTAATGCTTTGATTCTTCCATGACCTGCAAGTAATTTATTTGTTTTTTTATCTATTAATACTGGTTGTGTGTAACCAAATCTAATCATTGACTCTGTTAAAGTTCCAATGTCGTGGTCTTTAGCATTCCTATCTGCCTCTTGTACTTCGTATATATCTACGTACTTATACCACTTCTTATCCATTACTCTTCTTCAACTCCTGCACTTAACTCCATTTGTTTTTGGCGTAACTTCTTAATACTACTTTCTAAAGACATAAGTTGTTGTTGCCAAACTAAATGTTGGTCTTGTTGTTGAAACTTAGATGGCTCAATCAATGTCATAGCAAAGTGATTACCTTCTAATTCTTTCAACTGTTTAGAAACAATTGTTGCCTTGTCTCTTTCTGATATATAAATATAATCCATTACTCCTCCTCACATGCGCACTTATAAGTATCACACCAACTACACCATACATTAATTGATGCATAATCAAGTTGATATTTAGCCATCTTCTCTGAATACATTTGGTGCAATCCTCCTAAGTACTTCCATATCTTTTTTTAATTCTAATTGTTGTTGCATTTTTTCATTAGCTTGTTGTTTAAGTTTTCTGTCATACCAAAACAAAAATATTTTATCGTCTATCTTACTGTAAAGTTTTATTATGTAATCAAACATCTTTGACTCCCTTAAAAACATATTTGTATTGTGGTGATTGATGGTTGTGTAATGGTTCATCACAACGCTCTTTATCAATTACCCAATCATATTCGTGTCTTAAGGTCCATATCAATGCACCAAATCTTGGTATGTAATGTTCCATAAAGTCAGAATGACACACATCTCTTTGTGTATAAAACAACTTCATTACTTTATCCATTTGTGTAACAGGTTCTATAGGGACGTTAGTTGGCTCACTGAGGAAGAAAGTTTTTTGGGCGTAAGATTCCTCTTCCTCAGTAATACCATCATCAGCCCACTCTGTTAAAAAGTTACTAACTTCATACTGAGTAGACATAATTCTCCTTAGAACGGTGCTTCGTTCTCTCCGTAGTCAGTTCTTGCTACGGGTTCTGGTTGTTTCTCCACCGCACCTAAAACTTCTTTAGCGCCATCGATTCCGCTTTTATATGTGTTAGATTCTTGAACAGAGCCATCACCTTGATATCTCACGCCACCTACTGTTTGCCAATCCAAAAGAACTGCAACTGTATCAGCAGTGATAACCATTTGAGTTTTCTCGTTACCATCTTGACCAGTCCATTTTTCTTCTGTTAATCTACCTTTAACATCAACACGCATTGTGTTTTTATCATCGGGCCATGAAGCCATTAAGTTCTCACCTAAAGCACCCCACATCTTTACAGTTACCCACATATCATCTTTATCACCATATGTTTTTATAACCATTCTTGTTGAAGTAATCGACTTGCCTGTGCCTGTCATTCTTACTTCTGGTTTTGTCATATTGCCTTGCAATAACACTTGATTATTACTTGCCATTACTACTCTCCCTCGTATTTTTTAATTGTTCCAACGGCTTATGTATTGGAAACCACTCTAGAAATTTTGGCTTAGCTGATTCCCATGGTTCATCTAAATCCCATCGACTAGAGTCCTCATGTTTTTCTGCTTTTCCATTTTTAAATCGTGTAATCATTTTATCATAAACTGCATGTGCAAAACTATCGTATCCATTTAATTCAAGATACTCTATTAAACCACCTGCATTTTTTTGAAAGTAATCAGTACCACTGGGTAATTGATTATGTGATTCAGCTTCTTCTTCAAATCTTTTCCATGTCTCGTGACACACTTGAAAGAACTTAGGTAAAGAAAAAAATTCTGAACTACTTTTATAGTATAAGAATAATGAATCCCAAATAACTTTTTTTGGAATTAGTTTGTAGTCATCAAAGATAGAAACTACTTCGTCATCTGACCAGTTAACAGGCCAACGAGTGTTTATCCATTGTACTATTGCAACCCAGTCTTGTTTGGTAATTGTTTCGTTTAACTCATTTGTATTACTATCACTCACTGTATTCTCCTTTATAATTTATTGTAACTAACAAGCGTGGATATTTCACGTCCACTTTGTAGGAACAGTTCCTTTTAATAGATTTATTAAGCGACATTTGCACCACTCCTTATACAGTTAGCACATTTTTGTGTTCTTATATTTTTTAAACCACCACAGTCACATTGTTCAAATTTGTTTAGTAAATCATCTGCCCAAAGCTTTGTATCTTCTAACCCTAATAGATATGAGTCAACTAAATAGAACTCATCCCAACTAGGTCGATTTACTTCAGAAAAGTCTGTACCTAAATCAATCTGTTTTTGTCTGATATCAGCTCTTATGTCTTCACTTAAATTATAGTCATCGATATCACGACAATCTCTGTGGTGTTGCTCTAAGCTTTCAGCTGAACAATCTAAAATATACTCAAACCACATGTAGTCTTCGTAATCTTCTTGTGGAACTGCCCAATTGCAATTGGTGTGCAGTAGTCTAAGTTGTTTTATATAAAACATTCTGAATACTGTATCAAATTTTTCTTTGATTAAAGCAGTAGCATAATGTTCAGTGTTCCAATTAGGTATCATTACTTAATCTCCAGTATCTCTTTCGTATCTAATTCATTAAAGATAGACTCAGCAACTATATAGTCATAAAAGCTAAGGCCTGCATCTATAAATCTTTTTCTACTAAATCTTTTAGTATCTTTTTCTGCATATCTTTGAATGTTAAAAAACAATTCTGCGCTTTTAGTTAATAATTTTTCGATACTATCTCTATCAAGTTCACAAGCAACACCTGTCAACGCCATGTGTAATGACGCTGACCTGGTGCCACCATTTGAATGCACATTATTGTTATCAATATATTTTTGTAAAAGTTCTATACAGTTCATTGTGTTACCAACCTACTGTAAACTTTATCAGTCAATGGACTCTGACTACCCTTGATAGTCCTCATCGCTATGACTTCCTCCCTTTTATATTTTCTAACTGGTGCATACCATTGTTCGTATTCACTATAAGCGTTCAACAAAGCCCATGCTGATTTATCGTGTTCTGAAAACTCTGGGTTTAAAAACCTTTGTGTAATAGCAAATCTTGCTTGCTCACGATTCTGAACTTGTGAAGCATTTGTTTTATCTTCATTAAGTTCTACTGTGGGAACCATGCTATCTAAGATTTCATAGAATGAATCTTTAGTTACTTGTTGTTCAATTAGTTTTTCCATTTCTTCTTGGAATGAATCAACATATTTGTAGTTTATTTCTAATAACTTTCTAGCTTGGTCAATCTTTGAATGCACATTGTTAGTGTGTCTGAAACCAAAGCTTGTTGCGTTATCTTTTAGAGCTAGTGCTAATGTATTAGAACATACAACTCTAATAGGTGTAGTCATCCCTTTTATAGCAGTACTACCATCATGACTGTTTGTTAATAGCAAGTAAGGAATTGTTTTGTCTTCACCAACAACAATATCTTTACCTAAATTAATTAACATCCATACAATCTTTCCACCATACAAACTTCCTGCTGTTTCATACTTAGCCTCACTGTCGTCTAGTACTGTGTCTAAGAAATCAAAACATTCTATATTCTGTATTGGTGTGTAACGATTACCCACAACGCCAAGAACTCTATCATCAGAATTTCTAACGGTTGCATAATGGTCTGGAACATCAATAAGACTTGATACATCTGTATTGTTGTCTTCTTGAAATGTTGCTAGTTCTCTTAGGCTTACTGTCCAATCAAGACCTGCTTTTACTATTGCTTCAGAAGAAGTTAAAGCTCCTTCAGTTACATTACCTATTCTGTGCCATGGAATTTCCCTAGCACTAAACATTGTTTCTACTTCTGCGGGCATTACTTACCTTCTTTCTCGTGTTCTATTATTTCTTTCATCCAACTAAGTGCTTCTATCCAACCGAAATATAATGGCAATACTTTTGTATTGTTATCTAAGTCTCCATAAGATATTTCCTCTGCCATAAGCTTTAGTTTTTTAATAGGCGTTTCTCTACTCACACCTGTGTTGTGTTCCATCAACTCTCTCACTTCCCAATCTTGTTTCTCTAAATCAACGATGAGATTGTTGAGAGTTTTATTTATTTTTGTCATATAAATCTTTCTCCTCCCCATTTTCCAGTGCTTGCAAATACTTTGGTGCTTTGCTCTCTGGAAGAATAGTTACATTGTTGTTTGTTACTTCTTTATAAAACAAAGACTCGACAATTGTGTTTGGGTCTTGGCCTCTTTCAGTAGCTACTGCTTTTATACCAGTCAGTCTGAACTCTGGTCGAACAACTGCTCTCCAGTCTTCTCCCAAATAGTCAAGAACTTTTTCCTTATCGTAAGGCTTGTAAGTAGTACTAGGCCTGCCGACAATAACTTTTTCATTAATCTTGATAGCTTTTCCTTCATATCTTTCTCCTAATTCAATTGTCATTCTCTCTTTTATTTTTCTCCCTGCTGTAATAACATCCTCTATTTTCCTCATAAGAGTCATAAATTCTGCTATGTCCTCTGGAAATTCTATATCCATAACGTCAGATTCTTCTATGTTTGAGTCATCATTGTTATAAGTTAGTTCAAGATTCTTTGCTGTAAACTTTACTCTATTTACAGCATCGTCTAGAATTTCATTGTAGGACGATTGGTTATTATCCAATTGTATCCTCCTTGTTAGTACCCAATGAAGAGAGACTTCGGTCTCTCTTCAACTCAATAGAAAAAGATTGTAATTTTTTATTGGATACATCTCCAGTCATTACATCTTCATCCATTGTAAAAGTTGTATGATATTTAAGTGTCCAGTCTTTCATACTGAATACATCTTTACTTTTCATATCTTTACGCTTTATTGCCATAAATTTTTTCTCCTTCCCCTATTAGACCTAAATAAATCTATAAAGGTTACATAAAATATTATCTTTTTCCTTTTACGTATTTGTAGAACCATCTAGTCCTCATTTCAATGACGTATGTGTAATCAATAAGCTTCCACAGTAGCCTCCTAATTACTCTCATTCTTCCTGCTCACTACTGAAGGTCCACTCTTCTTTTGCGTTAAACTTAGACCATACATCCCACTGTTTCATTGTTTCATCTCCATATTTAACACTCCATACTTTATTCATATTTTTAATCTGCTCTTTAGATTGCTCATAATCTTTTCGACTATTGTTCCTACCAGTTGCATTAGCCCAATCAATTACGGTTTTAGTCTTCCATAATTTAGTTCTACCTTTATTGATAGAAGCATCTGGCTTTGGTAACACATACCTTTGTTGCCATTGAGATACAGTAGAAGGTTTAACACCTAATACTTCTGCTATCTCATTAACTCCCAGTGGGTAATCCTCGAAAGAATATTCCTCTGCGTTTTGATTGCTCATTATTTCCTCCAATATATATTTTGTAAAATTCTTCTGGACTCTTTTGATTGTATTTATCATACGAACAGTCCCATCTGTATTTATTAATAAATGATTGTGCATTATCAAATCTGCTACCGACTTCTTTAATACAGAACCTACAATAATCAGTGACATGTGGTCTGTGTTGTGGATAAGGTCTTACTAAGTAATAATCCCAATAATCAACAGTGGTACAGCCTTCTGTTTTACATTCTTTGTTTACAGCTAAATCAAAGTCTATAAATTTTTGTTTTCTTTTCTTGTTCGACATTTGAAATCTTTCCATACATTGTCGACAGTTAGACTGAAGACCACCACTTTGACGTTTAGATAAATCAAAATATCTCCTATGCTTTACGACTTTACAAGCTGTACATTTTTTTTCACTAGCAATTTTTGTTGGGTCGTATTCTTCTTTTCTTTTCTCATAGTAAGCACTCACTTGTGCAATACTACATTCTTTACAAGTTCTAGAATATCCATGTCTTGTCTTTTCAGAATTATGAAAATCTGCAACTGGCAATGTTAATTTACATCTGTAACATTTTAAAGTTTCTGGATTGTCTAATTTATGTTCTCTTATTCTTATTGCTTCATCAAACATATCAGCAACTTTTTGATTCCTAATTTTCCAATACTGAACATAGTTCTCATTGACATCAACAAAAGCAAAAATACTCTTCATAGCAACGTAAGGTTTGTTAGCCAATATGTCTGTATACTCTTTTATCTTTTCAAAGTTTGGTGACTCACCATATGTAGAAATCATTCTATCCCTACCCATGTCTGTACCAAATGTTTTTTTATACAATATTCTTACGGCCTCTCTCGTTGTTTTGAAAACATCAGCCCAAGCTTGTATTGTATAATCGGGATAGATTTCAATTAAGACTTTAAATGTATCTGCATCGGGTAATCTCTCATGTCTCATCTTGTGAATTGGACATATCATCATCTTCTTACTTAAAGATACTGAATCATCGTGTATCATTTCACAATCAATATAAAAATATTTATATATTTCTTTTATTTGTTCGTCGTTAAATTGAGCCATTGCGGGCATATATTCCTCCTTTTTCCCCTATTAGACCTTAATGTTTTCAAAAAGGTTACATAATAATTTTATGTACTTGTATAGATTAAACTGTATACCCCACCTTGTCAAGGATTTAAATTAAAAACCTTTCTTTTTTCTGTATGAGTATTAAAATAAGTATGAGATGAGAGAACAACTTAATACTCTAAATGAAAGCTTTAGCTTTTACTTTAGTGACCACAGGGTTGATGTAGAACCTAGCGTTGATGGTGTGCTTTACAATGCACACATCTACAGAGTTATGGGTGGTAATGATTACCCTCTTGACTTTGCTTACGTTGAGACAATTACATCAATAGCAATTGAGGAAGCTGGAGAAAAAGCTAGGCAATATATATTAAATAAATTAACTGTGTAACCTTTTGTTTACTTAGTTGGTCTAAGTAGCAAAAGAACAGAAGGAGATTTATTTTGATTGCAGAATGTATGCTATTTTTAGCATTGAGTACTGTACCTTCAGTTGGGCAGGAAACACAATTTATAAACACTCACATGGAATGTCGTGATGAAATTCCAAATTCTATGACACAATATTCCGACTTATACTTAGAACATTTTGACTTTGATAATATAGACACAGCTGTACGTATAGGTTGGTGTGAATCAAGAGGTAAATCAAACGCATATAGGACTGACAATAAAGATACTGGTGTTATGCAATTCGTGCCTTGGACATGGAACTGGGTTGCAGAAACCTACGACCTACCAATGTGGGACGAGTGGATAATACTTCGTTGGGGTAGACCTTATGATTTTAAAGGTAAGACATATCGTACTAATATAGGTTTTGAACAAATAAGAGTTCAGTACTCTCCGTACTACAATATATTGTTTGCTTCAATTTTAGCAGAAGATATTTATGGTAGAACACAATGGAAAGATTGGAACTCTAGTAAATGGTGTTGGGAAGATGTAGATAAGTGGGAAAGAAAATGGAAAGCAGAGATATCACAATAGTATTTTGTCGTGTTTGTAAAAACGAATTAGTACCAAGTGATGTAACAACTATTTGTGATGGCTGTCTATTTAGTTTAGGTGATAGGGAAAATGGAAGAAGATAAATCTTATTACGATGATGACTATGGGTTTGATGATTTAGACTATGAACTATAGACCATTACCAGACGAAGTAAGTATAAAGAAATCTAACATAGAAGGCTTAGGTTTGTTTAGTACTTGCGCAATAAAAGAAGGTAAGAACTTAGGTATGACTCACTATAAAGCACCAGAACTAGAGAATGGTTTATGTAGAACACCACTAGGTGGTTTTATAAATCACAGTGACACACCTAATTGTGAGTTGATAGGAATAGGAAAAGGTAAGTATTTAATTACATTAAAAGATATAATGCCAGACGAAGAGATAACTCTTGAATACACAATGTATAAAGTTGATAAGGTATTATAGGATATGGACAAAAACAATTCATTCGACGGAATATTTTTTGAGATGATGAAAGAAGCAATTAAACAGGCTTCTTTTGAAATGTTTGCTGAATCCCAACAATCATTTGATGTATCTCAACAAGAAATGGAGAAACAACTTAACGCAATTATACAAGAAGTTGATGAACCAAAATCATTAACTATAGAAAGAATGCAAGAAATTGTTGAAGACTATAGAGAGATGGGTGAGTTCGCAAGTGTAATGGATGGTATTGGTTATTTTAAAAAACCAAAAGATGTCATTGACTTGCTACTAAAACCAGAGATGTACAGACAACAATACTTTCTTTGGGTTGAATTAGGTAGACCAAAGAAGAAGGATGAGATGTACGAAAAATTTGGCCAAGCAGTTTGGTCAAGAGAAAGTAAAGAGTGATTTGCAATTTTAAATTCAATTCACTAGGGTAACAATGTTAGACAAGGAGGAATAAAATGGCTTGGATAAAGTCAGAACAAGCATTAGCAACACACCCTAAGTTGTTACTGCTTTCAAAAGATTTAGGGGTATCAGTACCATCAACAGTAGGACACCTTCATTTATTATGGTGGTGGGCTTTAGATTATTGTCAAGATGGAGTTCTTACAAAGTATAGAGACTTCATTCCTTTGGCCGCACAATGGGAAGGTGATAAAGAACTTTTCATTGATAGTCTTATAAAGCATGGTTGGTTAGACTTAATAAATTTAGCAGAGGGTTCTGATAAAGAAGATTTAGTCATACACGACTGGATGGATTACACAGGCAATTTAATTATTGTAAGAGAAAAAGATAGAGAGCGTAAGAGAAAAGCTAGAACATCTAAGAACTCTAAGAATTCTAATAACAAAGATGACTGGGAAGTATCTGAATCGCTTAATAAATCTACTAAGCCTGTCCAGAGGACGTCCGTCGGACATCCAGAGGACGTCCAGACACCGTCCGCCGTGAGAGGAGAAGAGAGGAGAGGAGATGAGAGTAGAGGAGAAGAGATTATATTAGCTTCTAACGAAGCAGAAATAATAGAACCAACTTCAATAAGAACAGTATTTAGTGCATTGTGTAATGCATTTGGGTATAACTCATCAGATTTAACTCAATCTTCTAGGGGTATGTTGAATAAAGTAGCTAAAGAATTATCAGAAGTAGGTGCAACTGCGTGGGATATAGAGCAAAGAATGAAGAATTATGCTTTGACTTACGGTAAGAAACCTACACCAACTGCTTTAGCTAAGCATTGGACTGATATGATTCAAGCAAATCCACAGATAGATAGTAGAACTCTTAGCAAGTTGCAATCAAGTGCTATAAGTAAAAGCAATCTACAAAAGTGGGCAGAAAATTAAAATAACCTGTAACTAATTGTAAACACAGGTTGTCTAAGTAACTATAGGAGGAAATTATGGAACAATTATTTGAACTCTCGAGAACATTTCCCGAGAAGTTTATTCACAAAAACCCTACAGGGTTTGGAGATTACATACAGCATTCAGTAATTAGACAAAGATTATTAAGTGTTGTAGGGCCTTATTCGCAGGAAGTAAAACACATCATTCGTGAGACACTTACTGATAAGCAAGGTAAAGATAAAGAAGTTATTACAGGCGTAGTGCTTGCATTAACTGTAGAAATTGATGGAGAGGTTGTAACTGTTGAGGAAGCAGGAGATGTAGAACAACCATTTAACTGGAAGACTGATGGTGCTCGTATGAAAGATGCAATATCAGATGCAGTTAAAAGATGTGCAATGGCTATGGGTGTAGGTCTACATTTATGGGCTCAGTTTGATGGGCAATCAGAATACTTTCTTGATAAACAATTAGAGAAAGGTATCGAAGATGGAAAATCAAATTGAGGAAGTTGAACAAATATTAATTGATACTTTAGATACATTAGTCACGACTTATAAAGGTACAGGACTTTACGCAGATGACGATGTAAGAATTGACATTGCCATGAAAGTTGTAAAGATACTTGAAGGCCTTAATAATTTAGAGATGATGTATGGAATGAAGTTCGAGTTTGACATGGATATGTTAGATGAGGAAGGGGAAAGCGAAGATGAGTAATACAAATTTGTATCCAACCAATGGGTTCGTGATACAAGACAGAGAAGGGTTTAGAACTTTTCAATATGAAGAGACTGTAAAGATTCTTAAAAAGAAAAACAGTCCTAAGTTAAAAGACCAAGAGTATATGAAAAGACTGAAGTTAAATATTTACGGTCAGAATTGGAAAGGTTAATATGCCTACTCAATATTTAAGTGGTAGTAAAACTAAATATGCTACTCGTAAAAGTAAGCAATATGAAAAAGGTAGGGTATGTAGCAATGTTAATTGTGATGTGACATTGTCTTTGTACAACCACAGAACAGAATGTTTTAATCACTACGGGTTTAAGCAACCAAGAGTTCGTGGTAGACAACACCCAAGTCAAAAGAAATAAGGAGAGTTATGGACGACAAAAAAATTGCGGAAGAAGAAGGTGTTTACATCTATGAAACAGAAGACCCAAAGCAGAAATTTAATGAATTGTCTGTAACCTTTTACTTCCCAATAGGGTCTAAGTTACAAGGAGCTATAGGAAAAGTATTGGGAGAGTTAGTTAACTGTACTGATATCGAATATTCTATAGACATGTGGACGAAAGTTGAGGAAAATGAATAGAGCTGAAAGAAGAGCTAACAAGTCTAAAAAAGGCGGGAAATATATAGGCCTTAATAAAAATAGACAGACACAAGTTGGAAGACTAAAAAAATATTAGAGGAGGAATAATGCCTAACTGGGTAGATAATAAGTTAACAATTGAAGCAGATAAACAAACAATAGATAATATTTTCAATAAGATTAAATCACAACAGTTAAATGATTCTAAAGTTTATCAAATAGCTTTGGGTTTATATCCAATGCCTAATGATATTACTTATGTCATGGGTACTGGTGGCAGTGAACAATATGCAGTATTGCAAGATAAAATTGTAAGGCCACCATCAGTTACTAACCTTGTTGATAAAAATTATGATGAAAGATTAGAATTTGTAGACCTTACAGAAGTTCAGAAAAGAGATTTGAATGAAAAACATGGTGCTACTAATTGGTATGACTGGAATGTAAAAAACTATGGAACTAAGTGGGGTGACTGTAGAACAGAGTTGATTAATCACGAAGAGTCTAAATTGGAATTTGTGTTTGAATCCCCATGGAGTCATAGTGCGGTGTTAGCACAAAGAATATCAGAAGATTATAAAGCATCAGTGGAACTTAAGCATTACTCAATAGAGAATTGGGAGAAGGGTATGTTCTTATTTGAAGAAGGTACTTTACATAAGTCTGAGTATGAATTACTTGGAGACCCCGATGAAGTATTAGTACCAGTGAGTGAAGAAGAGTAATACAGATGATGGGTAAAGTTTCTAGTAGAATAGTAGGTAGCTTTAGGGCGGTATGTTTCGCCACGGGGTTCGCCTCCTTTCCTCGGGGAATTTTATACCGCCCATCTTTATTTTTAGGGGGTGACAGGGATAGACTTATTGTTTTGCGGGACAGCGTTACAAGAAGTAACTGGGGTTCAATTCCCCACACCTCCACTAATATCACGCGAGTGATATAATGTTTCATAAAGAAAATGGGGAGGTTGAAGTTCATACAGAAGTTGTCCTCTGTGTGGTCTCCTTTCTAACCTCTCTATCTTCCTTTGTGTAACATACAGCTATCTGTAATGCAGGTAGCTTGAACTGAAAGGTGCACTCCGTTAAAAGCGGACTCTTGCGAATGCATCGTTCGGTTCAAGGTACTTGCTTATAAGAATTTGTAAGTACTTGGCTACTGAAGAATAGGGTAATACCCAACAAGTAGGTAGCTTGTAGCACATAGCAGAGTTAAAGGTCTGCAGACACTTTAAACGATTGCTAAAAACTGTTGTGTGTTACAAGCTATCTATTAGTTCAGAACCATATTGGGATTGAAGTTGTAATGACTGAAAGTTTCAAGTCAGTATGGATTAGTAGGTAGCTTGTAGCACATAGGACAATGGGTGTTATTACACGACTTAAATGCGTGGCATTGAAATAATATGCGACCCTCTCTGATAACATCAATGAGTGGTTATCGCTTCACTGATAACATCATTAGATGTCTTGTGTGTTACAAGCTATCTATAAGGAGAAATAGTGGAAGAATTAAAACACAATTTATTTGTGTATGGAACATTAAGAGAAGGTCAATCGCGTAACAATGTGTTTCGTGATGCAGAATATATAGGTGTCAGGAAGACCAAACCTCATTACACAATGTATAGTCTTGGTGCGTTCCCTGCGTTATCAACTCTTGGTAATACAGAAATAGTTGGAGATGTATATAAAGTATCTGATTACACATTAGAATTGTGCGATATGATTGAGGGACACCCTAGTTTTTACCAGAGATTACCTATTGAATTGCAAGATGAGTCTATAGAAGAACCATTTGCATACTTTATTGTAAATAGAAATTGGTCTGGACACGCAAAGATTGATAGTGGTAATTGGGTAAAGGAACTCATATAGTCCCCTTCTACCCATTACACATTCTCCTTATACCAAAAGGACAAATCATTGGT
>Ga0255778_10000136_pt1 | contig 63951 bp, 64 predicted proteins | sample 071ome_31_FD_179976 | JGI IMG/M metagenome (GOLD analysis project Ga0255778, IMG submission 179976) | Coastal salt marsh microbial communities from the Groves Creek Marsh, Skidaway Island, Georgia - 071405CT metaG (version 2) | ecosystem: Environmental > Aquatic > Marine > Intertidal zone >...
ACTAACGTTCTTACTGCAATGGGAATGGTCGTTAGACAATTACCAGGTGGTGAAATTCAACCAGCTATGAAAACTGGTTTGATTGATGCTGCTGAGTTTAACAACCCAACTTCAGACTCTCAGTTTGGTATGCAAGATGTTTCTAAGCATTATCACTTAGGAAGCTTCCACCAATCTCAAGAGATGTTTGAGATTCCAGTTAACAAAAAAACATACAATAGCTTATCACCAGCGCATCAAGCAATTTTGAAAAATGCTGCTTATGCTGCTAACAGTGATAACTACTTTAAAGCTCTAGTAAGATACTCAGATGATCTTTCTAAGTTAATGAATGAGCACAAAGTAAATGTATATCAAACTTCTGATGCAATCTTAGCAGAACAACTAAAAGGTTGGGATGCTGTGATTAAGGACTTTAATGACAAAGATCCTTTCTTCAAAAAGATTGTAGACTCTCAAAAAGCATACGCTAAGAAAGTAATGAAGTACTTGCTGATGAATCAGCCGAATTACAGATTAGCTTATGAAAATGAGTTTGGACCTATTGATAAAGTAAAAATCTAATAGAGTTATAACATTTTTAAGAGGGGGCTTCGGCCCCCTTTTAGTTTGAATATTTTAAGTAATTCACTATTAATTAGAAACATTAATGAGATCATTTATTAAATTTGCAGATAATCTTAGTACCTCAATGGGAAAAGCTTTTTCATGGTGTATCGTAATTTTAATGGGTGGAACTTGTTATGAAGTTTTTATGGCATACGTTTTAAATGCCCCAACACTATGGAATTTTGATTTTAGTTTACAAATGTATGGAGCCATTTTCATGATGGCAGGAGCTTACACTCTTTCAACAGAAGCTCATGTTAGAGGAGATGTTATTTACAGATTATTTAAACCAAGAACTCAAGGTTGGATTGATTTAATTTTATATTTTATTTTCTTTTTTCCAGGCGTATTAGCACTTGCATTTTATGGTTTTGATTATGCTGCTTTAGCTTGGAAAATTAAAGAAACAAGTTGGAATAGCCCAGCTCAAATTCAAATTTATATGGCAAAATCTTTAATCCCATTAGCTGGAATTTTATTAACTATCCAAGGTATCAGCGAAGTATTTAGATCAATAATTTGTATACAAACTGGTCAATGGCCAGCAAGATTGGTTGTTGCCGAAGAAACTGAAAAAATTTTAATGAGAGCAGCAGAAGAGGGAGGAGAACCAAAAGATGTTATTTAGTTTAACAAATCCTGAAATAGCCATCTTCATGATGGGATTATTTTTATTTGCTGTGTTACTAGGATTCCCAATTGCTTTTACTTTGATGGCAATGGGTCTTGGTTTTGGTTACTACGCTTATTTTGATCCAACAAAAATGGAGCACCTATTTGATAATAGGATTTTCCAACTCTTTGTACAAAATACATATACAGTCATGGATAATAACGTCCTGACCGCCGTCCCACTCTTTTTGTTTATGGGGTATCTAGTTGAAAGAGCGGGAATCGTTGCAAAACTATTTTTTGCTATTCGATTAGCATCTCATAAACTTCCAGCATCTATGGCAGTTGCTGCATTAGTTACTTGTACATTATTTTCAACAGCTACCGGTATTATTGGAGCTGTTGTAACCTTAATGGGTCTTTTGGCATGGCCTGCAATGGTCAAAGCTGGTTATGATAAAAAATTTGCATCTGGAATTATATGTGCTGGAGGATGTCTTGGAATTTTAATTCCACCAAGCATTATGTTAATTGTGTATTCTGTAATCGCACAGTTATCGCCTTTAAGATTATTTGCAGCAGCTATTTTTCCAGGATTAATGTTGGCAAGTTTATATATTGGTTATGCAATTTTTAGAGCATGGTTAAACCCTTCAATTGCTCCAAAACCAAGAGCAGAAGAAATTCCACCAACAGCGGTAATTATGAGAGAAGTATTTGTTTCATTCTTGCCTCTATTTTCTTTAATAATATTAGTTCTTGGAACAATATTGGCAGGTATTGCAACACCAGCAGAAGCCGCAGCTGTGGGTGCATTTGGTGCGATAGTTCTATCTTATTTTTATAAAACTTTAAAATGGAAGAATTTTAAAGAGTCAGTATTTCTAACTGCAAAGACAACAGCCATGATAATGTGGCTGTTTATTGGATCTTGGACATTTGCCTCTGTATTTTCTTATCTTGGGGGTCATGAAGTATTTGAACATTTCTTTAAATCACTTGATCTTGAGCCTTGGCAGTTTTTAATAATTACTCAAATAATTATTTTCTTATTAGGTTGGCCATTAGAATGGACAGAGATATTAATTATATTTGTACCAATCTTTTTACCTCTTGTTGAATTTTTTGGAGTTAACCCATATTTTTTTGCGATGTTAATTGCTCTAAACTTACAGACTTCTTTTTTAACTCCACCAATGGCAATGTCCGCTTATTACCTAAAAGGGGTGCAGTCTAAAAATGTAGAGTTGATGGAAATTTTTAGAGGTATAATGCCGTTTTTAGGAATAGTTATATTAGCAATGGTATTGATGTATATTTTCCCAGGTATCGCATTGTGGTTACCTGAAACTTTGTTTGCAAATTAATTTTATTTATAGATGAGTGATATCTTTTCCTTAAGTGTTGAAGATCTTGCAGCAAAAATAAGAGATGCACAAATCACTTCCGTTGAAGTCTGTGAGCAATACATAGAGAGAATTAAAAAATTTGATAAAGACATTAAAGCATGGGCTCATTTTGACAAAAAACTTTTACTAGAAAAAGCAACAGAGGCTGACAATCATAGAAGAGCAGGGAAGCCTTTAGGACCACTACACGGTATTCCAGTTGCGGTAAAAGATATTGTTGGAACAATTGATATGCCCACTGAATGCGGAACTCCAATTAGAAAAGGAAAATCATATTCTCAAAATGCAGAAATAGTTGATTTATTACATTCGGCAGGAGCTATAGTAATGGGCAAAACAACTACCTCAGAGCTTGCTTTTTTGGGTCCATCAAAAACAACAAACCCACATGATTACAGTAGAACTCCAGGGGGGTCTTCGAGCGGTTCAGCGGCAGCAGTTGCATCTTATATGGCACCAATTTCAATTGGATCTCAAACAGGAGGATCAATAATTAGACCAGCCTCTTATTGTGGTGTGGTTGGTTATAAGCCATCTTATGGATTAATTTCTAGAAATGGAGTTTTAAGAACATCTTATAATCTTGATCATATGGGCGTATTTGGAAGAAAAGTAGAAGATGTGGCTTTATTAGCAAAAGTTTTAATTAAGAAAGATCCTTATGATCCTGCAACAATATATTATTCAGCAGATAACATGTTGTCTGAAACAAAAAAAGGACCGTTGTTTGAGCCCAAATTTATTTTCTATAAAACTGAGCACTGGCAATTAATCGAAAAAAAATCAAGAGATGCTTTTGAGTATTTTATAAAATCTTTTAAAAATATAGAAACTTTCGATACTCCTTCGTATTTTAAGGACATCCATAAATATCATCAAATTATTCATGAAACTGATTTAGCAAATAATTTTTCTCATTATTATAAAAAATATAAAAAGAAATTGTCTAAGTATATGCAAACTGCAATTGCAAATGGTAATAAACACTCAGCCAAAGATTATGCTGAAGCAATTGATTTTATGAAAAGAAGTTATGAATCCTACCAGGAAGTATTTGAAGATTATCATGGTGTATTGTCACCATCTAGTCCGGGTGTAGCACCAAAAGGTCTTAAAAGCACTGGTACGGCAGAATTTAATAAAGTTTGGTCATATTTAGGAACACCATGTATTTCTCTTCCTTTACTTGAGGGCGAAAATAAATTACCATTAGGAGTTCAATTAATTGGTGATCGTTATGATGATCATAGATTTTTAGGTGTTGCCAGATGGCTAGAAAAGGAGTGTGAAGAATAAATGAATAAAATTACTACAATTGTTGGTTTGTCTTTTGCTATATTTTTTCTTGTAGGTTTGGCCACTACTTTGACTAAATCCATGATGATTGGACCTTTAGATGTATTGCCTGTTTATCTATTAATGGGTGTTGCAATCATTATGATGATCTACGAAGCTTTTTTTGATAAAAGCTAAGATCTCCTAAGTTGACAGATTTAAAAAAAAATTCCTGGTCATTTCTTTTATTATTTATTCAGCCAATTTTTATGGCAAGTAATTTAGTTGTTGCTAGAGGAGGCGTGGAATTTGTTCCTCCAATTTCATTAGCATTTTGGCGGTGGACTATTGTATTCCTTATATTACTTCCATTCACATATTTATCTTTAAAAAGAAATTATAAGATTATTCAAAAAGAATATAAAAAATTATTTTTTTTAGGAGCAATGGGATGTGGTGTATGTGGGGCATTCCCTTTTCTAGCTGGACAAACAACAACTGTAGCAAACATGGGAATAATTTATACCTCTTCACCTATATTTATTATTTTGATTTCTGCATTATTTTTTAAAGAAAAAATAACTCTAACTAAAGTTATTGGATTAGTGGCATGTTTAATTGGAGTTTTTGCAATAATTATTAAGGGTGATTTAGAATTATTAATTAATCTAAAATTTACCATAGGTGATTTATGGATGCTTGCTGCTGCTATTGGCTGGGCACTATATTCAATTTATTTATTTTATTGGAAAACAGAATTGGAAATTTTCCAAAGATTCACTCTGGTTGCTTTCTTTGGCGCGGTAAGTTTATTTCCATTTTATATTGGTGAAGAAATATATTTTCAAAGAACAGTATTTAATAACGAGTTTTATTTATGGACTATATTTGCTGCTGTTTCACCAGGAATTATAGCATTTACATTGTATACGTTAGCTCAAAAACAATTGGGCGCTTCCTTGACTGGATTTACGCTCTATATTTTTACAGTTTATGCGGCAATTTATGGGTACATTCTTTTTGATGAACAGTTAGAAAATTATCATTATCTGGGAACAGTACTTGTATTTTTTGGAGTGTATTTAGCCAAAAAGAAAGATGATAAGAAAACTTAAAAAAAATATTTTGCAGTTATTAATAATAATAGCATTAGTTTATTTTACCGTAGTAGTTTCAATTTATTTTTATCAAAGAAACCTCTTGTATCATCCAAATGAAAATAATTATTCTGGAGATAAATTAACAGTTGATGTTGAAAATGTTAAAATTCAAACATCAGATAATCTCAGTTTAAACGGCTGGTTTCATAAAAAAGACTTACAAAATTTTAAAACGCTAGTTTTTTTTCATGGAAATGCAGGAACTTTAGATAATAGAATATACAAGCTCAATCATTTCAAAGATATTGATATTAATTTCTTAATAATTGCCTGGAGAGGATTTTCTGGTAACAAAGGAAAACCAACTGAAGAAGCACTTTATATTGATGGTCGTAGTGCAGTTGAATGGATTATTAATAAAGGCGTTAGAGAAGAAAATATAATATTGTATGGTGAGTCTTTAGGTACAGGAATTGCAACTGAAATTGCACAAAGTAAAAATTACGCAGGTTTAATTTTAGAAACTCCATTTACTTCAATGGTAGCTGCTGCAAAAAATTTTTATCCATACTTACCCGTGAGCCTTTTGTTAAAAGACAGATATGAAAATGAAAAAAAAATAAAGAATATAAATATTCCAATTATGGTTTTACATGGAAAAAAAGATACAATTGTTCCATTTTCAATGGGGAAAAAAATTTTTGAAATAGCTAAAGAGCCAAAATATTCTTATTTTACAGAATACGACAATCATATGATGGAATATGATGAACAGCTAATTACTGCTCTAAAAAGATTTTTTATAAGTTTAAATTAAGCCACAATCTAAACAAATATTATTCCAATTTTCATTTTAAATTATTAAAATGAAAAAATTTATTATTTTAATATTTTTATTAATAAATATTCCCTCGCTTATTTCAGCTAAAGATTATGAATTTAAAGCAGAGGATTTGTTTCACTTAGATCAGATGAATTCTCATAACCAAGACTTTGCTTTATATTTTAAATCTAGAGAAAAATCAGTTTTAGCAAGAGGGGAAACAGCAAATTATATTAATGATTATCCTAAAGATCTTTATATCTATGATTACAAATCAAAAAAATCATCTCCTTTAATTTCTTATGAATGGTTTCCAGCACAAGCTAGGTACTATTTAGAGGAATATGATTTTCCAGTTTTTCCAGATGATTTTGCATATTATCTACTTAAAGATAATCAAACATTAATTATGATTAGTGCAGTTAAAAGTTTACAAGCTAATTTTAAATTCGATATAGCTAAAAGAAAGTTGGAACTTTATCCATCAAATGGAAAATTTGATTTTATAATTTCTTCATTTGCTAAAAATTGTGGTCATTCTAATTTTGAAGACAACTACAAGTGCAGTTTACATAAACCATTAATTTCTAGTAATTTAATTAATTAGTTTGAATAAATGTATTTGCAAATATTTCAGCATTAAATACTTGTAAATCATCTTCTTTTTCTCCTAAACCAAGAGCTATAATTGGAAGTTTATATTTTTTAGCAACAGCTAGTAAAATCCCACCTTTTGCTGTGCCGTCTAGTTTAGTCATTACTATGCCAGTGATTGGAATTATTTTATTAAATTCTTCAACTTGATTGATTACGTTTTGCCCTGAAGTGGCATCAAGAACTAGAATAACATCATGAGGAGCATCAGGATCAATTTTTTTTGTAACATTTGCAATTTTTTTATACTCCTCCATTAAATTTTTTTTATTTTGCAATCTCCCAGCGGTATCAATTAAAACTTGGTTAAAATTATTTTTTAACGCTTCATCAATTGCTTTATAGGCAACAGAAGCAGGATCAGAACCTTGAGAAGATTTTGTAATATCAACCTCAATTTTTTTTGCCCACATCTCTAGTTGCTCAATTGCAGCTGCTCTAAATGTATCTGATGCTGCAAGCATAACTTTATTACCATTAGATTTTAGTATTTTGCTTATCTTTCCAATAGTTGTAGTTTTACCAACTCCATTAACACCAGAGACTAAAGTCGCATTTAGTTTTTCTTTTTTATTAAAAAAATTATTATTTTCTAAAGGTTTCATTAAGTTGACAATGTAGTCTTTAAGAATCAAATTTATTTCGTCCTTTAAATCTTTACTAGGATCAATTTTTTTTTCAGAAATGATAGATTTTATTTCTGCTGATGCAGCAACACCTACATCAGATTGAATTAGAAAATCCTCAATATCATTTAAACTTTTGTCATCTAATTCTTTTTTTACGATAATTTCTTTTAAACCACTTTTAAAAGCAGCTGCACTTTTTTGAAAACCAATTTTAAATTTATCAAATATTCCCATTACAACTTAATATCTATTTTTTTTATATCAGATACGGGACCTTTCATTTTGATAAAATTATCTTGATCAATTGATATTGTTAAATTTCCTGTTTTAAATTCTATATCAACTTGGTTAGAAGAAATGTTATGTATTAATCCTGCAAATGCAGTAGCACAAGCAGCTGTCCCACAAGCTTTAGTTAAGCCAGCTCCACGTTCCCATACTTTAACTTTTATTAATTTTTCATTTATTACTTGTCCAATAGTTACGTTACATCTTTCAGGAAATAGTTCATGATTTTCTATAGTTGGTCCAATTTTTTCAATATTAAATTTTTCTAAATCACTTACAAAAAAAATAATATGTGGATTGCCAACACTGATTGCCGTGCCGCCTATATGTGATTTATTATCGTTATCTAGAATTTCAATTTGTAAATTTTTTGTATTTACATTTTTGGCAAGTGGTATTTCATTCCAATTAGTTTTTCCAAATCCAATTCCTGTTTCAACTAGATTATCACCGATTATATCTGATTTAAGTTCGCCCTCAGAGGTTACTAAGGAAATATTTTTTTTCCCATTTTCTTTTGATAAAAGATCGGCAACACATCTCGTGCCATTTCCGCATGCACCCGAGGTACTTCCATCTGAATTAAAGAAATCTATTTTAGCATCTGACTTTTCGTGAGTATTTATGAATATCAACTGATCACAACCAATAAATTTTCTGTCACAAATTTTTAGAATTTGTTCATTGTTTAAGATTATTGGTTTTGATCTATTATCTATGATAACAAAATCATTACCTAAACCATCCATTTTGTACGCACTAAATTCCATATCTAGTTATTTAACTTATTTATTGACTTTTTGTACCTCTATTATAGTTTGCAGCAGTTTCCGCAAAAACGTTAAATTTGCGGTGTCTTTGGAAACAAAGAGATCGACACTAGTCAGCGAGGGTTCGCCCACTAGTGCGGTTACTGCTGTGTGTAATAAATATGTTTGAAAATTTAACAAATAAATTTGAAGAAATTTTTTCTTCTTTAAAGAAAGCACCATCTCTTGATGAAAATCAAGTGGATGAAGGTTTAAGAGGAATTAGGCAAGCTTTATTAGAGGCTGATGTTTCCCTTGATGTAGCCAAAGCATTTATTGAAAAAGTTAAACCAAAAGCTCTGGGTCAAGAAATTATAAGATCTACTTCACCAGGCGATATGGTTGTTAAAATCGTTTATGACGAGCTTGTAAGCCTGCTAGGAGATAGCAATGCAGATATAAATTTAAATGCAGTACCACCAGTGCCAATGATGTTAGTTGGACTTCAGGGTTCAGGAAAAACCACTACTACAGCCAAATTAGCCAAATTTTTAGAATCCACAAAAAAGAAAAAAGTGATGATGGTAAGTTTAGATATATACAGGCCAGCAGCACAAGAACAGTTAAGATCTCTAGGGGAACAAAACAATATTTTAACTTTACCTATAATTGAAGGCCAACAACCAACTGATATTTGTCAAAGGGCTATTAGTGCTGCAAATTTAAATGGAGCAGAGGTAATTCTTTTTGATACTGCCGGCAGAACTCAAATTGACCTTCAAATGATGAGTGAAATCAAACAAATTGAAAAAATAATTAATCCTGCTGAAACAATTCTAGTTGCCGACTCATTAACAGGTCAAGTTGCAGCCTCAGTTGCAAAAGAATTTAAGAATACAGTAAATCTATCAGGAATTATCCTAACAAGAGCAGATGGTGATGCAAGAGGTGGTGCTGCAGTAAGTATGAAATATATTTCCGAGGTTCCAATAAAATTTTTAGGAATTGGCGAAAAGATAGATAATTTTGAAGTGTTCCATCCAGAGAGGATAGCAAACAGAATTCTTGGAATGGGAGATATTGTTTCTCTTGTAGAAAAAGCTGCTCAAGACTTGGGAGAAGAAAACATCAAACAAGCGGAGGAAAATTTAAAAAAAGGCCAATTTTCAATGGAAGATTATTTAACTCAGCTAAGACAAATGAAAAAAATGGGAGGCATTGAGGGAATAATGTCATTCTTACCTGGTGTGTCAAAAATAAAATCCCAAATGGATTCTGCTGGAATTGATGAAAGCATCATTACAAAAAATGAAGCAATTATTTTATCAATGACAAAAAGAGAAAGAGAGAACCCAAAAATAATAGATGGTTCAAGAAAAAAAAGAATTGCTAATGGCTCTGGTACAGATCCAGCCACTATCAATAAATTGCTAAAGCAATTTAAAATGATGTCTGAAATGATGAAAAAGATGTCTAAAGGAAATCTGAAAGGTATGTCTGATAAAGGAATACCACCAGAGCTATTTAATCAATTAAAATAAGGAGAGACAATGTTAAAACTAAGACTATCAAGAGGGGGAACAAAAAAAAGACCAGTTTATAAAGTGGTTGTTGCAGATAGTAGATTTGCAAGAGATGGAAGATTTATAGAAAAAGTTGGTTTTTTTAACCCTTTATTACCTAAAGAAAAAAAAGAAAGAGTTGGGCTTGAGGCTGAAAGAATTAAATACTGGTTAGGCCAAGGCGCACAACCAACTACTAGAGTGGCAAGAATTTTGGGTGAAAATGATATAATCCCTATGCCTGCAAATGGAAACAATCCAAATAAAGCTGTTCCAAAAAAAGATAGAAAAAAAGAAGGTGAAGAAGCAGCACCAGCAGCAGAAGCTCCTAAAGCAGAAGCAGCACCAGCAGCAGAAGCACCAGCAGCAGAAGCTCCTAAAGCAGAAGCAGCACCAGCAGCAGAAGCACCAGTAGCAGAAGCTTCTAAAGAAGAAGGAAAATAGTTTTAAATTTTGTCATGTGGCAGTCTCAAATTTTTACACTATATCCCGAGTTTTTCCCTGGTCCTTTAAATAAAGGGTTATACGGAAGAGCGCTTGAAAATAAATTGTGGGATTTAAAAGTAAATAATATTAGGGATGCCGCAACTGATAAACATAAGACAGTTGACGATACACCTTATGGAGGTGGCTCAGGTATGCTTTTAAAAGCAGATGTTCTTGCAAATTCCTTAGATCAAAACAAAATTAATGGAGAGAGAATTTTTTATTTATCTCCTAGAGGAAAAAAATTTGATCAACAATTTGCCCTTGAATTATCTAAAGAAAAATCAATAGCTCTAATTTGTGGTCATTTTGAAGGAGTAGATGAAAGAGTTTTATCTACCCGAAATATTGAAGAAATAAGTATTGGCGACTATGTTTTGTCAGGAGGCGAAACAGCTGCATTTGTAGTACTAGATAGCATTCTTAGACTGATACCGGGTGTCTTGGGAAATGAGAAATCCATAGATGATGAGAGCTTTCAAAATGGATTGTTAGAATATCCTCAATACACAAAACCTCAAATTTGGGAGGAAAAATCAGTGCCAGATGTGCTTTTATCAGGTGATCACAACAAAATTAAAGACTGGCGTTTATCACAATCTGAGGCTATAACACGCGACCGAAGACCAGATTTATGGCAAAAATATAAGAACAATTAATTGATAAATATTAAAATGAAAACAATTGAAGAGATAAACAAACATAACGTAACAAAGATTTTATCTGAAAAAAAGATTCCACAATTTTATCCAGGAGATGTTGTTAAAGTTGGTGTTAGAATAACCGAGGGTAAAAAAGAGAGAATTCAATATTTTGAAGGAGTTTGTATTGCTAAAAAAAGCAGAGATATAAATTCATCATTTACAGTTAGAAAAATTTCATTTGGAGAGGGTGTTGAAAGAACATTCCCCTTATATGGCCCAGTAATTGATTCAATTAAAGTTGTAAGATCAGGAAAAGTAAGAAGAGCTAAACTTTATTACTTAAGAGACAGAACTGGTAAATCAGCAAGAATTGCAGAGAAGATCAGAAAAAAAATTGGAATTGATGTTGATGTGAAACCTGAAACAGTAACAGAAGAAAACGTTGCTCCAGCAGTGGAAGCTCCTAAAGTAGAGGCAGCACCAGCAGCAGAAGTTTCAAAAGAGGCTCCAAAAGCTGAACAAACTCAAGAAAGCACACCAGAAAAAAAATAATTTTTTTTTCAATGCCCACAACTCTTTACGATAAAATTTGGAATGATCACTTAGTTGATCTACAAGATGATGGTACAGCGTTACTTTTTGTTGATAGACATTTGGTACATGAAGTGACTAGCCCTCAGGCATTTGAGGGTCTTAGAAATTCAAAAAGAAAAGTAAGACATCCAGAATTAACTTTGGCAGTTGCTGACCACAATGTGCCTACAACAGATCGTTCAAAAGGAATTGCAGATGAAGAATCCAAAATCCAAGTAGATACTCTTGAAGCTAACTGTAAAGAATTTGGAGTTCAATTATTTGGTATGGATGATAAGAGACAAGGTATCGTTCATATAATAGGTCCTGAACAAGGTTTTACTCAACCAGGTACAGTCATAGTTTGTGGAGATAGTCATACAGCAACACATGGCGCTTTTGGGTCACTTGCATTTGGAATTGGAACATCAGAAGTAGAACATGTTTTAGCAACCCAAACCTTAGTACAAAAAAAAGCAAAAAATTTTAGAATAAATGTAAATGGAAAACTTCCGATTGGAGTAACTTCAAAAGATGTCATTTTACAAATAATTGGAAAAATAGGTACTGCTGGAGGAACAGGGTGCGTAATTGAGTACGCTGGTGATCTGATAACATCTTTGAGTGTTGAACAAAGGATGACGATTTGCAATATGACAATTGAAGGTGGTGCTAGAGCAGGACTAATAGCTCCTGATCAAAAGATTTTTGATTATTTAAAGGGAAAACCTATGTCACCAAAAGGTGATAATTGGGATAAAGCAGTTGAATATTGGAAGACATTAAAGACTGATAAAGAAGCAGTTTTTGATAAAGAAATTAATCTTGATGCAGGTGAAATATTGCCAATGATTACATGGGGAACATCACCTCAAGATGTAATAACTATAGATGGAAAAGTTCCAAACCCTAATCATGAAAAAGATGAAGATAAAAAAAATTCAATAGAAAGATCATTAAAATATATGGGCTTGAAGCCGGATATGTCTGCTAAAGATATAAAAATTGATAAAGTTTTTATAGGTAGTTGCACTAATGGAAGAATAGAAGACTTAAGAGAGGCTGCAAAAATTTTAAAAGATAAAAAAATATCATCTAGTGTCCATGCAATGGTGGTTCCTGGTTCAGGTTTGGTAAAAGAACAAGCAGAACAAGAAGGTTTAGATAAAATCTTTTTAGAGTCAGGTTTTGAGTGGCGTGAACCAGGTTGTTCAATGTGTCTTGCAATGAACGCAGATAAATTAAAGCCAGAGGAAAGATGTGCTTCGACTTCAAATAGAAATTTTGAAGGAAGACAAGGTAGAGGTGGCAGAACACATTTAGTAAGTCCAGGAATGGCTGCAGCTGCAGCAATATCTGGAAGCCTAGATGATGTTAGAAAGTATCAGAATTAAATGCAAAAATTTACAACATTAAAAAGCATACCAGCATATCTGCCTATAGTTAATATAGATACTGATATGATTATTCCAAAGCAATTTTTAAAAACCATTAAAAGAACTGGCTTAGGCAAAAACTTATTTTTTGAAATGAGATATGATGATCAAGGAAAAACAATTGATAATTTTATTTTAAACCAAGAGCCATTCAATCAATCAAAAATTTTAATCGCAGGAAAAAATTTTGGATGCGGTTCATCTAGAGAACATGCGCCATGGGCGTTACTAGACTTTGGAATAACTTGTGTAATTAGTTCAAGCTTTGCAGATATTTTTTATAGCAACTGTTTTAAAAATGGTATTTTGCCAATTATTCTTGATGAAGAAAAAATTAAAGAAATATCTGAATATGCAAATAGAAAAGAAGAAATTTCTGTAGATTTAAATGATGAAAAAATTATTTATGGAAATAATGAAATACTATTCAAAATAGATTCATTTAAAAAAAAATGTTTATTAGAGGGTTTAGATGATATCGCTTTATCATTAAAAAAATCTGAGAAAATTGAAAGTTTTGAGAAAAATTTAAAAGAAAAAAAACCCTGGATATTTAATGATTAAAGTTAGAAAAAGAAAAATATTATTACTTCCAGGAGATGGTATTGGTCCAGAAGTAATAGGTGAGGTTAAAAAAATCATCCAATGGTTTAATGATAAAAAATCTTTAGACTTTGAAATTGATGAGGATCTTGCCGGAGGATGTTCTTACGATAAACATGGAACCCCAATTACAGATGAGGTTTTTTATAAAGCTCTAGAAAGTGCTGTTGTTATGCTAGGTGCAGTTGGTGGACCTAAATGGGATGATGTTGAGTTCTCAAAAAAACCTGAAAGAGCCCTATTAAAATTAAGAAAAGAATTAAAACTTTTTGCAAATTTAAGACCTGCAATTTGTTTTGAACAATTAGTTGATGCATCTACTCTTAAACCAGAGATTGTCTCTGGATTAGACATCATGATTGTAAGAGAGTTGACAGGTGGAATTTATTTTGGTGAGCCAAGAGGCATAAAACCAATAGAAAATGGTGAAAGAAAAGGAATTAATACACACACATACACATCAAGTGAAATTACAAGAGTTGCAAGAGTAGCTTTTGATCTTGCAAAAAAGAGATCAAATAGAGTTACATCTTGTGAAAAATCTAATGTGATGGAGGCCGGACTTTTGTGGAGAGAAGAAGTTCAGGCTCTACATGACAGTGAATATAAAGATGTAGAATTAAGTCATATGTTGGCTGACAATTGTGCGATGCAGCTTTTAAGAAATCCAAAGCAATTTGACGTAATAGTTACAGATAATTTATTTGGTGACATGTTGTCGGATCAAGCTTCAATGTTAACTGGTTCACTAGGTCTATTGCCATCAGCATCTTTAGGAGCAAAAAATAAAGATGGTGAAATGAGAGCAATGTATGAACCAATACATGGTTCGGCACCCGATATAGCAGGCAAAGGAATTGCTAACCCGATTGCAACTATTTTAAGTTTTGCAATGGCACTTAGATATTCTCTTGATTTAGATCAAGAGGCAGATTTATTAGAAAATGCTGTGCAAAAAGTTCTAAATGATGGACTTAGAACTAAAGATATTATGTCTGAGGGCAAAAAAGAAGTTTCTACTTCTCAAATGGGTGATGCTATTATTTCAAAATTGCAATAATTAATTAATTCATCTAAACTATTTTAATGCCAATCTACAATGCACCAGTAGAAGATATGATGTTTCTCTTTGAAAAATTAAGAGACAATAAAAATTATAATGAGATCGATCGATATAAAGAGGTTACCTCAGATTTAGTAAAAGACATACTTGAGGAAGCTGCTAAAATTAATCAAAATTTAATTTTACCACTTGCAAAAGCTGGAGATGAAAATCCTGCAGTTTTAGAAAATGGAGTTGTTAGAACACCTCCGGGATACAAAGAGGCTTATCATAAATACATTGAAGATGGATGGACCTCATTGTCATGTGATCCAAAATATGGTGGGCAAGGTATGCCAAAAACAGTCAGTGCTTTTTTTGATGAGATGCTTTCATCTGCAAGTCTATCTTTTAAGCTTTATAGCGAATTAAGTATAGGAGCATATAATTGTATTAACCATCACGCGACTGAAGAGATTAAAAATAAGTACTTACCAAAAATTGTTGAGGGCAAGTGGAGTGGCACCATGTGTTTAACAGAACCTGTTTGTGGAACAGATTTAGGTTTATTAAAAACTAAAGCCATTGCTCAAGACGATGGAACATTTAAGTTAAGTGGTCAAAAAATATTTATCACCTCAGGTGATCATGATCTTACTGAAAATATTATTCATCTAGTTTTAGCTAGAGTTTCTGACTCGCCTGCTGGAACTAAAGGAATTAGCTTATTTTTAGTTCCAAAATTTTTAGTCAACAATGATGGATCGGTTGGAGCAAGAAATGGGATATCTACGGGATCAATTGAAAGTAAAATGGGGATCAAGGGTTCGGCAACATGTGTTCTAAATTTTGATGAAGCAACTGGATATATGATTGGTAAAAAAGACAAGGGCCTTAATGCAATGTTTACAATGATGAATTTAGAAAGAATAGTTGTTGGAATCCAAGGATTAGGAATATCTGAAATTGCATATCAAAACTCATTAGCTTACGCAAAAGAGCGAAAACAGGGAAAAACCAATAATACTAAATCAACAAATGGTGCAGATTTTATTATTGAGCATGCCGATATAAGAAGATCATTATTGAATATGAAATCAATAATTGAGGGAGAAAGAGCACTTTGTTTTTGGTTGTCACAACAAACTGAAGTAAGCCTTCATCATCCAGATGAAAAAATAAAACAAGAAGCGTCAGATTTTGTTTCATTAATGACACCAGTTGTAAAATCACTTTTCACAGATTTAGCTGTTGAAATTACTAATGATGCCATGCAAATCCACGGAGGCTATGGTTATACCAAAGACCAAGGCATTGAGCAGCTTTATAGAGATAATAGGATTACACCCATTTACGAAGGAACAAACTCAGTTCAAGCAGCAGATTTAGTTTTTAGAAAATTATCAAACAAAAATGGTAACATTGTAAGCAAATTCCTTGAGCTGATTAAATCTGAATGTGAAAGTGAAAATGAAAAAATTAAACCTTTTGTAAAAGAGTTTAATTATTATCATGATATTTTGAGTAAGTTTACCAATTGGATTGAAGATAAAAACAAAACAGACAAAGACGATGTAAGCGCAGCTGCCAATGATTATCTTAGAACTTTAGGTTATGTTTCAATTGCGTATGCTTGGATAAAAGTTTTAGAGGCAAGCTTTAAAAATTTTGATGAAAATAAAGATTTTTATGAAGATAAAATAAATACTGCTAAGTTTTATTTTGAGAGAGTTTTGCCAAGATCTGAACAGCATTATAAAACTTCAATTTCTGGTAGCTCAAATATTATGAAATTTAAATTTAATTAATCATGAATAATTACGAATTAAATTTAGATAAAAATAATGCAAATTTTGTTCCTTTAACACCCTTAACTTTTTTGCAAAGAGCTAAAGATATTTATCCAAATTATGAAGCAGTAGTTTATGAGGATAGAAAATTTACTTGGAGTGAAGTTTTTAAAAGAACAACAAAATTTGCTAGTGCTTTAGAAAAAATAGGTATTGGCAAAGGGGATACCGTTTCATTTTTAGCATTTAATACACCAGAAATTTTTGAAGCTCATTATTCGGTTCCAATGACAGGAGGCGTGCTCAATACAATCAATATCAGGCTAGATGCTAACACAATCGCTTATATTTTAAATCATAGTGAAGCAAAAGCACTTGTTGTCGACAGACAGTTGCATAAAGAAGTTAAAAAAGCATTAAGTATGGTTGATAAGAAATTAATCGTAATTGATATTCACGATAAATTTGCCGATCAGTCAAAATTAGAAAAAATTGGAGATCTTGAATATGAGAGTTTTTTGGCAACTGGTGATGATAATTTTGAACCAAAAATGCCTGACGATGAGTGGCAAGCTATATCACTGAGCTACACATCTGGAACAACCGGAAATCCTAAGGGTGTTGTTTATCACCATAGAGGTGCTTATTTAATGTCTACCGGAAGTGCTGTGGCATGGAATATGCCAAATAGATTAAATTTTTTAACAATAGTTCCAATGTTTCATTGCAATGGCTGGTGCTACCCTTGGACAGTTCCAATGCTAAATGGCAGAACAGTATGTCTTAGAAACATAGACGTTAAAAAAATTTTTGATTTAATTGAAAAATTTAATGTAACTCATTTTGGTGGAGCTCCTATAGTTTTGAACATGATAACAGGGGCACCAGAAGCAGATAGAAAAAAACTTAAACATAAGGTTCATGTTTTAACCGCTGGCGCACCACCACCAAGTATAATTTTTAAAAAGATGAAAGATTTAGGTTTTGAAGTAATGCATGTGTATGGATTAACAGAAACTTATGGACATGTAACCCAATGTGCATGGAATGATGAGTGGAATGATTTTGATGAAGATAAGCAAAATGAAATTAAAGCAAGACAAGGTGTTAGATATCCAAATCTTGAAGGAGCAACAATTTTGGATCCTGAAACCATGAAGGAAGTACCAAAAGATGGAAAAACAATTGGTGAAATTATGCTTAGAGGAAATGTTGTAATGAAAGGATATTTTAAAGACAAAGCAGCAACAGAAAAAGCCATGGCTGGTGGATGGTTTCACTCAGGAGATTTAGCAGTGATACATCCAGATGGATACATTAAGATTCAAGATAGGTCTAAAGATATAATTATCTCTGGGGGAGAAAATATCTCTTCAATAGAAATTGAAAATACGCTTTCAAAACATCCGTCAGTCTCTATAGCGGCAGTAGTAGCAAAACCTGATGAAAAATGGGGTGAAGTGCCATGTGCATTTATTGAAATGGTTAAAGATAAACCTGTGACTGAAAAAGAGTTAATAGATTTTTGTAGAGAAACTTTGGCAGGCTTTAAAGTTCCAAAAGAAGTAGTTTTTTGTGAATTACCTAAAACATCTACTGGGAAAATTCAAAAATTTGAATTGAGAAAAAAATTTTAGGTGAAAATTGATAATCAAAATAGATAATAAAACTTTTTATGCATCTGACTGTGGTCAGGGAATTGATTTAAGCAAAAATACATTAGTTTTTTTACATGGTAGTGGCCTATCACACATCGTATGGTCTTTGTCAGAACAGTATTTTTCAAACAAAAACTTTAATGTACTTTCAATTGATCTTCCAGGTCATGGAAATTCGGACGGGCCATGTCTTGAAAGTATCGAGGAAATTGCTGATTGGTTAGAAAAAGTTTTTGATAAACTCAATCTAAATAAAGTCATTCTTGTTGGACATTCACAAGGATGCCTAGAGGCATTAGAGTACTCATATAAGTACAAAAAAAGATTGGACAAAATAGTATTTATTGGAGGCTCATATAAAATGCCAGTACATCAAGACTTAATTAACTTGGCAGAGAATGGGGACTCAGATGCTGTTAAATTGATGATGAAATGGGGATATGAGGGTTCAAAAAAATTTATAGGAGGGAACCCAATAGAAAGAATTATTCAATCTCCAAGAGATATTAAGGAAATATTAGCAGTGGATTTAAATGCATGTAACAATTATCAAAATGGAAAAGTTGCAGCAGAAGATATTAGTTGTCCCAGTTTATTTATATTTGGTGAGTTAGATAAAATGGTAAATATAGAAATAGGAAAAAAATTTTCTCAAATGGTAAAAAACTCATCACAACATATCATTAATTGTGGTCATATGATAATGATTGAAAATGCTTTTGAAATGAGAGAGAAGATCTCAGAATTTTTAAAATGATGAAAAATTTTTCAATTGCGAAATCAAGAAGATTAAGAAGTACGCCCTATACGTCAAGAATAGAAAAGCAAGGTGTTACCGCTTACACAGTTTATAATCACATGTTGTTACCTGCTGCTTTTGGTTCAATTGAAGATTCATATCATCATTTAAAAAAAGATGTTCAAGTTTGGGATGTTGCAGCTGAAAGACAAGTCGAAATATCGGGAAAAGACTCTGCAAAACTTATACAATTAATGACTTGCAGAGATTTAACAAAATCTAAAGTTGGGAGATGTTACTATTGTCCAATTATAGATGAAAATGGAAATCTAGTTAATGATCCAGTAATTTTGAAATTAAGTGAAGAACGTTGGTGGATTTCTATTGCAGACTCTGATGTTTTATTTTTTGCTAAAGGTTTAGCTTCTGGTCATAACTTTGATGTTAAAATTATTGAGCCTCAAGTAGACATAATCGCCATCCAAGGTCCAAAATCATTTCATTTGATGGAAAAAGTTTTTGGAAAAAAAATCTTAGATTTAAAATTTTTTGGCTTTGAATATTTTGATTTTAAAGGAGCAAAACATCTTATTGCAAGATCTGGCTGGTCAAAACAAGGGGGATTTGAAGTTTATGTTGAAAATACTCAATCTGGTTTAAATTTGTATGATCACTTATTTGAGGTTGGAAAAGAGTTTAATGTGAAGCCAGGGTGCCCAAATTTAATTGAAAGAATTGAAAGTGGTTTACTTTCATATGGGAACGACTTTGATAATAATGACAACCCTTTTGAATGTGGATTTGAAAAATATGTAAATTTAGATTCAGACATAATATTTTTAGGCAAAGAAAGATTAAAAGAAATAAAATCAAAGGGAATTCAAAAAAGATTGATGGGAGTACTGATCGAAAAAGAAAACATTAGTCTTACTTCATCAGTTGAAATTAAGAATGATAACAATGAAGTGATTGGAGATTTAAGATCTGGTTGTTATTCTCCACATTTTAAAAAAGCGATTGGTATTGCAATGATTAATGAACCAAATTGTAAGCCTTCTACCAAAGGTATAATCAAAATTGATGATAAATCTTATGGTGTAAGCATTTGCGAATTACCCTTCATTTAGTATAAGACTATGATGAATATAGCTATAGTAGGTGCTACAGGCAATGTAGGTAGAAAAATACTTGAAGTTTTAGAAAAAAAAAATTTTTCTTTAGATAATCTTTATTTAGTAGCCTCATCTAAAAGTGCTGGAAGTAAAATTACATTTAAAGATAAAGAATTAGAAGTTTTTGATCTTGAAAAGTTTGATTTCTCAAAAGCTAAAATAACTTTTTTTGCAGCAGGTGGAAAAATATCAGAAAATTATGCAACAAAAGCCGCACAACATTCGATTGTAATAGACAATTCAAGTTTCTATAGAATGGATCCTGATGTTCCGCTTATTGTTCCACAAGTTAATTCAGAAGATTTAAAAAAAATAAAAAAGAATATTATTGCAAATCCAAATTGTTCAACAGCACAACTGGTTATAGCACTGAAACCTTTACATGATGCATTCAAAATTAAAAGAGTAGTAACTTCAACATATCAATCTGTTTCAGGAGGTGGAAAAGCCCCAATGGATGAATTAATCGAACAAACTAAATTATTTTTGGATAACAGAGAGATAAAATCTAAAAATTTTACAAAGCAAATAGCATTTAATGCTATTCCACATATCGATGTATTTGCAGACGATGGGTACACAAAAGAAGAACTTAAGATGACAAATGAAACAAAAAAAATTCTAGACCCTAAAATTGAATTAACAGCAACTTGTGTGCGTCTTCCAGTGTTAGTATCTCACTCGGAGTCAGTTAATATAGAATTTGAAAAACCTTTTACGGTCGATAAAGTAAGACAGTTGTTAGATAATGCAGATGGTTGCAAGGTAGTTGATGAGAGAAAAGATGGTGGTTATTCAACCCCGATTGAGGCAGCTGGCAAAAATGATACGTTCATTTCAAGGATCCGAGAAGATAAAACAATTAATAACGGCTTAAATTTATGGATTGTCTCAGATAATTTACTTAGGGGTGCAGCTTTGAATGCTGTAGAAATTGCAGAAACATTAATTAAAAATAATTTTTATGGAAAATAATAGCCCGCTATCACCCCATCTTCAAATTTATAGATGGCATATTTCATCATTAGTTTCAATTTCTCATAGAATTACAGGAATTATAAATTTTGTTGCTTTAATATTAATTTGTATATGGACAGCCATGCTTTTATTGGGTGAAGCTAATTATAGTTCTATAGAATATTTTCTAAGTTCAATATTTGGAAAATTTATTGTGTTAGGTTTAAGCTGGTCTTTTAGTTTTCAAATATTAAGTGAAATAAGACATTTGATTATGGATATGGGTTATGGTTTTGAACTTAAAACAACAAGAATATCTGGTTTGCTTGTTATTTTTGGATCAATTTTTTTAACAATTATAATTTTTGTTATAGGGAGAAATTTAATCTAATGAATGTTTCTACAAAAAAATGGATTTTTTTAAAAGTTAGTTCCATAATTTTGATACCACTGATGTTTTGGTTTATTTTTAATTTTGTTTCAATTTACGATAAAAGCTTTAATGAAATTATTGAGTTTTTTTCTAGCACAACTTCCAAGTTGCTATTTAGTTTATTCATTGTTTTTGGATTCTTTTTTTCAGCGCTGAGTATTAGTGAAGTTTTTGAAGATTATATTAGTGAAAATGGTCTCAAAAATGTCGCAAACAGAGCGCTTTATTTATCTGCTATAGTAATTCCATTAATAACAATATTAATATTATTTAACTTAAATTAATGAGCGCATACAAAATAATTGAACATGAATATGATGTAGTTGTTCTTGGAGCAGGAGGCTCAGGCCTTAGAGCGGCTGTTGGTTTAAGTGAAGCTGGTTTGAAAACTGCTTGTATTTCAAAAGTGTTTCCAACTCGAAGTCATACATCTGCTGCTCAAGGAGGAATTTCTGCAGCCCTTGGTAACATGGGAGAAGATGATTGGCGTTGGCACATGTACGACACTGTTAAAGGTGCAGATTGGCTCGGAGATCAAGATAGCATTGAATATTTATGCAAAGAAGCGCCAAAAGCAGTAATTGAATTAGAGAAGTATGGAGTTCCATTTAGTAGAACTGATGATGGTAAAATCTATCAAAGACCTTTTGGTGGTATGACTAAAAATTATGGTAACGGCATTGTTCAAAGAACATGTGCTGCTGCTGATAGAACTGGACATGCTATTTTGCATACGCTGTATGGCCAAGCTTTAAAACATAATACAGAATTTTTTATTGAGTATTTTGCACTAGATTTATTGATGAAAAATGGAGAATGCAAAGGTTTGATAGCGTGGAATTTAAATGATGGAACAATTCACAGATTTAGAGCGCATACAGTAATTATAGCAACCGGAGGATATGGAAAAGTTTATTATTCAGCTACCTCTGCTCACACTTGTACAGGAGATGGAAATGCTATGGTTCTTAGAGCTGGTCTGCCACTGCAAGATATGGAATTTGTTCAATTTCATCCAACAGGAATTTACGGTCATGGCACTCTAATTACAGAAGGTGCTAGAGGAGAGGGTGGATATCTCACAAATTCTAAAGGGGAAAGATTTATGGAACGATACGCCCCAAAAGCAAAAGATTTAGCATCTAGAGATGTGGTTAGTCGTTCAATGTCGATTGAAATTAATGAAGGAAGAGGTGTTGGTAAAGATGGTGACCATGTACACTTGAATTTAAGTCATTTAGATAAAGAAATTATCGAAAGTAGATTACCTGGTATAACAGATGCAGCAAGGTTATTTGCTGATGTTGATGTAACTAAAGAACCGATACCAGTTGTGCCAACAGTTCATTATAATATGGGTGGTATTCCTACGAATTACAAAGCTGAAGTATTAACTGTTAATGGATCTGAAAAAACTGTTCCAGGATTAATGGCAATAGGAGAGGCAGCGTGTGTTTCAGTTCATGGTGCAAATAGATTAGGCTCAAACTCTTTGATTGATTTAGTTGTTTTTGGAAGAGCAGCCGCACAAAGAGCTAGTGAATTAGTTAAACCAGGAACTCCACATGAAGAAATTGGAGAGTCTGAAACTCAAAAATGTTTAGATAGATTTGATAAACTTAGAAATGCTAACGGTGAAAACAGTACAGCAGAGTTAAGATTATCAATGCAAAAAACCATGCAATCAAAATGTGCAGTTTTTAGAACTGAGAAAACATTAAAAGAAGGTGTTGAAGAAATTAAAAAAACATACGATGGAATGGAATCTATCTCAGTTAAAGATAAATCTTTAATATTTAATACCGACTTAGTAGAGACTTTAGAGTTTGATAATCTTATTAGACAAGCCGTTGCAACTGTAGACTCTGCTTATAATAGAAAAGAAAGCAGAGGTGCTCATGCAAGAGAAGATTATCCAAAAAGAGATGATGAAAAATTTATGCAACATACTCTTTCATGGTGTGATGGAAAAAATACTAAAATCTCATACAGACCGGTGCATAAATCTACTCTAACCAATGAAGTACAATACTTTCCACCTCAGGAAAGAGTTTATTAATGGTTCAATTAAATTTACCTGAAAATTCAAAAGTAAAAACTGGTAAGTATTTTAAAGATAAAACTGGTTCGAAGAATATCAGAAAAGTAAATGTTTATAGATGGGACCCCTCAACGGGTGAAAATCCTAGAATAGATACTTATGAAGTTGACATGGATAATTGTCCATCAAAAGTTTTAGATGTACTAAATAAAATTAAAAACGAAATAGATCCAACACTAGCTTACAGAAGATCTTGTGCTCATGGGGTTTGTGGATCGTGTGCAATGAATATGGGTGGAAAAAATGGCTTAGCGTGCACGACACCTCATGCAGAAATCGATGGTGACCTTGATATTTATCCACTACCTCATTTAAAAGTTAAAAGAGATTTAATTGGAGATTTGGATGGTCTTTATAAACAATACGAGTCGATTGAACCGTGGCTAAAATCAAATTCAAAATCAGAAACTTCAGAAATTTACCAGTCAAAAGAGGATAGAGCTAAATTAGATGGAGCTTATGAATGTATAATGTGTGCATGTTGCTCGACTTCATGCCCAAGTTATTGGTGGAATGGAGATAAATATTTAGGGCCAGCAGTTTTGCTTCAAGCATATAGATGGATTGTAGACAGCAGAGATGAAGAAAGAAAAGCAAGATTGAAAAAAGTTGCAGATGAGCTGAAACTTTATAGATGCCATACTATATTGAACTGCACTAATGCTTGTCCAAAAGGTTTAAATCCTGCAAAAGCTATTGCTGAAATAAAAAAAATGTTAGCAACTACTAACGTTTAAACAATAGACTAATAAGTTTTTTTACTCTAAAAGATCGTATTCATGAAATTAATAGAGCATTACGTAGGTGGAAAAATAATTCCTGGAACTTCAGATAAAAAAGGAAAAGTTTTTAACCCAGCAACTGGTGAACAAGAATCAGAAGTGAGATTGGCTTCAAAAGCTGATTTAGATCAAGCAGTAAGTGTTGCAAAAAAAGCATTTGAAACATGGTCACTTAAACCTTCTCTTCAAAGAGCAAGAGTAATGTTCAAATTTAAAGAGCTTATAGAAAAAAATTCCGACGAATTAACTAAATTAATAGTTTCTGAGCATGGAAAAGTTTATGAAGATGCAAAAGGATCTTTAACAAGAGGACTTGAAGTTGTTGAGTTTGCTTGTGGAATACCACATTTGTTAAAAGGTGAATTTTCTGAAAATGTTGGAACTAATGTAGACAGTTGGTCTATGAGGCAACCTTTGGGAGTTGTAGCAGGCATAACACCTTTTAATTTTCCGGCAATGGTTCCTATGTGGATGTTTCCAATTGCAATTGCATGTGGAAATACATTCATTTTAAAACCATCAGAAAAAGACCCTTCTTGTCCTATTAGATTGGCAGAACTGCTCTCAGAAGCTGGATTGCCAGAAGGTGTTTTTAATGTAGTAAATGGTGATAAAGAGTCTGTTGATGCAATATTAACTAATCCAGACATTAAAGCTGTGAGCTTTGTAGGCTCAACACCAATTGCTAAATATATTTATGAGAATTCTGCTAAAAATGAAAAAAGAGTCCAAGCTCTAGGAGGAGCTAAAAATCATTTAGTTGTGATGCCTGATTGTGATTTAGATGGTGCTGTGAACGGTTTAATGGGAGCTGCATATGGTTCTGCAGGTGAAAGATGTATGGCCCAATCAGTTGCAGTTGCAGTAGGAGATATCGGAGATGAATTGGTTTCAAGACTATCAAAAAAAGCAGAAGCTTTAAAAGTTGGACCTGGTATGGACAAAAATTCAGAAATGGGTCCATTAGTTACTAAGGAGCACTTAGAAAAAGTAAAGAGTTATGTTGATCTTGGAGTTAAAGAAGGCGCAAAGCTAGTTGTAGATGGTAGAAACCTTAAGCTTCAAGGATATGAAAATGGTTTTTATATAGGTGGCTGTTTATTTGACCATGTAAATAAAGACATGAGAATTTATAAAGAAGAAATATTTGGTCCAGTTTTATCAGTAGTTAGAGTTAAGACATTTGAAGAGGCTGCAAAATTAATAAATGATCATGAATACGGAAATGGTGTAAGCATATATACAAGAGATGGTGATGCAGGCAGAACATTTGCTAGCAAAATTCAAGTTGGAATGGTTGGAATAAATGTGCCCATACCTGTTCCAATGGCGTTTCATAGCTTTGGTGGTTGGAAAAGATCTTTATTTGGAGATAGTGCTATGCATGGCATGGAGGGAATAAAATTTTATACTAAATTAAAAACAGTAACATCAAGATGGCCTTCGGGAATTCGTTCTAATGCAGAATTTGTGATGCCAACAATGAAATAAAAAGGAGAACAGAAATTAGATGAGCAAGATATCTTTAATAGGAGCAGGTCAAATAGGTGGAACTTTAGCACATTTAATTGGGCTTAAAGAGCTAGCAGATGAGGTAGTTTTATTTGATGTTGCAAGTGGAATAGCAAAAGGAAAAGCACTTGATATAGCTCAATCTTCTCCAGTTGATGGTTTCCATGTGAGATTTTCAGGCACTGACGATTATAAAGATATCAAAGACTCAGATGTTATAATTATTACAGCAGGTGTTCCAAGAAAACCTGGAATGAGTAGAGATGATTTATTAGGAATAAATTTAAAAATTATAAAACAGGTTGCTGAAGGTATTAAACAACATGCTCCTAATGCATTTGTGGTTTGTATTACAAATCCACTAGACGTGATGGTTATGGCATTTCAAAAATATTCAGGTTTACCAGCAAACAAAGTTGTTGGAATGGCAGGTATATTGGATAGCTCAAGATTTAAATTATTTTTGTCATTAGAATTTAATGTTCCTGTTAAGGAAATTGAAGCTATGGTTATGGGTGGCCACGGAGATACTATGGTTCCGCTTCCAGGGTTTACTAAAATTTCAGGCAAACCATTATTAGATTTAGTTAAAGAGGGAAAAATAACATCAGAGCGTGTTGAAGAAATCAACCAAAGAACTAGAGATGGTGGTGCCGAGATTGTAAAATTTTTGGAGAAAGGTTCAGCTTTTTATGCCCCAGCAGCAGCAGGAGTAGAAATGGCAGCTGCGTATTTAAAGGATGAAAAAAAAATGGTTCCATGTGCTGCTTATCTAAACGGTGAATATGGAATTAAAGATATTTATGCAGGAGTTCCAATTGTAATAGGAAAAGCAGGAGTAGAAAAAATTGAGGAAATTAATTTGGATGAAAAAGAAAAATCTGAATTTTTAAAATCAGTTGATGCAGTAAAAAAACTTTGGGAAGCAGCATCTAATATTGATCCTGACCTTGCTAAATAATGAATATCCACGAGCATCAGGCAAAAGGGATTTTAAAAAAATTTGGAGCATCAGTTCCCGAAGGTGTTTATGCCTTAACGGTTGAAGAGCTACTAGAAAAAGTCAAAAAATTAAATACTAGTAAGTACGTTTTAAAAGCCCAAATTCACGCAGGAGGAAGAGGTAAGGCGGGTGGAGTAAAGATTTTAGATAATATCGAAGATCTTGAAAGTGAAGCTAGAAAATTATTAGGTAAGACTTTAGTTACTCATCAAACTGGTCCTGAAGGCAGAGAAGTTAAAAGACTTTATGTTGAAGAGTCGTCAAATATAGATAAAGAGTTTTATCTTTCATGTCTTGTAGACCGAGCAAGTTCAAAAATTGCATTTATATCAAGTGATCAAGGTGGAATGGATATTGAAGAAGTTGCAGCAAAAACACCTGAAAAGATAATTACAACAAAAGTAGAACTGGAAGAAGAAATATCAAATAAAGATTGTGAAAATATATTAAAAATTTTTAACTTAAATGATGAAGCCAAAAGTGAGGCAATTAAGTTATTAAAATCTATATACAAAATGTTCATTAGCACAGATGCAAATATGGTGGAGATAAATCCTCTTATTTTAACAAAAGAAAATAAGATCATGTGCTTAGACGCTAAAGTAAATTTTGATGATAATGCATTATTTAGACATCCAGAAATTACAGAATTAAGAGATCTAAATGAAGAGGATCCAGCTGAAATAGAAGCAAGCAAACATGATTTGGCTTATATAAAATTAGATGGAAGCATAGGATGCATGGTTAATGGTGCTGGTCTTGCAATGGCAACAATGGATATAATTAAATTATATGGATCAGAGCCTGCAAATTTTTTAGATGTGGGTGGTGGAGCTTCAAAAGAAAAAGTCTCAGCAGCGTTTAAGATAATTTTGTCTGATAAAAATGTTAAAGGTATTTTAATAAATATTTTTGGTGGAATAATGAGATGTGATGTTCTTGCACAAGGAGTTGTTGATGCAGCTAAAGAGATGAAAATCAATGTTCCTTTAGTGGTGAGGCTAGCTGGAACAAATTTTAAAGAGGGAAAAGAAATTTTAGATAACTCTGGTTTAAAATTAATATCAGCAGAAAACTTAGATGATGCTGCAAAAAAAATTGTAGAGGCCATTAAATAATGTCAGTTTTAGTAAATAAAAATACAAAAGTTATTTGCCAAGGTTTTACGGGTGCTCATGGAACCTTTCATTCTGAGCAAGCTATAAAATATGGAACTAATTTGGTTGGAGGCGTGACACCAAAAAAAGGTGGTCAAGAACACTTAGATAGACCTGTTTTTAATACCGTTAAAGAGGCTAAAGATAAAGTTGGTGCAGATGCTACGATGATTTATGTTCCTGCTAAATTTGCTGCAGCTGCAATTATAGAGGCTATTGAAGCTGATTTAGAATTAATCGTTTGTATTACTGAGGGAATACCAGTTCAAGATATGTTGAGGGTAAAACAAAGATTGTCAAAATCTAAAAGTAGATTAATCGGTCCTAATTGCCCAGGAATTATCACGCCCGATGAATGTAAAATAGGTATTATGCCTGGAAGTATCCACAAAAGAGGATCAGTAGGAATTGTTTCAAGATCTGGAACTCTAACGTATGAGGCTGTTGCTCAAACAACAGAAAATGGATTAGGACAATCTACATGTATAGGAATTGGTGGAGATCCAATTAACGGAACAAATTTTATAGATTGTTTAGATTTATTTTTAAAAGATGAAGAAACCAAATCTATTTTAATGATAGGTGAAATAGGAGGAACAGCAGAAGAAGAGGCTGCAGAATTTGTTAAAAATCATCAAATTAAAAAACCTATGGTTGGATTTATAGCTGGGATTACAGCACCTGCTGGCAGAAGAATGGGGCATGCTGGAGCAATAATTTCAGGCGGCAAAGGTGGCGCGGAAGATAAGATTAAAAAAATGGAAGACTGTGGAATTACTATGGCTAATTCTCCGTCTAAGATAGGAAAAACTCTTTTTGATAAATTGTCTAATTGAAAAATAGCTTCTCAGTAATATACTCCAACTATAAATGTCTCTAACAAAAAATCTTGAGTTTGAAAAAACTTCATTTTTAACTAAATCTAATAGCGCGTTCCTGGAGCAAATGTATTTAAAATACATTAATAAAGATCTAGATCTGCCTAGTAGTTGGAAAAATTATTTTGATGATTTAGGAGATGAGCTTGATTTAGTAGTTAATGAAATTAAGGGTCCTTCTTGGGCTCCAATAAAAAAACAAATCAATATTGTTGAAAAAAAACCAAAAAAAGAAGTTCATTCAAATGGTTCAGTTAAAAATGTAATTTCTGAAAATAATTTACAAAACAATATAGACTCAATAAAAGCTGTTGAGTTAATTAGGGCTTATAGGCTTAGAGGCCATTTATTGGCTAAACTAGATCCTCTTGGATTAAAAAAAACTGAATATTTAGAAGAGCTACACCCAGAATATTATGGTTTCAAAAAAAGTGATTATAAAAGAGAAATATTTTTAAATGATGTTACGAATAAAAAATATTCAAATATCAGTGAAATTTTAACATTCTTAAATAAAACTTATTGTGGTTCAATTGGATATGAGTACATGCATATTTCAAATCCTGAAGAAAGAGTTTGGCTTAGAAGGCGAATTGAAGAAGATGAGAATGAAATTAAATTTACAAAAAATGGAAAAGAAGCAATTTTAAATAAATTGATCCAAGCGGAAGGGTTTGAAAAATTTTTAGCTACTAAATATGTGGGAACTAAAAGATTTGGTTTAGATGGAGCTGAAAGCTTAATACCTGCTTTAGAACAAATTATCAAAATTGGTGGCCAATCTCAAATTAAAGAAGTTAAAATTGGTATGTCTCATAGAGGGAGATTGAATGTTTTAGCCAATGTACTTCAAAAATCTTATAAAAGAATATTTAACGAGTTTGCAGGAGAATTTAATTCAAGTTCCAATGAAGGAGCTGGAGATGTAAAATACCATCTTGGTGCTTCATCAAATAGAGAGTTTGACGGTAATCCAGTTCATGTGAGTTTAACTGATAACCCTTCACATTTGGAGGCAGTAAATCCTGTTGTTTTAGGCCAAACAAGAGCAAAACAATTTTTCCATAAAGATACAGAACGAAATAAAGTTATCCCAATTTTAATTCATGGGGATGCTGCTTTTGCGGGACAAGGTATAGTTGCTGAGTGTTTTGCTATGTCAGGATTACCAGGTCATAATACTGGGGGAACAATTCATATCATTGTAAATAATCAAATTGGATTTACTACAAGCCCTAGATTTGCAAGATCCTCACCATACCCATCTGATGTGGCTAAGATGGTTGATGCTCCAATATTACATGTTAATGGTGACGATCCAGAGGCAGTTATTTACGCAACAAGAATTGCTACAGAATTTAGATTAAAATTTAATAGAGACGTTGTAGTAGATTTAATTTGTTACAGAAGATTTGGACATAATGAAGGGGACGAACCATCTTTTACACAACCACTAATGTATGAAAAAATAAGATCACACCCAACTACACTTAAGTTGTATGGTCAAAAACTTACTCATGAACAGATTTTTACTGAAGAGGGAGTAAATCAAAAAATTAAAACTTTTAAAGATTTGTTAGATGATCAGTTTAAAACTGCAAAAGATTATAAGCCTAAAATTGAGTGGTTTGAAGGTACTTGGTCAAGATATAAACCAGAAAAAGGAAAAGATAAAAGAGGTGTAACAGGTGTCGATAAAGAAATCATAAAAAGTATTTCAGATAGAATAAATGTAATCCCATCAGAAATTAATCCTCATAAGACAGTGGCAAAGGTTTTTGATTTAAGAAAAAAATCAATAGATACAGAAAAAAATATTGATTGGGCCACAGCTGAATCATTGGCATTCGCAACATTGCTTAAAGAAGGTTATCCTGTAAGACTAGTAGGGCAAGACTCTGGAAGAGGAACATTTAGTCAAAGACATTCTGTATTACGAAATCAATCAGATAATAGTAGATATATTCCATTAAATCATATTTCCGAAGGTCAAAAAAAATATGAGATAGTTGATAGTTTCTTATCAGAATTAGCTGTTCTTGGATTTGAATATGGTTACAGTTTAGTTGAACCAAATACCCTTACGCTTTGGGAGGCACAGTTTGGAGATTTTGCTAACGGCGCACAAATAATTATTGATCAATTTATATCCTCAGGTGAAAGAAAATGGTCTAGGGCATCAGGTATTGTAATGCTTTTACCTCATGGTTATGAGGGGCAGGGACCAGAACATTCATCAGCACGCTTAGAGAGATTTTTACAGTTATGCTCTAATGATAATATGCAAGTTATGAATTGCACTACGCCTGCGAATTATTTTCATGCTTTGAGAAGACAAATGAAAAGAGATTTTAGAAAACCATTAATTATGATGACACCAAAATCATTATTAAGAAATAAGTATTGTGTTTCTGATTTAGAAGATTTTAGTAAAAACAACTCATTTCATAGAGTTCTTTGGGATCATGCTATTGATCCTAAGACCGAAGGTTTTATTAAATTAAAAAATAGTTCAAAAATCAGAAAAGTTATTTTATGTTCTGGTAAAGTTTATTTTGATTTATTGGAAGCTCGAGAAAAATTAAAAATTGACGATGTAATTTTATATAGAATTGAACAGTTATATCCATTTCCTGCAAAAACTTTAGTTAAAGAACTTAAACCTTATGCTAAATCAGCCACGTTTCATTGGTGTCAGGAAGAGCCCAAAAATATGGGGGCATGGTTTTCTGTTAGAGATTATATAGAATGGACATTAGATAATATTAAGGCTAATAATAACCAAATTTCTTATATAGGAAGAAGTCCAGACGCATCACCAGCAACGGGTTATGCTAAGAGACACATTTCTCAACAACAAGAAATTATTAAAAAAGTATTTGAATAAAAACAATGAGTGAAAAAATTGTAGTTCCAGTTTTAGGTGAAAGTATAACTGAAGCAACCGTTTCAAAATGGTTAAAAAGCGAAGGTGAAAGTGTTGAAGCAGATGAACCTATTGTTGAGCTTGAAACAGACAAAGTAAATTTAGAAGTCCCGTCTCCAATAAGTGGAGTCTTATCAGAAATAAATTCAAAAGATGGAACAGTAGTAGAAGTTGGAGCTTTACTTGGCTCTGTATCAGAAAATGGTTCTGGTGCTGTTAAAAAAGAAATAATTAAAAAAATTGAACCAACTGTTGCAGAAAACAATGTTGTCAATTTAGAAGTCCCCAAAAAAGAACCAAAGATCTTTGATGAGGGGTCCGAAGAAAAAAATTCGGTTGAGGAGCCATTAATTCTTACAAATGAAGTTAAAGAAGATATCAATTTAGAAACTAAGGAAGAAAATCAAACCTTATCTCCTGCGGTAAGAAAAATTGTTGTTGAAAATAAAATTGATATTCAATCTGTAAAAGGCTCAGGCAAAGATGGAAGAATTTTAAAAGGTGATTTAATAAGTCTTATGGGAGCTCAGCCCCAACCATCTGAAAGAAAAATTCAATATGGTCCTGAAGAGAAAATCAGAATGACTAGATTGAGACAGACAATTGCAAAAAGATTAAAACAAGCACAAGAAAATGCTGCCTTATTAACTACTTTCAATGAAGTTGATATGTCGAGTATCATGGAAATGAGAAAAGAAAATCAAGAGGATTTTCAAAGTAGATATGGAATAAAATTAGGCTTTATGTCTTTTTTTGTAAAAGCATGCATAGTTGCACTTAAATCTTTTCCAGCCGTCAATGCAGAAATAGATGGTGAAGATATAATTTATAAAAATTATTATAATATTAGTTTTGCAGTTGGAACTGAAAAAGGATTGGTCGTTCCAGTTTTAAAAAATGCAGATGAATTATCATTTGCAGATATTGAAAAAAATATTAAAGAAATATCTGAAAAAGCAAGAGATGGTAAATTAACAATTGAAGATCTTCAGGGTGGAACTTTTACTATTAGTAACGGTGGTGTATACGGATCAATGCTATCAACACCAATTCTAAATTTACCACAATCTGGAGTATTAGGAATGCACAATATTGTCGAACGACCAGTAGTCGTAGATGGAGAAATTAAAATAAGACCAATTATGTACTTAGCTTTATCTTATGATCATAGAATTATAGATGGAAAAGAGTCAGTTTCTTTTTTAAAAATGATTAAAGAAAACTTAGAAGATCCAAGAAGGTTGTTTTTAGATATTTAAATGTCAGAAAAATTTCAAGCAGTTGTAATTGGCGGTGGTCCAGGAGGGTACGTCTGTGCTATTAGATTAGCTCAACTAGGATTTAAAACTGCATGTATCGAGTCGAGAGGTTCATTAGGTGGAACCTGTTTAAATGTTGGGTGTATACCATCTAAAAGTTTATTAAATTTATCTGAGGAATTTCATAAAGTTAAAAATTTATCTAACAAAGGAATAGAAGTTGGAGAAGTTAAATTAAATTTAAGCAAAATGATGAAAAGTAAAGATAAAGCTGTAACAGTTTTAACTAAAGGGGTGGAATTCTTATTAAAGAAAAATAATGTTTCATATTTTAAAGGGCATGGAAGTTTTAAATCAAAAAATGAAATAATTATTAAAGGAGAAGATAATAAAGAGACATCTATCAATGCAGATAATGTAGTAATTGCAACAGGATCAGTTCCGGTATCTCTTCCAGGAATTAATTTTGATGAAAAAATAATTTTATCATCAACTGGAGCTTTAAAAATTGAGCAAGTTCCAAAAAAAATGGTTGTTGTTGGTGGAGGATATATTGGTTTAGAGATGGGATCGGTTTGGTCAAGACTAGGATCTGAAGTTCATGTAGTAGAATTTTTAGAACATATTACGCCTGGAATGGATAGAGAAATTTCTCTTGAGTTTATGAAAATTTTAAAAAAACAAGGAATAAAATTTCATATGCAGCATAAAGTTGAAAAGATTCAAAAAAACACCAATGGTGCAATAGTTACAACTACAGATAAAGAAGGAAACAAAAAAGATTTTGATTGTGATGTTGTTTTAATTTCAGTTGGAAGAAAACCTAATACAGAGGGATTAAATATACAAGCAGCTGGAATCGAATTAGATGAAAAACAAAGGGTTAAAACAGACAAAAACTTTAAAACTAATCAAGAAAATATTTATGCAATTGGTGATGTAATTGTTGGCCCAATGTTAGCACACAAAGCAGAGGATGAAGGTATAGCTGTGGCAGAAAATATTGCTGGTCAGTCAGGTCATGTAAACTACGACACTATTCCAGGAGTAGTCTACACAACACCTGAAGTTGCAGCAATTGGTAAAACTGAAGAGCAATTAAAAGAAATGAATTTAGATTATAAAATTGGAAAATTTTCTTTTATGGCAAACTCAAGAGCGAAAGCTATCGATGATGCTGAAGGATTTGTTAAAATATTGGCTGATGCTAAAACAGATAAAGTTTTAGGTGCCCATCTGATAGGACCTCATGCTGGAGAACTGATTGCAGAAATTGGTATCGCTATGGAATTTGGAGCGAGCTCAGAAGATATTGCAAGAACTTGTCATGCTCACCCTACTTTTTCAGAGGCAGTAAAAGAAGCAGCCCTTTCTGTAGATAAAAGAGCAATACACTCTTAAAATAATTTCATATTATCAAATATGAGGTATCCGATTCTTTTACCCAATATATTTGATCACCCATTTACATATGAAAGTGATTTTGAATTAAAAATAGGGGATTATGTAAAAGTACCTTTTGGCAAGTCAAACGCTACCGGAGTAGTATGGGATGAATTTGAAAAAAATAATAAAAAAAATTTTAAAATTAAAAAAATCTTAGCAAAACTAGAAGTATCTCCACTAAAAAAAGATACAATAAAATTTCTTAATTGGTTTTCTAAGTACAACTTAATTCCTAAAGGAATGGCATTAAAATTATCATTACTAAGCAGCCAAGCTATAGAAAATTTATCTGAAGAAAAATATAAAGATTTTGAAGTAAATGTAAAAAATCATTCTTTTGAATTGTCTAAAGAACAAAAAAAATCTTTAAAATTAATGAATAAGTTTAATAATAAATTCAGAGTTCACGTTTTGCAGGGCACCACAGGGTCTGGAAAAACTATTGTGTATTTTGAAGCATTAAAAGTCTTGATTAACAAAGGTTTTCAAGGGTTAATTTTGTTACCTGAAATTGGATTAACAGGACAATTTGAACAAAAGTTTTTTGAATTTTTTGGTTTTAAGCCTGCTGTCTGGCATTCAGGTATTAGTAAGAAAAAAAAAGAAATTATATGGAGTGGTGTAAATGAAGGAAAGATAAATGTTATTATTGGAGCAAGGTCATCACTTTTTTTACCATTTAAAAAATTAGGCATGATCATTGTTGATGAAGAACATGATCAATCTTACAAACAAGATGAAGGTGTTATTTATAATGCAAGAGATATGGCAATTGTTAGAGCTTCATTTGAAAATATACCTATAAATTTAATTACAGCAGTTCCATCAATCGAAACCTATGAAAATATAAAGAAGGGCAAATATTCAATATCAAAGCTAAATCAACGATATCAAGATGCAGCATTACCAAATTATGAAATAATAAATTTGAATAATACTAAACTTGAAAAACAAACTTGGTTATCAAAAGAAATAATTAAAAAAGCCAAATACCATTTAGATAAGAAAGATCAGGTTTTATTTTTTCTAAACAGAAGAGGTTTTTCTCCACATGTATTGTGCAACAAATGTTTTACAGCTTTTACTTGTCCAAATTGTTCTATAAATTTAGTTTTTCATAAAAAAAAAGACACTCTTCTTTGTCACTATTGTGGCTTTAAATCTTCTCTTAATAGAGATTGCGCAAAAGAAGGAACTTGTGATTTTATTTTTAGTGGTCCAGGGGTTGAGAGAATTTCAGAAGAAGTGAAAAAAAATTTTCCAGACAAAAAAATTGAAATTTTTTCAAGTGATACAATGAATAAAAAAGACTCATCAGAAAAAATTAATAAAATTATAAATAATGAAATTGAAATACTTGTTGGAACACAACTAATTTCTAAAGGTTTTCATTTTCCAGATTTAAACTGCATTATAGTGGTTGATATTGATTTATCAACTCAAGGACACGATTTGAGAGCAGCTGAAAAAAGTTTGCAATTATATCATCAACTATCTGGTAGAGCAGGTAGAACTGGAAAACCAGCTACTGTGTATTTTCAAACCTATAGCAAAAATACAAAAATGATAAACGAAATCACTAATAGCAATCCTGATTTATTTTTGGATAGAGAACTTAATATTAGAAAAAAAAATAAACTGCCGCCCTTCGAAAGATTTATTTCTTTAATTTTGACTGGAGACAATGAGCAAAAATTAGAAAAAGATGCTTTTTATTTTAAAACTTTTTTAGAGGATAAAATTAGTGCAAAAGTTCTTGGTCCTGTAAATGCTCCTATATTTAGGCTAAAAAGAAAATTTAGGGTTAGATTGTTAATTAGAGGATCTAAATCATTAAAATTACAAGATTCTTTAAGTGAATTAATCGCAAAATATAAGTTTTCTTCTGGAATAAAACTGACAGTTGATGTTGACCCCATAAACTTCAATTAAATCCAAAAAAAAGACTATTTTACACCATTGTGTTACTTGAAGAGGTAAAATCTATGTGCTAATTAATGCCAGTTTTAATCAAACAATCAATACTAACTAAGAGATAAAATTGAGTAAGAATAAAGGATTTTCAAATACTTCCGCACAAAGATATTCCTTAGCTTTGTATGAACTTTCTAGCGAGTCTAATTCTCTAGATAATATTGAACAAAATTCTTTAGCTATATTAAATCTTATCAACTCAAGTTCAGACTTTAATAGCTTCATAAAAGATCCAACTGAAAATCAAACAAATTTAATTGCTGTTATTAATAAGATTTGTGAAAATTTTAAGATTGATGATTTATTAAAAAATTTTATGACATTTTTAATTAAAAAAAGAAGATTTTTTTATTTAGAAAAAATTTTAAAAAGCTTTATTGAAACATGCTCTAATAAAAGAGGAGAGGTTAAAGCAGAAATTCAATCTGCTAAAGAACTATCAAGTGATGAAATTAAGAAGATAACTGAAGAGCTAACACAAAACTTCAGTTCAAAAATGAAATTAAACTACAAACATGACAAAAGTTTAATTGGAGGATTGATCGTTAAAATTGGTAGCACAATGGTTGATACTTCCATCAAAAATAAATTACAACAAATCGAAAATAGAATGATAGAGGCATAATATGGAAATAAATCCTTCAGAAGTAACAAAGATATTAAAAGAACAAATTAAAAATTTTGGAGATAAAGCAGAAATTTCTGAAGTTGGTCAGGTATTATCCGTAGGTGATGGTATCGCTAGAATTTATGGTTTAGATAATGTTCAAGCTGGAGAAATGGTCGAATTTTCTGATGGCTCAAAAGGTATGGCTTTGAACCTTGAAAGCGAAAATGTTGGTGTTGTAATTTTTGGTGATGACAGAAATATTAAAGAGGGCGATGTAGTAAAAAGAACAGGTAATATTGTTGATACCCCTGTAGGTAAAGAATTATTAGGAAGAGTTGTAGATGGCCTAGGAAATCCTATAGATGGAAAGGGTGCGTTTGATAAAGGAATTAAAAAAACGAGAGTAGAAGTAAAAGCTCCAGGAATAATCCCAAGACAATCAGTAGGTGAACCAATGCAGACTGGTCTTAAATCAATTGATAGTCTTGTACCAATTGGAAGAGGTCAAAGGGAATTAATTATTGGTGACAGACAAACAGGTAAAACTGCAGTTGCTATTGACGCTATAATAAATCAAAAAAAAATCAACGAGTCTGGAGATGAGAAACAAAAACTTTATTGTATTTACGTTGCTATTGGTCAAAAAAGATCAACAGTAAGACAAATACAAAAAACTTTAGAAGAAGCTGGGGCAATGGAATATACAACTATAGTTGCCGCAACTGCATCAGACTCAGCACCTCTGCAATTTTTAGCACCATATACAGGTTGTGCTATGGGAGAATTTTTTAGAGATAATGGTATGCACGCTTTGATTATTTATGATGATTTATCGAAACAGGCAGTAGCATACAGACAAATGTCACTTTTATTAAGAAGACCTCCAGGAAGAGAAGCTTACCCTGGAGATGTATTCTACCTACATAGTAGACTATTAGAAAGAGCAGCCAAATTAAGTGATGAACATGGCGGCGGATCACTTACTGCTTTGCCTATTATCGAAACTCAAGGAGGTGACGTATCTGCATTCATTCCTACAAATGTAATTTCAATTACAGATGGTCAGATTTTCTTAGAAACAGAGCTATTTAACCAAGGAATTAGACCTGCAATTAACGTTGGTTTATCGGTTTCAAGGGTTGGTTCAGCAGCGCAAACAAAAGCAATGAAAAAAGTTTCTGGTTCTATGAAACTTGAGTTAGCGCAATATAGAGAGATGGCAGCTTTTGCTCAATTTGGATCAGATCTAGATGCATCTACTCAACAGCTTTTAAATAGAGGTTCAAAATTAACTGAACTTTTAAAGCAGAAACAGTACTCACCAATGACAGTTGCAGAACAAGTAATTTCAGTATTCTGTGGAGTAAAAGGATATCTTGATGATATTGATTTAAAAGATATCGCTGAATTTGAGCACAAGATTATCGAGAAATGTAAATCTGATAAACCAGAAATTATCAGCTCTATATTAAGCTCTGGTAAACTTGAGGATGATACTGAAAAAGCACTGGTAGAATTAATCAATCAATTAAAACAAAGCTTAAAATAAAAACAATAAATGGCAAGTTTAGACGATCTAAAAAAAAGAATAGCTAGTGTAAAATCTACACAGAAAATTACTAAGGCTATGAAAATGGTTGCTGCTGCTAAGCTTAAAAGAGCTCAAGAAAGTGCAGAGCGAGGTCGCCCTTATTCTGAAAAAATGAATAATGTAATCTTAAATTTGTCAGGTGGTATTTCAGACAAAGATAATGCTCCCAAATTATTATCTGGAACAGGAAATGATAAAGTTCATCTATGTGTGGTAATGACCTCAGATAGAGGATTATGTGGAGGATTTAATGCAAATATTATTAAAAAAGCCAAAGCTTATTTTGCAAAAATATCTGAACAAGGAAAAGAGCTTAAAATTATTACAGTGGGTTCAAAAGGAAATGATCAACTAAAAAGACTTTATGGTGATAAAATTATTGAAAATATTTCTTTTAAAACTTCAAAAAATACAAATTATTTTGATGCAGACAAGGTTGGTAAATTGATTATTGAAAAATTTGAAAAAGAGGAATTTGATATTTGTACAATTTTTTATAATCAGTTTAAAAATGTTATAACTCAGATCCCTCAGGCACAACAAATCATTCCTTTAAACGCTGAAAACAAGGAAGAAAAAGAATCTGAAGATAGTTATGAATTTGAACCAGATGAGGATGAGATTTTAAATAATTTATTGCCCAAGAATATTTCAACACAGATATTTAAGGCAATGTTAGAGAATTCAGCTAGCGAGCAAGGTGCAAGAATGAGTGCAATGGATAATGCTACCCGAAACGCAGGTGAAATGGTTGACAAGCTTACAATTGAGTATAATAGAAGCCGTCAAGCAGCAATTACTAAAGAACTAATAGAAATTATATCAGGAGCAGAGAGTTTATAATTATGAGCAAAGGAATAATCACACAAGTTATTGGAGCGGTAGTAGACGTAAAATTTGATGGAGCTTTACCAGAAATTTTAACAGCTTTAGAATGTAAAAATGGAAATAATAGATTAGTTTTAGAGGTTGCCCAACATTTGGGAGAGTCTACAGTTAGAACTATTGCAATGGATGCTACTGAAGGATTAAAAAGAGGCGATGAAGTTTCAAATACCAATGCTCCTATTCAAGTTCCAGTGGGTCCTGAAACGCTTGGAAGAATTATCAATGTAATTGGTGAACCAATTGACGAAAGAGGTGAAGTAAAAACAAAAGAAACTTGGCCTATCCACAGAGCTGCTCCCGAGTTTGTTGATCAGTCGACTGAAACAGAAATCTTAGTTACTGGTATTAAAGTAATTGATCTTTTGGCTCCTTACGCAAAAGGTGGAAAAATTGGTTTATTCGGCGGTGCTGGTGTAGGAAAAACAGTATTGATTATGGAGTTAATTAATAACGTTGCAAAAGCACATGGTGGTTTTTCAGTATTTGCTGGTGTAGGTGAAAGAACAAGAGAAGGAAATGATCTTTACCATGAGATGATAGACTCTGGTGTTATTAAAAAAGATGGTCCTGGTTCTAAAGCAGCCTTAGTTTATGGACAAATGAACGAACCTCCAGGAGCAAGAGCAAGGGTTGCACTTACAGGTTTAACAGTAGCTGAATATTTTAGAGACCAAGAAGGTCAAGATGTATTATTTTTCGTAGATAATATTTTTAGATTTACTCAGGCTGGTTCAGAGGTTTCAGCATTACTTGGAAGAATACCTTCAGCTGTTGGATATCAACCAACTTTAGCAACTGATATGGGTAATTTACAGGAGAGAATTACTACGACGAATAAAGGATCAATTACATCAGTTCAGGCAATTTATGTTCCTGCCGACGACTTAACAGACCCGGCACCAGCAACATCTTTTGCACACCTTGATGCAACAACGGTACTATCAAGACAAATTGCTGAAATTGGTATTTACCCAGCTGTAGATCCACTAGATTCTACATCAAGAATTCTTGATCCAAGAATAGTTGGAGATGAGCATTATAGAGTTGCAAGGGAAGTACAAAAAGTACTTCAAACTTATAAATCTTTACAAGATATTATAGCAATTCTTGGAATGGACGAACTGTCAGAGGAAGATAAGTTAGTTGTTGCAAGAGCAAGAAAAATACAAAGATTTTTATCACAACCTTTCTTTGTGGCTGAAGTATTTACAGGATCACCAGGAAAATTAGTCGATTTAGAATCAACCATTAAAGGTTTTGCAGCAATTTGTGCAGGTGAATATGATCATTTACCAGAAGCAGCTTTTTATATGGTGGGTACTATTGAGGAAGCTATAGAAAAAGCTGAAAAAATGGCTAAAGACGCTGCTGCTTAATGAGTGAAGAATTTAAAGTAGAAATAGTTAATCCTGAAAAATCTTTCCTTTCCAAGGAAGATGTAACAGAAGTAATTGTTCCAGCTTTTGAGGGAGAAATGGGAATATTGAAAGATCATATTTCAATTATTTCTTTTTTAAAACCTGGGATTATTACAATCCATTCTAAATCTGGAGATGAGAAGTTTTTTGTGGAAGATGGAATTGTTGAGTTTAAAAATAATAACTTATCAGTTTTAACTAGCTCTATTTTTAATTTAAAAGATGTTGATAAAAATAAAATTCAAGATTTATTAAAAATTTCTGAAGAAGAGGCTAATAAATCAGAAATAAGTGATCAAGCGAAGTTTTTGGCAAATCAAAAAATTGATGTGCTAAGATCTATCAACTAATAACCTTTGTACTTTTTGCTGAACTTCTTGATAAACATGAAGTTTAAAATCGACTACTAAATTAGTAATTTCTTTTAAATCCACCCATTTCCAGTCTAGAAATTCTGGTTTTTTTGTTTTTATATTAATTTGATTATCTTCACCCAAATATCTCATTAAAAACCACTTTTGACTTTGACCTTTATATTTTCCTTTCCAAATAATTCCTAGCAAGTGTTCTGGAAGATTATAAGTGATCAAGCCATCTAGTTCACTAATAAGCTCTACATTTTTTATACTAGTTTCTTCTTCCAATTCACGATATGCAGCAGTCAAATAGTCTTCTCCCTCATCAACGCCACCCTGAGGCATCTGCCAAAAATTTTTGGCATTATCTATTCTTTTTGCAACAAAAACTTTATTCGCTTTATTAAGCACAACAATACCAACTCCACTTCGCAGTGGTAAGTTTTTAAACTTATCTTTCATTTTATCCTTTTAAAAGTTTGATAGCGTAATTTAATTGATTATCTGTTTCAGATTTGATTTTAAATTCTTCACCTTCCTCAACAATCTCAATATCTGGACTAACGCCTACCTCAGAAATTGATTTTCCTGAAGGTAAGTAATACTTTGCAACTGTTAATCTAATGGCGCCTTTATTTTTTAATGGTATTATTGATTGCACAGAGCCTTTACCAAAACTATTTTCACCTAAAATAATTGCTCTTTTATGATCTTTAAGAGCTCCCGCTACTATCTCGGAGGCTGATGCTGATCCATAATTAATCAAAACTATTAAAGTCTTTCCATCAGTTAAATCACCCTTTTTAGCAAACCATTTTCTATTTTCCGAAGGCTGTCTACTTTTGGTAGATACAATTTCACCATTGTCTAAAAAGAAATCAGAAATTCTAATTGCTTGAGACAGTAATCCTCCAGGATTATTTCTTAAATCCAAAATATAAGCATTAATGTTTTGGTTTTTTTCTAACTCTTCGATTTTATTTTCTATCTGTTCACCACTATTTTCATTAAATGAAGTAAGCCTAATATAGCCAATGTCATTTTCAAGCAAATCAGCTTTTACCGACTGAATTTTTATAATTTCTCTAGTGATATTAAATGTGAGTGCTTTTTTTTCTCCTCTTCGTCTTACCGTTAATTCAATACTTGATCCAACTGGACCACGCATCAAATCAACAGCTTCACTTAAAGATTTACCTTGAACTTGTGTATTTTCAATTTTTACAATGTAATCTCCTGCTTTTAAACCAGCTCTTGAAGCGGGTGTGTCGTCTATTGGAGAAATAACTTTTACCACTCCTGCTTCCATACCAACTTCGATACCCAATCCCCCAAATTCACCACTAGTTTCAGTTTGCATTTCATTAAATATTTCAGGAGACATATAAGCTGAATATGGATCTAATGATTGGAGTAGACCATTGATGGCAGAGTCCATGCTATCTGATTGATTTATCTCATCTACATATTCTTCATTAATTTTTTCAAGCACTTCTCCAAACAAATCAATTTTCTTGTAAATATCATTTTCATTTGCGGATAAGTAGTTTGAAAAAAATAAACTATGTATAAAAAGTGATATAACTAGATGAATTCTCATATCATCACTTTTTCTTTTGGTATCAATTCTGACCAAATTTTTTCTAGTTCATAAAATTTTCTTTTTTCTGGATGAAAAATATGAACGATAAGATCAATACCATCTACTAGTTTCCATTCATTACTTTCCTTACCTTCAATTTTTGAATTTTTAAGCCCGTTAGCTTTAAACTTTTCTAATACTTGTTCCGATAGAGACTGGATATGTCTTGAGGAAGTTCCACTTGCTATAATCATATAGTCTGCCATAGAACTTTTGTCTTTCAAATCAATGCTTACAATGTCGTGGGCTTTGTTGACATCAAGAGTTTTAATTATGATGTCTTTAAGATCTAGGTTTTTATCCATTAGTTAGTTAAACACTATCAAATTTTTCTTAATTGAGAAGATGAAATGTTGACTTTATTAAACTCAACAAATGTAACAGTTTTATTAGTTGAATTTTTATATGTCTTTGAATTTAAAGAACTTTTTTTGTAACCATGACGATCAAACACTATAAGTTTTGACTTTTTTAAAATATTTCTCCATTTGTGCCATTTGTGGAATTTAACAAGGTTATCAGCACCTATTAAAAAAAATATCTCATACTTTCCTGTTTTATAAAAATGATCAATCAAATCTGATGTTTTATTTGATTTAATTATATCCTCAAAATACTTAACTTTTATAAATTTATCATTTTTAATTATTTTTTCACAATAGCTAATTCTTTTTTTAAGCTCATTTGAAGGTTTTTTCTTAAATGGATTTTGATTAGTAATTGCCCAAATTACCATTTTTAAATTAAATTTTTTTTTTGCCTCTTTTGAAATAGCAAGGTGACCTTTGTGTGCTGGATCAAATGAACCACCTAAAATTCCTATTTTTTTTTTAGAGATTTTCAATTTATTTTCTTATTTTACCATTGCTTGTAACTTGATATTTGTAAGAAACTAGCTGATCTAATCCTACAGGCCCTCTAGGCGGAAGTGTATTAGTTGATATTCCGACCTCACCCCCAAAACCGAACTCTCCACCATCTGCAAATTGTGTAGATGTATTATGCATCGATATCGAACTTTTTACCTCTTTTAAAAATTTTTTAGCTGATTTTACATTTTTTGTAATAATTGCATCTGTATGCATGGTTCCATATTTATTGATATGGTTAATGGCCTCATTAATATTTTTTACAGATTTAATGGAAACAATCGGTCCTAAATACTCTGTTGACCAATCACTTTCTTTGGCAGTTGTAATTTTACCTTTATAAAATTTACTAATTTTTTTATCTCCAATTATTTTGCATCCATTTTTTTCTAGATTCGATAAAATTGGATCACAAAATTTTTTGAGAATTTTTTGATGAATTAAAATTGTCTCTGTAGCACCACAAATCGCTGTATTTCTTAGTTTTGCATTTAAAGTTATTTTTTTTGACATAGATAAATCAGCTTTATCATCAATGTATGTATGACATATGCCTTCTAAATGACCAATAACTGGTATTTTAGATAACTCTTGAACTTTTTTAACTAAGCCTTTTCCACCTCTTGGAATAATCACATCAATATAATTACCCATCTTAGTTAATAAGAAATCAACAGTTTTTCGATCTTTGGATTCTATGAATTGAACATAATTATTATTTACTTTATTTTTTATAAGAGCTTTTCTAAATAAATTGGCTAGAATTTTATTTGAATAATATGCCTCTGATCCACCTTTTAAAATTACTGGATTACCTGATTTAAAACAAAGAGTAGCAACATCAGAAGTTACATTGGGTCTGCTTTCATAAATTACAGAAATTACTCCAATTGGGATTGTTCTTTTTTCAATTTTGAGACCATTAGGTCTTTTCCATTTCTTTAAAATTTGATCTACAGGATCATTAAAACCAATAATTGTTTTAATAGAATCTGTAATCTGTAGAAGTTTTTTTTTATCTAGTAAAAGTCTTTTAATAAGATTTGCTTTTAAATGATTGTTATTAGCTTTTTTCAAGTCTTTTTGATTTTCTGAGATTATTTTTGAATAATTTTTTTTAATTAAAACAATATAATCTCTTAAAACTTGATTTTTTTTGACAGAACTTACATGTTCGATCGAAGCCTTTTTTGCATTTTTTCCAAGATTAAATAAATAATTTCTCATTAAATTTCTACCATATCATCTTTGTGGACTACTTCAGATTTTGCAATGTAGCCTAAAATTTTTTCAATTTCCCTAGAATGACATCCTAATATTTTTTTAATTTCATCAGATGAAAATGAACATAATCCTCTTGCACATTCATTATTTGATTTATCTAATATTCTTATATGATCTCCTTTTTTAAAATTCCCATTTACTTTTTTTATACCAGCTGCCAATAAACTCTTACTATCTTTCAAAGCTTTTTTGGCTCCATCATCAATAATTAATTCACCTTTTGGAGATACAGAACTGATAATCCATTTTTTCCTAGCATCTAATTTTGAAATTTTTGATGTGAATAAAGTATATTCATTTTTTTGAAGAATTCTTTTTATTGGATTTAAATATAAACCACTAGAAATAATCATATCACAACCAGATAGCTGACATATTTTAGCAGCTTCAATTTTTGTGTTCATACCACCACTTCCAAACTCGTTCATTCCTTTGAAATTTATATCTTTTAAATCCTTGCTAAAATTTTCAACTTTTTTAATTAATTTTGCATCTTTGAATAATTTTGGGTTTTTTGAATAAAGACCGCTTACGTCAGATAATAGAATTAAAGTGTCAGCGTTAGTTATTTGAGCCACACGAGATGCAAGCCTATCATTATCACCATATTTAATTTCAGAAGTTGCAATCGTATCGTTTTCATTGACTATAGGAATAAAATCTAAATTAAATAAGTTTTCAAATGTTCTTTTGGCATTAAGAGACCTTCTTCTTTCTTCAGTATCCTCAAGTGTCAGCAAAATTTGAGAAATGTTTAATTTATACTTTGAAAAAGTATTAGAAAATAGATTCATTAACTCTATTTGACCAATAGAAGCTATAGCTTGACTTTTATCTAGTTTTAAACTTTTTTTATTGAAGTTCATTTTAATGCAACCAAGGGCTATAGCACCAGAACTTACAATTATAATTTTTTTATTTTTATCTTTTAAATCTTTAATATCTTTTGCAAAACTAGAAAGCCATTTTTTTCTGACTTTTTTATTTTCATCAACTAACAGTGATGAGCCTATTTTTATTACAACAATTTTAGAATTTTTAAGAGACATACGAGATTAATTTTGCTTTGATTTTAGAGATTGATTTTTTGTCCAATGTAGAAAGTAATAAAATTTCACCATTAATTTTTTTTGAAAAATCAGCAATGATTTCTTTCACAAATTCCTCTTCAACTAAATCAATTTTATTTAAAACAATTAGTTCTTTTTTCTTTATAAGCTCTGGGCTGTAACTAAAAAGCTCATTTTTAACTTGATTATAGGCTTTTTCAATATCATCACCTGTAATATCTATTAAATGTAAAATCGTTTTACATCTTTCTATATGTTTTAAGAATTGAACACCCAAACCAACTCCTTGATGTGCACCTTCTATTAACCCTGGGATATCTGCGATTGTAACCTCTTTGTCATCATATCTTGCCACACCTAGATTTGGGTTCAAAGTTGTAAATTGATAATTCGCAATTTTTGGGGTTGCATTTGTAACTGCAGCTAACAGACTAGATTTACCTGCATTTGGTAGTCCAATAATTCCTATATCTGCAATTGTTTTTAACTGAAGCCAAATTGTAAATTCCTCACCAGCGCTTCCTTTGGTAAATTTTTTTGGTGCTCTATTAGTGGAACTTTTAAATCTGGTATTACCTAAGCCTCCTTTACCACCAGCTGCAGCAACAAATTCTTCACCTGGTTTTGTAAAATCAAAAATTAAAGTTTTATTATCTTCTTCAAAAACCTGAGTGCCGAGAGGAACTTTTAAAATTAAATCTTCACCACCTTTTCCTGTTCGATTTTGGCCCATTCCATTTTCACCTCTTTCAGCTTTATGATGTTGTTGATATCTGTAATCAATTAGTGTGTTTAAATTTTGCTCAGATTTTAAAATTACAGAACCACCCTTACCACCATCTCCACCATCTGGCCCACCGTATTCTATAAATTTTTCTCTTCTAAAACTTGGCGATCCATCACCACCATTACCAGCTTTAACGTATATTTTTACTTGATCTAGGAATTTCATAATACAACATCAATTTTAGTTGTACTATTAATTGGGTTTTACTGAAACGAAAGTTCTATCTGCTTTAGATTTTTTGAAAACTACTTTTCCCTTAATAACAGAAAAAATTGAATGATCTTTACCCATTCCAACATTTTCACCAGGGAAAATTTTAGTTCCTCTTTGTCGGACAATTATATTTCCAGGTATTACAGTTTCACCACCGTATTTTTTTACACCAAGTCTTCTACCGGCACTATCTCGTCCGTTTCTCGATGATCCACCTGCTTTTTTTGTTGCCATAATTTACCTAATTATTTTTTTTCTTCTTTAACAGCTGTTTCTGCTTTTTTTTCAGTTACAACTTTCTTTTCTGCTTCAGATAGCACTTTACCATCTTTTGAAAAAATCTTACTTATTCTTATCATAGAATATTCTTGTCTATGCCCATTTTTTCTTCTTGAATTTTGTCTTCTTCTTTTTTTAAATATTAAAACTGTTCTATTTTTTCCATTTTTAATTAATTCAGCTTCAACTTTAGCTCCTGAAACTGTAGGTGCTCCAACTTCTATAACTTTATCATCACCGTAAGCTAGTATTTCTTTAAATTCTATTTTTGTTTCAGGTTTTGAATCTGGTAGCTTTTCTATTTTTAGAATTTCTCCAGATTTAACTTTATATTGTTTACCACCTGTTTGTATAACTGCGTATGACATAGTATTAATTGTTAAATTTTGTTAGCGCAATATAGACCGAGCCTCTATTTAGTCAAGCTCAATAAGCTAAAAATTATCCTTTAAATCTCTTAGTTTTGAGAAACTTTCAACATCATTGGCTTTTAAAAATATATTACAATTAAGCTCATCTTCTATAGTGCTTGGCAATGTCGGATTCCCTTGACTCAAGTTTTCTTTAATTTTTAAAATTTTATTTATCAACATCTTATTTTTAGGATCATGTTCGAGACAAAACTTTGAGTTTTGCAGAGTATATTCATGACCACAATATATCTTGGTATCTAGTGGAAAGCTTTTAAATAGTCTAAGTGAATTAAACATTTGAGCATATGTTCCTTCAAATATTTTCCCACACCCCAGTGAAAACAACGTATCACCAGTAAATAATATTTTTTCATTAAAAAAGTAATAACAAATATGTCCTGTTGTGTGACCTGGAATATGAAAAATTTTTGCTTCAAAATTATTTTTTTTCCAAACTTCTTGATCTTTTAATAAAATATCAATTTCAGGGATTCTATTTTTATCATGCTCAAAGCCTAAAATTTTTGAATTATAAAACTCTTTGATTTCTTTATTTCCACCAACGTGATCGTAATGATGATGTGTGTTTAAAATGTATTTTATTTTAATTTTGTTCTCTTCACAAAAATCAATTACAGGATCAGCTTCACTAGGATCAATTACACACGCTTCATTAGATTTTTTGTCTATAATTAAATAACTATAATTATCTTGTAAACACTTTATGATTTCAATCTTCATAGGTTTATTTTTCTATCAAAAATATTCCTAGTTCTGAAAATAGGTTTTTAAAAAATAAATTCGACTTATCTATCTTTGTTGTATTCATATTATTTAAAGCAATAGATTTAAAAATTTTAAAATTCATTGTTTTAGAAAATTTAACAAAATCTTTAATTGTACACATATGTAAATTAGGGGTGTTATACCATTCATCTGGAAGAGTTTTTGTAACAGGCATAGTCCCTTTAAACAAAAGATGTAATCTTACTTTCCAAAATCCAAAATTAGGAATTGTAACTATTGCTCTTTTACCCACCCTTAAAAGTTCATTTATTACTATCTCAGGATTTAGAAATGCTTGTAATGTTTGACTTAAAACAACATAATCAAAAGAATTATTAGGGAATTGTTTTAAATCTATTTCCGCATTCCCCTCAATTACTGTTAGTCCTTTTGAAATACATGTTTGAACTTTGTCTTTTGAGATTTCCAAACCTCTAACATCAATATTTTTTTCTTGTTTTAAGTATTCGATTAAAACACCATCCCCACAACCAACATCAAGTACTCTTGTGTTATTTTCAATATTATTAGCAATAATTTTGAATTCTTGTTTCATTCTATTTGTAAGATTTATCTAAAAAGTTTTTAAGAGCATTTAAAAAATCTGGCACATCAAGTAAAAATGAGTCATGTCCTTTATCAGAATTAATTTCAACAAAACCAACATCAGCTCCTATAGCATTTAGCGCTATAACAATTTCTTTATTTTCTTGAGTTGGATAAAGCCAATCTGAGGTGAAAGAAATTACAAAAAATTTTGTCTTTGTATTGGCGAAAGCTTTGGATAAATTTCCATCAAATTTTTTAGCTAAATCAAAATAATCCATTGCTCTAGTAATATAAAGATAGCTGTTAGCATCAAATCTATCCACAAAAACAGATCCTTGATATCTAAGATAACTCTCAATTTGGAAATCAGCATCAAATCCAAATTTTAAATCATCTCTCTCCTGAAGTTTTCTACCAAATTTTTCTTGCAATCCTTTCTTTGACAAATAGGTGATATGTGCAGCCATTCTAGCGACCGACAAACCTTTGCTAGGATTTATACCTTCATTTGCATAATCTCCATTTTTCCAATTTAAGTCTGCCGTGATAGCTTGTCTGCCCAGTTCATTAAAAGCAATGTTTTGAGCTGAGTGACTAGATGTGCAGGCAATTGGTATTGCAGTTAATGCACGGTCAGGATAATTACTTACAAATTGTAAAACTTGCATTCCACCCATTGATCCACCAACAACTGAAAAAAGTTTTTTTATATTAAAATAATCAAGCAAACTTACTTGAGCATTTACCATGTCGTTAATTGTAATAACTGGAAAATCAGTACCGATAACTTTATCAGTGGCAGGATCTTTAAAACTCGGTCCGTATGAGCCCATACATCCACCGATAACATTAGCACAGATTACAAAGAATTTATTGGTATCTAATGCTTTATTAGGCCCAACTGCATAAGACCACCAACCTTCTTTATTTGTAATAGGGTTAATTCCAGTTACAAATTGATCACCCGTTAGTGCATGAAAAACTAATATAGCATTGTCTTTGTTTTCATTTAGCTGACCATAAGTTTCATAAGCAATTGGGAAATCTTTAATAGTTTTTCCACAATCTAACTTTAATGGTTCTTTTACCAATAATGTCTTTAAATCATTCATAATTTTGATGCTGTTTAAGTGAATTGTGAGAAAAAAACTTGTTTAGCGGTTTTTTTAAAGCGCTCGCAATTCAGTTAAATCAGCGCAAAAAATTTGTACTAGAAGAGATAGATATTGTCAATTTTATTAAAAAATAAACTAATTCAGTATTAATATTTAACTATTTTATTTATAAGGGATAAAAAATTTAAAACATGACAATACCAGTTTTTAGAAAAATTGATATTCAGGCATATAAGCCAGGAAAATCGAATGTTAGAAAGTTAAAAAAGATTATAAAGCTTTCAGCAAATGAGTCTGCACTTGGTGTAAGTAGCAAGGTTAAGAAAGTTTTATCTAGCAAAAATTTAGATATTTACAGATATCCAGATAGTAAATCTAAAAATTTAAGAGAGCAATTAGCTAAAAAATTCAACTGCAATATAGATAAAATAATATGTGGGGCAGGTTCAGATGAGGTAATACAAATGCTTTGCCAGTTATATCTTAAGCCTAATGATGAAGTGGTTGTGCCAAAGCATAGTTTTTTGATGTACAGAATTTATTCAAAAATAGTGGGTGCTAAAGTTAGATTCGCTGAAGAGGATAATTTTAAAATTTCAACAAAAGAAATATTAAAAAATGTAACTAGTAAAACAAAAATTGTATTTCTAGCAAATCCTAACAATCCTACTGGTACATATTTATCAAAAAATGAAATTTTAAATTTAAGAAAAAAATTAAATAAAAATATTTTGTTGGTAGTAGATGATGCATACAGCGAATATATGGTTAACAAAGATTATTCATCTGGATTGAAGCTTTTTAAAAACTCAGATAATGTTTTTATATTAAGAACTTTTTCCAAAATATATGGCCTTTCAGCACTAAGAATAGGATGGGGTTATGGAGCCAAAAAAATTGTTGATGAGCTTTATAAAATAAAACCTCCTTTTAATGTTAATAAAATAGCACAATTAGCTGCTGTAGAAGCTTTAAAAGATCAAAACTTTATTCAAAGATCAATTAAACACAATTTATTTTATGCAAAAAAAATAAAACTTTTTTTAGAAAAGTACCAAATATATTCTAATACAGTTACTGCAAATTTTCTGTTTTTAGATTTTTCTAAAGCAAAAATTAAGGCAAAAGAATTTTATAATAAATTAAAAAATAAAGGAATTATTCTACGATCGACTGATGAGGGATATAATATTGAAAATAAATTACGATTGACTATAGGTTCAAAAGTAGAAAATTTTAAATTTTTAAGTGTTGCAAAAAAGATATTAAGTAAATGAAAAATATTTTATTAATTGGATGTGGCTTATTAGGTTCTTCTTTATTGAGAAAAATTAATAATAAAAAAATTGCAAACAAAGTTTTTGTCTATGAAAAATCCCAAAAGCATATATCACAAATAAAAAAACTTCGAATTGGTGGCACTGTTATAAAAAATTTAGCTGAGGGTATTAAAAAATCAGATTTGATTATTTTCTGCACTCCCATGAGTTCCTATAAAGATTTAATTTTAAAGATGAATAGATATTTAACACCCAAACATGTTATTACAGATGTGGGATCTTCTAAACAGGAGTCATTTAAAATTATAAAAAAATATCTAAAAAAAAATATTTTCTGGACCTCAAGTCATCCTATTGCAGGCTCTGAAGTGAGTGGACCCAAACATGGAAAAGCAAATTTGTTTGATGATAAATGGTGTGTTTTAATAAAAGAAAAAGACACTAATCAAAAACATCTTTTAGTTCTTAAAAAATTTTGGAAAAAAATTGGCTCTAAATTAGTTGAAATGAGTATTGATAAACATGATAAAATTTTTTCTATCACTAGCCACCTTCCGCATTTAATTGCATATAATTTGGTGAAATCAGCTCAAGATTTTGAAAAACAAGAAAAATATGATCTTATAAAATACAGTGCGGGTGGCTTAAGGGATTTTTCAAGAATTGCAGCTTCTAATGAAATAATGTGGCGAGATATTTTCTTTAATAACAAAAAAAATATTTCAAAGGCGATTGAGCTTTTCATTAAAAATTTAAATTCATTTAAAAAAGATATTAATACTAAAAATAATAAATCAATCCTTAATAAATTAATAAATACCAAAAAAGTAAGAACAAAAATTATAAAACTTAAACAGGATATTGATAAGCCTGATTTTGGAAGAAATTAATAATTTTTAATATTACTTACTTTTTTAATTTTAAGATTTGCAGTTTTTTCAATTCGATTGATGGTTTCTTTAATGCCCATAATCAAAACTTTTTTTCTAGGACCATATGCATGAATAAATTTTGATTGATTTAGACATAAACCAACATGACCTTTCCAAAAAATAATATCACCCGCTTGAAATTTTTTAAGAGATTTTTTTTTACAATATTTGACTTGATCTTTCGTGTCTCGTGGAAAAAAAACTCTATTAAATTTAAAAAATATTTGAATTAAAGCTGAACAGTCAATACCATCTATACTTTTTCCACCCCAAAGATATTTTGTATTTAAAAATAGTTTAAGAATCTTTTTGAAGTTTTTTTCTACATAATTAATAGATTTTAAATTTCTTCTATTAACCCAAATATTATCTCCAAATCTAATATAATTTTTTTCACTTTCAAGATTAGAGACTGTACTAGAAAAATATAAATATTTGCTTGTTTTAACGAAGTTATTATTAATTTTTTTGAATACAGGGCTTTTTGGAGAAAAAACTTTAAAATCAGGATTGTGTATCTTTATAAATTTACTTTTTTTTATAAAACCAATGTAATTATCAAAGCTAGTTTTAATTTTAAACCAATCTTTATTTTTATTTAGTATTGTAAATTTTTCACCAAACAAAATTTGAGAGGTAACTTCAGATTTTGTTGAAGTTTTTGAATATATATTTCCAATAAATTTATTATAAAAATTATCCATCATTTAATTTTAACTTATTTTTCATTGACCAAAGTATTAAGAGAGAGGGAATAACCATTAACGCTGTTAAAATAAAAAATAGACCCCAATTTCCGTTTAGCAAATCAACTAGCGCTCCTGAAGAGGATGCCAGGGTTGTTCTTCCAGCAGTGCCAATTGATGCAAGTAAAGCATATTGGGTTGCCGTATAGGCTCTATCAACCAATAAGGAAATAAAAGCAACAAAAGCAACAGTTGCAAATGCTGCTGCTATATCATCAAATATTACTGCTATTGCAAAAAGTAACTCAGATTTGTCACTCCAAGCAAGTATGCTAAAGAGTATATTAGTAGCCGCCATAACAATTCCTGCAAGAAACATCGCTTTTAAAACACCTGATCTGATTACAAAAAGTCCACCCAACAGTGTAAATACTACTGTAGTAATCCAACCTAATGTTTTTGAGTAGATTGCGATATCAGATTTACTAAATCCAATTTCTTTATAAAAAATTATAGACATCCTGCCAAGAAATGCCTCTCCAACTTTAAAGAGAAAAACAAAACCAAGTATTCCTAAGGCAATCGAAAAACCATTCTTTTTGAAAAAACTTATTATTGGACCACTGATAGTGCCGCCAATCCATACAGCAAATTTAGAAAAAAAATTATTATTTCCTAATTTATCTGAGATAATTTTATCATTTAAAAATTGTCTGTTTATTCTCTCATCTGAATTTTTTTCAGTCACAAACATTAACCCGATATTCATTAAAATAACTAGCACACCAAGAATTAAAAATGTAAGCTGCCAATAGTTTTCAAATCCAAAATTTTGAAGATAGTCAGCAGAAAATAAAGCTATTACTCCTCCAAGTTTATAACCACTCCACCAACCAACAACAGCCATTGCTGCTCCAGCTGCCATTGATTTTCCCTCATTTTCACCTATTTGTTCAATCCTTAGAGCATCAACAGTAATGTCCTGTGTTGCTGATGCTATTGCGATTAATAGACCAACGCTAATCACTAGTGCCAAATTTTCAGTAGGGTTTATTAAGCTCCATAAACCTAACGAGATTAATATTAATAATTGCATTAAAACAATCCATCCTCGTCTATGTCCAATTTTTTTTGTTAAATAAGGAATTTGAATTCGATCGACTAAAGGTGCCCATAAATAATTAAATGCATAAACTGCAAAAATCAATCCAGCCCAACCGACTGTAGATCTACTTAAACCATCTTCTTTTAACCATAAACTAAGACTGCTTCCGATAAGCACCCACGGAAAACCTGAAATTGCACCTAGTAATAAAATTTTTAACATTCTTTGATCAAAATAAATTGAGAATGTTTCAGACAATGATTGTTTTTTAATCTCAATCATAGTTAGTTTCGCCAAAACGAAGGAAGAAATAGTACTAGTATTGCAAATAATTCTAGTCTGCCAAGTATCATTCCTAAAGTTAAAATCCATTTTGAGATATCAGGTAGAGTAGAAAAGTCTCCATTTGGTCCAATTACCGATCCAAGTCCCGGTCCCACATTGGATATTGATGTTGCTGCTCCTGATATTGAAGTAACAAAATCTAATCCTGTTAAAGATAATAAAGCGGTCAAAATGAAAAAAATAACCAAGTACATATAAATAAAAGAAATGATTGATGATATGAACTTGTTATCAATAGGATTTTGATCATACTTTAAAATAAATACGCCTTTTGGATAAATTATTTTTTTCAGTTGATTTGCAACGAAAAGATATAATATTTGAATTCTAAATATTTTTATACCACACGTAGTTGATCCAGCACATCCTCCAATAAACATTAAGCCTAAAAAAAGAATTAATGTAAAGCTTCCCCAAGTATCAAACTCAGCGTTTACATAACCTGTGCCTGTTAATATTGAAATTACATTAAAAAATATTGATCTGAGATTTAAATCTGCAGCTCCACTTACAAAAAGATATATTGAAAGTATTATTATACTCGCAATAATTATTTTAAAAAAAGTTTTAATTTGAACATCATTAAAAATGATTTTCTTATCTCCACTGATAAATTTAATATATGCTATAAACGGTAAGCTGCCCAAAATTATAAAAATCATTGCAGAAATCTCAATTGACACACTATTAAAAAAACCAATAGATTCATTGTAATTTGAGAAGCCACCAGTTGCTATTGTGGTCATTGAGTGTGTTAAGCTATCAAAAAAACTCATACCAAATGCTTTGTAGGTTAATCCACATAACAATGTTAAGGAGGTGTAAATATAGATCAGTCTAAGAGCTATCTCTTTTGACTTTGGCAATATTTTTTCAGATGAATCATTGTTAGATATTTTAAAAAGCTGCATACCACCAACATTCATAATTGGCATTAAAGTGATCGCCATAATAATTATTCCTATTCCACCTAACCATTGAAGAATTGCTCTCCATAATAATATACTTTTAGGCATTTCATCGAGGTTTGAAATAATTGTCGATCCTGTTGTCGTAATTCCAGACATACTTTCAAAAAAAGCATTAACAAATGAAAAATTTAAATCAGAAAAAATAAATGGCAGTGATCCAAATATCGCAATACTTAACCATGATAATGCCGTTAAAAGAAAAGCTTGTTGTAAAGTTAATTTTTTATCATGATCTAAATTTGATAGAAAAAACAATATACCAAAAATTATTGTAACAAGAGACGCACCAAAAAAAGACGAGTCAATTTCAGAATAGATAAACTGAAAAATTATTGGAATAAACATGAATACACCTAAAATTATTTGTAAAATACCAAGTGTAAAAAAAACGGTTTTATAATTAGACATTTTGAAAGAACATTATTTTATGGTAAATAAATTTCAACACTATAAGAATTGGCAAATTCACTAAAATAAAAAGTGTAATTCATGATAAAAAAAGAAAACCTAGATAAAACTAATGCTTGGCCGTTTGTTGAAGCTAAAAAAATGCTTCGTGAAAGAAAATCACTAATTGAAAAAAAGGGTAAAATTACTCTGCAAACAGGATATGGTCCTAGTGGACTACCTCATATCGGAACTTTTGGAGAAGTTGCAAGAACTTCTATGATGGTAAATGCTCTTAAACAATTAACTGATTTGCCAACAGAAATAATTACCTTTTCTGATGATATGGATGGACTTAGAAAAGTTCCAGATAATGTTCCAAACCAAAAACTATTAGAGGATAATTTACACAAACCTCTAACAGAAGTTCCTGATCCTTTTGAGAAGTTTGATAGTTTTGGTGAGCATAATAATGAGATGTTAAAAAATTTTTTAGATAGTTTTAATTTTGAATATAATTTTAAAAGCTCAACCAAATTATATAAATCAGGATTTTTTAATTCCACACTGCAACTAATTTTGGATAATTATGATGGAATTATGAACATAATTATACCAACACTTGGAAAAGAGAGACAAAAAACATACTGCCCATTTTTGCCTATCTGCCCTGATACTGGTCATGTACTAGAGATACCTGTTTTGGAGATAGACAAAACTAACTCCAAGATTATTTTTGATAATGGTGGAAAAAAACTAGAAAAAAGTATTTTAGATGGAAATTGCAAGCTTCAATGGAAAGTAGATTGGGCTATGAGATGGTATGCGCTCGATGTTGATTTTGAAATGTATGGAAAAGATCTTATTGAGAGTGCAATTTTATCTACAAAAATTATTAAATTAATTGGTAAAAATAACCCTTCAGGATTTGCTTATGAATTATTTTTAGATGAAAAAGGGGAAAAAATTTCTAAATCAAAAGGTAATGGGATTACGATTGATCAGTGGCTAGAATATGCATCACCAGAAAGTTTATCTTTGTATATGTATCAAAATCCAAAAAGAGCAAAAAAACTTTACAAAGAGATTGTACCTAAAGCGGTAGATGAATATTTAGATTTTATTGAAAAAGCAAAAAAACAAGACGAGTTACAATTATTGATGAATCCTGTCTGGCATGTTCATAATGGAAAAATTCCGACAGAAAATTCAATTATGACATTTTCAATGTTGTTAAATTTAGTTGAAACTAGTAACGCAGATTCAAAAGATCTTCTTTGGAAATTTGTTAAAAAATATAAGCCAGATATAGATGAAAAAAATTTTCCAATATTTGATAGTCTTGTAGGCTATGCAATAAAATATTTTAATGATGTTATCAGATCACAAAAAAATTATAAAAAACCCAATCAAGATGAAAAAAAAGCTTTAGAAGCGCTCATTAAAAATCTTGAGAAATGTAATGATCAAATGTCGCCTGAAGATATTCAAACGTTAATCTATTCCACAGGTAAAGAAAATGGATACTCAGAAAATCTTCGAGATTGGTTTAAGTTAATTTATCAAGTAGTTTTTGGTGATGAGAATGGACCCCGTATGGGTTTTTTTATAAGTTTTTTTGGTGTTAATGAAACGAAAGAGCTTATAATGAGTAAAATTAGATAATGTTTTCAAATTTAAGATCTTTAATATTTAAACTAGATCCAGAAACAGCTCACAATTTAGCAATTAAATCTCTTAAATTAAATTTTATACCAAACGTTTTTGATAAAAATAATAATGAAGAGCTATTCAAAACTAAAATATTTAATAAATCAATTAATAACCCTATTGGTATGGCCGCAGGTTTTGACAAAAATGCTGAAGTATACAATCAATTATTCAAGTTAGGTTACGGATTTGTTGAAGTCGGGACCGTTACGCCCTTAAGTCAATATGGAAACCCTAAACCACGAGTATTTAGACTAGTTGAAGATGAAGCTTTAATAAACAGGTTAGGCTTTAACAATCATGGAGCCAATGATGTGAAATTAAGAATTCAAAATAATCCCAAAACAGGATTACTTGGAATTAATATTGGACCTAACAAAGATACTCAAAATAGATTAGAGGATTATTTAATTGGTATAAGAACTTTTCATGAGTTAGCAGATTATATAACAATTAACATCTCTTCTCCTAACACTGAAAATTTGAGAAACTTTCATGATGAAACAAAATTAGAGGAATTATTAACAGAAATTGAAAATGAAAAAAAAAAATTAAAATCCAAGATACCAATTGTGGTAAAAATTGCCCCAGATATTAAAGATAATGAAATAGAAAAAATTTCAAATGTTTTGTTGGCTAAAAATATTGAAGCTGCAATTATTTCAAATACTTCAAACGATACTAGAGAGAGATTAAAAGATATTCAAAAACATCAAAAAGGAGGTTTGTCAGGAAAACCCATTGAAGATAAATCTAATTTATTAATTAATAAATTTTATAAATTTTTAAAAGGACAAATAAAAATAATTGGTGTTGGGGGTGTAGACTCAGGTTTGAGTGCGTATAATAAATTTTTATCTGGTGCCAATTTAGTTCAGCTTTATACTGGCATGGTTTACAAAGGACCAAATATTGTAAACTTAATAAAAAATGAACTAGCTGAGCTGCTAGAAAAAGACGGAGTTAAAAATTTTAGTGAAATTATAGGAAATAGAAAATAAAATATAATTCTATTAACTTGACGCGAACCATATCACCCCTTATATAGTCGGCTACTATGTCAAAAAAATGCGAATTAACTGGTAAGATTCCAATGAAAGGTCATAACGTTAGTCACGCTAACAATAAGACAAAAAGAAGATTTTTACCAAATCTTAAAAAAGTAAAATTTACAAGTGAACTTTTAAAAAGAAGTCTTAAATTAACTGTCAGTAATGCCGGTGTAAGATCGGTAGATAAAAAAGGCAGTTTCGATGAATTTCTAAAAGTAGTTAAAAATAAAAATTTATCTCCAAGACTTAAAAAATTAAAAAAAAGTATTTTAATTAAATCTCCATTTCAAAAAAAAGCGACAGTATCTAAATCAGCTTAATGAATAAGACTTTTATAATCCTGTCATTTTTGATGGGTGTGATTGTTTTATCTTCCAATTATCTCGTTCAATTCCCAATAAACCATTATGGTTTAAATGAGATTTTGACATATGGTGCTTTTACATATCCAATTGCATTTTTAATTACTGATTTAGCGAATAGATCTTATGGAAAGCTAATTGCCCAAAAAATTGTTTATTTAGGTTTTTTTATTGGGGTGGGGTCCACCATTTTATTTTCTACAAACTTTCAAGATTTAATCTCAATCAGAATTGCTTTTGGTTCAGGAATTGCTTTTTTTGTAGCTCAGTTGTTAGATGTTCAAATTTTTGATCGATTGAGAAAAAAGAAGTGGTTTATAGCACCTTTAACGTCTTCAATTATTGCCTCTGTCGTTGATACCTTTTTATTTTTCTCAATTTCTTTTTATGCAACAGGAGTGCCATGGGTGACCTTATCTTTTGGAGACTTGTCAGTTAAGTTAATCGTCGCTTTGGCAATGCTAATACCTTTTAGGGTATTATTAAATACTTTTAAGCCAGTTTCTTAGATAAAAATTTATAACTTAAAATTTTGTAAGCTAATTTTGCTACTAAAAAATTGTATGAATTAAAATTTTTTATTGGAGCAAGTTCATTAATATCAGCTCCAATAATATTTGAATTTTTTGAAGCAATTCTAATAATCTTTAAAGTTTCATCCCAAAGCAAACCTCCTGGCTCAGGTGTACCCGTTGCAGGCATTATACTCGAGTCTAATCCATCTACATCAAATGTGAGATATACAGTTTTGTTTTTTATCATTTTCTTAAATTTATTTAAGTTCCATTTAGCCTTATCTTTTGCCCAAAAAATATTAATTCTTGATGAGTTTTTTTTTAAAAATGGAATCTCACTTTGTGAAATATTTCTTATACCAAACGAAATAACCGATACATTTGGATAATCCAAACATCTTCTAATTGCAGAAGCATGTGAAAATTTTTCACCTTCATAGCTATCCCTTAAATCTGCATGAGCATCAAAATGAAGAAGACAGATTTTTTTATGTTTTTTTACAAATGGTTTTAAGCAACCCGGCGTTATTGAATGCTCGCCCCCAAATGTCATTGGAAAAAGCTTTTTATTTAGTATTTCATTATTAATTGAAGACATTTTATCAAGTGCTTTGTTGATATTTTTGTCAATTTTGAAGGGTTTTAATGTTTTAATTCCAATTTTTTTATAAGGCTCGCAATTAAATTCTTCATCATAAAGCTCAACTTGGTGTGATGCTTTAATAATTTCTTTAGGCCCATTTTTAGTGCCACCACCATAGCTAACTGTTTTTTCTAAACCAAAAGGAACGATTACAACTTTTTCTTTGAAATTAAATTTATTATCTAAACCTAGAAATCCTTTTTTATTAGAGAGGTAATTCAATTTTTATCCAAAAATTTTTGTAAAGTTTTTTCTGTCTCTTTTTTTCCACTCACCCTTATGATAAGCATCACTAGCAATTAATGGTAAAACACTAGTTGCCTCTGCAAAAACCATTTGTTCTTTAGTTATATCCACTTTGCCCCATGAGCTGGCTTCTTTTAAAGTTGAACTACTGCACGCACCATCTCTAGAGTCGGCTACAGTTATTTGAACAGCATACTTATGCATTTCAACTTCTTTACCCAACAGCTCAGCACAAATAACTGTATCTTGAATAAAGTTTTTAGGCACACCACCTCCGATCATAAATAGTCCTGAACCTTTAGATCTTATTTTAATCTCAGTTAGTTCTCTGAATTCTCTAATTGAATCTATTGTCATGTGTTTTTTTGGATTCTTTTCTTGATGCATGACAAGTCCAAACCCTGCACTAGAGTCTGTAAAAGCCGGACAAAATATTGGTACATTGTTATCATAAGCAGTTTCAATTAATGAGTCTTTCTTCTTTGAATTTTTTTTTAAATACTTTCCTATTTCTTGAATGAATTCTCGTGAAGTATAGCTTCTAGGTTCTAAAGTATCTGCAATATCACAAATAATCCTATCACACATTTGAAGCTCATCTTCATCGATGTAAGTATCATAAATTCTATCAATGTAATTTTTTCTCAATTCTGTATCATCTTGAAATTGAGAACCTTGGTAATGCTTAAAACCAAGAGCTTCAAAAAAATCCATATCAATTATAGAAGCGCCAGTTGCAACAATGGCATCCACCATATTGTATTTAACTAAATCTTTATAAATATTCATACAACCAGCCGCAGAAGTAGAACCCGCTAGAGTTAAAAAAATTGTACAATCTTTATCTGATAACATTTCATTAAAAATATTAGCAGCATTGGCGGTTTCTCTTGATACAAAAGACATTTTTTCCATTGATGAGATAATAGGTCTTGAATCAAAAGAGGTTATATCAATATGTTCTACTGGATTTTTAAGAAAATCTTTTTTACTGTTGTGTGTAAGTTTTTTATCTTCTGACATTAAGCAACTAGAATAGCTTTATTAATGTCTCTATTGTATAAGCTCATGATTGGATCATCTTCCACTTCATATACTTCATCAGAATAAAATCCATTAAAATGAGTTCTAAAAGTTAGACCATATGCACCAAGCTGACCAAGTTCTATATAATCATTTTCCCTAATATTATTTGGAAGAACAAAAGGACCTTTCATATAGTCCATGCTATCACATGTAGGTCCAAAAAAACTAAAAGCAGTCATTTTTTTTGAGATAATTTTACTAGAATTTTCTTTTATCATTTTTGAAGGATAAACAATATTTGGTGTACCAGCATCAAATAGCGTTCCGTAAGTTCCATCATTAATATAAAGTTTTTGTTTTTTTCTTAAATTCACTCTAACAATTGTTGAGCCACTCTCAGCAACTAATGCTCTTCCCGGCTCACAAATTATTTTTGGCATATTTTCAATTTTTAAATTTTCTAAACTTTTTTTAATTTCATTAAAATACGCTATTAAATTATCAGGAACTAAATCAGGGTATATTGATGGAAAACCACCGCCAACATTAATATAATCTGGAATTATTTTAGTTTTTTTAATTATATTTCCGATCTCAGTTATTCCTTTAGCATATGAAATAGGATGCATACATTGTGACCCAACATGAAAACTTAATCCAACTTTTTTAGCATATTGTTTCGCCAACCTAAGCAGACCTAAAGCTTCAGAATTTAATGCACCAAATTTTTTTGATAAATCTATTTCTGCATGTTCGTTAGATACAGCAATTCTAACAAATAATTCTAGATCTTTTGCATTATCAGTGTTGTTAATAATTTTTATAAGTTCTTCTTTTGTATCTAAAGAAAATGTTTTAATTCCAAATTCAAAATAAGCCCTTTTAATACTTTCAGGACTTTTAATTGTGTGCATGAAAGAACATTTAGCTGAACTAGAAAATTTTCTTACTTGCTTAATTTCTTCTACCGAAGCAACATCAAATTGATTTATTCCACTTTCAATTAAAGTTTTAATTACTACAGGGTGTGGATTTGTTTTCACTGCATATAAAATTTCACCAGGAAAGTTTTTTTGAAAAAAATTGGAAGCGGTTAATACTGATTTTTTTCTGATACAGTAAACAGGTTTTTCAGGTTTCAGTTGATTTATTAATTCTTCAACTGATTTAAATTTTTGCATTTATTTTGTCTCCAAAAAAAAATTTAATAAAAAAAAAGTTTTAAAATTTCTTGAAAAACCTTTTATAAAATGTGCAATTAAGCCAATAAATAGTTTATGTAAAGCAAATAATCATCTATTGAATTTTTTATATTAACCTCCATATAGGGTCTATGAAGAGCGAAGCTACACTTAAAAACCTAAGCGATTTTGATAATAAATCCTTACTAATCGTTGATGATGACAATCCTTTCAGAGAACGTTTATCGAGAGCAATGGAAAAGAAGGGATTTGAAGTCTTACAAGCTGAGAGTGTAAAAAAAGGTATTGATACAGTGAAAGTAAACAAACCAGGATTCGCTGTTGTTGATTTAAGATTGGCGGATGGAAATGGCTTAGAGGTTGTAAAAGAAATTCAAGCATCCAATCCTTCAAGTAGAATTATAATGTTAACCGGATATGGAAACATACCAACTGCTGTTGCAGCTATTAAAGAAGGTGCAATAGATTATTTAGCAAAACCGGCAGATGCAGACGATGTTGAAAAGGCTTTGTTAGCCGATCCTTCAAAAAAAGCTGCTCCTCCAGAAAACCCAATGTCTGCTGATAGAGTTAAATGGGAGCATATTCACAGAGTGTTTGAGTTATGTAATAGAAATGTCTCAGAAACTGCAAGAAGACTTAAAATGCACAGAAGAACACTACAAAGAATATTGTCTAAAAGATCGCCTAGATAAAACTTTTCAGTTTAATCAACTTTTTAACTAATAAGCTTAATAATAATATTTTAAAAGCTTCAGCTAACAAAAACGGTGCCACACCTAAGTTAAAAATAGGTTTGTCCCATCCAATTAATGTACCAAGCCACATAATTCCAAATAGATAAATAGTTGATACGGATAAAGTAAGTTTAGCAAATATCATTAAAAAATTGTCATTTAATTTTACAAAACTTGCAAGATAACAAGCAGACAAAAAACCAATTAGGTAACCCATCGTAGGACCAGTAAAGTAAACTAATCCAATTCCTCTTTCTGGTGAATTTGAAAAAACTGGCAGACCAACAATACCTTCTAATAAATATAAGCCCACAGCAGATAAACCAATTTTATAACCAAAACTTAAACCTAAAAGCAACACCACAAACGTTTGCATAGTCATTGGCACAGGATAAAAAGGAATTTTTACTTTTGCAGAAATTGTTAATAGAATTGAACCCAATACAACCGCAAATATTGATTTTATTAATTTAGTTTGAAAGTTTTGTTTTATAAGTTCCATAAATAATATTAACCTTTATTTATTTGATATTCTAGTAGTAAATTTTGAATTATTGAAAATGTATTTTTGTATTAATAGATGATAATACAATTTATATAA